>Ga0182737_1003057_pt1 | contig 12787 bp, 12 predicted proteins | sample eDN5th30CBELigOP_FD_128878 | JGI IMG/M metagenome (GOLD analysis project Ga0182737, IMG submission 128878) | Enriched Organic Plus compost microbial communities from Emeryville, California, USA - eDNA 5th pass 30_C BE-Lig OP (version 2) (version 2) ... | reverse complement strand
CTAGACTGGGACGGTGACGAAAGCGCGCCTCTACTCCGGAATGCAGCCCTCGGCCGATTCGCTCCAGATCGGCAACTACATCGGGGCGCTCATGCAGTGGCGCGACCTGCAGGAGTCGTACGACGCCTTCTTCTCCGTCGTCGACCTGCACGCCCTCACCCAGCCGAACGACCCGGCCGAGCTGCGGGAGAAGACCCGCCGCACCGCCGCGCAGTACATCGCCGCGGGCATCGAGCCGTCCAAGTCGACCCTGTACGTGCAGTCGCACGTGCCGGCGCACGCCGAGCTCGCCTGGGTGCTCTCGACCATCACGGGCTTCGGCGAGGCCGGCCGCATGACCCAGTTCAAGGACAAGTCGCAGCGCTACGGCTCGGACAAGACCAACGTCGGCCTGTTCACCTATCCGGTGCTCATGGCCGCCGACATCCTGCTGTACCAGACCGACATCGTGCCGGTCGGCGACGACCAGAAGCAGCACGTCGAGCTCACCCGTGACCTCGCGGACCGCTTCAACGGCCGCTACGGCGAGACGTTCCGCCTGCCGGTGCCGATGATCCAGCAGGAGACGGCCCGCATCTACGACCTGCAGAACCCGACCTCGAAGATGTCGAAGTCGGCCGAGACCGACGCCGGCGTGCTGTGGCTGCTCGACGAGCCGTCGAAGAACGCGAAGAAGGTCATGCGCGCGGTCACCGATTCCGAGGGCTCGGTGCGGTACGACCGGGAGCACAAGCCCGGCGTCTCGAACCTGCTCGTGATCTACGCCGCCCTCACCGGTCGGCAGATCCCCGCCATCGAGGACGAATACGCGGGCCGCGGCTACGGCGATTTCAAGAAGGGCCTCGCGGAGGTCGTGGTCGAGGAGTTCGGACCGGTGCGCGAGCGCGCCCTGGCCCTGCTCGACGACCCGGCCGAGCTCGACCGCGTCCTCGCCCGGAACGCCGACAAGGCCGCAGCCGTCGCGAATCAGACCCTCGACGCCGTCTACGACCGCATCGGCCTCCTCCGCCGCTCCTGACGACGCCGCGGCCACTCGCGCGGCCGCCCCTGGGTCGCCGCTCGCCGCGGTGTGCCCGTGTCGCTGTGCGCACAACGCAGGCGATTCGACCGTTTCGCGTGCCGAACCCGGGCTGAATGGCGAATCTGCCTGAGTTGTGAACGCCTCGGCGCATCTGTCGCGAGGCTCGGCGGGTCAACGCCGCGCGCGGATAAGGCCCAGGACCGCGGTGCGCACGACCTCCGGTTCGAAGAACAGGTGCTCAGCGAGGGGGCGCAGGGTGGCATACCCCATGGCTGCGGCGGCGAGGTCGCGGCGCCGATCGTCACGCTGCTTGCCCCACCCCTCGTGGTGCGCCCGGCTGTCGCACTCGATGATCAACGAATCCTCGACGAGGAAGTCCACTCTGCCGACGCCGGCGATCCACACCTGTGTCCGGTAACGGAGCCCGAGCTGACGCAGCAGGAGCCGCATGAACGTCTCCGGGCCGGACTCCGCCGATCCGTCGGCGAGGGTGACCACCACCCGGTACCGGGCGGGCAGTCGGCCGCTCAGCTCCGCCAGGTCGTGCGGCGCGATGAGTCCGCGATGCATGGCACTGTCGAGCGTCGCCACTGCGCACCGGACGGGCTGGCACCGGATCGCCTGCGCCAGCGCGTCGCGGACGTCCACGAATGCGTGCGAGGGACGTTCACCCAACGGCGACCAATGGAGCTTGAGCCCGCTCCGCTCAGCGTCGCTCAGCGGGCGAGTCGCGTCCAGCGGCGATCTGAGCCGCGACATGCTGCGGTCGAGATGGATGTGGAGGGCTCCGGTGTCCATCACGAACACCCCGAGCATCGCGAGCAGTGAGACGCAGGCCAGCCGCCCGCCCACCCGCACCGCGGCCTCCACCGCGTCGTCGCGGAAGTACATGTAGCGGTCCCGGCGCACGCGGAGGAGTCGGCCCTCCCTCACCGCGGCGGTGATCTGCCGCGGGCCGAGCCCACCGGCGATGAGGTCGGCGCGGGTGTGGACGAGCGGCGCGGTCTCATCGGGATGCATGCCAGCAGCCTGGGGCGTCCGCCCCGGCGGCCGGGGCGCGGACCGTGCAGCGGGGCGCAACCGGCCTGATTCCGCCGCCTGGGGAGGACACGTCGGCGCGCACGACGCAGGCAGAACCGGGCTCAGCGCCGATCTCACGCTCGGAGACGGTGCATCTGCCTGAATTGCGCGCAGCCGGACCCGCCCCGGGCCCGGCGGGCGACGGCGGGCCGACCTGCGTGCGGCGGGTCGGGGCCGTAAGGTGTCGGGATGCAACCGGTCGAACTGCGCACCGCCCGCCTGACCCTGTCCGTGCCGGTCGCGGACGACGCCGACGCGCTCTACGACGCCTGCCAGGACCCGGCCATCCAGCGGTACACGACCGTGCCGTCGCCGTACACCCGGCAGGATGCGGAGGGCTTCCCGCTGCGCGCCGCGCTCGGCTGGCACGAGGTCACCGACGCGGTCTGGGCGCTCCGCCGCGACGGTGTGCTCGCCGGCGTCGTGGGCCTCCACCGCCTGCAGCCCGGCGAGGGGGAACTCGGCTACTGGCTCGCCCCGGCGTTCCGCGGATCCGGCCTGATGACCGAGGCTGCGGCGGCGGTCGTGGACTGGGGGTTCCACGGCCCCCTCGCGCTCGCCCGCGTCGAGTGGCGCGCCGTGGTGGGCAACACGGGCTCCGCCGCCATCGCGCAGCGGCTCGGGTTCCGGTACGCCGGGATGCTGCGCCTCGCCGTCCGCGACGGCCGCGGCCGCCGCAGCGACGCCTGGGTCGCCGACCGCCTGCCCACCGACGCGCCCGGACCCGTCGACTGGCGGCTCGATGTCGTGAACGGCTGACCGGACCGAGACCGCCCGCCCCGCGGCAAGCCTGTCCGCACGTCGCCGGACGGTGGCAGGATGTCGGGCATGCCCGAGATGCCGGAGGTCACCGGGCTCGTCGAGTTCCTCGCCGGGCGCGTGGTCGGCCTGTGCGTGGCACGGGTGCGGGCGGTCGCGATCGCGGCGCTGAAGACCTACGACCCGCCGCTCGAGTCCCTCGAGGGCGCGACCGTGACCGGGGTCGCACGCCACGGCAAGTTCGTCGACGTCGCGACCGGCGCCGGGCACCTCGTGTTCCATCTCGCGAAGGCCGGCTGGCTCCGTTGGTACGACGAGGCACCGACGACGCCGGTGAAACCGGGCCGGAGCCCTGTCGCCCTGCGGCTCGTCTTCGACGACGGCTCCGGGTTCGACCTCACCGAGGCGGGCACGAAGAAGTCGCTCGCGGTGTACGCGGTCCGCGCACCGGATGCGGTCCCCGGCATCGCGCGGCTCGGCCCCGACCCGCTCGACCCGGCGTTCTCCCGAGATGTGCTCGCCGGGCTGCTCGCCGGGCGCCGGACGCAGGTCAAGGGGGTGCTGCGTGACCAGTCCGTCATCGCCGGGATCGGCAACGCCTACTCCGATGAGATCCTGCACGCGGCGCGCATGTCACCGTACGCGCTGGCGGCGGCCCTCACGCCCGAGGAGGCCGACCGGCTCCACGAGGCGATGCAGGAGACGCTGCGGGATGCGGTGGCCACCGCATCCGGACGGCCGCCCGCCGAGCTGAAGGACGCCAAGCGGCGCGGGATGCGGGTGCACGGCCGACGCGGCGAGGCGTGCCCGGTGTGCGGCGACGAGGTGCGGTCGGTGTTCTTCGCCGACAACAGCCTGGAGTACTGCCCGACCTGCCAGACCGGCGGCCGACTCCTCGCCGACCGGCGGCGCTCCCGCCTGCTGACGTAGCCCGGACTCAGCCGGTGGTGCCGGCGAGGATGCGGGCGTCGTCGTCGACCCAGTCGAAGGAGCGGCGGACGGCCTTGCGCCACATCCGGATGCGGCGGTCCCGCTCGTCCCCCGCCATCGCGGGTTCCCACCGCTCGCCCTCGTGCCAGTGGGCGCGCAGCTCGTCGAGGTCGCGCCATAGACCGGTCGCGAGCCCGGCGGCGTATGCGGCGCCGAGCGCGGTGGTCTCGACCACCTCGGGGCGCACGACCGGGATGCCGAGGATGTCGGCCTGGAACTGCATCAGCAGACCGTTGCGGGTCATCCCGCCGTCCACGCGCAGCTCATGCAGCGGCCGCCCGGTGTCGGCGACCACCGCTTCGATGACGTCGAGGGTCTGGAACGCGGTCGCCTCCAGCGCGGCCCTGGCGATGTGCGCCTTGTTCACGTACCGGGTGAGGCCGACGAGCGCGCCGCGCGCGTCCGGGCGCCAGTACGGCGCGAACAGCCCGGAGAACGCCGGCACGAAATACGCGCCGCCGTTGTCGTCGACGGATGCGGCCAGGCGCTCCACGTCGGCGGAGTCGGCGAACAGGCCGAGGTTGTCGCGGAGCCACTGCACGAGCGACCCGGTGACGGCGATCGAGCCTTCGACGGCGTAGCGGGCCGGCTCCCCCTCGCGCTGGTAGGCGACGGTGGTGATGAGTCCGTGCTGCGAGCGCACGATCTCGGTACCGGTGCCGACGAGGAGGAAGTTGCCGGTGCCGTAGGTGTTCTTCGACTCCCCGGCCTCGAACGCGGCCTGCCCGAAGGTCGCGGCCTGCTGATCACCGAGGACGCCGGCGATCGGCACGCCGCGCAGCGTCGCCGGTTCGCTGATCGGTGCGATGACGCCGGAGGAGGGCACGATCTCGGGGAGCATCGCCCGCGGGATGCCGAAGACCTCCAACATCCGGTCGGACCAGTCGAGCGTGCGCAGGTCCATGAGCAGGGTGCGGCTCGCGTTCGTCACGTCGGTGACGTGGCGCGCACCGCCGGTGAGGTTCCACACCAGCCAGGTGTCGGGGGTGCCGAACAACAGGTCGCCGGCGTCGGCCGCCTCGCGCGCGCCGGGCACGTTGTCGAGGATCCACGCGATCTTGGATGCGGAGAAGTACGTCGCCAGCGGCAGGCCCGTCGTGTCGGCGTACCGGTCGTACCAACCGTGCTCACCGGCGAGCCGGTCGATCGCCGGCTGGGTGCGGGTGTCCTGCCAGACGAGCGCGTTGTGGACCGGCTTCCCGGTGCGCCGGTCCCAGACGATCGCGGTCTCGCGCTGGTTGGTGATGCCCAGCGCCGCGATCCGGTCCGTGTCCAGGCCCGCCTCGTCGAGCACGCTCTCCAGCGCCCAGGCGGCGTTGGCCCAGATCTCGGCGGCGTCGTGCTCGACACGGCCGGGCTTGGGGAAGATCTGCTCGTGCTCCCGCTGCGCGGTGGCGACGATGCGCCCGTCGGCGTCGAAGACGATCGCTCGGGTGGAGGTCGTCCCCTGGTCGAGGGCGATCACATGGTCGGCCACGTCGGCGTGCTCCTCACCGGGCGGTCGTTCCGCCCCGCCCTCGATTATCCCGGGTCAGGCCCGTCCCGCCGGAACCCGCGCGCCGTCCGGCGCCCAGCCCGGGTCGGCGGCGTGGACGGCGGCGAGCGCGGCGGCGACCTCCGCCGCACGGCGCTCGTCGTCCCAGCCGAGCACCGGGGCGACAACCTCGGCGATTTCGGCGGCGGCTGCCGGGGTGGCCTCGCCGGTGAAGGCGAGGCCGGTGCGTCGAAGGAGCAGGTCGGCGAGGTGCACGACCTCCTCGGTGCGCGCGAGGTGGCGCAGCTCCGCGGTGGAGTAGGCCGGTGCTTCCCGGAGCGGTTCGTCGGTGTCGTCGGCCTCGATGGCGGCGATGACCTGCGCGGCCTCGGTGCCGTAGCGCTCGAGGAGGGTCGCGACCCGCTGCCGCGGGAGGGTGCCGGCGTGCTCGCCGATCCACTGCGCGGTGCGACGGGCGGTGGTCGGGAACCCGCGGCCGCCGCCGATGGGCCTGCCCGCGGTGGAGCCCCGCCGCTCGGTGCCGAGCAGGGCCAGCACCCGGTCGGCGAGGTGCTCGGCGGAGGCGCGGAACGTCGTCCACTTGCCGCCGACGAGGCTGAGCACGGGCGTGCCGCCGGGGAGGCGCTGCGCCTCGATGCGGTAGTCGCGGGAGACGAAGCCGGGGGCGAGGTCGCCGTGCCCGGGCAGTGGCCGCACGCCGGCGAACCGGTGCACGATGTGCTCCCGGGTGACCTCGATGGAGGGGAAGACGTGCCGGACGAGGTCGATGAAGTAGTCGACCTCCTCCTCGGTGCACACGATCGGCTCGCCCATCCGGTGCTCCAGGTCGGTCGTGCCCACGAGCACGCGCCCCTTCAGCGGGTAGACGAGCACGATGCGGCCGTCGCGGTGCTCGAAGAAGATCTCCCGGCCGCCGGTGGCCGCCAGCAGTTCGGGGTGGTCGAGCACGATGTGCGAGCCCTTGGTGCCGCCCATGTACCGGGTGGGCTCGCCGAGCGCAGCGTTCGTGAGGTCGGTCCAGGGGCCCGAGGCGTTGACGACCACGGATGCCGAGAACACCGTCTCCGCCCCGGTCTCGGCGTCCCGCAGCACGACCCCTTCGGGGGTGGCCGCGACGGCGGCGACGTAGGTCGCCGCCCGGGCACGGCCGGCGCCCGCGGCGATCCCGTCGCGGAGCACGTCCAGGGCGAGCCGTTCCGGGTCGCGGAGGGAGGCGTCCTCGTAGGTGGCGGTGTACTTCAGGTCGGGGTTGAGGTCCGGGAGCACCTCGAGCGAGCGGCGCCGGCCGCGGAACACGTGTCGGCGGATGCGGCCGCCGCCGCGGGAGAAGGAGTCGTAGATGACGAGGCCGAGCTTGATGAGCAGGGCTCCGCGCTCCTTGGGGGCGCCGGCGCCGTGGCGGAGGAAGCGCAGCGGTGCGGCGAGGATGCCGGAGAAGGTGGAGAAGATCGGGATCGTGGTCGCGAGCGGACGGACGTAGTGGGGCGCGGTGCGCAGGAGGTCGTTGCGCTCGACGACGGCTTCGTGCACGAGCCGGAACTCGCCGTTCTCCAAGTAGCGGATGCCGCCGTGGATCATGTGGGAGGACGCGGCCGACGCACCGGAGACGATGTCCCCGCGCTCGACGAGCACGACGTCCACGCCCTGCAGGGCGAGATCGCGGAAGGTCGCGATCCCGTTGATGCCGCCGCCGATCACCAGCACCTCGGCCTGCGGCCGCTCGACGATCGACCGCCAGGCCGGCCGCTCCTGCTCCGTGCGCATGCGCTCCCCTCCCCGCGGCGTCCGGGCGCCGCTCCCCCATCGTCTCCAGTGGTGGACATCGTTGCAAGGCAATTGCACGAACGTGCACACTGTCGGTGTGAGTGAGCGCGGACTGCCCCGTGACGTGTCGACGGCACTGTCGGCCGCGACCGCGCACTACGTCCACGGCGAGACCATGGAGGCGATCGCCCGACGTCTGGGGGTCTCCCGGTCGACCGTCTCGCGACTGCTCAAACAGGCCAGGGAATCCGGCCTCGTCGAGATCCGCATCCGGTCACCGCTGGAGGCGCCCCGCCTGCTGGCGCAGGGCCTGAAGAAGACGTACGGGGTGAGCGCGCTGCCGGTGCCGGTGCCGGAGGACGCGAGCGACGTGGAACGGCTCGACCTCGTCGCCGCCGCGGCGGCCGACCTCATCGGCGCGCGGATCGGCTCGCACCGCACGGTCGGGATCGCCTGGGGCTCGACGATCGCGGCGGTCAGCCGCCACCTCAGCCCGAAGCCGACCACCGGCACCGTGTTCGTGCAGTTGAACGGTTCCGGCAACACCCGCACCACCGGTCTCGGCTACGCCAGCGACATCCTCGGCAGGTTCGGCCGGGCCTTCTCCGCGCAGGTGCAGCAGTTCCCGGTGCCGGCCTTCTTCGACGACCCGGCCACGAAGACGGCGCTGTGGCGCGAGCGCAGCATGCGCCGCATCCTCGACGTGCAGGATGCGATGGACACCGTCGTGTTCAGCGTGGGTGCCGCGGAGTCGTCGGTGCCGAGTCACGTCTACTCCGGCGGCTACCTGGAACCGGCCGACCTCGACGAGCTCGCCGCCGAGGGCGTCGTCGGCGACGTCGCGACCGTCTTCTACCGTGCCGACGGCTCGAGCGAGGACATCGCGCTGAACGCGCGCGCCACCGGCCCCGCGCTGAGCCGCCTCGCCCGCGTGCGCCGTCGCATCTGCGTGGTCGCCGGCGCCTCGAAGCTCACCAGCATCCGCGGCGCGCTCGCAGCCGGGCTCGTCACCGACCTGGTCATCGACGAGCCCACCGCGCGGGCGTTGCTGGCCGTCGGCGGGCACCGGATCCGGCGGGAATGAAACAGACACGCCCGCGTTGAGTAGGATCAGTGCAACAACGTGCTCCGGGGTCGGTGAGAATCCGAACCGGCGGTGAAAGTCCGCGAGCACCGTCCGCCTCGGCGGGTGGTGTCGATCCGGTGGAATTCCGGGACCGACGGTGATGCGACGCAAAGCGTCGTCAGTCCGGATGGGAGGCAGCACGCGCGTAAGCATACGCGCCGATGCCATCCGCGCCCACGGAGCGGGATCAGGAGAATCGGATGCCGGTGCGTGACGCGGAACGCGACGCGATGCGTCGTGCGCTTCTCGCCGCCCGCCGGGGACGCAAGGGCGTGAATCCCCAGGTCGGCGCGGTGATCCTCTCACCCGACGGGGAGGTGCTCGTCGAGGGCTGGCATCGCGGCGCGGGCACCCCGCACGCCGAGGTGGACGCGCTCGCCCGCCTCGCGCCGGGGGCCGCACGCGGCGCGACCGCCGTGGTCACCCTCGAGCCGTGCAACCACACCGGCCGTACCGGCCCGTGCGCACAGGCGCTCATCGAGGCCGGTGTCGCCCGCGTCGTCTACGCCGTCCCCGACCCCACCCCGGTCGCCTCCGGCGGCGCCGAACGGCTGCGGGCCGCGGGCGTCGAGGTCGAGTCGGGCCTGCTCGCCGACGAGGCGCGCGAGCTCCTGTCCTCGTGGATCACGGTGCAGCTCCTCGGCCGCCCGCACGTGACCGTCAAGTGGGCGCAGAGCCTCGACGGCCGGGCCGCCGCATCCGACGGCACGAGCCAGTGGATCACCGGCCCCGCCTCCCGCGCCGACGTCCACCGGCGCCGCGCGTCCGCCGACGCGATCGTCGTCGGCACCGGCACGCTCCTCGCGGACGACCCCGCACTCACCGCCCGCGACACCGACGGCTCACTGCTGCCGGACCAGCCCGCGCCCGTCGTCATCGGCACCGCACCGGTCCCCGCCGACGCCGCGGTCCGCCGGCATCCGCGATCGCTGCGCACCTTCCCGACCCGGGACCTGCACGCCGTCCTCGCCGAGCTGCGCGAATCCGGGGTGCACCGGGTGTTCGTGGAGGGCGGCCCGACGCTCGCCAGCGCGTTCCTGCGCGTGGGACTCGCCGACGAGGTGCTCGTGTACGTCGCACCCGTGCTCATCGGCGGCGACCGGCTCGCACTCACCGACATCGGCGTCACGACCATCGCCGACGCCCGCAGACTCGAGGTCGCCCAGGTGGAGACGCTCGGCGAGGACCTGCTCGTCGTCGCGCGCCCGCAGAACGGAGAAGGCTGATGTTCACCGGCATCGTGGAGGAGATCGGCACGGTCACCGCCGTCGCACCGTCCGGCGACGGCGTCCGGCTCACCGTCCGGGCCCCGCTGGCCGTGGCCGACGCCCGCCACGGCGACTCGATCGCCGTCTCCGGGGTGTGCCTCACCGTGGTCGAGCAGGGCGAGGACTGGTTCACCGCCGACGTCATGCGCGAGACGCTCGACGCCGCCACGACCGGCGCGCTCGCGCCCGGCTCCCGCGTGAACATCGAGCGTGCGACCTCCGCCGGCGGCCGCCTCGGCGGCCACATCGTGCAGGGCCACGTCGACGGCACCGGCACGGTGCTGGAGGTCCGCCCCGGCGCGCAGTGGCAGGTCGTCCGCGTCTCCGTGCCCGCCGAACTCGCCCCGCTCGTGGTCGACAAGGGTTCGATCGCGATCGACGGCGTCTCCCTCACCGTGAGCGCGGTCAGCCCGGCCGACGCCGCATCCCACTGGCTGGAAGTCTCCCTCATCCCGGAGACCCTGGCCGCCACCACCCTCGGGGACCGCGTCGCAGGCGATGCCGTCAACCTCGAGACCGACATCCTGGCGCGCCACGTGCAGCGCCTGCTCGCTTTCACCCCGGAAGGAGGCTCCCGATGAGCCTGTCCACCATCCCGGAGGCGCTCGACGCGCTCCGCGTCGGCCGTCCGGTCATCGTCGCAGACGACGAGGACCGCGAGAACGAGGGCGACGTGGTGCTGTCCGCACAGCTCGCGACCCCCGAATGGATCGCCTGGACCGTCCGCCACTCCAGCGGCTTCATCTGCGCACCGATGCCCGCGGACTGGGCGGACCGCCTCGACCTGCCGCCCATGGTGGCCGTCAACGAGGACGCCCGTTCCACCGCGTACACGGTGAGCGTGGATGCGGCCGACAAGGTCTCCACCGGCATCAGCGCCTCCGACCGCGCCCACACCCTGAACGTGCTGGCCGACCCGGCGTCGACGCCGACGAGCGTCATCCGCCCCGGCCACATCCTGCCGCTGCGCGCCGTCGACGGCGGCGTGCGCGAGCGCGGCGGGCACACCGAGGCCGCCGTCGAGCTCACCCGCCTCGCGGGGTTGGAGCCGGTCGGCGCGATCGCCGAGGTCGTCGCCGAGGACGGCAGCATGATGCGCCTGCCGGGCCTCATCGAGCTCGGCGCCCGCGACGGCGTCCCGGTCATCACGATCGAGCAGCTCATCGCCTACCTCGACGAGCACGAGCCGCGCGGGCAGCAGCCGGCCGGCGGTGCCCACCACCGGCGCCGGGTGAGCCTGCGCGCCGAGTCGACCGTGCCCACCTCGCACGGTGTCTTCCGCTTCCTCGCCTACAAGGACCGGGTCACCGGCACCGACCACCTCGCGATCGTCTCCGGCGACCTCACCGAGGAGGCGCCGCTGGTGCGCGTGCACTCCGAGTGCCTCACCGGTGAGGCCTTCGGCTCGCTGAAGTGCGAGTGCGGCCCGCAACTCGAGGCCGCACTCGACCGGATCGAGCGGGACGGCGGCGTCGTCGTCTACATGCGCGGCCACGAGGGCCGCGGCATCGGCCTCATCAACAAGCTGCGCGCCTACGGGCTGCAGGAGCGGGGCCTGGACACCGTCGACGCGAACCTCGCGCTCGGCCTTCCCGCCGACGCGCGCGACTACGCCGCCGCGGCGGGCATCCTCGCAGACCTGGGCGTCGGCAGCATCCGCCTGCTCACGAACAACACCGACAAGGTGTCGCAGCTGCGCGAGCTCGGCCTGCAGGTCGTCGAGCAGGTGCCGCTGCTGGTCGGCGTCGGCCCGAACAACCACCAGTACCTCGAGACCAAGCGGGACCGGATGGGGCACGTCATCCCCGACGCCGAGTTCGCCGAAGCATTGCAGCAGATGAAGGAGAACGCCGAGTCATGAGCGGCAAGGGGGCGCCGCAGGCGCAGCACATCGACGCGACCGGCCTGAAGGTGACGGTCGTCGCCGGCACCTGGCACGAGGTCATCACCGACGGACTCATCGCGGGCGCCGCGCGGGTGCTCGACGCCGCCGGGGCCGACTGGTCGCTCGTGCGGGTCGCGGGATCGTTCGAGCTGCCGGTCGTGGCCAAGGCGGCACTCGAGGCGGGCGCGGACGCCACCGTCGCACTCGGGGTCATCATCCGCGGCGGCACCCCGCACTTCGAGTTCGTCTCGTCCGCCGCGACCGACGGCCTCACCCGGGTCGCGCTCGACACCGGCAAGCCGGTCGGGTTCGGCGTGCTGACCCTCGACGACGAGCAGCAGGGCCTCGACCGGGCGGGCCTGCCCGGCTCGAGGGAGGACAAGGGCGCCGAGGCCGCGGACGCGGCCCTGCGCACCGCACTGACCCTGCGGGAGATCCGCTCGTCCTGAGCCGCGGGTTCGGCTAGCCTGACGGGCATGGAGATCCTGCGCCACGTCGTCCTCTTCGTGCACCTCGTCGGGTACGCCATCCTCTTCGGCGCCTGGCTCGCGGATGCGGTCGCCGGCCGCATCCGGTTCTCACGGCTGCAGAACGTCGGCCTGACGATCGCCGCGGTCGCGGGTCTCGTGCTCGCCGCGCCCTGGGGCGACTTCGAGCCGAACTACGTCAAGCTCACGGTCAAGCTCGTCGTGCTGCTGATCATCGGTGCACTCATGGGCATCGGCGGCGCCCGCGCGAAGCGCACCGGCTCCGTGCCGCCGGCGATGTTCTGGAGCGTCGGCGTGCTCACGCTCCTCAACGCCGGCATCGCCGTCATCTGGCGCTGATCAGGCCTTCCGGAACCCCGCATCCCCCGCCGGATGCGGGGTTCCGCGTATCCGCGCGAGTACACTGGGCCCTTGTGCCGTGACTCCGCGGTGCCTCTCCGACGCCCCGCTCCGGCACGCGACCCGTGCAGGTCCTCCGCGGCGCCGGTGGCTCCTCACACATGGGAACCATTCCGTCGATCCCCTCTAGGTTGCGAATGTCCACCCCCACCGCCACTTCGGCCCCAGCCCCCGCCAACCCCCGCTCCCGCGTCATCACGGCGAGCCTGGTCGGCACCACCATCGAGTTCTACGACTTCTACGCGTACGCCACCGCGGCCGTCCTCGTCTTCCCGGCACTCTTCTTCCCCACCGGCGACGACACGACCGCGCTCCTGTCCTCGTTCGCCGTCTTCGGCGCCGCCATGGTCGCCCGCCCGATCGGCGCGGTCGTCTTCGGCCACTTCGGCGACCGGTTCGGCCGCAAGGCCACCCTGGTCGCCTCCCTCCTGACGATGGGGATCGCGACCTTCCTCATCGGATGCCTGCCGACCTACCAGAACATCGGCTGGTGGGCCGCGCTGCTGCTGCTG
>Ga0182737_1003055_pt1 | contig 12789 bp, 11 predicted proteins | sample eDN5th30CBELigOP_FD_128878 | JGI IMG/M metagenome (GOLD analysis project Ga0182737, IMG submission 128878) | Enriched Organic Plus compost microbial communities from Emeryville, California, USA - eDNA 5th pass 30_C BE-Lig OP (version 2) (version 2) ... | reverse complement strand
TTCTTCCACCGGCACCTGGCGTGACGACAGCCCCTGTGCGTGGTGATAGCGGGTGAAGGCCTGCAGCGTGGCCAGGTTGCCCTGCACGCCGTAGCTCCAATAGTCGTCGCCCATCGACTCGCGGGCCGCCTTGAGCTGCTCCTCGACGAACGGCAGCGTCACCTTGGTGGCCGAGGTGTCGGACAGTTTGTCCAGCGCTCGTGCCTTCGACTGCTCGAACGCCTTCAGCAGTGCGCCCGGCAGCCATGGATGTTTTTCCGCCAGGGTCTTGCGCACGCCGAGCACGTGCATGATGGGAAAGATGCCGGTGCGCCGGTAATAGTCCTTGGCCACCGCGGTGGGGTCGTCGAACAGCCAGCCGATCTGCGGATTGTTGCGGGCCGCGCCGAAAGGTGCGCGCGGGGCCATGAAGCCGTCGATCTCGCAGCGGTCCAGCATGTCGGATATGGTGGTTTCCGCGGGCGCGTCGACCATGTGCACGTTCGGCGGCAGTTTCAGCTTGATTTTCTCGGGCCGCCCCGGCTGGTCGATGCCCCCGCGTACCCATGTCACGTCGGATGGGCGCACGCCGTAGTCTTCCTCCAGCATGGCTCGGGCCCAGACGTTGGCGGTCAGCTGGTATTCCGGCAGGCCGATGCGCTTGCCCTTCAAATCTTCCGGCTGGCGGATGCGGTCCTTGCGTACGTAGATCGAGGTGTGGCGGAATGCCCGAGACAGGAATACCGGCAGGGCGATGTAGGGGCAATCCCCGTTGGCGTGCTTGACGAGATAGCTGGAGAACGACAATTCGCTGACGTCGAAATCGGCATAGCGGAATGAACGGAAGAACATTTCTTCCGGGTTCAGCAGCATGAAGGCCGGGTCTACGCCGTCGATCTGGACCGCGCCGTCGTACAGGGCCCGGTTGCGGTCGTAGTCGCCCATCGCAATGGAAAGTTGCAGGTTTGCCATGTCGGTGCAGCCTTTCAGACGGAGGTCTGATAATTGGATTCGAGTTGCGGGCCACCCGCGGTATTTCGTCCGACGGGCACGGCCTTGAAATCGCGCCAGTCGACCTGTTTCGGCACAATGGCCTGGAACGAGCACACCGTGCGGGGGATGCGCCAGTCGCCGGTGCCGATCGCCGGTTCGCCGCGCTGAAAGGCCTGCACGGCTTCCAGCATCTGCTTGCGGAACTCGACGATGGCCAGATCGCTGGCACCTAGGCGATCGGACGAACGGTCGGCAATCGGACCCATCGTGACCCACATGGCGATGTCCTGGTTCGGAAAACCCTTGATGCCTGTGAAGTTGCCGGCCCGCATGGCCTGGCGGTCCTGCCAGAAGCGGTTCTCATCGTTGCGCAGGGGCCGGTAGCGCTCGTCCAGGTCGATGCCGACGCTGGTGCCCAGGAATCTGCGCCAGGTTTCGCTCTCGGGGGTGGTTTCCGGGTCGCCCCAGGCGATGAAGTAAAAGGCCGTGTTCGTGTCGTCCATGGGCACGTTGACGTTGGCCACGTTGTAGAGATTGTTCGGCGGAATCAGCACCGTGCCGGGAGCCACGAACACCGTGGAGCGAATGTATTCGTTCTGCGCGGCACTGGTGATGGGGCGGCGGATGGCGGCGTAGCGAAACCCGTACGGCGCGCGTTGCACCTGCATGCGGGGTGCCTTGTCGGTGGACGGGCGAAGCCAGTTCTTGTCGGTGGCCTCGGCGCCGCCGACGCGCGCCGGGACGAAATCGGAGGAGTGCAGGCTGGAACTGTGCGCGGAGTCGATGGCGCCTTCCAGGATCTGCGCCCAGTTGCACGGAACCAGCACCTTGGCGATGCTGACGCGGGTTTCCCGTGAGGGCGCCCACGGTGGGGGGGCGAACTCGGGCACCGCATCCTGCGCGCCCATGTAGGCCCACACCATGCCGCCCCATTCCTGGACCTTGTAGGCCTTGTGCTTGACCTTCTGGCTCATCACACTGGCCGCCGGCTCGGACACCATCTCGATCACGTTGCCTTCCACGTCCATCTTCCAGCCGTGGTACAGGCAACGCAGGCCGCACTCCTCATTGCGGCCATACACCAGCGACACGCGGCGATGCGGGCAGTATTCGTCCATCACGCCGACGCGGCCTTCCGTGTCGCGGAACACCACCAGGTCTTCCCCGAGGACACGAGCCCGCACCGGGTCGCCGTCGGATTCGGCGACTTCCTCGCTAAGACAGACCGGGGTCCAGTGCTCGCGCATCAGGCGGCCCATCGGGGCTCCTCCCTCGACACGGCACAACAGCTCGTTTTCTTCGTGGGTCATCATGACTGCTTCTCCTGCGTGTTCAGTCGGCCTTCAGGCCGGACTTCCTGATTGCGTCGGCATAGCGCACGGCCTCGGCATCGATCGATTGGGCGTACTGTTCCGGGGTGCCACCCTCGGCCTCGATGCCCAGCGTCTGGAACTGCTTCACCACGGCCGGGTCTTTCACCGCCTTGGCGATCTCCTCGTTCATGCGTCGCACGGCGTAGTCAGGCGTGCCCGAGGCGGCAAGCGCCCCGACGGTGACGGCGAAATCGAAGTTGGGGACCACCTCCGCAATGGCCGGGATGTCGGGCGCAAGGGACGAGCGCTTGCCCGCATTCGTCGCCAGGATGCGAACCTGCCCTTGCTCGGCGAAGCCCGATAGAGATGGCAGCGCAGCGAATACCACGTCCACCTGGTCGCCGACCAGGGCCGGCACCGACTGCCCCGAGCCGCGGAACGGTACGTGCACCAGCTTCGCGCGCAGGGCGAGGTTGAGCGCCTCCATCGTCAGGTGGTGCGTGCTGCCGACGCCGGAACTGCCGTAGTTCATGTCGGCGGGAGACGCCTTCACACGGGCGATGAAGTCTTCCAGCGTGCGCATGCCCGTGCGCGTGTTGGTAGCCAGGAACAGTGGGGAGGTGGCAATGAGCGAGACGGGTACAAAGTCGCGTTTCGGCTGATAAGAGAGGTTCTTGTACAGGTATGGATTGATGGACATCATCGACCCGTCCGTGACCAGGTACGTATAGCCGTCGCGCGGCGCACTCATCAGCGTCTGGGCGGCGATGACCCCGTTGGCGCCCGGCTTGTTCTCGACGAGGACGGATTGCTTCAGGCTGGATGTGATGTGTTGGGCTACCACCCGCGCCACGGTGTCGGGCAGTCCGCCGGGCGCGTAGGGCACGATGAAGCGGACGGGCTGGCTGGGGAAGGTCGCGGCATCCTGCGCCGCGAAGGCTGGGCAGACGAACGCTGCTGCCGCAATCAGGCTCAGCCGCACCACGCGCCGCAGCCTTTCGAGGCCGCGCACGGCACGGCGGGAATGAGAATGGACCGTCATTATCTGTCTCCGTTGGTGGGTCTGGGGCGGAAGGGGCGGCGCTTGTTCCCGGGCCTGCCCCTTGAGCGCACTGGCACGCTTCCGTCCGGAAAATAATATTAGATGTCTAAGTAAACTTCAAGAATATTTAGGAATCTAAGTAATTTTAGAGATCCGGATGACGGCAACGGCCGCCCAGGCCGCCCAGGCCGAGCGGGCCCGACGGCCTGGGCGGCATGCAGGAAAGGGGAGAATGGCGCGGCGGAGTAGCCGCGCGCGGGGAGGGTGGGGGTCTTCAGCCCCTATGGCGGGACGCCAGGCCGGCCGCGGCAAGCGGCTGGCTACACGGGTTTCAGCTGCTGGGCAATGCCACGGCGGCTGGTGCGGGAGCCGTTGCGGCGTGCGCCGGCGTCGACGCCTCGGGCGCTGCGCCAGACCGATAGCCGACCCGAAAGCCCCCCCAATGCCTGCCATGGACGTAGATCGGGGCCGACAGGTCGTGCATGACCTCACCCGTATCGCGCTTGTAGGTCTGCAACAGGAAGGGCTGGGTGTGCGAGCCGCAGCGCGAGCCGGTGCGGTCGGTGAAGATGCGCTTGGTGCGGTTGTGCACCAGGTCATGGGCGTAGTCGCCTGTCAGTGGCTGGGAGAACCGGCGGTTGTGCGTGGGGAAGTAGCCGCGGTCATCCACCGCGCCGGCGTACGCCACCATCGGCATGTCTTCCAGGATGCGTTCCTGGATAGGCGGCAGCACCTGGTCGGTGAACGTGTCGAAGGCGCTGGAATACTTCGTGGGATTCGTGCCGGAAATCGGCGTGTAGCGCCGGTCGAAGAGCGCCTCTTCAGTGATGTCGCCGTTGGCGATGGCGCGCTCGAACAGTGCGCCGATGGCCTCGGCCGCCTGCTGGGCGGCGGTGCGCACCGGATCGTGCGCAAGGCGCACGTCCAGCTCGGCCAGCGCGCCGACCAGGGTTTCGCCGCGCTCGCTGACCAGCATGGCCGACCGGGTGGCGCGCGGCAGCTCATCGTGTGTGGCGAACAGGCCGTCGCGGATGCGCGTGACCGCATCGGCAATCTGGCGGGTGGTGTCGACGTGCTCGCGCGACGCCGTGGCGATCTGCTGCACGGCGCTCTCCGAGTCGCGCGCCGATTTCTCGATGCTGTCGAGCAGCGCGTGCACGCGCTCGACGTTCTGCGTGGCGTCCATCACCTTGCCGGCCAGTGCCGCCATGCCCTCGGTCGCGCGCTCCGCCCGTTCGGCGATCTCGCGCACCATCGTGCCGATCTCGTCGGTGGCCTCCTTGGTGCGCAGGGCCAGCTGCCGTACCTCGCCAGCCACCACGGCGAAGCCGCGGCCATGTTCGCCGGCGCGCGCGGCCTCGATGGCCGCGTTCAGCGCCAGCAGGTTGGTGCGCATGGCAATCTCGTTGATGGTTTCGGTGATGCCGTAGATGTGGCGCGAACGCTCCTGCAGGTCGGCCATCAGGGCGCTGGCGGCCTGCGCGTCGCGGCTGGCCTCGTTGATGCGGTGCCGGCCCTCCTGGGCCTGCGCGGCGCCCGACATGCTTTCGTTGCGCACGTCGGCGGCGATGGCCGAGGCCTGCGCGGCGTTCTGCGCGATCTGCTCGGTGCTCTGCGCCGTCTGGGCGGCGCGGCCGACGATGCCCTCGGTGGTTTCCAGGTCCTGGTCGACGCGCTGCTTGATGGAATCGATGAAATGAGAGGTTTCGGCCGCGCCGATCATGATGTGATCGATCTGGCCGGCCACTTGCTCCAGCCGATCCAGGCCGGCGTGTCGCGGGGCGAGCAGCCGTGGCCGGTGCACGAGGACCGCCGCTGCCGCGGCCGCGGCCAGCGTCACCATCGGCGGCGCGGACAGGGCCGCCGCCCCAGCCCCCGCCGCGATACCGCATCCGGCCGCGGCGGCATCGACGAACAGCCGCCAGGCCGTCGGTATCCGCATCGCTTTCATTGTCTTCCTCCAGCTTTGTTGCGCTGCAACATTTTATGGCGGTCGAACCGCTCTGGTTATTGGGCAAACCGGCCAGCAAACCGTGCTTGCGGGGCCGGGGACTGCCGCAGCCGCCGGTTCTATCGTAGTGGCCGGTTCGCGTCACTGGCAATGCGCCGGGATGGCGAACCGGCACACGCCGGCGACGCTATATATTCTATTGTCATATAAATATCCTCAATGAGTTCTTCGCCATGGGCGGGCACTCATCTATCGTTGCGTTTCTATCGTCGTACGATCTTTTTTTCCGTGGGCCGTTTCAGTCTGCACGTCGTCCCCTGGCTATCCCGATTTCTCCCCACCGCAGTCCCCGTCCGATGGCAGGAGCGTCTGCGCACCGGCCTCGGCGCGCTCGCCGGGCTTGCCGTCATTGGTGTTGTGATGCGCATGCTGCCGGGGCTCGACACCGGCATTCCCTTCCTGGTCGCCCCGATGGGCGCATCCGCCGTGCTGCTGTTCGGCGTGCCCGCCAGTCCCCTGGCGCAGCCCTGGTCCATCCTGGGCGGCAACATCGTCAGCGCCCTCGTGGGCGTCACCTGCGCCCGGCTGATCGCGGATCCGGCGGCGGCCGCAGCCATCGCGGTGGGCGTGTCGCTGTGCGCCATGTTCACGCTGCGCTGCGTGCATCCGCCATCCGGTGCAGTGGCGCTGACCGCGGTGCTGGGCGGGCCCTCCATCCACGCCCTGGGCTATGGTTTCGTGGTGGCGCCCATCGCCGCGCAATCGGTGCTGCTGCTGGCATGTGCGCTGGCCTATCACGCACTGACGGGACACCGCTATCCGCATGCCGCCGCCCGTCCCGAGCCGGCCAGGGCGGGCGGGGAGTCCGCCGAACCGGCCCGCTACGGCTTTTCCCGGGCAGACCTGGAGGCGGTGCTGAGCGAGCGCGACGAGATGCTGGACATCGATCCCGACGACCTGGAATCCGTGCTGCGCGAGACGCAGGCACGCGCCTATGCGCGCACGCTGAATGAAGTGACGGCCGCAGAGGTGATGTCGCGCGACGTGATCAGCGTCTCGCCCGAGACGCCGGCGGCCCAGGCCTGGGCGCTGCTCCAGCGTCATCGCATCAAGGCGCTGCCCGTCGTCGACGCCGAACGCCACGTGGTGGGTATCGTCACGCGCACCGACCTGGCGCACAACGCCCCGGGACGCCGCAGGCTCGCACTGGTCCGCGACCGGCTGCCCGCGTGGGGCCGCGGCGCGGCGGACTCGGTCGCGCGGCGCATGAGCGCCCAGGTGCGCACCGTACCTGCCGACGCGTCGATCTCCGAACTGCTGCGATTGTTCGCCGGGCTGGGCCACCACCACATCCCGGTCGTCAATGCGCAGCGCCAACTGGCGGGCATCGTCACGCAGGCGGACGTCATCTCGGGCCTCTACACGCAGGCCTGCATGCCGGAACCCCGCGCGGCCTAAGCGCGGCGGCCGCCTGCCTTACTGCGGCAGTTCCGTCGGAATGGCGTCCGGCTGGCGGCTGATCTGGTAGCCCATCCACAGGCTTTGCGCGATGCGCTGCGCCATTTCGCAGGCCCGTGCGGCCATTGCCTGGTTCTCCTGCTCGGCCGCGGTGGCGCGAAACAGCGCCAGCCAGCGCTGGAACAGCTCGGCGCTCAGCCCGTCCAGCGCCGCGTGCTTGACCATGGGCGTGCCGGCGTAGCGGCCGGTGCGCAGCAGGATCGAGGACCAGAAGTCGACCAGGCGGGCCAGGTGATGGTCCCAGTCGTCCACGTGGGCATTGAAGATCGGGCCCAACAGCGCATCCTGGCGGACGCGGGCGTAGAAGGCATGCACCAGGCGGGTGATGTCGGCTTCCGTGCACAGGGCGGGCGATGTCATGAACGGGTTCATCGGCGGACTCAGATGGGATGCACGATAGTGACCAGCAGGGCGGCGGCGCCGTGGGCCTGCACGGCATGCGGCTCGCCGGGCGGCAGCACCACCAGTTGACCGGCCACCAGCCGGCACACGGCTGCGGGCGTCGTCACGGTGGCCGCGCCGGCCAGGCACTGGATAGTGACCGGACCGGGCACGTGATGCTCGGGCACCTGCTGGCCGGCCGCCAGCACCAGCCGCATGAGCTGCAGCTGCGGCGTCTTCAGCAGGCTGGCGCTGGTCGCGGCCGCGGGGCTGCCGGCAGGTGGCTGCAGATCGATCACATCGAGAGGCTGGGCATGTTTCAGCGCCATACGCATCACCCTGTTGGTAAGCTGTGGGGACCATGCCGGCGCAGCGGGACGCCGATATAACATGTATTCTAAATCAATCTTATAAGTGGCGTTGGAAAACCCGAAGAGGAGGGTGGGCATGCGCAAGGCTGATCTGCAGATCAAGCGTGTCTACGCCGAGGCCGCGCCGCAGGACGGCGCCCGGATCCTGGTGGACCGGCTGTGGCCCCGTGGCATGAAGAAGGAAGCGGCCGGTCTGGCCCTGTGGCTGAAGGAAGTTGCCCCGACTACCGCGTTGCGCCAGGCGTTTCACCAGGGCGGGATGGACTGGGAGGAGTTCCGCAGGCGCTATCGCGCCGAGCTGGACGCCAATCCCGAGCCCGTGGCCCGGCTGCGCGAATATCTGCACAAGGGGCGGGTGACGCTGCTGTATTCCGTGCACGATGAGGTGCGCAACCACGCTGCGGTGCTGGCAGAGTATCTGCGGGGCGGCTAGCAAGGCCGACGGGACGGTGTGCCCACGCCGGCCACAGGGCGACGGCTATTCGATGTTCTGCGCCTGCTCGCGCATCTGCTCGATCAGCAGCTTCAGGTCCATCGCCGCGCGGGTGACGTCCAGGCTGCCCGCCTTGGAACCCAGCGTGTTGGCTTCGCGGTTCATTTCCTGGAACAGGAAGTCCAGCCGCTTGCCGGCGCTGCCGCCCGCGCTGCCGCGCTTGCCCGCCTGCTTGCCGCCGCCGTCGCCCAGCAGGTGGCGCAGCTCTTCCAGATGCGAGCGCAGCCGCGACAGTTCTTCGGCCACGTCGATGCGCAGCGCGAACAATGTGGCCTCGTGCGCCAGGCGCTCGGACAGCTCGGGGCCGCTGATGTGGGCGAAGCCGCCAGGGAAGGCCGCCTCGACGCTTTCGCGCAGCTTGGTGGCCAGCTTTTCCCGGTGGTCCGCCAGCAGCTGCGGCAGGTGGGTCTCGACGCCGTCGACGATGCGAGCCATGTCTTCGGCGCAGCTGCGCATCATGCCGGCCAGGCGCTCGCCCTCGCGGGTGCGTGCCTGCTGCATCTGCTCCAGCGCCTGTTGCGCGGCCTGCAGGCAGGCGGCGCCCCAGGCCTGCGGGTCCAGCGCGTCGGCGTTGCGCTGGCCGGGCCAGTTGTACAGCTCGGCCAGCCGCGGCGCGGCCACCTCGGGCAGCACCTGCCGCGCGGCCTGCAGTTGGGCGGCCAGGCGCTGCAGCCAGGCCGGGTCCAGCGCGCCCAGCTCGGTGCCGGCATTGCGGGTGTACGAAACGCGCACCTCGACCTTGCCGCGCGCCAGGTTGGCCGTCAGCAGTTCGCGCAGCGGGGTCTCGGTGTGGCGCAGTTCGTCCGGCAGGCGGAAATAGAGGTCCAGGTAGCGGCTGTTGACGCTACGCAGCTCCAGGGCAAGCGATCCCTGTTCGAGGTCTGCGCGGGCGTTGCCGGAGGCGGTCATGCTACGGATCATGTCGGGGGTCCTGGGATTCTGGGCGAAGAAGACCGCCCGGCGGCCGCGGCGGGCCGCCGGGCGGCGGGGATATGGAGGCAGAATACCATCCGCCGGCACGTACAATGAGCGTATTGTCCCCGCTTTTGGAGTCCGCCGTGTCCGCTTCATCCACTTCCGCCCCGACCCCCCGCGCCGACGGGCGCCGCCCCGACGAACTACGGCCCTTCGCGCTGGAGCGCGGCTTCACGCGCTATGCCGAGGGCTCGGTGCTGGTGAAGGCGGGCCATACCCACGTGCTGTGCACCGCCAGCGTGCTGGACAAGGTGCCGCCGTTTCTCAAGGGGCAGGGCCAGGGCTGGGTGACGGCCGAGTATGGCATGCTGCCGCGCGCTACCCATACCCGGGGCGACCGCGAGGCGGCGCGCGGCAAGCAGAGCGGCCGTACGCAGGAGATCCAGCGCCTGATCGGCCGCAGCCTGCGAGCGGTGGTGGACCTGGCGGCGCTGGGCGAGCGCACGCTGCACCTGGACTGCGATGTGCTGCAGGCCGACGGCGGCACGCGCTGCGCCAGCATCACCGGCGCCTGGGTGGCGGCCTCGGATGCGGTGGCCTTGCTGATGCGGCGCGGCGACCTGACCGCCAATCCCATCCGCGACGCGGTCGCTGCCGTGTCGGTGGGTCTGGTGGGCGGCCGGCCGGTGCTGGACCTGGACTACCAGGAGGATTCGGCGTGCCAGGCGGACGTCAACGTCGTCATGACCGGCAGCGGCGCGTTCGTCGAAGTGCAGGGCACCGGCGAAGAGGCCACCTTCACGCGCGCCGAGCTCGATGCCATGCTGGCGCTCGCCGAAGGCGGCATCGCCAAGCTGGTCCAGGCCCAGCGCGCCGCCCTCGCGGGCTGAGCGTCCGGTCGCTCATTCGATCTTCACGTTCGCGTCCTTGATGATGCGGCCGTAGCGATCGATCTCGCTCTGCATGAACGTGTCGAATTCCGGCGCGCTCATGCCGCGAGGATCGGCGCCGAAGTCGATCAGCTGCTGCTTGACCGCGGGGCTGTCCAGCACGGCGTTCAGCTCGCGGTTCAGCCGCTCGAGAATGGCGGGTGGCGTGCCGGCCGGCGCGGCCAGGCCGTACCAGGCCGAGGCGATCATGCCCTGGGTGCCGGTGGCCTCCTCGAACGTGGGCACGTCGGGCAGCGCGGGCAGGCGTCGCGTCGCCGGCACCGCCAGCGCCCGCAGCTTGCCGCTGCGGATGTGCGGCAGCGCGCTGGGATCCAGCATCACGTCGATCTGGCCCGACATCAGGTCCACCAGCGCGGGGCCCGCCCCCTTGTAGGGCACGTGCAGCATGTCCAGCTTGAAGACGTGCGTGAAGGTCGAGCCCGCCAGGTGGCCGGACGAGGCGGTGCCGGCCGAGCCGTAGGTCAGCTTGCCCGGCTGGGCGCGCACCGCCGCAATCAGGTCGTTGGCCGTCTTGTAGGGCGAGTCGGCGCGCACCAGCAGCACGTTGGGCGCGGTGGCGATCAGGCCGATGCCGGCAAAATCCTTGCGCGGGTCGAAGCCCAGGTGCGAGTACAGGTGCGGATTGGCCGAGTTGGGCGTGCTGGAGGCCAGCAGTAGCGTGTAGCCGTCGGCCGCAGCGCGCGCGGCCTGGGCCGTGCCGATGTTGCCGCTGGCGCCGGGCCGGTTGTCCACGTACACGCTTTGCCCCAGGCGGTCGCCCAGCGTCTGGGCGATCAGTCGGCCGATGGTGTCGGTCAGTCCCCCGGGCGGCCACGGCAGGATGATGCGGATCGACTGCGACGGGTACGCGGCGTCCTGCGCCAGGGCCGGCGCGCCGACGGCGGCGCCCAGCAGTGTGGCGCTCAGCGCCCGGATGAGACTTCTGCGATTCACGGTGTTCCTCCTTTGGAACGGCTGCGGTAGGCGGATTGGCGCTTTGGATTCGTATTCATCGCGGCTGGCGGCCGCCCGAGGCGGGCGTGGCCAGGCCCGGGACGGGTGGCTTTTTCGTGCGGGCTGTGCGGCTTAGAACGAGCGCGGCAGGCCCAGGACGTGCTCGGCCACGTACGCCAGGATCAGGTTGGTGGAGATCGGTGCCACCTGGTAGAGCCGCGTCTCGCGGAACTTGCGTTCCACGTCGTAGTCGCGCGCGAAGCCGAAGCCGCCATGGAACTGCAGGCAGGCATTGGCGGCCTCCCATGAGGCATCGGCGGCCAGCAACTTGGCCATGTTGGCCTGCGCGCCGCAGGGTTGGCCGGCATCGAACAGCCGGCAGGCCTCGAAGCGCATCAGGCTGGCGGCCTCGACGTTGACGTGGGCCCGCGCGATGGGAAACTGCACGCCCTGGTTCTGCCCGATGGGGCGGCCGAACACCACGCGCTCCTTCGCGTACGCGGTGATCTTGTCGACGAACCAGCGGCCGTCGCCGATGCATTCGGCGGCGATCAGCGCACGTTCGGCGTTCAGGCCGTCCAGGATGTAGCGAAAGCCCAGGCCTTCCTCGCCGATCAGGTTCTCCGCGGGAATCTCCAGGTTCTCGAAGAAGAGCTCGTTGGTCTCGTGGTTGACCATGTTGGCGATGGGCCGCACTTCCAGGCCGTGCCCGATGGCCTCGCGCAAATCGACCAGGAAGATCGACATGCCCTCGGACTTGCGCGCCACCTGCTCCAGCGCAGTGGTGCGCGCCAGCAGGATCATCAGGTCGGAGTGCTGCACGCGCGAGATCCACACCTTCTGGCCATTGACGACGTAGCGGTCGCCGCGGCGCACAGCGGTCGTCTTGATGCGGGTGGTGTCGGTGCCGGTGGTGGGCTCCGTCACGCCCATCGACTGCAGACGCAGTTCGCCGCTGGCGATGCGAGGCAAATAGGCGCGCTTCTGCGCGGCCGAGCCGTGGCGCAGCAGCGTGCCCATGTTGTACATCTGCCCGTGGCAGACGCCGGCGTTGCCGCCGCTGCGGTTGATCTCTTCCATGATGACCGAGGCCTCGGCCAGGCCCAGGCCCGAGCCGCCGTATTCCTGCGGAATCAGCGCGGCCAGCCAGCCGGCCTCCGTCAGGGCGCGGACGAACTCGTCGGGATAGCCCTGTTCGGCGTCGACGCGCCGGAAGTAGTCGGCGGGAAAGCGGGCGCACAGCTGGCGCACCGCATCGCGGATGTCGTCATGGTCATGCTGCTGCGTGACGGGCACGTGTCTCCTCCTCGTTGCCGCGCAGCGGGGCGCGGCCGGGCTGTCGTCCCGGGTCGCTGGCGCGGGCCCGGTGCCCGCCCAGCATACTGCGAGTTCGGCGGGCGTGTGGACGCGCCCGGCGGCGCACGCCACGCTACCGTCAAGAAACTGTCAAAGTTGCACTGCACAATCCCCTGCCACGGGCCATCCCGGGCCCGGCGCGATATACAGGTGGTCATGCGCAAGCCTCTCAAAGTCAGCACCGCGTTGTCGGCAACGCTGTTCACATTCGTGGTCCTGTTTGCCGCCGCGGCGGGCGCGGTGGTCTGGGTCCTGAGGGCTGATCGCCAGGCCATCGAGCAACTGGGCCGCTCCAACATCGAGCGCGCCAGCGATCTCAGCGACCTTGGCAGCCGCCTGTTCCAGGCGCGTGCCGACCTGACCGAGGCGAAGACCCACATGGAAGGCGGCATGCAGGTCGAGCGCGACGAGGCATTGGAACGCGCCGGCCGGCTGCTGGCGGCAGCACGGGCCAGCCGCAAGCGGTTGCAGGACAACCCCGAGACGCACCCCGACGGCAAGGCCCGCTTCGACGCGGTGATGGCCGCCGCGCAGGGGCTGGACGACGCTACGCTGGAGCCGTTGCGCAAGGCCATCGCGGGTTGGAACGGCATC
>Ga0182737_1003051_pt1 | contig 12806 bp, 13 predicted proteins | sample eDN5th30CBELigOP_FD_128878 | JGI IMG/M metagenome (GOLD analysis project Ga0182737, IMG submission 128878) | Enriched Organic Plus compost microbial communities from Emeryville, California, USA - eDNA 5th pass 30_C BE-Lig OP (version 2) (version 2) ... | reverse complement strand
TTCTGCGAACCCGCGCTCTTCCCAGCCCCTGATCAGGGACCCGGCACGCTGCCTCGGATCCAGTTGAGGCCTCTGCCCGAATCCCTCAGACGTCGGCACGGACGATCAGCGCATTTCCACACGCCACAAGGGAGCACTCGTGGAGTCCATCTCCGAGATCCAGACCACCCAGCCGTCCACCGATGACAACGGCGCATCGGCCGCGGCGGCAGGCCCCACCACGGATGCGGCGCCCGCCGCCGAGACCGCGCCGGCCAAGGCGCCGCGCAAGCGCGCGCCGCGCCGCGCGAAGAGCGCGGACCTCGAGGCCGCCGCCGCGACCGAGGCGGCGCCCGCCGAGACCGCGTCGGCGAGCGACGCCGGGTCGGGCACCGAGACCCCGGCCGCCGCCGAGGCGCCGGCCGCGGACGGCGAGGCCGCACCCGCGAAGACCCGTACCCGCACGACCCGCTCGCGCGCCAAGAAGGCCGACAAGCCGGCCGACGCCCCCGCCGAGGGCGCGGAGGCCCCTGCCGTCGAAGCCGCCGCATCCGCCCCCGAGGGCGAGCAGGCGGCCGAGGCGCCCGCGAAGCCCGCCCGCGCCAAGAAGGCCGACAAGGCCGAGCAGGCGGACAAGGCCGAGCAGACGGACAAGGCCGACAAGCCTGAGAAGGGCGAGCAGGCCGACAAGCCCGAGAAGGGCGAGGAACCCGCGTCCGAGCAGGCAGCCGAGGCGTCCGCCGAGCAGCAGGGCGAGCACGGCGAGGGCGAGGGCGGTGGCCGTCGCAGCCGCAGCCGCAACCGCAACCGCAAGCGCGGCGGCGGCGAGGGTGGCGAGAAGGGCCAGCACGCCCAGCCGCAGCAGCAGTCCTCCGGCGACGCCGACGAGGAGCAGACCGGCCGCGGTCGTGGTCGCAACAAGCGCCGCGGCAACAGCGCCGCCGACGAGTTCGAGCCCGAGATCGGCGAGGACGACGTCCTCATCCCGATCGCCGGCATCCTCGACGTGCTCGACAACTACGCGTTCGTGCGCACCAGCGGCTACCTGCCCGGCCAGAGCGACGTCTACGTCTCGCTCGGCCAGGTCAAGAAGTACAACCTGCGCAAGGGCGACGCGATCGTCGGCGCCATCAAGCAGCCCCGCGAGGGCGAGCAGCAGGGTCGCCAGAAGTACAACGCGCTCGTGAAGGTCGACGCCGTCAACGGCCTCACCCCCGAGGACGCCGCGAGCCGCGTCGAGTTCGGCAAGCTCACCCCGCTGTACCCGCAGGAGCGCCTGCGTCTGGAGACCGCGCCGGAGAAGCTGACCCAGCGGATCATCGACCTGGTCGCCCCCATCGGCAAGGGCCAGCGTGGTCTCATCGTCGCGCCCCCCAAGGCGGGCAAGACCATCGTGCTGCAGCAGATCGCCAACGCGATCGCGCAGAACAACCCCGAGGTGCACCTCATGGTCGTGCTCGTCGACGAGCGTCCCGAAGAGGTCACCGACATGCAGCGCACGGTCAAGGGCGAGGTCATCGCCTCCACCTTCGACCGCCCCGCCGAGGACCACACCACGGTCGCCGAGCTCGCCATCGAGCGTGCCAAGCGCCTCGTGGAACTGGGCCGCGACGTGGTCGTGCTGCTCGACTCGATCACCCGCCTCGGCCGCGCGTACAACGTGTCCGCGCCGACCAGCGGCCGCGTGCTCTCCGGCGGTGTCGACGCCTCGGCGCTGTACCCGCCCAAGCGCTTCTTCGGCGCCGCGCGCAACATCGAGAACGGCGGCTCGCTCACGATCCTCGCCACCGCGCTGGTGGAGACGGGCTCCAAGATGGACGAGGTCATCTTCGAGGAGTTCAAGGGCACCGGCAACATGGAGCTGCGCCTGTCGCGTCAGCTCGCCGACAAGCGCATCTTCCCGGCGGTGGACGTGAACGCGTCTTCCACCCGCCGCGAGGAGATGCTGCTCTCGCCCGACGAGGTCAAGATCACCTGGAAGCTCCGCCGTGCGCTCGCGGGCCTCGACCCGCAGCAGGCCCTCGAGGTCGTGCTCGGCAAGCTCAAGGAGACGCAGTCGAACGTCGAGTTCCTCGTGCAGATGCAGAAGTCGATCCCGGCGCCCGCCGCCGGCGGCCACGCGCACGAGAACAGCATCCGCTGATCGCGTCGTGTCCGAGCACGGCATGTTCGCCTCGGTCGAAGCACTGATCGAGGAGCACCGCAGGGTCCAGGAGGAACTCTCCGACCCCGCGGTGCATGCCGACCCGGCGCGTGCCAAGCGGGTCAACCGGCGCTACGCCGAGCTCTCGCGCATCGTGAAGGCGCACGAGGAGTGGCACGCCGCATCCGAGGATCTCGCCGCCGCGCGCGAACTCGCCCGAGAGGACGAGGCCTTCGCCGAGGAGGTGCCGGCGCTCGAGGAGCGGGTGGCGCAGGCGCAGGAGAAGCTGCGGCGCCTGCTCATCCCGCGCGACCCGGACGACGCGCGCGACGTGATCATGGAGATCAAGGGCGGCGAGGGCGGTGCGGAGAGCGCGCTGTTCGCCGCGGACCTGCTGCGGATGTACGTGCAGTACGCCGCCTCGATGGGCTGGAAGACCGAGCTTCTGGAGCGCACCGAGTCCGACCTCGGCGGCTACAAGGACGTGCAGGTCGCGATCAAGGGCACCTCGTCCGACCCTGCGCAGGGCGTCTGGGCGCACCTCAAGTACGAGGGCGGCGTGCACCGCGTGCAGCGCGTGCCCGCGACCGAGTCGCAGGGCCGCATCCACACCTCCACCACCGGTGTGCTCGTCTTCCCGGAGGTCGACGAGCCCGAAGAGATCCACATCGACCCGAACGACCTGAAGATCGACGTCTTCCGCTCGTCGGGTCCCGGTGGCCAGTCCGTGAACACGACCGACTCCGCGGTGCGCATCACGCACCTGCCGACCGGGATCGTGGTGTCGATGCAGAACGAGAAGTCGCAGCTGCAGAACCGCGAGGCCGGCATGCGCGTCCTGCGTGCGCGCCTGCTCGCCCGGCAGCAGGAGGAGCAGGCGGCGGCCGCCGCCGACGCCCGCAAGTCGCAGGTGCGCAGCATGGACCGCTCCGAGCGCATCCGCACCTACAACTTCCCGGAGAACCGGATCACCGACCACCGCACCGGCTACAAGGCCTACAACCTCGACCAGGTCATGGACGGTGCGCTCGGCCCGGTGATCGACTCGCTCATCACCGCGGAGGAGGAGGAGCGGCTCGCCGCCCTCGCCCCCGACACCGACGCCTGACGCGTCCCGCGGATGCGCGCCCGCGCGTTACCAGCAGGGCGGATGCGGGAGGGGACCGCGGGCGGCCTCCAGCTGCGCAGCCAGGGCGATGATCGCCGCTTCGCCGCCAGGCCGGCCCACCAGCTGCACCGACACCGGGTGACCGGTCTCATCGCGCGTGACCGGGACGGTGATCGCGGGCAGTCCGGCCACATTCACGAAGCTCGAGTACGGGGCGTATTCCACCTGCTGCGAGAAGTTCCGCTCGGCGTCGACCGGGTCGAACGAGCCGACCGGCTGTGGCGGCAGCGCGAGGGCGGGGGTGAGCACCGCGTCGAATCCCGCGAACGCCTCGACCGTCTCGCGTTCGAACGTCCGCGCGGCCGCGAGCGCACCGAGCAGGGTGGGGGCGGACAGCGCCCGTCCCTCGCGCACCAGCCAGGCGGTGATCGGCTGCACCCGCGCCAGCTCGTCCTCGGAGAGCGGGATCCTCGCCGCGCTCGCGCGCCACAGCACCTGGAACAGTTCCGCGTAGCCCTGCGGCGCCCACCGCGCGTCCGTCACCGCGTGCCCGAGCCCGGCGAGCGTCTCGGCCGCGTGCGACCAGGCCGCGCGGGCCGACGGATGCAGCCGGATCTCCGCCGCGTCATCCCACGGCGAGACCGGGGTCACCCCGATCCGCAGCGGGGCCGGTGGGCGGAGCGCCGCGTCGAGGAAGGGGCCGGTGCCGGGAGCGGCCGTGGCGTACGGGTACGGGCGTGCGCCGGCGAGCACGTCGAGGAGCATCGCGGCGTCGGCGACCGTCGTCGCGAGCGGGCCGTGCACCGCGAGGCCGTCCGGCGTGTCCATGCCGGAGCCGATCGGCAGTCGGCCCCGGGAGGGCTTCAGTCCCACGACCCCGACGGTGGCGGCGGGGATGCGGATCGAGCCGCCCCCGTCGGAGCCCACCGCGCAGGCGAGCAGCCCTGCCGCCACCGCGACCGCGGCACCGCCGGAGGAGCCGCCGGCGCCGTTCCGCGGGTCCCACGGGTCGCGCGCGGGCGGGGCGACCGCGGACTCGGTGTAACCGGTGAGCCCGAACTCCGGGGTGTTCGTCTTGCCGAGCGAGACCGCGCCGGCCTCGTCGAGGATCTGCGCGGCGGGGTCGGATGCGGTGGGGACGTGGTCCGCGCGGACGACGGAGCCGTACCTGGTGAGCACGCCGGCGCGGGCGACGAGGTCCTTCTCCGCGGTCGGTAGCCCCCACAAGGGTCCGGCCGGCGGGGCGGCGGCGAGGGAGGCGGCGCGGTCGCGGGCAGCATCCGCCGTCACCTCGACGAACGCGCCGAGCGCGCCGGCGCCGGAATCGAGCCGGTCGATGCGGGCCAGGGCGTGCTCGACGAGATCGACGGGGGACAGGTCGCCACGGCGGAGGGCGGCGAGCTGTCCGCGCGCGCCGAGTTCGTGCACCACGGTCAGATGCTGTACTCGGGCGCCATGAGGATGGTGCGGGTGTCCTCGCCGGGCTTGCGGGCACGCGCCTTGGCGGGCACACCGACGAGCACGCTGTCGGCCGGGGCGTCCTTGGTGACGACGGCGTTCGCGCCGATGGCGCAGCGGTCGCCGATCGTGATCGGGCCGAGCACCTTCGCGCCCGCGCCGACCACGACGCCGTCGCCGAGCGTGGGGTGACGCTTGCCGCCGTCACGGGTGCGGCCGCCGAGCGTGACGCCGTGGTACAGCATCACGTCGTCACCCACCTCGGCGGTCTCGCCGATGACGACGCCCATGCCGTGGTCGATGAAGAAGCGACGGCCGATCGTCGCGCCCGGGTGGATCTCGATGCCGGTCAGCCAGCGCGTGATCTGCGAGCCGGCGCGGGCGAGGAACCGCATCCGCCGGCGCCACAGCGCATTCCAGACGCGGTGCGCCCAGATGGCGTGCAACCCGGAGTACAGCAGCGCGATCTCGAGTCCGCTGCGCGCGGCGGGGTCGCGGAGCTTTGCGGCCGCGAGATCCTCACGCACCCGTGCGATCGGCCCCACCTCAGTCCTCGCGGAGGTCCTCGAACAGCGCGGTGCTGAGGTAGCGCTCACCGGTGTCGGGGATGATCACGACGATGTTCCTGCCCGCGTTCTCGGGGCGCTTGGCGACCTCGAGGGCGGCCCACACCGCAGCGCCGGCGGACATGCCGACGAGCAGACCCTCCTTGGCGGCCAGCTCGCGGGCGACGCGCAGCGAGTCGTCGAACTCGACGTCGACGACCTCGTCGATCACATCGCGGTCGAGGACCGCGGGCACGAAGTTCGGGCCGATGCCCTGGATCTTGTGGGGGCCGGGGTGGCCCTCGGTGAGAATGGGGGAGTCCTTCGGTTCGACCGCGACGACCTGCACGCCGGGGACCTTCTCCTTCAGCACCTGGCCGACGCCGGTGATGGTGCCGCCGGTGCCGATGCCGGCGACGAAGATGTCGACCTTGCCGTCGGTGTCGCGGATGATCTCCTCCGCGGTGGTCTTGCGGTGGATGGCCGGGTTGGCGGCGTTCTCGAACTGGCGGGCCCAGACCGCGCCCGGGGTCTCCTCGACGATGCGCTTGGCCTCGTCGACCGCGAGCGCCATGCCCTTGGTGGGGTCGGTGAGCACGAGCTCGGCGCCGAAGGCCTTGAGGAGCAGGCGGCGCTCCTTGGACATCGAGGCGGGCATCGTGAGGATGACCCGGTAGCCGCGGGCGGCGCCGACCATGGCGAGCGCGATCCCGGTGTTGCCGCTGGTGGACTCGACGATCGTGCCGCCGGGCTGCAGCTCGCCGGAGGCCTCGGCCGCGTCGACGAGGGCGATGCCGAGGCGGTCCTTGACCGACGACGCCGGGTTGTAGAACTCGAGCTTCGCGAGCACCTGGGCGTCGATCCCCTCGGTGACGGTGTTCAGGCGGACCAGCGGCGTGTTCCCGAACGCGGAGGTGATATCGGAGTGGATCCCGGGCATGACGGCGGCCTTTCGAATGTCTGGCAGAGCCCCACCAGCCTAGCGAGCGCACGGGCACCGGAGGCCTTCATGACGACACCCGAATAGGCTGGGTGGTCATGTCCGAGCCCGAGTCCGTCCCCGCCGGTGCCGTGGATCCCCGCCGGCTGCTCCAGGATGCGGCGGGCGAACTCGCCCGCGCCGGCGTCCCGGACCCGCAGGTCGATGCCGAGCTGCTGCTCGCGCACGTGCTCGGCGAGAGCCGCGGCGGTCTGCAGACCCTCATGCTCCGCGGGGATCCCGTGGCGGGGGAGCGGGTGGCCGGCTTCACGGACCTCGTCGCCCGCCGGGCCCACCGCGAGCCGCTGCAGCACCTGACCGGCGTGGCGCCGTTCCGGCACCTGGAGCTGCGGGTCGGCCCCGGGGTGTTCGTGCCCCGCCCGGAGACCGAGATGGTCGCGCAGCTCGCGATCGACGCACTCATGGCCGCGCCGAGTCCCGCACCCGTCGCGGTCGACCTCGGCACCGGTTCCGGCGCGATCGCGCTGGCACTGGCCACCGAGGTGCCGCACGCCCGCGTGTACGCGGCGGAGAACTCGCCGGACGCGTTCGCGTGGACCAGGCGGAACTTCGACGAGGTCGCCGCCCCGAACGCGCACCTGGCCTTCGCCGACCTCGCCGACGCGTTCGGCGAACTGGACGGCACCGTCACCGTCGTCGTCTCCAACCCGCCCTACGTACCGGATGCGGCGATCCCGCGCGATCCGGAGGTGCGGCTGTTCGACCCGCCGCAGGCGCTCTACGGCGGCGAGGACGGCCTGGACGTGGTCCACGTGCTCGACCGGGTCGCGATGCGGCTCCTCCACCCCGGCGGGCTGCTCGTCATCGAGCACGCCGAGGTGCAGGGCGAGGCCGTGCGCGAGCTGCTGGCCGCATCCGGCTGGCGAGCCGCCGCCACCCACCGCGACCTGACCCTGCGCGACCGGGCGACCACCGCGATCCGGCCCTGACGCTCACCGGGCGCGGAGGGGGCGGTGCGTAGAATGACGGGGCCATGACCTCCGTCTTCGATTGCCGCGACGAAGCCCAGCTCCTCGCCGGGATGCGCGCCGCGCGCCACGCCATCGGCCGTGGCCAGCTCATCGTGATGCCCACCGACACCGTCTACGGCATCGCGGCCGACGCGTTCAGTCCGTACGCGGTCTCGAAGCTGCTCGAAGCGAAGGGTCGCGGACGCCAGTCGCCGCCGCCCGTGCTCGTCGCCGGCGTCACCACCGTCCGTGCGCTCGTGAGCGACGTGCCAGCCCCGGTCGAGGCGCTGCTGGAGGCCCACTGGCCGGGGGGCCTCACGATCGTGCTCCCCGCGCAGCCGTCGCTGTCCTGGGACCTCGGCGACACCGCCGGCACCGTCGCGGTGCGGATGCCCGCGCACCGGCTGGCCCTGGAACTGCTGGAGGAGACCGGTCCGCTCGCCGTCTCCAGCGCGAACCTCACCGGCAAGCCCGCCGCGGTCAGCGCCGGCGAGGCGCAGGCGATGCTGGGGGAGTCGGTCGCGGTCTACCTCGACGACGGCCCGAGCAGCACGGGCGTCCCCTCGACCATCATCGACGCGACCGGCATCGCCCACGGCGTCACCGGCCAGGTGCGCGTCCTCCGGCACGGGGTGATCCCGGCCGACTCCCTCCGCGCCATCCTCGGCGACGCGCTGGCGCCGGACGAGCAGCCCGGGCCGGCGTGAAGCAGTACCTCATCATCGCGGCGGTGACCGCGGTCATCACCTTCGCCCTGTCGTGGGTGGTGTGGCGCATCGCGCTGAAGTACAAGATCCACCCGCCGATCCGCGAGCGGGACGTCCACACGACGCCGACGCCGCGTCTGGGCGGGGTGGCGATGTTCCTCGGCGTCGCGGCCGCGTTCCTGTTCTCCTCGCAGAACCCGGGGTTCGCGTTCATCTGGGCGGACCCGGTGCCGATGCTCGCCGTGCTCGGTGCGACCCTGCTCATCGTGCTCGTCGGTGTGGCCGACGACCTGTGGGACCTCGACTGGATGATCAAGCTCGGCGCGCAGTTCCTCGCCGCGGGCATCATCGTCTGGTTCGGACAGCTGCAGATCTCCTCGCTGCCCATCGGCGGCATGACGGTCGGCTCGAGCTGGATGAGTTTCGTCCTCACGGTGTTCTCGATCGTCCTCGTCATGAACGCGGTGAACTTCATCGACGGGCTCGACGGGCTCGTGGCCGGCGTCTGCCTCATCGCGAACGGCGTCTTCTTCGTCTACTCGTACCTGCTGGTGCGCGACACCGGCGCAAGCACCTACTTCAACCTGGCCTCGTTCATCGCGGTCGTGCTCGTCGGCGCCTGCGCGGGGTTCCTCCCCTTCAACTGGCACCGGGCAAAGATGTTCATGGGCGACGCCGGGGCGCTCATGCTCGGCCTGCTCATGGCCACCTCCGCGGTCGCGATCACCGGACAGATCCAGCCCGCCATGCTCGACCCCGACCAGCTCGGACGCTCCCAGCTGCTCGGCGCCTTCATCCCGATCCTGCTGCCGATCGCCGTCGTGCTCCTGCCGCTGCTCGACTTCGGGCTCGCCGTGATCCGGCGCCTGCGCGCCGGCAAGTCCCCGTTCTCTCCCGACCGCAAGCACCTCCACCACCGGATGCTGGACATGGGCCATTCCGACCTCGGCGCCGTCCTCATCTTCTACGCCTGGACCGCCGTCATCTCGATGGCCGTCCTACTCATGTACATCGCGACCCGTGAGGACTGGTTCGGCCAGTACTGGATCGGCGTCGCCTTCGGCCTGGTCGGGATCGCCGCCTGCCTGGTCGTGACCCTCCTGCCCCGGCGCAGACCCGCACGCACCCCGGAGACACCGTGACCGAACAGAAGCCCTCGAGCACCCCGATCCTGCGCACCACGCTCACCTGGTCGGCCGCCGTCACCGCCGTCCTGGCGGTGGTCGGCGCCGTCGTCGGGTTCCTCGTCGGCGGGGGCGAGGGCCTTGCCTCGGCGCTGGCGGGCGTCGTCGTCGCGGCCGTCTTCCTCGGCATCACCTCCGCCAGCATCCTCATCGCCAACCGCTGGTTCGGCGACCCGCTGTACGTGCCGATCTTCTTCGGCATCGTGCTCGGCGGCTGGCTGGTGAAGATCGTGCTGTTCATCGTCGCGATGCTGGTCCTGCGCGGCCAGCCGTGGATCGAACCGCCGGTGTTCTTCGTCGCCCTGGTGGTCAGCGTCCTCGCCTCGCTCGCCGTGGACGTCGTCGCGCTGCTGAAACTGCGGCTGCCGCAGGTGTCGGTGTCGTTGCCCACCGACCCGGATGCGGGGGACCGGACCGACTGAAACCCCGGAGGCGGCAAGGAACACCCTGGGAGTTTGATAGGGTTACCTTGCATCCGATCGCAGGCGCATGCGTGCCTGCGCGGAGTGTTTCCTCGCCCGTCGTCGCACCGGTTGTACCGATGCCCCGAAGCTGGAGCCAGTGCTGTTTACTCAAGCTGCGACCCTGATCGCGAACGCCGAGTCGTCCGACGGCTTCCACGCACCGTCGATCTGGGAGTTCTTCCCTGACGCCGTCCTCTTCGCGGGGACCCCGTTCGCGATCACGCGAATCAACCTCATCCAGATGCTGGCGACCGCCGTGCTGGTCATCCTCTTCGTCATCGGCACGCGCCGGATGAAGCTGGTGCCGGGCCGGTTCCAGAGCGTCGTCGAGATGGGCCTGGACTTCGTCCGGGTCAACATCGCCCAGGACCTGCTCGGCCGCAAGGACGGCAACCGCTTCCTGCCGATCCTCACGACGATCTTCTTCATGACGCTGTTCATGAACCTCACCGGTGTCATCCCGTTCCTGAACATCGCCGGCACGAGCGTCATCGCGGTGCCGCTGCTGCTCGCGGCCGTGTCCTACGTGATGTTCATCTACGCGGGTGTGAAGAAGAGCCCCGGCAACTTCTTCAAGAACTCGCTCATGCCCTCGGGCGTGCCGTGGCCGCTGTACATCATCATCATCCCGCTCGAGTTCCTCTCGACGTTCATCATCCGCCCGGTCACGCTGACCCTGCGACTGCTGATGAACATGATCGTCGGCCACCTCATGCTCGTGCTGTTCTTCGCCGCGACGCAGTTCTTCGTGGTGACCCTCAGCGGCTGGTGGACCGCGCTCGGCGTCGGCACCCTCGCCTTCGGCCTCGTCTTCACCCTGTTCGAGCTCCTGGTGGCCTTCCTCCAGGCGTACGTCTTCACCATCCTCTCCGCGGTCTACATCCAGCTCGCGATCGCGGACGAGCACTGACCGGGACGGCTCACCGCCGCCCTCAACGAAAGGAAAACACCCCGTGGACGCAACTACGGTTCTCGCCGAGGTCTCCGGTTCCATCGCGACCGTCGGTTACGGTCTCGCCGCCATCGGCCCGGCCATCGGCGTGGGCATCGTCGTCGGCAAGACGATCGAGGGCGTGGCTCGCCAGCCCGAGCTCGCCGGCCGCCTGCAGGTGCTGATGTTCATCGGTATCGCCTTCACCGAGGCGCTCGCGTTCATCGGTATCGCGACCGGCTTCATCTTCGGCTTCTGATCCCTTTCGATACCAAGTAAGGAGACAGGATGCTGAACGCTCTTGTCACCCGTGCTGCCGAGGAGGGCGGGGCGGCGCCGAGTCCGCTGATCCCCGCGCTCTACGACATCATCTGGTCGGCGGTCTGCTTCGTCGTCATCCTCTTCGTGTTCTGGCGCGTCGTGCTGCCGAAGATGCAGAAGCTGCTCGACGAGCGCGCAGCCGCCATCGAGGGCAACATCGAGAAGGCGGACCAGGCCCAGAAGCAGGCCGAGGCAGCCCTCGAGCAGTACACCGCGCAGCTCGCCGAGGCGCGCGCGCAGGCCGGTGAGATCCGTGAGGCCGCCCGTGAGGACGGCAAGAAGATCGTCGCCGAGGCGAAGGAGCAGGCTGCCGCCGAGGCCGCCCGCATCACCGCCCAGGCCAGCGCGCAGATCGAGGCCGAGCGCCAGGCGGCGCTCGTGTCGCTGCGTGCCGAGGTCGGCTCGCTCGCGCTCGACCTCGCCGGCGGCGTCATCGGGGAGAAGCTCAAGGAAGACGCGACCGCGCAGAGCGTCGTCGACCGCTTCCTGGCCGACCTCGAGGCATCCGAGAAGGCGTCGAAGTAATGGGCAGCGCGACCACGCACGCTCTGGCGGGCGCCCACGCGGCGCTGGCGCAGACCGCCGGCGTCGACCTCGGGGTCACCGGGGAGCTGTTCGAGGCCGCGCGCGCCCTGGGCGAGAACTCGCACCTGCGTTCGGCCCTGGCCGACTCCGCGGCGGCGCCCGAGGCGCGCCGCGGCGTCGTGACCGCCGTGTTCGGTTCCTCGGTCTCGCCCGCGACGCTGTCGCTGCTCGGCGTCATCGTCGACCAGCGGTGGTCCTCGGCCGGCGACCTGGTCGACGGCATCGAGGAACTCGCCGTGCGCGCCGCCTCGGTGGCCGCGCCCGCGACCGACCTCGAGCAGGAGATCTTCCAGGTCGCCGGTGTCATCACCGCCAACCCGGAGCTCGAGCTCGCGCTCGGCAGCCGGATCGGCGACGCCGGGGCCAAGGGCTCGCTCGTCACGTCGATCCTCGGCGGCCGCGTCAGCGACGCGACCGCGCTCGTGGTGACCGCGCTGGTGCGCAACGCCCGTGGTCGTCGGGTGCGTCAGCTCCTGCGCGACGCGATGGACGTGGTGGCCGACCAGCGCGGCCGGACGGTGGCCATCGTCACCTCCGCTGCCCCGCTCAGCGAGGCGCAGTCCCAGCGGCTGGTCGCGGCGCTCACCGAGCGGTACGGCAAGCCGGTCACCTTGAACACCGTGGTCGATCCGACGATCGTGGGGGGCGTGCGGGTGCAGGTCGCCGACGACCTCATCGACGCGAGCATCGCCACCCGTATCGCCGACCTGCGCCAGCGGTTGGCCGGCTGAACGACTTCCCGCCCACCACGGCGGAGACTTTCGGGGCGAGGGCCCCACGAACGAAGGAAGACAATGGCAGACATCTCCATCAGCCCCGACGTCATCCGTGACGCACTGAAGGACTTCGCCGCGGCCTACGAGCCCACCGGTGCAGCCGCCGCCGAGGTCGGCACCGTCATCGACGCCGCCGACGGCATCGCGCACGTCGAGGGACTGCCGGGTGTCATGGCGAACGAGCTCGTGACGTTCGCGGACGGCACGCTGGGCCTCGCGCAGAACCTCGACGAGAACGAGATCGGTGTGGTCGTCCTGGGCGACTTCGCCGGCATCGAGGAGGGCCAGCAGGTCACCCGCACCGGTGAGGTGCTCTCGGTGGCCGTCGGTGACGGCTACCTCGGTCGCGTCGTCGACCCGCTCGGCAACCCGATCGACGGCCTCGGCCCGATCGAGACCGAGGGCCGCCGCGCGCTCGAGCTCCAGGCCCCCGGCGTCATGCAGCGCAAGTCGGTGCACGAGCCCCTCCAGACCGGTATCAAGGCGATCGACGCGATGATCCCGGTCGGCCGCGGCCAGCGTCAGCTGATCATCGGCGACCGCCAGACCGGGAAGACCGCGATCGCGATCGACACGATCATCAACCAGAAGGCCAACTGGGAGTCGGGCGACCCGAACAAGCAGGTCCGCTGCATCTACGTCGCCATCGGTCAGA
>Ga0182737_1003050_pt1 | contig 12808 bp, 7 predicted proteins | sample eDN5th30CBELigOP_FD_128878 | JGI IMG/M metagenome (GOLD analysis project Ga0182737, IMG submission 128878) | Enriched Organic Plus compost microbial communities from Emeryville, California, USA - eDNA 5th pass 30_C BE-Lig OP (version 2) (version 2) ... | reverse complement strand
GGTGGCAGGCGTCGTGATACGTCACCTTCAGCGGCAACTCGCCGCGCGGCGGGATGAAGCCCAACTCGTCGAGGAACTCATTGACGTCGCGGACCTTGGCCGCGAACTCTTCGCGGGCGTGCTGGTGTTCGTCGTCCCAGTGGTGCCCATAATCCTTGAGCATCGAGCCGCAGCCGGCCACGTTCACAATCACCGCGTCGCAATCGGCCGCGTTGAATGCTTCCAGGTTGGTATCGGCCAACTCGCGAGCCGGTTCGCTGCTGCCGCCATGAAAATGAATGGCACCGCAGCACACCTGGCTGCGCGGCACCACCACTTCGCAGCCATTTTCCTGGAGCACGCGGGCGGTAGCCCAGTGCGTTTGGCGGAACATCACGTCGCCCACGCAGCCGGTAAACAGGGCAACCCGCGCGCGGCGCTGGCCGATGGCAGGCAGCACCTCAGGCAGCGGCGGCTGCTTCTTGGCCGGCGGCGGCAACATGGCGACGAGTTGTTGCAGGCGACGCGGCAACAGCCGGGTCAGCCGCAACGACTCGGCCAGCCGCACCAGCCCTAGCCGCTGCGAGATCCGCGCCGGCCACAGCAGCGCACGCATCCGCTTGGGATACGGGAAAACGCCAAACAGTACCCAGCGATGGAACCAGTCGGCAGTTTTCCCGCCGCCCTGGGCACCTTCTTCCATCGCCACACGGAACGGCTCGATCAGCTTGCCGTACTGCACGCCGGAGGGGCAGGCCGTTTCGCACGCTCGGCAATCGAGGCACAGATCCAAGTGCCGGCGAACTTCATCGGTGAGCGGCAGCCGGCCGTCGGTTACCGCCCGCATCAGGTAAATGCGGCCGCGAGGGCTGTCGTTCTCGTTGCCCGTTTCCACATACGTGGGGCACGACGCCGTGCACAGCCCGCAATGAACGCAGTCGAGGAACAGCTCGTAGCGGATGCCAGCGCCCGGATTGGACGTATCGATCGGCAGGACCTTGGGCCCGTGGGCAGGCGTATCGCTGGCCGAGGGCATCGGTGGCTGCTGGGCCTCGTGATCGATGGAGGGGCCAGCCCCGGCGGTCGATGGCGACTTGGTAGAAGTCATATCTCAACAGGCGTTAGCGCAAGGTTGTCTTCGTCGGGCCCCGCGGCATCCGGCAACGAGGCGTCTGCCCCCTCAGCGTGACGCGAGTCTGGCCGTGCCTCAGGCGGCCGGCCGACTCAGGGGGGGCAGGCACACAGCTTCAGTATATGAAACGTCCCGGGTTCAGCAGCCCTTGGGGATCGAATTGTTCCTTGACCGCTCGCATGAGCGGCTCACCTTCCGTGGCCGGGCCCCACACCAGTTGGCGGGTACGTTCCGCATCGGGAGGCAATGCCAGGGCGGTAATCGAGCCCGACGCCGCCCGCGCCGCCGGCTGAATCGTCCGAATCATCGTGGGGGCCACGTCGGCCGCGCCGATGGAAGGCAAGCGAGCGATCAACGTGCCGCAGGCGGCATGAGCCATAATCGACGCATCGTCCGCCAGGCTCTGGATCGTCTGCGCCAACCCCACCACAGCGCTAGGCAGTACGCTGGCCTGAATCACCAGCTCTTGCCGCTGGGCGGTGAACGTGGTCAATCGCTCCCAGAGTCCTTGCACCTGTTCTTGCGCCACCGCGTAGCCGCCCGCTCCCAGTGGCCGCCATTCTTCCAGCAGTTGTCGCTGCATGTATTCGACTTCCGGGGCGGTGCCTTCCAAGCCCACCACCAGCGCTTGCCCCGTTTGCACCGATGCCAGCGCGGGATCGGCCGCCCAGGCGGGACCAGCCAGCAGTTCAACTGCGGCCGGCGTGGTCCGCGAGTTGACCAGGGCCTGGAGCAGCGGTTCTGCGTCGGCCAGCTTGGCGAGCGGCTGGACCACGAAGGCGCTGGCCTCGGGCAGCGGCTTGACCTTGAGCGTTGCCTGGACGACCACGCCCAGCGTGCCGAGCGAACCGATCAGCAGTTTGCAGAAGTCGTAGCCGGCCACGTTTTTGACCACCCGGCCGCCGCCGTGGAACATCACGCCGCGTCCATCGATCGCCGTCACGCCGATGAGGTAATCGCGCATCGTCCCGTAGCCGAAGCGGCGGGGACCGGAAAAATTGGTCGCAATCAATCCGCCCAGGGTGGCGGTCTCCGGCTCCGGCGCGTCGATCGGCAGCCACTGATGCTCGGCCGCCAGTGTTTCGCGCAGGGCGGCGAGTGTCATGCCGGCTTCGACGGTGATCGTCAAATCGCGGGCCGGATAGTCGACCACGCGCTTCAGCCCGGTAAGCGACAAGCCCAACCCCGGCTCGCGGGCAGGCAGGCCATGGTCGAGACTGGTCCCGCCGCCTATGGGGTACAGCGGGGTGTTCTGCCGGTAGGCGTCCTGGACGGCCGCCTGCGTTTCTTCCTGCGAGGCGGGCGTCAGGGTCGCCCTGAGCGGAAGGGAATCGTATGAAGCTTTGACTGCCATCGAAACGCTGCGTGCTGTGAAACCGCTGCGGCTTGCCGCCCGGCGTGCGAACGTCACCGCGCCAATGGCGTCGGAGCAACGGGGCGGCAACAGGGGGTGCAAGTAAAACGCCCATCATGACCAACTGGGCCCCCCGGGGCCAGGGCCGCAAGGCGTTTTTTAGCACGCGCAACACCCGCTGCGAAAGCGTTTGCGCGGCGGCCCACCCTCTACCCACGCGCACGGCAAAAAGTGCCGTCATCGGCATAACCGCCAGAAGCCGCGCACACGGGCGCGCAGGGTGAAGCACCAAGAAGCGGCGGAGACCGCGGTGGAATGCGTCGCCCCCCGGCGCAACGCGCACGCCCCCCCGAACGCGTCACGGCCAGACCAGGAACAACCGTGACGAATACGCAGGGACCGGCAGGCCGGGGGAAAGGTGTGTATCGAACAGCGACGCGCAAGGGGAAGGGATGTCGGCGGCGTGTGTCCCCACACAGGGAGTGCCGCCTTTCCCGCGCAGAGGCAGGTCAGGATCGCCTGCCTCTGGCGCGAGAAACGGTACCAGGAGGGATCGTGCCAAGCGCCGACGGCCGGCTACTGCCGAGGGAGGGGTTCAGCAGTTGCCGCCGGCCGATTGGCCTGCCCTGCATTGTCGGTTCACCGCTTCAGGATGAGAGGGACGGTGAACCAACGCTGGCAGAGCTTAGGTCGGGCCAGGCAGATAAGTCTGCGGCAGCATCGGGGCAGCCGGCATGCCGCCCGGAGCGCACGAGTCGCACGGGCTGCTCATGCAGGGCGAGGGGCAGTACACCTCGCAGGGAACCCCGCACTGATCGCCATTGTTCCACCACCGGCAACGCCGGCAGCCGCTGCTGGTCGTCGTCAGGATCACAACGACCGCCAGAATCATCAGCCTCTTCATGCTCTTGCTCCGGAAAACGGGAGGGCCGGGAGGGAGGGCCCATTCAGGCGGATTGGCTGTAGGCCGCACAACCGGCAAATTCCGTCTCCACGGCGCTTGCCGATCGCTCATGCCGACAGGTTGCAGTGGCTCCGTCTCGCGGGGCCACGAAACCATACACCACGTGTTGTGATGTGCAAATCAAACAGTCGCTTTTTTTCAACACCGTGATGCTTTTTCACGTCACGAGCGCATTTCAGGGGTTAAAGTTGCCTGACCGGTGAACTCGCGCGCCATGAACTGGCCGCCGATGAACCCGGGCAAAAACATCCACACCCACGGCGCTCACCAGCGAGGCTCGCCTGCCCCACCACCATGCAGAGCGAACTCCACGCCTGTGCCGCGCCGGACACTCGCTGGCCCTGTTTGACTCCCCCGATCATGACCATGCGAAACCCACGGCCAATCGCGATTCCGATCTCCAGGCGGCAACCAACCGCAGCCCTGGCGTGGTCCTTCACGCTGGGACTGCCGCTGGCTGCGCTGCTGTTATCGTTCTGCTCGATTGCCATCGCCGGTACAGCGCTGCCGACGCTTGCCGACCCGCAGGACGAACGAACGCCGCAAATCATTAAGCAAGATATTGGCCAACAGCCGCTCGCAGAGCGGTTGCCAGGGCCGCCCTTGCCCGAGCTCAACGGCAAAGCCGCGGAAGAGATCGGCGCCGGCGGCCGTCCGCAACCGCTGGCCCTGCGCGACGATGTGTGGCTGATCGAAACGCGGTCGCCGTCGACCATTCAGCCTGGCCCGCAGGTTTATCGCTATGAGCGCGGCGGGCGATATGCCGCGAGCTTGAGCGAGTTTCTGGCTGCCAACGAAGATGGGCTGCCGCTCTGCGTGTGGATTCACGGATACCAGGTATGCCCTGAGTTCGCCGAGAGGATGGGCCTGGCCGTTTATGAACAACTGCGGCAGTTGCGGCCCTGCGGAGCCCACTTCCGCTTTTTGATCTGGTCGTGGCCCAGCCAGAAAGACGGGGCGTACCGCGTGGATGCTCCCCGCAAGGCGCGGCAAAGCGACGTGGAAGGTTTCAAGCTGGCCCAGGTCATTCAGAAGCTGCCGCCGCATGTGCCGGTAAGCCTGATGGGTTTCAGCTTTGGAGCCAGGGCCGCGGGCGCCACCCTGCACTTCCTGGGCTGCGGCAGCATTGCCAACATGGCGCTAGAGAACTGCGAGCCGGCAAGCCGGCCCGTGCGTGCCGTGCTGATGGCGGGCGCCCTGAATCATGACGCCTTCAGCCCCACCGGTTTGAATAATCACGCCGCGCAGGCCGTCAATCGCGTGTGCGTGCTGATCAACCGCCGCGACCCGGTGCTGATTGCTTACCGCCACCTGGAACACTTCCGGGGACGCGTGGCGATGGGACACACCGGACCGGTGGGCGTTCCCGACGCCCCAGGATCGGGGCAGTTCAGTAGCTGCGACGTGAGCGCGACCATCGGCTTCAGCCATAGCTGGACGCGTTACATCTACTCGCAAGAGATCATGCAGTCGATCACGCCACTGGTGCTGTACGCCGATTGGTTCAAGCCGGTGTGCCAGGAAACGGCCCAGCAGTTGGCCCCCGCCGCCGTCCACTAACGGCCGCGGCACAAGCGGCAACCGGCAGACTTAGGCCAGGTTGAAAAGACGCCGGGCGTTGCTCGTGGTGAGCGCGGCGAAGTCCTCGAGGCTTTGACCGCGTGCCTCGGCCAGGCAAGCGGCCGTATGCACCACGTGCGCCGGTTCGTTGCGTTTGCCGCGCAACGGATGCGGCGACAGATAGGGCGAATCGGTCTCGATCAGGATGCGATCGTCGGGGATGGTCTTGGCGACCTCGCGGAGCGCGTCCGATTTTCGGAACGTGGCCATCCCGGCGAAGCTCACGTGCAGCCCCAGGCTGAGACACTCGGCCGCCGTCTCGGCGGTGCTGGCGAACGAGTGCATGATCCCCCGTAGCGGACCGCGCATCGCGGCTTCGCGGAGCATGATGAGAATGTCTTCGTCGCAATCGCGGCTATGGATCACGACGGGCAGCCCCGATTGCTGCGACAGCCGCAGGTGCCGATCGAAGTAGTCCTGCTGCACCTCAAATGGCGTGTGATCCCAGTAGCGATCCAGGCCCGTTTCCCCCAGGGCCACCACCTTGGGCTGGCCGACGAGTGCCAGTACTTTGTCCCAATCGCCCGGCTCGGCTTGTCCCACGTAGTTGGGCTGGATGCCCACGGCGGCATACAGCCCATCCTGAGTGGCCGCCAGTTGTACGGTGGCTTCGCTGCTCGCGGCCGTAATGCCCACGCCCAGGATCGAGGTCACACCCGCCGCACGCGCACGCTCAAAAACCAGCTGGCGATCTTCGTCGAACTCTTCTTGATCGAGGTGGGCGTGCGTATCGAAAAATTCTGGCATGATTGAAGTGCTAGAGGGGCGGCGGCCAGCACTCCAGCCGCCGGCAGGTGACGCATCGCTCGCGGCAAGCGCCGCCGTTTGGGCTAGGCTCCGGCCGGTTCGACGGCCAATTCTTCCAACTGTTCCAGGTGAGCCCGCTCGGCACCCAGCACTTCTTCGGCCAGGGCCCGGGCTTCGGGGTCATTCTCCAGTTGGGCCACGCACTTTTCAATCACGCTGATGTCGCGTTTCTGGTAGTTGATCAGTTCCGGCAGCAGCCGGTGCATCGCCACGAAGTTGAGGCTAGTGAACGTCATCGGGAACGTGCCGGCCTCGGCCCGGCCGCGCCGCTCGCGAACGGCGTCGGCCAGCCGCGTAGCCATGGCCTGTTGGTTCGCATGAATGTTCGCCAGTACTTCGGCCGCGCGGCGATCTTCGCGATCGACAAACGGCGAAGCCTGCGCCAGATAGGCCGGCAATGAACAGGTCTGCACCTGGAGCAGCCGATTCAGAATGTCGACAGTCGTCATAGCTTGCTCGTTCGTCGTTACAGTGAATCAACAGCCAGTGAGCGGGCGGTAGCGTGGCTTCGTACAGCGGCCATGCCGGTAGGCCGCCGCGATGGCTGCCTACCTTTACCATAGCAGGGACACCGCGGCCGGACGGCCCCCGTTCGGGCGGGCCGCTAGTACAACAGGGTCCGGGCTGAGGTCAACGCCCAGTTGAGCACCGGCTCCCAGAAGATGCCGAATACCAAGAGCGGCAATGTCAACACCAGCACGAAAAAGCCGTTGATCGAAGCCAGCACCGGCATCCGGATCGGCGTGGCGTCCGCCGCTTCGTCGATCATCATGACGCGGATGACGCGCAGGTAATAGAACAGGCTCAACACGGTGTTCAGGCCGGCGATGATCAGCACGACGATCATGCCTGCTTCGGCCAAGGAACTGAAGATGGCGAACTTGGCCGCGAAGCCAACCAGCGGCGGGATACCGATCAGGCTGAGCAGCACCAGCGTGAAGCAGATGGCCACGCCGGGAGCGCGACGCAGCAGGCCGCGGTAAGCACCGATCTGCTCGCTGCCGGTTTGATTGCGAATCAGGGCTACGATCAGAAACGCGCTGAGGTTCATGAACAAGTACATGACGATGTAGAAGCCCAGCGTGCCGACGGCCCAGGCAGCATCGTCCTGCCCTACCCTGCCGGTCAGCGCCACGGCGGCCGCGGCCGGCATCATCATGTAGCCGGCGTGGGCGATCGTTGAGTAGCCCAACAGCCGCTTGATGTTTTCCTGACGATAGGCCGCCAGGTTGCCAAACGTGGCCGTGGCCACGGCGAGCACGGCAACCAGCATGGCGAAGAACCACCGCACGCTTTCCAAGGCTTGTAGCCGGGTTTTCGGAGTCTCGGCAACCTGCTTGGGCGATTCACCCGGGGTGGCATCCGCTTCGCCTTCCGCTTGAGGAGCGACGGCGGGAGCTTCGACCGGGGCTTGCGCGTCGTCGGCCGGTTCCTGCAAAGCCACCAAGGCGAACGTGTTCTGCTCTTGTTCTCCCGCCCGAAGCGAGGCCACCTGGGCTGAGACCTTGCGCGGGGTATCTGCGTTGTTGTTTTGTACGGCGGCCTGGGCGGAAGCTTCCGCCGGCTCGGCTTCGACCGTTTGCTCCGGCACGTAGCTCATGCCAATGCCCAAACGCAGCAGCAGTGCCAGGGCGGCCGCCTTCGACGCCACGGAGAGGAAGCCACCGATCTCAGCAGCGGCGCCTTCAAACACGTCGGGGGCCCAGAACTGGAACGGCACCGCCGAGAGCTTGAACGCCAGCCCCACCAGGATCATCAGCCCGCCGAGTGCCAGGACGGTGATCGTGGGCTGCGAGGGCCCCGCCAGCATCAGATCGGCCAACCGGGTGGCGGCCGTGGGGATATGCACGCTGCCGAGCATGCCGCCCACCAGGCTGATGCCGTACAACATGACGCCCGCGGCTCCCGCCCCGAACACGGCAAACTTCAGCGCGGCCTCGCTGCTTTGACGGCGGCCCTTGAGGATGCCGCTCAACGCGTACGACGGCACGCTGGCCATTTCCACCGCCAGGAACACGGCCAACAGGTGATTGGCCGTCGCCATCAGGCACATGCCCAAGGTCGCCCCCAGGGCCAGAGTGTAAAAGTCCGGGGCATCCTCGCGATCGGGGATGCCCGTCCGGGCTGTCATGAACACGAACAGCACCAGGAAGGCCAGCAGAAAGATCCGCATGAACACGGCGAACTGGTCGAAGACCAGCATGCCGGTGAAGATTTCCTGCCGCTCGATGCCGCTGAATCCCTGCGAGATGGCCAGCCCCAGCGCGACGGCACTGCCCACGAACGCCACCAGCGACGTGCTCAACCGGCGGCCGACCATGATCCGCAGCACCAGCACCAACACGATGGTGCCGCACAGGGCCAACTCAGGCGCGAACAGCTTGAGCGAAGCCAGCGTGTCGCTCTGGAGCAGATCGATCTGCGTGGGGAAGTCGGGGTTCACAGTTCTGTCACGCCAACTGCAAGGGGATGGGGCAATGCGTAATGCTCTGCGACGGCAGTGGGCAATGAGCCCCTGCGGCCCGCCTAGGGCCGGGCGGCCACGTGGCCCGCGGGCTGTGCCGCCTGCTGCTCGCCGCGAGGACGCGGCAGCTGAGCCGCCGGCGGAGTCGAGGGAGCCTGCTCCTCGTCGGCCGCTACCTGGGGCGGGTGGTTCACCTTGGTCCACTCGGCCAGGTCGATCACGGTCTGATTCACGCTGGGAGTCATATAGTCGAACACCACCCGCGGATACACACCGAACAGGATGGCCAACGCCAAAAGCGGCACCGCGATCAGCTTTTCGCGGTAGGTCATCGGAGTGAGGGCCTCGGCGTGCGGGCCTTTGTACTCGGGGCCCAGGTACACCCGTTGCAAGGTCCACAGGATGTAGCCAGCGGTGAGGATCACCACGAAGGCGGAGATCACCGCCAGGGTCTTGCTGAAGTTCCAGGCCGACAGCGTGACGAACACTTCGCCCCAGAAGCCACACAAGCCAGGCAGGCCCAACGCGGCGAAGAAGATCACCACCGACATGCCGCTGTAAACCGGCATCTTGGCGAACAGCCCGCCGAACTCGTCCAGGTTGCGGTGATGCACGCGGTCGTACACCACGCCGACCATGAAGAACATGCCAGCGGAGCTGATGCCGTGGGCAATCATCTGGAACATGGCGCCGTTCATGCCCAGCGCCCAGTAGTCGGGGTTGTAGATGTTGTCGGCCATGGCGCTCCACACGCCAAAGCCCAGGATCACGTAGCCCATGTGGCTCACCGAGCTGTAAGCCACCAGACGTTTGAAGTCCTTCTGAGCCATGGCGGCGAACGCGCCATAGACCATGCTCACCACGCCGATCAAGCACACCAGCCAAGCCAGGGTATAGCCGGCTCCGGGACAGATCGGGTAGCAGATGCGAATAATGCCGTAGCCGCCCAGCTTGAGCAGGATGCCGGCCAGCAACATCGAGATGGGCGTGGGGGCTTCGACGTGGGCATCAGGCAGCCAGGTATGCACCGGCACCGCCGGCACCTTGATGGCAAAGCCGATGAACAAGAGCAAGAACGCCCAGGTCTGGAGCTCCGCGCCCAGGATGTCTTGGCGGAACTGATCGGTATGCTGCCCAAGAGCGGCCAGGGCCATCAGGTTGAACGTGTGCACTTCGGCCTGTGGATTAGGCACAGCAATTTCAAACGATTGGCCGGCCGCGACGGTGGCCGTCTCGCTGCCCTGGGCGGCGAAAAGCTGGCTGACCTCCGCATCTTCATTGATGGCTTCGGCCAGATCGCGAGCCCGGGCTCCCGGCGGCACGGCGATGGTCAACTTCTTGGTTTCGCCATCGCCAGACCACGAAACGCTGGGGGTCTCGCCCTCGCCAGCTTCCAGCGATACCTGCACCGCGCTGAACTCGCGGCTGGCGAGATCGCGTTCTTGGGCCGCATCGCCCTGGGGCGCGAACAGACCCGGCTTGAGTCCAACAATCGCGAGCAGCTCTTGGCCATCCTTATTCACCAGGGCGCCGCGAGCCTGGACGCGCTGGAGCGTATCTTCGGAGAGGTGCAAATCGGCCCAAGCCAGGTCGTCGCGGCCAACGCCGTTGAGTTCGTTGAGGTCGCTATTGAAGTACAGCATCAAGATCGCGACCAGCATGAACACGCCGCCCAGCAGCGTGTACAGGAAGAACTTGATGGCGGCGTACTCGCGGCGCGGGCCGCCCCACACGCCGATGAGGAAGTACATCGGCAGCAGCATCACTTCCCAGAACAGGAAGAACAGGAAGAAGTCGAGCGCCAAGAAGACGCCGAGCACGCCCGTCTCCAGGATCAGGAACAGGATGCAGTACGCCTTCACCTGCCGGTTGATGTTCCAACTGGCGAGCATTGAAAGCACAAACAGAAAGCTCGTCAGCAACACCAGCGGCAGGCTGATGCCGTCTACGCCCAACAGGTAATAGATGTTGAACGAGGGAATCCATTCCAGGCTCACCACGTTCTGCATTTGGGCCAGGCCAATCTCGAACCGCGAGGTATCGCCGTCGCCCGAGGCCGGCAGGGCCATGTAGACCGTCAGCAGGAACACCACCACGGTGAATCCCAGCGAGAGGGCCTTGGCCGAGTCGGGCTTGTCCTTGGGGCACAACAGTGCCACGGCCAGCGCGCCCAGGGCGGGAAGGAAAATCACCAGGCTCATTAACAAGGCGTAGGACATGGCTCTAAAGTTCTCGCGGCTTGTCCCGATCGGTTGGTTGTTTTGTTCGTTTGCTCCGCGGCTGGGCGAATCGTCGCCTGGCCGCGACCTTTTGCGGCGATTGCTAGCGGGAAGCAAAACTGCTCGTGTAGAAGCTCACCAGCACGAACAGCACGACGGTTCCCACCACAATGAACAGCACGTACTGCCGCAGGTTGCCGGTCTGCACACCGCGGATGCGGCTGGCCAGGTCGTAGGTCCACCCGCCTACCAGGTTCACCAGGCCATCGACCAGACCGCGGTCGAACAGATCGTTCCACCGCGACAGTTTGCGTGTCCACAGGGCGCAGCCGTCGATGAAGCGGTCGATCACCTTGCGGTCGAAGGCCGATACGCAGCGCGAGATGAACAGCACCGGCTGAACAAAGACGGCGTTGTACAACTCGTCGAAGTACCACTTGTTGCGCAGGAACGTGTACACCGGCGCGAACTGACGCCGGGCGTCATCGGCACTGATGACTCCCAGGCCATACATCAGCGTGGCCAGCAGAAAGCCACCCAAGGCCGTGCCCGACGCCACCAGCGTGGCCGTGATGCCGAACCGGGCGTGCGACTCGTGCTCGGCCGGATGCGTGACATTGACCAGCACGCCGGAACCGGCGCCCTGATGCGTGGAAATGGGGTGTGCCTGCTCCAGCAGCGGCTCGACGCCCCAACCGCCGATGCCCGGCAAGAAGCCCGGCACGTTCCACGCCACCGTGATCGCCAGGAACGCCAGAATCAACAGCGGCACGGTCATCACCCGCGGCGACTCGTGGGCGTGGTCGTAGCGGTGTTTGTCGCGTGGCTGACCGGCGAAGGTCATATACCACAGGCGGAACATGTAGAACGCGGTGATCGCCGCACCCGAGGCCGCCACGTAGAAGAAGAAGGCGTACTGCGGGTTGGTGTCCGCAAACAGCATCGAGTGCGCGATGATGTAGTCTTTGGAGTAGAAGCCGCTCAGCAGCGGCGCACCCGCGATCGCCAGACAGCCGACCAGCATGGTGTAGGCCGTGATCGGCATCTTGTGACGCAGGCCGCCCATCTGCGGCATTTCGTTGGTGTGCACCGCGTGGATCACCGAGCCGGAGCAGAGGAACAACAGGCTCTTGAAGAAGGCGTGCGTCACCAGGTGGAACAGGCCGGCCAGCCAGCCGCCGATGCCTAGGGCCAGCATCATGTAGCCAAGCTGCGATACGGTGGAGTAGGCCAACACGCGTTTGATGTCGGTGGCGGTGATGGCGATGGTGGCCGCCATGAACAGGGTGATGCCGCCGATGAAGGCGATCACCAGCAGCACCTCCGGCGTGAAGGCCGGGAAGAACCGTCCCACCAGGTACACACCGGCCGCCACCATCGTGGCCGAGTGCACCAGGGCCGAAACCGGGGTGGGGCCTTCCATGGCGTCGGGCAACCAGGTGTGCAGCGGGAACTGGGCGCTCTTGCCCACGCAGCCGCAGAACACGCCAAGCCCTGCCACCACCAGCAGCCAGTAGCCGTGCGGTGTGCCTTCTTTATCGCGCCAGTGGCCGTCGTGTGCCGTCAGCGAGGCGACCTCACTCCGGGCGTCCTCCTCGCGGAGCACGCCAGCGTCGGTGTGATCGGCCAAGACCTGACGCACGCCTTCGGGATTGCTGGCGGCAACCATCGCTGGCGGCACGGCAAGCTGGCCGGCGCGCTCAGGATGCCGCACTTGGGTGAAGATGCCTTCGGCGGTGACGTCGCCCGATTGCGGATCGACCGTATCGCCAAAGTTGAACGTGCCCAGGCTCCCCCACAGGGCCATCAGCCCGATGATGAAGCCGAAGTCGCCCACGCGGTTGACGATGAACGCCTTGTTGGCCGCGGTCGAAGCGCTCTTGCGCTCGATGTAGAAGCCGATCAGGAAGTACGAACAGATGCCGACCAATTCCCAGAACACGAACACCATCAACACGTTGCCGGCGATCACCAGCCCCAGCATGCTGAAGCAGAACAGCGACAGGTACTGGAAGAACCGGTAGTAACGGCCGCGGCGGTGCAGATGCTGGCCGTTGGACAGTGTCACTTCGCGGTCGGTGATGTCGTGCAGCTCATCGTGCATGTAGCCCATCGCGTAGAAATGGATGCACGTGGCGATCAGCGTCACCATCACGAACATCAGCACCGTCAGGGCATCGATGTAGTAGCCAATGCCCATTTCCGGCAGGCCGGGTGGGCTGACCGTGTACCACATGCCCGATAGGGCGACCTTCTCGTGATGCGCGTG
>Ga0182737_1003046_pt1 | contig 12819 bp, 10 predicted proteins | sample eDN5th30CBELigOP_FD_128878 | JGI IMG/M metagenome (GOLD analysis project Ga0182737, IMG submission 128878) | Enriched Organic Plus compost microbial communities from Emeryville, California, USA - eDNA 5th pass 30_C BE-Lig OP (version 2) (version 2) ... | reverse complement strand
GGCTGTGCCCGGCCGTCGACGGGGAAGATCGTCGGGTTGCACTCGACGAAGATGTAGGGTGCGCCCTCGTTCAGCGCGCGTTGCCAGATCAGGTTGCGGACCTGGCGGACCGGTTCGACCAGCGCCTCGGGATCGTAGAAGATCGCCTCGATGTTCAGCCCGACGAAGCTGCCGTCATCGGCGAGGTTGGCGTTGTAGATCTCGATGACCTGCATCTGGTTCGAGTGCTCGAACGAGCCGTGGGACATCCAGCCCTGGATGTTGGAGGTCCAGGTGATCAGCGTCTCGTCGTCCCAATAGCCGATGGTCTCGCCATACCAGCGCGGCACGTCCTCGCCGAGGCGCGGGGTGCCGGAATCGAGGATGAATTCGCGCCCGATCTGCGTCTGGCGCAGGAAATTGTCGGCGGTGCCGGCGATCTGCGTCACCTGTTCGGGCAAGACGCTGATGTGGATGGTCGAGAGGCCGGGGCCGCCGTGGAAGCGCATGAAGCCCTCGGGCCAGCAATAGGATGCCGGCCATTGCGCGGCGTTGCTCACGGCGTGGTGGTAGGCCGCCTGGACCATGCGGGTCTGGTACTCCTCGGTCAGCAGCGACAGGAAGGTCGGCATCTGGTTGAGGTGGCCATAGATCCAGGGCGGGTACTCGTCGTCGCCCATGGCGCCGAAATTGTGCGTCCGGCCATAGACCCCGTTCCAGTCCGGCGGCATGCGTTCGCGCGAATATTCGGTGACGCCGCCATTGGCCTCGGTCTCGGCGAGCAGGGCCTCGTAGTGCTCCTGCGCGGTTTCGAACGGGTAGGGAGAGATGATGGATTCACGCGGATAATCGCGGTCGCAAAAGCCCCAGGGGGCGGTGACCGCGACGTCGCCGCCGCTGATGTCGACGGTGCCGGGCGCTGCGCCATAAACCGCCTCGAGCCCCACCGGGCTGGAACAGCGGAAATACAGCGGATCGGTCCACAGCTCGCGATCGGCGTAGAAGTCGGTGGTCGTATAGATGTCCACCGGAAGTGGAGTGACCCCGTCCGGAATGGCGCCGTCGCGTGCCGCGAGCACGATGCCCGTGCCCTCGGCGGCATTACCCTGGCCGCCGTAATAGCCGCCGGGGCCGACGATCTCCGCATCGGGAACCAGCACCGGCCAACCGCGGCCGACGCTCTCTTTTTCCTGGCCCGGGCTGTCCTGGCCAAGGGCCGGCAGGATTGCCGCGCCGGCGAGTGCGGCCGCGCCGAGGCCGGCAGCGGCGAGCCGCCTTGTCAAAGATGTCATGGTTTTTTCTCCTCCACTTGGGCACTCCTCATGCCCGTTTGCAGTTCAGTCAAACTCCCCTCGTTTTGCGCCGGCTGTTGGTCGCCGTCTGTCGCGCAAATAGAAAAGGCCCAGGCGCATAGCGCCTGGGCCGGTTGATGGTCAGAAGCCGAAGAGGCCGGATTCTGCTTCGGGACGGTCCATGCCTTCTTCGAACATGGAGAACCAGTGCGCCCACGGGCGGCCGAACATGTCCGGAACCTCGTATTCGATGATCTGGCCCGGCGTGGTCTGGGTCGGGCGGCCATCGACGGGGTAGATCGTCTGGATGCAGTCGATGAACACGTAGGGGATCGCGGTGTCGAACTGGTCGGTCCGGTCGAACTGGCGCACCAGGCGCACCGGCTCGAGCAGGGCTTCGGGATCGTAGAAGATCGTCTCGTGGATGAGGCCGGTATAGTTGCCGTCCGCGTCATGGATCGGATCGTAGATCTCGATGGTCTCGAGCTGGTTGGAATGCTCCCACCAGTCATGGGTGAACCAGCCCTGGACGTTGGCGGTCCAGGTGATCAGCGTCTCGTCGTCCCAGAAGCCCACGGTCTCGCCGTACCAGCGCGGCACGTCCGCACCCAGGCGCGGGGTGGCGCCGGTCAGATCGAATTCGCGGTCGAAGAAGATCTGCTGGACGAAGTTGTCGGCGACGCCGGCCATCATCAGCATGGACTGGGGCGTCATGAAGATGTGGTGGTCGCGCACCGAGGGACCCTGGTAGCGGCGCATGAAGCCTTCCGGCCAGCAGTACTGGCTCGGCCAATGGGTCACGTTGGTGTTGGCCGCGTGGTAGAATTCCTGCAGGTTGCGCATCCGGTATTCCGGCGTCAGCAGCGAGAGCTGGGTCGGAACCTGGACCTGGTTGCCGGCATACCATTGCGGCATTTCGGGCGTCGCGGCAGCGCGCATATAGCGCCCGCTCCAATCGGGCGGCGGGTTCTCGTAGCTGTAGTTGACCCGCGTTCCATTGGCTTCGGTCTCGGCCAGCAGGGCCTCGTAATGCTCCTGGGCCGTCTCGAAGCCGTAGGGGCTGACGATGGCTTCGCGCGGATAGTCGACATTGCAGTCGCCCCAGCGGGCCGTGCCGTAGGGATCCTCGGGGTCGAGGCGGATCGAGCTCGGGTTGGCGCCGAAAGCATAGGCCAGGGGCGCCGCCGCGAGGCAGCGGAAATAGGCCGGGTCTTCCCAGAGGCCGGCTTCGAGGTCCTGGTAGAAGTCGGGCGAATTGAAGATGTCGCGCTCGAGCCTCTCCCAGCCCGGAGGGGCGGAGCCGTCGTCGGGGCCCTGGCCGCCATGGGTTTCGATGGTCGCGCCGGCCGCGATGTCAGCGGCGCTGAGGTTGTTGACCGTGCTCATGGGAACGGTCGGGATCGCCTCGCAGGTTTCCTGCTGGTCCTGCGGCGTGCCCGGGGGGCAGGCCAGGCGCTCGAACGGATAGGTGGCGGGCTGCACCGGCCAACCGCGGCCGACGCTTTCTTGCCCCATGGCCGGCAGCGCCAGCATGGAGAGTGCGAGCGCGCCGATGCCGCCCGCAGTGATGCGGATGTAAGTCATTAAAGCTCCTCCTCATGCCCATTTCGGGCTGTTTTTATTCTTGCACGGAAACCGCGCGGGTGTCGGACCCTCCGATCCGAACCTAAAGACGGGCCCGGAGCAAAGCCCCGGGCCCGAAAGCTTTTATCAGAAGCCGAACAGGCCCTCCGCCTCGGGTCGCTGCATGCCCTCTTCGTGCCATTCTTCCCAGATCTGCGCCCACGGCCGGCCGAACATGTCGGGGACGCGGTATTCGATCACCTGGCCCGGCGTCGTCGGCGTCGCGATGCCTTCGATCGGGAAGATGGTCTGAACGCATTCCACGAAGATATAGGGGTCGACATTGTTGAGATCGCCGTCGAGCAGCTCGAGATCGCGGTCCATGCGGATCGGCTCGACCAGCGCCTCGGGATCGTAGAAGATCGCCTCGTGGTGGATGCCCGTGAGATTTCCGTTCTCGTCCTTGTTGGGCGAGTAGATCTCGACGGTCTGCATCTGGTTGGAATGCTCGAACGAGGCGTGCACCGTCCAGCCCTGGATGTTCGAGGTCCAGGTGATCAGGTCCTCGCCGTCCCAGAAGCCGATGGTCTCGCCGTACCAGCGCGGCACGTCCTGGCCCAGGCGCGGCACCGCGCCGTCCATGTTGAACTCGCGGCCCACATGGATCTGGGTGAGGAAGTTGTCCGCGACGCCGGTGATGATCTGCACGATGTCCTCGGTCACCAGCACCTGGTGGTCGCGGATCGCGTGCTCGTGCCAGCGGCGCATGAAGCCTTCCGGCCAGCAATACTGGGACTGCCACTGGGCCGCGTTGGTGTTGGCCTGGTGATAGTGCATCTGCACGGCGCGACGCCGGTATTCCGGCGTCAGGAGCGACAGCTCGGTCGTGGCCTGGACGATGCGGCCCCAGTACCAGTTCTCGCTGGAATCGTTGTAGCGGCCGTTCCAATCGGGCGGCATGTTCTCGCGGGTGTAGATCGTGGGCCCGCCATTGGCCTCGGTTTCCGCGAGCAGGGCTTCATAGTGCTCCTGGGCGGTCTCGAAGGGGTAGGGGCTGACGATGTTCTCGCGCGGATAGTCGCGGTCGCAATAGCCCCAGGCACCGGAAGCGGGCGGGTTGTCGCCGATGATCTCGGCGCCGTAGGCGCCCCACTGCGATTCGAGGCCCATGGGGCTGTTGCAGCGGAAATAGCGCGGATCGTCCCACAGCTCTTCGTCCTGGTAGAAGTCCTCGGACGTGAAGATATCGACTTCCAAGGGCTCGATGCCCTCGGGCACCGCGCCGTTGTTTGCCGACCAGTAGTCGCCGTCGGGACCGAACGCGAAGCCCGTGCCCGCGCCGACCACAGGCTCGCCCTGCTGGTTCGCCATGGGCCAGCCGCGGCCCACGCTTTCATGCTCCTGATCCTGGGCGAAGGCACCGCCAACGGCCAGGGCGCCGACGGCGAGCGTCGACATCAGTGCCAGCTTGGCTGGCAACCTCAAATTCCTCACAGATTTCCTCCCTCATGCGAGTATTTCGCTGCACGAAAAAAATTCCGTACAGCGAATAGACTTGTGGATCATAGGGTGCTTGTCAAGATGGTGAAGGCCCTCCCAGGCGCTTTCTCCATCACGATACAAGAAATCCCATTCGGGTGATTTGCAAGCCCGAAACCGGCGTTTCCGATCACCCGTGCAGCCGGGTGGCGATGGTCGCCAGATGGCGGCCCTGGAAGCGCGCGCCGTCGAGTTCCTGCTCGCTCGGCCAGCGCGAGCCGTCCGAGAGCGCAGTGGTGGTCATGCCGTAGGGCGAGCCGCCGCGCACCACGTCCACGCCCATCTGGTCCTGATAGGCATAGCCCAGCGGCACGATGATGATGCCGTGGTGCTGCAGCGCGGTCTGGGTCGAGAGAATCGCGTGCTCGGCGCCGCCGTGCTGGGCCGCGGTCGAGGACATCACGGTCGCCACCTTGTTGTTGAGCGCGCCGCTGGCGAACAGCGCGCCGGTCTGGTCGAGGAAGTTCTTGAGCTGGCTCGCCATCATGCCGTAGCGGGTCGAGACGCCGATGATGAACCCGTCATATTCGGGCAGCTCCAGCGGCTCGGCGATCGGGGCTTCCTGGTCGAGCTTGTAATAGGAGGCGCGGGCGATCTCCTCGGGCACCAGTTCGGGCACGCGCTTGATGGTCACGTCGGAGGACACTTCGCGCGCCCCTTCGGCCGCGGAACGGACCATGGCCTCCATGTGACCGTAAGCCGAATAGTAAAGAACCAGAATGCGTGCCACGTGCCAATCTCCTGATTTCGCTTGGCGAAAAATGATTTAGGCGGGGAAGGTCGCGGAAGACGCGGGCGCTTGTCAAGCACCGGCGGCGGCATCCCGCGGACCGCCATCCGCGCGTGGAGCCCTGCGCGAATTGACCTGGATCAAGGCAGGCCCCGCGCCCTGCGCTCCAAGAATACGCATCACGCGAACGGGGTCACTGCCATTCACCGCACCGACATCCAGCCATCAGCGTCCCGGCGGGGTCAGCGCCGTGCGCACCAGCATGGGATATTGCGAGAGCTTGGCCGTGATGTTCTTGGAGGCGAGCTGCACGCGCTCCAGCCGGTCCTGGATCAGGGTCTCGGCCGAAAGGCGCCCGCTATAGCCCGAGGTGTTGATCGCCGCGACCACCTGGCCCTCGCCGTCGAAGATCGGCACCGCGAGCGAGGCGATTCCGTAGTCGAGCTCGTCGATGGCGATGGCATAGCCCTGCCGGCGCACCTCGTAGAGCGCCTGCACCAGCGCCTGCTTGGTCGAGAGCGTCCGGTCGGTGAGGGAGGGGAAGGGCGCCATGCCCAGGAACCGATTCTGCACGTCCGAGGTCGCGAAGGCGAGCATGGCCTTGCCCAGCGAGGTGGCATAGGCCGGGTAGCGCACGCCGATGCCGGCGATGGGGCGCACCGCGTTCTGGCGCGAGGTATGGGCCAGGTAGAGCACCATGTTGTCGTCGAGAATCGCCACCGACGCCGCGTCGCCGAACGTGTCCACCAGCCCGCGCAGCTCGGGCAGCAGGAACTCGTCGATCTGGCTCGAGCGCATATAGGAGGACGAAAGGCTCAGGACGCGGGCGCCCAGCGTGAACTTGCGGCCGTGCTGGCGGATATAGCCCAGGATCGAGAGCGTATAGAGGCAGCGCCGCGCCGTGGCCGGCGACAGGCCGGTGCGCGTGGCGACCTGGCTCAGGGTCATCTCCACGTGCAACTGGTCGAAACACTCCAGCACGGCGAAGCCACGGGCGATCGCGGAGTTGAACTCCTTCTCGTCGATCACCCTCGAATCCATAACCCTTGACATGCCTCCTCCTTTCACTAAAAATGTTCGCCAGTCGGATACCACTTCGCTGTGCGAAAAAAATCAAGCGAAAAGCGCAGCAGTCCGAGGGAAGGAGCAAAAGGGTGGCCAACGCCGCTTCGCAGGCACGCGCCGGGGGATCCGTCGGCAGCCGTTACGGGCTGGCCGAGGCTGGTTGCGCCTGGTCTGAAGCGGAGCAGGTTCTCGTGCTCGTGCACGGACGGGATCGCGAACCCGAAGAGCTTGTCAAGCCGCTGCTTGAAACCCATCCGCTTTCCCACGTGAAAATCCTAGCCCCCTGGATCGAATCGCGCTGCTGGTACGAAGGCCGTTACGACGCGCCGCGCGCCGCGCATGCCGGGGCGCTCGACGCCGGGCTCGCGCATATCGCGGCCGCGGTGGCCAAGGCGCGCGGTGCAGGCGCGCCGGTGGTTCTCGCCGGATTTTCCCAGGGCGGCTGCATGGTCGCCGAATACCTGTTGACCCGCGGCGCGGACGATCTTACTGCCGCCGCGATCTTCACCGGCTCCGCGCTCGACCCGCGCGCGGAGCGGGAAGGGGCTGCCGATCTCTCCGGCCTGCCCGTCATCCTGTCTGGAGGCGCGGCCGATCCGTGGCTTCCGGTCATCGATCTCGAACGCACCGCGGACCTGCTGGCCTCTGCCGGCGCCCGTACCGAGGTGACGACGTTCGACGATCAGGAGCATGTGGTCCGTCCCGCCGAGTTCGCGCGCCTCGCGGCGCTCCTCTCGGGCAAGCCGGAGCCACGCAACACCGGCACGGCTCCTGCGGCCGGCCAAGACCAAGCGTTGTAGAAGGAGGACCCACAGTGTCTCAACGCCCCACCACGAACCGTCCGCCGAAGGCTCTGGACGGCAACCACCACATCACCGGCAACACCGCCGACGTTCAGGCGAACGTCGACTTCTGGTGCCGGATCATGGGCCTGAAGTTCGTCAAGAAGACCCTGAACTTCGAGACCACCTTCCGCTACCACACCTATTACAGCGACGCCGAAGGCACCCGCGGCAGCGTCGTCACCTTCCTCGAGTTCAATGATGCCCCCAAGGCCAAGCCGGCCAAGGGCAATCACGCTGCCGCCATCCTGCGCGTGCGCAGCACCGAGGCTCTGGACTGGTGGATGGACCGCCTGACCCAGGAGCAGATCTTCTCCGAGCTGCACCGCCTCGATCCCTCCCAGCCCACCCGCCTGACCTTCGAGGATTTCGAAGGCCACAAGGTCGAGCTGATGGTTTCGGACGCCAAGGACAAGCCGCTTGCGTTCCCGGCCCAGGACATTCCCGAGCCCTACCGCATCACCGGCATCGAGGGCATCCGCTCCTACACGACGCTCGACGAGCTGCAGCCCTGGGCCGAGCACATGGGCTTTGTCCGCAACGACGCGCTGCAGCGCTTCGAGCTGCAGGGCGCCAACAAGAGCGCCCGCTGGTACGTCGCGCCGCTTCCCGATGGCGACACCCCGTTCCAGGAAGTCGGCGTGGGCCTCTGGCACCACCTGGCGCTCGACGCTGACGACGATCTGGCCGGCTGGCGCGATTATGCCCATTCGGGCCCGATCCCGACCACCCCGATCTACGATCACCACGTGTTCGATAGCTGCTACACCCTGACTCCGGGCGGCATCATCGAGCTGTGCAACGACCGTCCGGGCTTCATGGGCGACCAGCCCCACGAGGAACTCGGCGAGCGCCTGTCGCTCTCCAAGCGCGTCGAGCCGCTCCGTGCGCGTCTCGAGCGCGAGCTGACCCCGATCCACAATCCGCGTCGTCCGGACGGCTCGCTCAAGAGCGCTCCGGCAGGTGCGAAGGGTGGCAAGGAAAAGGTCGCCAACTAATCGCGAAGCGCTTACAACAGGTTCGGGCGGGAAGCTTTTCCCGCCCGTATCACCTTTTTGGGGATTGCCCATCCGCCGAATGCGACTGTAACTCTGGAGGACTCGCCGAGGGGGCGAGTGAAAGGGAGACATCATCATGACAAGACTTATTCTTCCGCGTGGCCTCAACCGCCGCCGGTTCCTGAAGGGCACGGCCGGCGCTGGCGCCGCGCTCGCCGCTTCCAGCCTCTTCGCCCCTGCGATCCGCGCGCAGGCCCCCACGATCAAGATCGGCTACGTGACCCCGCAGTCCGGCGGCCTTGCCGGCTTCGCCGAAGCCGACGAGTACATGGTCGGCCTGTTCCAGCAGGCGGTGGCCGAAGGCCTCACCGTGGGCGGCACCACCTATAACGTCGAAGTGATCGTGCGCGACAGCCAGTCGAACCCGAACCGCGCCGGCGAAGTGGCGCGCGAGCTGATCGTGAACGAAGGCATCCACCTGATGCTCGTGTCCTCCACTCCGGACACCACGGTCCCGGTTTCGACCGTGTGCGAGGTCGAGGAAATCCCGTGCATTTCCACCGCCGCGCCGTGGGAAGCCTGGTTCATGAGCCGTCAGGCCAACCCGGCCAACCCCGAGCCGTTCTACTTCACCTATCACTTCTTCCCCGGCGCCACGTCGTGGTACGAGAACTACACCAACATGTGGGCCCAGCTCGGCATGACCGACGGCCCGGTGGGCGGCCTGTGGCCGAACGACGCCGACGGCATCGCGTTCTCCGATCCCAACACCGGCTTCCCGCCATACCTCACCAACCTGGGCTACACCGTCGTCGATCCGGGCCGCTATGCGAACCTGACCGATAACTTCCAGGCCCAGATTTCCGCCTTCCAGCAGGCGGGCTGCGAGATCGTCACCGGTCTCATGATCCCGCCCGACTTCACCACCTTCTGGACCCAGATCCTGCAGCAGGGTTACCGCCTGCCGGTGATGACCATGGGCCGCGCGATCCTGTTCCCCTCGGCCGTGGAATCGGTCGGCGCTACGGGTCACAACCTGTCCACCGAAGTGTGGTGGTCACCGAACCATCCGTTCTCGTCCTCGATCACCGGCCAGTCGGCCGGCGAGCTCGCCGCGGCTTACTCCGAGGCGACCGGTCGTCCGTGGACGCAGCCGATCGGCTTCACCCACGCCCTGTTCGAGGTTGCCCTCGACGTCCTCAGCCGTTCGGCCGATCCGCTCGACCTCGACGCCAACGTCGAAGCTCTTGCCGCGACCAACACCCAGACCGTCGTCGGTCCGGTGGCCTTCGGCAGCGACGAGCTCCCGCCGTTCGCGGCTGCGAACGTCGCCGTGACCCCGCTGGTCGGCGGTCAGTGGCGTCTGGTCGATGACGGCGCCCGCTACGAGCTGGTGATCGTCGACAACCAGGCCGCTCCGGAAATCCCGGTCGCGGGCGAGATGGAACTCATCACCTACAACTAAGGAGAGCGACCGGATCGGTCCTGCCGATCCAACCGGTCTCCCACGCGACTTCGGCCGGTGCCCACGGGCGCCGGCCACTCTCCAGGCCAGGCCGCCACCCCATGACATGCCCAGCCGAGAGGCCCGTGCGGCCGGAAGGCACGCGGGGCAGGGGGCAGCGGACGGCTCCGGAACTTTTTCCATGGTGACGGCGTCGGAATGGAAAAGGCCCCGGAACTCCGGGTCTCCTGCTCTTGACAGAGCGGGGCGATCCGACAAACATGCGAACAGCGAAAAAAAATTCGCAAAGCGAAAAAATTGGAATAGAGGTTGCGATGTGAACGGGCGGTGTGCGGGGAACCGGGGCGGTTAGACCGAACCGGGCCGATCGCACACAACCGAAGGGCCCAGCGCCCGCACCCGAACCATCCGCCATTCGAGGACATTTATGAAGATCGGACCAGATTCCAGCCGCCAGACACGGATATCGACGGCAACGCCGGATCAGATCGCCATCCGTGGCTATGATTTGTGCGAGGAGCTCATCGGCAAGATCAGCTTCACCGAACATACCTGGCTGCTGGTGACCGGCACCATGCCCACCGAGGCGCAGCGCCGGGCGCTCGACGCCGCTCTTGTGGCCATCGCCGAGCATGGTCTCGTTCCCAGCGTGCAGGCTGCGCGCATCACCTATGCCGCGGCCCCCGAAGCCGTGCAGGGCGCCGTCGCCGCGGGTCTTCTGGGCTGCGGCTCGGTCATTCTCGGCGCCGCCGAGACCTCGGGCGTGTTCCTGGCCGAATGTCTCGACCGGGGCGGGGACCGCGAGGCGGTCAAGGCCGTGCTCACCGAGCGCCGCGCCAACAAGCAGGCGATCCCGGGCTATGGCCATCCCTACCACAAGTCCCACGATCCCCGGACCGGGCGGCTCATCGCCGTCGCCAAGGAGATCGGCGTCTATGGCAAGTATTTCCAGGTGGCCCAGCTCATCGAGGAGGTGATCCAGGAAACCCATGGCCGCTCGCTGGTGCTGAACGTTTCGGGCGCGATTCCCTCGCTCCTGCTCGACGCCGGCTATCCCCTCCTGGCCATGAAGGGCGTGCCCATTCTGGCGCGCACCGCAAGCCTCATCGCGCACATCCTCGAAGAGCGGCAGAACCCCATCGGCTTCGCCCTCACCGAGGCGGGCGGCAGCGTGATCTCCTATGCCGGGGACCTGCCTGCCAATTACGTGCCGCTGCAGGACGCTGGAGAGTAAGAATGGATCAGCTTCTCAAGGGCGTTAAGGTTCTCGAGCAGGGCACGTTCATCACGGGTCCCTGCGCCGGCATGATGCTCGCCGATCTCGGCGCGGACGTCATCAAGGTGGAGACGCCGGGCAGCGGCGATCCGTACCGGACCTATCAGGAAGGCAATTACTCGCCGCACTTCCAGGCCTATAACCGCAACAAGCGCAGCGTCGCGCTCAACCTCAAGAACCCCGAGGACAAGCAGGTCTTCGACGGGCTGGTGGCCGATGCCGACGTCTATATCCAGAACTTCCGGCCCGGTGCGGCCGGCCGGCTGGGTGCGGATTACGAGGCGCTCAAGGCGATCAACCCCGACATCATCTATTGCTCGATCTCCGGCTTCGGCCAGAACGGGCCGTACCAGGAGCGCCCGAGCTACGATTCCGTGGCCCAGGCCCTTTCCGGCTTCCTCGGCATCGTCACCGACCGCGAGCGTCCGCGCTTCCTCGGCCCGGCTCTGGCCGATGCGATCACCGGCATCTACGCGGCCTACGGCATTCTCGGCGGGCTGGTCTCGCGCGGCCGGTCCGGTGGCGGGCGGCTGATCGAGGTCTCGATGCTCGAGGCCATGACCCATTTCGCCATCGAGCCGTTCACCGCCCTGTTCGCGCTGGGCAAGGCGCCGGTCGGGCTCGATCGCCCGCGGCTGGCCCAGGCGCATATCCTGAAGACCAAGGACGACAAGCTCGTCGCCATCCACCTGTCCAGCCCGGAGAAGTTCTGGCTGGAGCTGACCGAGGCGCTCGGCGCGCAGCACCTGCGCGAGGATCCGCGATTCGCCACCCGCCTGGCGCGCATCGACAACTATCTCGAGCTCGGTGCCGCGCTGACCGCGATCACGCAGCAGTACAATCGCGACGAGCTCGACGCCAAGATGCGCGGCTACGACGTGCCCTTCGCCGCGGTCAACGACGTGGAGGAAGTGGTCGCCGATCCGCAGGTCGAGTTCCTCAACCTGATCGTTCCGGTCGAAAAGGACGGCGAGGACGCGGCGGACCGGGCGGTGCGCCCGGCGGTCTCGGTCAACGGCCAGCCGCATCTTTCCGTCAAGCCCGCCCCGCGTCTCGACGCGGACGGCGCGGCGATCCGTTCCGCGGTCGCGAGCGGCAAGGGTTGGCCGGCGGACGACGCCGGCAATTCTTGGGGTGCGCAGAAGGGCGCCGCAGAGTAGTATCAGCGGGGAGGCGCCGTAGGTCCAAGGAACGACTTGCCTGGACTCGACGTCTCCCTTACGTATCCTGTCGTGGAGGGCAGGTAAATGGTCCGCGTGGAGCGGACATTTCGAGGAGGAGACAGCCTGATGGCAATCAATTTGACTAAACGCGTGACCCGCTGGGGCCTGGCTGCGGCCGGCGCCCTGCTTCTTGCGGCGCCCGCGCTCGCGCACCACTCGTTCGCGATGTTCGACGGCAGCCAGGTGCGCGTGTTCACGGGCGTCGTGACCCGTATCAATCCGGACGCGAACCACCTGCAGATCTTCTTTGCCCCGCTCAACGACGAGCGCACCTCGGTGCAGCGCGACGACAACGGCAACCCGATCATCTGGGCGGTCGAGATGGCGGGCGCGGCCCAGGCCGCCCAGCAGGGCATTTCGGTCAACGGCTTCCCTCCGGGGACGATCTTCTCGATCGGCCTGCACCCGCTGCGCAACGGCCAGCCGGGCGGCGACCGTGGCGGCTCGGCGCTCTACAAGTGCCCCGAGAACACGCCTCCCGCGGCCGGCGAATTCTGCTGGGACGTGGAAGGTTCGACCGAGCATGGCGGCGGCGAGATCCCGCACGAAGGCGCGCAGGATGAAGAGTTCATCCCCGAATACGCCACCGAGGCTCAGCAGCCCGCGGACGGCGAAGATGCCGCTGAAGAGGCTCCCGCCGCTGAATAAGGCGGACCACCATTTTTGAACGGCGCCGCGGCACATGCCGCGGCGCCTCTTTGTTACCCAGTTGGGTCGGTCGAGAATGCTATTACGCTTGAGTGGAGTATCGAAGAGTTTTGGAGCTGTTGTTGCGGCGGATTGCGTTGATCTTGTCGTTGAGCAGGGCGAGGCTCTTGGGATCATCGGGGCGAACGGTGCGGGCAAG
>Ga0182737_1003045_pt1 | contig 12820 bp, 5 predicted proteins | sample eDN5th30CBELigOP_FD_128878 | JGI IMG/M metagenome (GOLD analysis project Ga0182737, IMG submission 128878) | Enriched Organic Plus compost microbial communities from Emeryville, California, USA - eDNA 5th pass 30_C BE-Lig OP (version 2) (version 2) ... | reverse complement strand
TTACGACTACCGTGGCGGCATGCGGTGCCTGGGCGGCGCGGTGGAGGGCCTGGCCCAGCGTCCCGACACGCCGGCCATGCCGTTTGCGGACACGGAGATCTACCTGACGCATAACCCCGAAGTGCTCGGCGGCTACTACTTCGGCAGTTGGCACCCTGGCATTTGCCAGTTTGTGTTCGGCGATACCCGCGTCGTGGCCGTGAAGAACCATACGGACAAGGCCACACTGGTCCGCATGGGGGCCACGGGCGACGGCGAACCGTACAGCCTGCCGTGAGCGAGCCGGCGGTTAGACCACTGCGAATGCATCAAGCCCTGGTGGGCGAGGGGCTCACCAGGGCCTGTTTGTACAGTGAGATAGTAGCCGCAAGGAACCACTCTTGTTTTCTTTTGCTGGCGATTCAAGCTTCTTGATCGCGACGCTCCACTCGTGGCCCGGGGAGCTGTTTCCTCACTGACTTTTTGGAGTAAGATTGGCGACGTATCGGACAGCGGTGACATTGGCGACGCCGATCTGTGAGCCCCATCGTCCTCAGCTACTCTGATAAAGCCGATGCGCGTCAATCAAACATGCCTCTGTCGAACTCGAACCTCCAAGTCTGAAAAACTGTCCATTTCCTCGGAACCTAGCTGACCGATCCAACTGGCCAAACGACGAATGCAATGGGCGTTGCACTGCAAGACATTCAAAATGAACTGTCCACGTTTAAGCTGGATGATTCTTTGCTTTTCCTGAACCATCTGCTCGGCGTGACACGAGGATATACGGCGGATCCTGTCCTCAAACCGTTAATCGACGCGGCGTCCCCCCCAGTTCTTCCACACATTGTCCACTTTCTTGCAAAGCAACTGCTGCTTCACGCCAGCAACTTTGGCGTGCGAAATATGAACTGGGGCAACTTCTGCCATTTAAGCAGTATGTGCATCAATTTGGACGACCCAACCCAGCATGACCCAAACTGGAAACATGCTGACCCGAGCGGATTCCTTGAACGCCTATTTCATCAACAGATTGGGCCACAACAACGTAATCCAGTTCAAAAGTTCGGCCTCGCGTTAGGACTATTCAGAGATGCAGGCCCCATCGACTGGCCAAAACCTTACAACCTTCGTGCCGAATTGGAATCCGAACTCCAAGTCACTCTTGACCAATTCATGGGCATGGGATTCATCACGTTCGCCCTCAGAGCCGCCAAGCATCAAGGCAATGAATGCATGGGCACCTTCACACCGATGACACTTGCCAGAGCATACGATTGTGGTTACGAATTCTGCGTCCCTGAAATCTGGTCACCATACCTTGACCGGGTGTCTGCCACTCGAGCTGACTTCCAAGAGGCTCTAGCAACCCCACACTTCCAAGTCGAAAGCGAGTTCTTTGAGCAGTTCGGTTTTAATCCGCTTCGCCGGAGCCCCATCATCAAACTGGACGCGAAACGCTACCTAGCCATCGATCCGGAGTTGGTAATTGAGCGTGTCACATTGGGATTGTTCTACGATTTATTTGATCGAAACGGAACTCATTTCAGTGAACGCTTCGGATACGCATTCGAAGCGTTCGTGGGGCAATTACTCAGTGCTGTATGTCCGGTAGATCGTCTGTGGTCAGCAGCTGAGTGGGAAAAGAGTGATGGAAGGTTGAATCGCCAATCGCAAAAGTTCGGCGACTGGGCCTACATCGGTGACTCCTGCACGGTACTTCTTGAATGCAAGAGCATGCGACCATCCCTTGAATTGACCACTCTTGGCTCTGATCACAGCGTCGTGGCTCTGAGAGAGCGTGTTTCCTCTGCGGTCCAACAACTGATGGGTCATTCACAGGGAATTAGCGACGGCAAGTGGGAGCAGTTCGGACTTCCCAAGGCCCCCACGGTTGGCGTAGTCGTCACTTATGGCAAATTCTTTACGATTAATGGCCCATTCGCACGGAAGAAAATTCGGGACGCATTAAGCGATACCGGGCAAGACACCATTCCGTTTGTCGTACTATCGCTTGATGAACTCGACACAGCACTTTGGCTCGTTGAGAAAGGGTACCCGTTCGACGCACTGATTCAGTCACTTGTCGAAAATGAAGACTCGTTTAATCCATTACACAAATATCATAATCGACTGCGCGAGCGTGCAGTCAGTAGCTTCACCTACAACAAAGGCAAGGAGTTCATGGACCATTTAGTTCATTCGACAAACAGATCTAGCAAGAAGCCAGTCTGAGCGGCTACTGTTCGAACGGGACTATGCGTACAGTTGACGCCGACACTTATGCTCCTTCGCTTGCTCTTCAGGCTTGTTGATCGCGCGCCCGTGAGACGTGAATAAGTAGTGCATGAAGAGCGCTCGCTGACGCGGCGGGTTAGGATTGGCAGCCCCCATCTGCATTCCAGAAGCTCATCTACTAATGGTTGCAAGCAACCATCCAGCGCGCTAACGATGAGACCGCCGCGAATGCATCAAGCCCTGGTGGGCGAGGGGCTCACCAGGGCCTGCTTGACGAACGTCGGTTAAATGGTGGCCCGCAAGCAACCACCCTACACGCCGGGCGTTTACTCCGGCTTGCCGTAGCCGCCGCCGCCGGGCGTTTCCACCCAGAGGATGTCGCCGGCGTCGGCCGTGAACTCGGCCCCGTAGGGCAGGTCCACCACGGTGCCGTCCTTCTTCACCAGGCGATTGCGGCCGGGGGCTCCAGGCTCGCCGCCTTCCAGCCCATAGGGCAGATGCGGCCCACGGCGGCCGGTCAGCAGCGAGATATCGAGCGTCCGCAAAAACTCCAGCCGGCGGACAATGCCATCGCCGCCGCGGAATTTGCCGGCGCCGCCCGAGCCGCGGCGGATCGAGAACTCGCGCACCCGCACCGGGTAGCGTTTCTCGATCACTTCCGGATCGGTCAGACGGGTATTGGTCATGTGCGTATGCACGGCGTCGGCCCCATTGGCGTAGGGCGTAGCGCCGGCTCCACCGCACACGGTTTCGTAATAGCCGAACGACTTGTCGCCAAAGAGCGTGTTGTTCATCGTGCCCTGGCTGGCGGCCGCCAAGCCCAAAGCGCCCAGCACCACGTCGACCACCCGCTGGCTCGTTTCGACGTTGCCGCCCACCACGGCCGCACAGTCCTCGGGCCGGCTGTTGCGAGGCGGATTCAGCAGGCAGTTCTCCGGCAGGATGATTTCGACCGGAGCCAGCACGCCTTCGTTCAGCGGGATGTCCTCATCGATCAGGCACCGCAGGCAGTACAACACCGCCGCGGTCACGATCGCCCGGTTGGCGTTCAGGTTGCCGGCGGAGACCGGCCCGGTGCCGGTAAAGTCGATGGTGGCCGTTTCGCCATGGACGGTGATGGTCACCTGGATCTTGGTGCCATCGTCCATGTAATCGGAGAAGGTCCGCTTGCCCGGCGTTAGCCGCGCTAGGGCTCGCCGCATCTTGGTTTCGGCCGCCTGCTGGATGAAGCCCATGTAGGCTTCGACGGTTTCCAGCCCATAGCGACGAATCAGCGCCGCCAGGTCGGCCGCGCCTTGCTGGTTGGCGGCCACCTGGGCTGCAATGTCGGACAGGTTGTCATCGACCGAGCGGCTGGGATACGTGCCCGAAAGCAGCAATTGCCGCAGTTCTTCGGTCCGCGACTCGCCGCCGGCCACCAGCTTGAAGTTGCGGATCAGCACGCCTTCTTCGGCCAAGTTGCGCGAGAACGGCGGCATGGAGCCGGGCCGGATCCCGCCAATCTCGGCGTGGTGAGCCCGCGATGCCGTGAAGAACAGCAGCCGCGGATTCTCCTCGCCCACGAACACCGGCGTGACCGTGGTCACGTCGGGCAGGTGGGAACCGCCGCCGTAGGGATCGTTGGTTACGAACACGTCGCCCGGCTTCATGTCCGGGTTATCGGCCAACACCTGTTTGACGGTCTGGCCCATCGCGCCCAGGTGCACGGGAATGTGCGGGGCGTTTACCACCAGTTCGCCCTTGGCGGTGAACAGGGCGCAACTGAAGTCGAGCCGTTCCTTCACGTTGACGCTGCTGGAAGTGTTCCGCAGCGTGATGCCCATCTGCTCGGCAATGCCGGCAAACTGGTTGTTGAAGATTTCGAGCATCACCGGGTCAGGCTCGGTGAGCTTAACGGCAGCCGGCTTGGCGCTGCCGGTCGCTTCGATGATGCCGGCCTTGGGCGCGGCCGTTTTCTCGGCGGCGCTGCTGGTGGCCGTATCGGTCAGCAGGAACTCGCCAGCCTTGTACACTTCCGCCTGCCAGTGCGGATCGATGACGGTGGTCGACACCGTTTCGAAGATGATGGCTGGGCCTTCGATGATATCGCCGGGCTGGAGCTTGCTGCGGTCGTACACCGCCGTACGATGCGGCTTGGCATCGAACCAGGTTTCGGTCCAAGATTCCGGCTCGGGGCGGCGGCCCGTTTCGCCCGGCTTCAGCGCCGAACCGCTGGGCTGCTGTTCGCTGCTGGTCTTGCCGATCACTTCGACGCGGGCGGCCACGATCTCCAGCGGCCGGCCCTGGTGACGATAGCCGTAAAGCTGCTGATGCTTGGCTTCGTAGGCGGCCTGGTAGTCGCCGTCCTCGGGCTCTTCGATCGTCAGCCAGGCATCCAGCCCACGGTACCGCAGATCGAGCGAGCGGCGGACCGAGATGCGTTCATCGGGCACGCCTTCGTTGCGGACTTCTTCCCGCGAGCCGGCGGCCAATTGTTCGAACACCGGATCCAGCTCTTGTACCGCTTCGCGGGAGTACGGCTGGTATACGCCCTGGGCCTGGTGCCGTACTACGTCGGCCATGCCGATGCCGTAGGCGCTGAGGATGCCGGCATCGGGGTGGACCAGCACCTTGGGCATGCCCAGCTCGCGAGCCACCGCGCAGATATGCTGCGCGGCCGCACCGCCGAACGAAACGAGCAGGTAATCGCGAGGGTCGTAGCCCTTGGCCAGGCTGATCGAGCGGATCGGCTTGACCATGTTGGCGTTGGCCACGCGGAGGAAACCGTCGCACAGCTCAATTGGCGTGTATTTCCGGCCGGTGGCGGCTTCGATCTCCGCAGCCAGCGTTTGCAGCCGGTTCTCCACCGCGGCGCGATCGAGCGGGAACGGGAAGCGCTCGGGCAGAATCTTGCCGAGGTAGAAGTTCAAGTCGGTCACGGCCAGCGGACCGCCACGACCGTAGCAGGCCGGGCCGGGATCGGCGCCGGCGCTATCCGGACCAACGACCAGTTTGACGCCGTCGAAGCTGCAAACCGATCCGCCGCCAGCCGCCACGGTTTCAATCGCCATCATGGGGGCGACCACGCGCACGCCGGCTTTCTCGGTCTCGAATTCCAGATCGTAGCGGCCGTCGTAACGAGAAACGTCGGTCGACGTACCGCCCATGTCGAAGCCGATGGCCCGCTGGAACCCAGCAGCCTCGGCCACACGCGAGAAGCCTACCACGCCGCCGGCCGGGCCAGACAGAATGCTGTCCTTGCCGACGAAGCTTTCGGCCTCGAGCAAGCCGCCCGCCGAGGTCATGATCTTCAGCTTGCTGTCGCGCAAGGCCCGCCGCAGGCTGGCCACGTACGCCCGCAGGATCGGGTTCAGGTAGGCGTCCATCACCGTGGTATCGCCGCGGGCCACGATCTTGATCAGCCGGGCCAGGCGGTGGCTCACGCTGATTTCCTCAAAGCCCACCTCGCGGGCGATGGCTTCCACCTGCAATTCGTGTTCGGGGTATTCAAACGCATGCAGCAGGCAGATAGCCAGCGACTGGATGCCGCGCTGGTGCAGGGCTTTGAGGCCTTCACGCACCTGCTCCACGTTCAGCGGCGTGAGTACCTGGCCGTCGACGCCCATCCGCTCTTCGACTTCGAAGGTTTCCGCGAACAGCGACTCAGGCTTATTAATCGCCAGATCGAACAGGCGCGGCCGGTTCTGATAGCCGATGCGGAGAATGTCGCCGAAGCCAGCCGTGGTCACAAACGCCGTCTTTGCACCGCGGCGGGTAATCAAAGCGTTGGTGCCGCGAGTGGTGCCCAGCTTGACGACCACGCCCTTGATCGGGTCGGTGAGCCGCAGGCCAAGCATGTAGCGAATGGCCACGATCGGCGAACCTTCGTCCGACCGCAGCTCGTAGCCTTGGCCCGGCTTGGGAGCCTCGGGCAGCGGCGGATCGAGCGTCAGCTCGCCCGTCGCGTTGTTGAAACCGCGAACGGTCGATGTTGCCGCCAGGTTGCCAGCTGCGTCGAGCAGTTGAAAGGTGTAGCCGGTCCAGAACTCCTGGGGATCGCGGCGGCGGGCCGGATCAACCACCACCTGGGCGGTCGAACCTTCGGCCGCGGCTCCCTTGGTCGCTCCGCTGCTGAGCAGCTTATGGCGGATCAAGGTGCCGTCGGGGCGACGGCCAAAACAGTCGGTGAACGTACCACCGACGTCGATCCAAAACTCCCAAGGCGTGTCATGGGAAGGGGGCGTGTGCGACGGTGCGGGATTCGATGGTGCTGTGCTCATGGCCCGATTGTAATAGCTCACTTCGGGGAGCCAACTCCCCGGCAGGCCGAGGGGAGAAAAATTCGCCGCCGACCGCAGCCAACGGGGGGAACAAGTAACATTCGGCGGCCATTGAGTCGATCGCCGGTAGCGGTTAGCAGGGCTGGCTAAGCCTGGTCTGCACCGTTCTTACTGCTTTCGCCAGGCAGCACGAACCGCAGCAATTGCATCAGCAGAAAAGCGACCAGCGCCGCCAACAAGAAGAACGGCCAGTAATCGGCGGCGCGCACGCCCAGTCGCCCGGCCACGGCGGCAACCACCATCAAGACCAACCCAGCCAAGAGCACCCCGCAGCCGAGCGAGGTCATGGTGCCTTTGAAGGTGTTTTCTTCCGTGTAATCTTCAAAGTGCAGTTCGACAACGCGGCCTTTGTTCAGGCTGCGTTCGATGGTGTCGGCCAGTTCCACGCTGCGGCAGCCGTCCAGCCAGGAGGGCTCAACTTCCTGGCCGGCGATGGCGTCAGCCAGGGTATCCAGGGCGTCCTGGTAGACGTTCCCCTGAAAGGTCAGCGATTCGCTGCCAATCGAAGTATCCCAGTACAGCGTGGCCGGGGCGGTCACATCGGCCGGCAGGATCAATGTCGCTCGGCCGCCGGTCCCCCGCACCGTCAACTGAGCCCGCAGTTCCGCCGGTGCGGCAGGTACAACCAGCCACCGCGCGGCCACGCCCTCGGGGCCGGAAAGATGAAGCCCCAGGTTGGCAAAATCGGCATTCAGGTCGCTGGAGGCACCTTCCACGCGCGGACTCACGCCCATGGCTGCCAGGCGGTTCTGTTCGCCGAAAAGCTGCCGCAGCAGGTCCGCATCGCCAGCGAACTGGCTTCGCACGGCCGCCCGCGAGCGATCGGCCAGGTACCGCTCCAGCACCGCCTGCTGGACCACGCCCAGTTCGCCCTCCGCCAGCCGTTCTGCCAGATGCATCACGGCAGGCTGCCAACGGGTAGCGATGAACGGCACGGCCACGCACTCGGTATCGCGGCGGATCATGTCCAGCTCGTAGTACACGAGCATGGAACTACAGGCCGGATGGCTGACCAGCACCGGCACGCCAGCCTGGAAAAGTTTGCGCAACTGGTCCGCCCTGAGTTCCTCGCCCGCCAGCCACTGGCCGTCGGCGGGGGAGGCGGCGGTGGCATCGGCCACAATCAGGGCGTCCACCTGGCTTGTCGATAGCACCGTCTCCCAATAAGGTGCCAATAGCAGGCCAGGGCAACGGCGGGTAACCTCGTCGGCCAGGGGACCAAGTTCACAGGCCCACGTCACGGCATGGCCCGACGCAATCGCCGCCGCGACGAAGCCTAGCGTGTGTTGGTCGTGTCCCAGCAGGCCGATCTTCATGGAGCACCCGCAAAAAAATCGTATGATAGGTCGCCCTAGCTTAGCAGACAACGAACCTCGCCGGCCCGCCGGCGTACTGGTTGCATCGATCGAACCGCTGGGGGCCATTCAGGCGGAGCGGCCGTAGGCATGCTGGCCGCAAACGTGCCCCGACAGCGGCATGGCCGGCTTGCCGCCGCGCCGCATACATTGAATCTTGGACGGCAACAACTTTCTTGCAAACAGCATTGGAGAATGAGCGATGGGTGCCGATGGGCACGGTCCGTTTGACAATGACGACGCCATGGACTGGGTGGCCGAGCTGGCCGAAGCCGACGACGAATCGGTCTTGGCCGAGGCCCTCGAAGCGGTCTCCCTCGACGCGGACGAGTACGTCGATGCGACCGACGCGTCTGTCGCTGTCGCCGCTGCCGAAGTGGTTGCGGCCCTGCTCGATCAACCGGCCGACGAACTGCCGGAAGAGGTCTGGGATTTCGTCGAACGCCAGCGGGGCGTGAAACCCAGCCTCGTCAAGCTGGCACGTAAGGCTGTGACCCGCGTGCTCAAAGACTCGGAGCTGCGCGAGCTGTGGGAAGAAAGCGACGGCTTTGAAGCCTGGAAAGACAGCCTCGAAGATCTGCTGTCCCGGCTCTAATCAGTGGCTACGGTTGAGGGCCGCCGCGACAAACCGTCGCGGCGGCCCGTTGCCACCCGCACGACTCCCACGCCTCGCACGCCCCGCTTGCCTGGTGGCTCGCTCAACCCTCAAGTGCCGGAGGCGACGGTTTCTGTGAACGATGCGACACGGCTCATCGAGAAGCTCCAGCGGGCGGAGGCGTTCGACCACCCGATCCAGCAATTCGAACTGCTGGAAACCCACATTTCCTGGGTGCTGCTGACCGGCCCGGCGGCCTACAAGATCAAGAAGCCGGTGAACCTGGGCTTTGTCGACTTCACCACGCTGGCGCTGCGGCGGCATTTCTGTCTGGAAGAACTGCGGCTCAACCGCCGTCTGGCCCCCGACCTGTACCTGGCCGTGCGGCCGATCCTGGGGCCGGCGGACGCCCCGACCATTGGCCATGCCTTGGCGGCGACTGACGGTAGCGATCCGCCGGTCGACGGCGAAATCCTGGAATACGCCGTGCAGATGCGGCAGTTCGCCCACGAACAACTGGCCCCGGTGGCCCTCGCCCAGGGGCAGCTAAAGCCCCGGCACTGGGACCGCCTGGCGGCGGACGTAGCCCGTTTTCACGCTTCGGTGGACCGGGCTGCGGCGGATAGCCCCCTGGGACGCCCCGAGGTGGCCGCCCGCTTCATGCTCGAGAACTTCGACCAGCTTGCGGACGGCACCACCGACGCCGATTTGGCCGCCACCATCGAGGAGCTTCGCCGGTGGACAGAAAGCCGCTTGGCCGATCTGTCGTGGGTGATCACCCGGCGGCAGGCCAAAGGGTTTGTCCGCGAATGCCACGGCGACATGCACCTGGGCAACATGGTCCTGCTGGACGACGCCCTGGTAGTGTTCGACTGCATCGACTTCAACGAACAGTTGCGGTGGATCGACGTCCTGAGCGAAATCGCCTTCACCGTGATGGACCTGGAAGACCGCGGCCAGGCGGCCGCCGCGTACCGGTTCCTCAACCACTATCTTGAGCAGACGGGCGATTACGCCGACCTAACGCTGCTGCCGCTGTTCATGGCGTACCGGGCGATGGTGCGGGCCAAGGTGGCCTTCCTCCGTGGGCAACAAAGCGACGTGGAGCCAGACCAGTTCCAGCGGCTGCGGCACGAGTGCCGAGAGTACGTGCAGCAGGCGCAGCGATACGCCGCCCCGCGATCGCCACACCTGGTGTTGATGCACGGTCTGTCGGGCAGCGGCAAAACCACCTGGAGCAGCCGCCTGGTGGAAGCTGCCGGGGCGATCCGTCTCCGCTCCGACGTCGAACGCAAACGGCTGTACGGCCTCTGGCCAGAAGACAGGGCAGGGCAGGGGAGGCCCGCCGTTTCGCCCGTAATCCTCTACAGTGGCCAGGCGAGCCACCAAACCTACCAGCGGCTGCTGGAGCTGGCCGAGTCGATCCTTTCCGGCGGTTTCACGGTCATTGTCGATGCCACATTCTTGCGGCGGAGTCACCGGCAGCCGTTCCTGAAGCTGGCCGCGCGCCTGGGCGTGCCGATAACCATCGCCGAGTGTACCGCCCCGCTGGAGGAACTGCGGCGCCGGGTGGCGCAACGTGCCGCGGCAGGGCGCGACGCCTCAGACGCCGATACCCAGGTACTGGAATCGCAGCTGCGGCAGATTGAGCCTTTCAATGCCGAGGAACAGGCGATGACCGTCACGCTGGCCCCCAATGACCAGGGCTGGGACGCCCTCTGCCGCCGCGTGTGCGGCCGCCTGTCGTAGGCCGAGCGTCGCCGGCCGTCCCCTCGCGCGGCGTTTTGCGCCCCTCCCCGTTTCGCGCCGGCCCGGGTAGAATCACCCTCTTATCAACCGCCAGCGCTTATTTGTTCAGCTTTCTATTCCGGCGGTGCGGTACCTAGCGCCAGCAGGTAGACGGAATGCCTCGTTATAACCCCAGCACGATCGAACCGAAGTGGCAGAATTTCTGGGAAACCAACGCGACGTTCCAGTCGCCGCGGCTGCCTAAGGAACGCAAGCTCTACGTGCTCGATATGTTCCCTTACCCCAGCGGTGAAGGGCTGCACGTAGGCCACCCCGAAGGTTACACGGCCACCGACATCGTGTGCCGGTTCCAACGGATGCGGGGCGTGAGCGTGCTGCACCCGATGGGCTTCGACGCCTTCGGCTTGCCCGCCGAAGAACACGCGATCAAAACCAACACGCCGCCGCGAGTTCAAACCGAAAAGAACATCGCCACGTTCCGCCGGCAACTCAAGATGCTGGGCTTCAGCTACGACTGGAGCCGCGAGCTGGCCACGACCGACGTGGACTACTTCCGCTGGACGCAGTGGATCTTCCTCAAGCTCTACGATACCTGGTACGACGCGGCTGCGGGCCGCGGCCGCCCCATCGCCGAGCTGCCGATTCCGCCCGAGGTGCAGGCCCAAGGCGAAGCGGCTGTGGAGGCCTACCGCGACGAACATCGTCTGGCCTACCAGTCGTATGCGCCGGTGAATTGGTGCCCGGCCTTGGGCACCGTGCTGGCCAACGAAGAAGTGATCGACGGCAAGAGCGAGCGAGGCAACCATCCGGTGATTCGGATGCCCATGCGGCAATGGATGCTGCGGATCACCGCCTACGCCGAGCGGCTGGAGAAAGACCTCGAACTGCTGGACTGGCCCGAGAGCGTCAAAGCGCTCCAGCGCAACTGGATTGGCCGCAGCACGGGCGCGGAGGTCGACTTCTACATTGGAGCCGGTGCGGCGGCGAATGCCGATGAACTGCTCACCGCCTTCGGCACCTGGAAGGATGGCCGCAAGCAGAGCGGTTTCCCGCGCAAGCCGGAGGAAGACGTTCTGCGCATCTACACCACGCGGCCCGATACGCTGTTCGGGGCCACGTACATGGTGATTGCGCCGGAGCACCCGGCGGTGGAACGGCTCACCACGCCCGAGCAGCGCGAAGCCGTCAAACTCTACTGCGAACAGGCAGCCCGCAAGAGCGACCTGGACCGTACCGAACTGGCCAAGGACAAGACGGGCGTGTTCACCGGCAGCTACGCGGTAAACCCGGTGAACGGCCAACGCGTGCCCATCTGGATCGCCGACTACGTGCTGATTAGCTACGGCACCGGGGCGATCATGGCGGTGCCGGCCCACGACGAACGCGACTTTGAGTTCGCGCAGAAGTTCGGCATCCCGGTCGTGGCCGTGGTCGATCCCGGCCCGGTATCCAATGCGGGCGGCGCGGCGCTGCACCGCGAGGACGTGCTGGCCGGCAAAGCCATCTTTAGCGGCGACGGCACGGCGATCAACTCCGGCCCGTACGACGGCCTCACCACGCCGCAGTTCAAGCAAAAGATTACCGAAGACCTGGCTTCCGCCGGCTTGGGCCGCGGCGCCGTCAACTACAAGCTGCGCGACTGGTTGTTCAGCCGGCAGCGGTTCTGGGGCGAGCCGTTCCCGCTGCTGCACGAACTGGACGAAAACGGCAACGCCACCGGCCGCGTGCTTCCCGTGCCTGAGGATCAACTGCCGGTCGACCTGCCGCAGCTCGACGACTTCAAACCGCACGGCCGCCCGGAACCGCCGCTGGATAAGGCTCCGGCCGAGTGGTTGTACCCAGTCATCGACGGCAAGAAGTACAAGCGCGAAACCAACACCATGCCGCAGTGGGCCGGCAGCTGCTGGTACTACCTGCGGTTCATCGATCCCAAGAACGACAAGGCGCCGGTTGATCCCGAACTGGAAAAAGCCTGGATGCCGGTCGACCTGTACATCGGCGGCGCCGAGCACGCCGTGCTGCACCTGCTGTACGCCCGGTTCTGGCACAAGGTGCTGTACGACCGCGGCGTGGTCAGCACGCCGGAGCCGTTCCAGAAGCTGGTCAACCAGGGCATGATCCTGGGCGAAGTAGAGTTCACCGGCTATCGCTGCGGCGAGGTGTGGATCTCGGCCCAGGACGTGCAAGAAGACGGCGAAGGCAAGCTGACCGTCAGCGATCACACCCGGTATCCCGAACTGTTCCACCACCACGAGCACAGCCAGCCGGTGGAACGGGTTACGATCGACGAATCGCTCGTCGAGAAGCAGGGCGTGCACTTCGTGCTCCGCGAAGATCCGCGGATTCGCATCGAGCACCGCGCCTTCAAGATGAGCAAGAGCCGCGGCAACGTGATCAACCCGGACGTCATCGTCCGCGAATACGGGGCCGACTCGCTGCGGCTGTACGAAATGTTCATGGGCCCGCTGGAAGCCACCAAGCCGTGGAGCATGGACGGCGTGAACGGCGTTCGCGGCTTCCTCGACCGCGTGTGGCGGATGATCGTCAACGATCGGGCCGACGAAAACGTGCTGAACGAAGCCGTG
>Ga0182737_1003044_pt1 | contig 12821 bp, 13 predicted proteins | sample eDN5th30CBELigOP_FD_128878 | JGI IMG/M metagenome (GOLD analysis project Ga0182737, IMG submission 128878) | Enriched Organic Plus compost microbial communities from Emeryville, California, USA - eDNA 5th pass 30_C BE-Lig OP (version 2) (version 2) ... | reverse complement strand
CACCGCCTATGCCACCGAACGGGTGCGCAAGGTCGGCGGCGGCGTCTATCGTCCGGTCCAGCCCATCGTGCTGCAGATCGAGGAAGCCCGCGAGCGGCTGGAACGGATGCTGGGCCGGATTGCCGACTGGAGCGCCCTGACGCGGCTGCTGCCGATGGAATGGCAGGGCGGCACACGGCGGCGCTCGGCGGTGGCCTCCACCCTGCTGGCCTGCCTGGAGATGGCCCGTGACGGCAAGCTGGAGCTGCAACAGGCCGCGCCCTTTTCCGAAATCTTCATCCGGGACAGCCACCGCGCGCCCGACCAACCCGCGGCCGTCCCGGAGGCGGGAGGCTGAACATGAGCACCGTAGCCAAGATGATTGAGACGATCGAAGACCAGATGGACGCCGTGCCGGCCGAAGCCGTGGCCCCCGAAGCTGTGGCCACTGAAGCGCCCGCGCCCGCCGAAACCGGAAGCGAGGAGGGGCATGTGTCCACCGCAAACCCGGAGCATCTGCGGATGGTCGAGGCGCTGCTCTTCGCCGCCGCCGAGCCGCTGGACACCAAGGCGCTGGCCGCCTCGCTGCCCGAAGGTACCGATGTGAAGGGCGTTCTGGCCGAGCTTCAGGTGATCTATGAAAAGCGCGGTGTAAACCTTTGCTGTGTCGCCGGAAAATACCAGTTCCGCACCGCCTCGGACCTGGCCTTTCTGCTGCGCAAGGAGCAGCCGGAACAGAAGCGCCTGTCCAAGGCGGCCATCGAGACGCTGGCCATCATCGCCTATCACCAGCCGGTCACCCGCGCCGAGATCGAGGATATCCGCGGCGTCGCCATGTCCAAGGGCACGGTGGACGCGCTGATGGAGATCGGCTGGGTCAAGATCCGGGGCCGCAAGCGCACCCCCGGCCGCCCCGTCACCTACGGCACCACCGAGGCCTTCCTGGTCCAGTTCGGGCTGGAAAGCGTCGGCCACCTGCCGGGCACCGACGAACTCAAGGCGGCGGGCTTCCTGGAGGCGATGCCGCCCTCCGGCTTCGACGTGCCCAACCCCAGCGATCAGCTCGGCCCCGACGAGGACCCCTACGATCCCAACGAGCCGCCGGAGCCGGATTTGCTGACGGGCAGCGCGAACCTCGACGAGGCCTAGGCGCGGGTCTCTTGGGCCCTGTCATTCCCGCGAAAGCGGGAATCCAACTGTTGCAGCCGAAATAATCCGGCTCCCGCCTGCGCGGGCATGGCATGGTATTCTGGTTCACGCAGCCCGCATTCCCAGGCCGATGTCCTTCAACGCTTTCCTCACCCTGGCCGGTGTCGCGGTCTTCGCGGCCAGCGGCGCGCTGGCGGCCGGGCGGCGCTCGCTGGACCCCATCGGCGTGCTGGTGCTGGCCATCGTCACCGCCACCGGCGGCGGCACCCTGCGCGACGTGCTGATGGACCGTCCGGTCTTCTGGATGTCCGATCCCAGCTTCATCACCGTCTCCGTCGCGGCGGCGGCGGCGACCTGGGCCTGGGTGCGGCGCTTTCCGCCGCCCGACCGGGCGCTGCAATATGCCGACGCGGCGGGACTGGCCTTCTTCAGCATCGCGGGCGCGCGCATCGCCGAGGCCGCGCATCTGTCGCCTTACATCTGCATCATCATGGGGGCGCTGACCGGCTGCGCCGGCGGCCTGATCCGCGACGTGCTGGTGGCCGAGGTGCCGCTGGTCTTCCGCCGCTCCGAACTCTATGTCACCGCCTGCCTGGCGGGCATCGGGCTGTATCTGGCGCTGGCGGCGCTGGGCCTGCCGGACGATGTGGCCAGCCTGACCGGCATCGCCGCCATCGCCATGATCCGCATCGCCTCGATCCGCTGGCGCATTACCTTGCCGGTCTTCCAGGTGCCGCCACATCCCTGACGGATGCGATTTTGCGCGCGGGTTTTCCGCGCAACTTGCATGATACCGCGTCATGTAATATATGAAGTTGCATGAAACGCGACAGCCGCCTTTCCGGTGTCCTGCATGTCCTGCTGCACATGGCCGAGCAGGACGCGCCGGTCACCTCCGATGTGCTGGCCAAAGCCATGTGCACCAATCCGGTGGTGATCCGGCGCATCCTGTCGGGCCTGCGCGAGCAGGGCTATGTCGCCTCCGAAAAGGGGCATGGCGGCGGCTGGAGGCTGGCCTGCGACCTGTCGCGCGTCACCCTGCGCGACATCCATGAGGCGCTGGGCAGTCCCGGCCTGCTGGCCGTCGGCAACCGCACGGAGGCGCCCGGCTGTCTGGTGGAGCAGGCGGTCAATGCCGCGCTGGACGGGGCTTTCCATGACGCCGAGGCACTGCTGCTGGCGCGGCTGGAGGGCGTGACGCTGGCGGCGCTCAGCGCCGATTTTCATCGCCGCATGACGCGGCAAGGAAGACGCAAAAAGGTATTCCATGACCATTGATCCCACCCGTGACGCGGCCATGAAGGCCATCCGCGACAGTTTTTCCGATCCCGGCCATGTCGCGCGCTATGCCGAAGGCCCACGGCGTTTCGTGCCGGGCCTTGCCGACCTGCACCGCATGACCGCCCAGCTGCTGGCCGAGCGCGTGCCGGACGACGCGCATATCCTGGTGCTGGGGGCAGGCGGCGGATTGGAACTCAAGGCGCTGGCGGCGCTGCATCCCGGCTGGCGCTTCACCGGCGTGGATCCCGCCCCGGCGATGCTGGAGCTGGCGCGGCAGACGCTGGGCGATGCGGTTTCGCGCGTCACACTGGTGGAAGGCTATATCGAGGATGCGCCGGAGGAGCCGTTCGACGGCGCGGTCTGCCTGCTGACGCTGCATTTCCTGGACGCCGCCGAACGCATCGGCACCGAGGCGGGCATCCATCGCCGCCTGAAGCGCGGCGCGCCCTTTGTGGCGGCCCATTCCAGCTTCCCGCAAGGCGACGCCCGCCCGCTCTGGCTGTCACGCTACACCAGCTATGCGTTGGGCAGCGGCGCCGACCCCGAAACCGTGGAGAAAATGCGCGCCGGCGTCGAAGGCGCGCTGTGCCTCTACGATCCGGCGCGGGACGAGGAGATGCTGCGGGAGGCGGGCTTCCGCGACGTGCAGATGTTCTATGCCGCCTTCACCTGGCGCGGCTGGGTGGCTTATGCCTGAATGAGCGAGGCGGTCACGGCGCGGTGTTGACCGCGGCCGCCATCTTGTCCACCGCCGCCTGGAAGCGGGCCTTGCGTCCTTCGCGCTGTTCGGTGCGCGTCTTGTCGTCGGGATAGCCGTTCTGGTTCCAGATCAGGGTATAGACCAGCCGCGAATGGGTGGAGCCTTCCGGTTCCACCGTCATGGTGCCGTGATAGAAGATCGGCGTGAAGGGCTGGGCATAGGTGTAGGAGCGCGTGCTGCGCGCCACGATATTCTCGACGATGGTGCCGTTGATGGTGCGGATCGAGCCGAGTTCGCCCTTGCCCGACACCACCTCGCAGCTCTTCACGTCCAGATATTTGGCGATGGCGCACAGCTCGTTGCCGCCGACGATGCCCCAGGCGACATCGGCGGGTTTGTTGAGGGCGGCCGTGAAGGACAGCGTCAGCCAGTCGGCGGGCTGCACCGTCTGGGCCTGCGCGCCGCTTGCCAGTGCGGCCATTGCCGCCGCCAGGACGATCTTTCTCATTCGCCTTCTCCCTCCAGTTCCACCACCACGGCTTCGCCATTCTCCAGCGCGATCGCCAGGTCGCCCTTGCGCAGCGCCACAGCATCGTTGCCGAACACCTCGCGCCGCCAGCCGGTGAGGGCGGCCACGCCCTCATCCTCCCCGGCCGCCAGCTTTTCGATATCCTCGGCATTGGCGATCAGGCGCGGCGCCACGCCCACCGCTTCGGACCGCAGCCGCAGCAGCGTCTTGAGCAGGTCCACCACGGCGGGCGAGGGCTCGCGCCGCCGCCGCGAACGGTTGTCAGCCAGCGCGCCGTCGGGCGGCTCGGCGGTCATGCCCAGGGCGATGGCCTCCACCAGTCCCTTGCCCATGCGCGAATTGGCGAAGCCCTTGGGCACCGCCCGGATCCGCTCCAGTGCCTCCGCCGTCTCCGGCGGATGCGCCGCGATCTCGGTCAGCGCCTCGTCCTTCAGAACCCGGCCGCGAGGAATGTCGCGCGCCTGCGCCTCGCGCTCGCGCCAGGCGGCCAGCGCCGCCAGCACCGCCAGGAAACGCTTGTTGGAGGTGCGCGGCTTCAGCCGCTTCCAGGCCATGTCGGGATCGAGCTTGTACAGCCCCGGATCCTGCAAGGAGGCGACTTCCTCCGCCACCCAGGAGAAGCGCCCGGTCTTTTCCAGCCGCGCCGCCATCCATTCATAGATCACGCACAGATGGGTGACGTCGGCCAGCGCATATTCCAGCTGCCGCTTGGACAGGGGCCGGTGGCTCCAGTCGGTGAAGCGGGCGGACTTGTCGATCTCCACCTTGGCGATCTTGCGTGCCAGCGTCTCGTACGACGCCGCATCGCCAAAGCCGCACACCATCGCGGCCACCTGGGTATCGAACAGCGGATTGGGCAGCACGCCGCCCTGCAGATAGAAGATCTCGATGTCCTGCCGCGCCGCATGCAGCACCTTGACGATGTCGGGACGCGCGATCAGCTCGTAAAAGGGCGCAAGGTCCAGGCCGGGAGCCAGCGGGTCTATGATTCCCTCGATCCGGCCGCCGCCGGGCGGATGCCCCGCCACCTGGATAAGGCACAGTTTGGGATAATAGGTCTGGTCCCGCAGGAATTCGGTGTCCAGCGCCAGATAGAGCGCATGGCCCAGTTCGGCGATGAACCCGGCAAGGTCTTCGTTGGTCTCGATAATCCGCATGTCAGGGGTGTAGCGGGATTCGCACGCTCAGGTGTCCAAAAACCGCCTCCGGACCCCCGCAAAATCGCCCCCGCGGAGCCCTTCGCTGCCTTCCGGGGCCCGCCCTTGACCCGCCCCCCATAAACCGCCAAAACCCTGCGGATTCCTTACGTTTCAAGGGTTTTTCGCGCATGCACGCCTATCGCACCCATACCTGCGGCCAGCTTCGCAAGGAGCATGTGGGACAGACCGTCCGCCTGTCCGGCTGGGTCAACAGGCGGCGCGATCACGGCGGCCTGATCTTCATCGACCTGCGCGACCATTACGGCATCACCCAGTGCGTGATCGAGCCGGACGCGGCGGCTTTCGCGGCGGTGGACGCGGCCCGTTCCGAATGGGTGCTGACCCTGACCGGCAAGGTGGTGGACCGGCTGGAAGGCACCGTGAACGACGATCTGCCCACGGGCGCGGTGGAGCTGCGGATCGAAACCTGCGCCGTGCAGGGCAAGGCGCAGGAATTGCCGCTGCCGGTGTTCGGCGACCAGGAATATCCGGAAGACACGCGCCTGACCTACCGCTTCCTCGATTTGCGGCGCGAACGGCTGCATCGCAACATCATGCTGCGCGCCAATATCATCACCTCGCTGCGCCGCCGGATGATCGAACAGGGCTTCACCGAATTCCAGACGCCCATCCTCACCGCCTCCAGCCCCGAAGGCGCGCGCGACTTCCTGGTGCCGTCGCGCCGCTATCCCGGCCAGTTCTATGCGCTGCCCCAGGCGCCCCAGCAGTTCAAGCAGCTGATCATGGTGGCGGGCTTCGACCGCTATTTCCAGATCGCGCCCTGTTTCCGTGATGAGGACGGCCGCGCCGACCGCTCGCCGGGCGAGTTCTACCAGCTCGATCTGGAGATGAGTTTCGTCACGCAGGATGACGTCTTCAACGCCGTTGCGCCCGTGCTGGCCGGTGTGTTCGAGGAGTTCGGCGGCGGCAAGAAAGTCACCGCGCCCGATGCCTTTCCGCGCATTCCCTATGCCGAGGCGATGCTGAAATACGGCAGCGACAAGCCCGACCTGCGCAATCCCATCGAGATCGTGGATGTCAGCGATATCTTCGCCCGTGCCGATGTGGAGTTCAAAGCCTTCAAGAACAAGACCGTCCGCGCCATCCCGGCGCCGGGCGCCGCCGGGCAACCGCGCAGCTTCTTCGACAAGCTGAACGAATGGGCGCGCGGCGAGGGCGCGGCGGGCCTGGGCTACATCCAGTTCGAAGACGAAGGCGGCAAGCTGGTGGGCAAGGGCCCCATCGCCAAATTCATTCCCGAGGCCGCGCTGGCCGACATGGCCGCCGCCGCCAAGGTCAAGGCGGGCGATGCGCTGTTCTTCAGCGCCGATGCCAAACCCGACCGCGCCGCGGGCATCGCCGGCCAGGCCCGCACCAGGCTGGGCCGCGAACTGAACCTGATCCCGGAGGGCGAGTTCAAGTTCTGCTGGATCGTGGACTTCCCGATGTATGAGTGGAACGAGGACGACAAGAAGATCGACTTCTCCCACAATCCCTTCTCGATGCCGCAGTTCGACCGCGAGAAGTTCCTGGCGCTGGATGCGTCCGACAAGGACACCATCCTGAACATCAAGGCCTATCAGTACGACATCGTCTGCAACGGCTATGAACTGTCGTCGGGTGCGATCCGCAACCACGATCCCGAAGTGATGCTCAAGGCGTTCGAGATCGCCGGTTATGCGCGGGAAGAAACGGAAGAAAAGTTCAAGGGCATGATCAATGCCTTCCGCCACGGTGCCCCGCCGCATGGCGGCACCGCGCCGGGCATCGACCGCATCGTGATGCTGCTGGCGGGCGAGGAAAACCTGCGCGAGGTCACCATGTTCCCGATGACCCAGTCGGCCCAGGACCTGCTGATGAACGCCCCGTCACCGGCGAACCAGAAGCAGTTGAAAGAACTGCATCTGCGCGTGGTGTATCCCGAAAAGTAGGGCTCCTTCGATTGTCTTGGTGGGTCAACTCCTACGAGTTGACGCGTAAATACTCGCGTGTGAACAATATTGGAGTGCCCCTTACAAGGTAACTCCATGAGTTTAGCATATAGCGAAATTGTGGAACGTCGGCGGGCGTTGAGGATTGAGGGATTTAAAGCTCTTTCAGACATAGATTTTGATGGACCGTGGGTATGTCCCGCCCAGATCATTTCCAATTCATCCTCTGGTCCAGTTCTTCTGGGACTTCATTGGCTAGATGAAGCAGGAATAAGACGGCATCGCGAAGTCCTTCAGCGGATTGGCTACCTTCCTTCCATGCCTTTTAATCGTGTCGTAGATGCCGCGTTGGCAAAGGCGCGGCTATCTCGTGCGGAGATTTATATAACCCAAGCGTTTCATTTGGTTCCTATGGCTCGATCCGGGGCGCCGTCGTCACGACATATTGATTCTTCATTCGAGCATGTGACGAAGCATGAACTTTACGGCAGGCGCGTTATTGCCCTTGGTAGTGCCGCTGCCGCTGCTTGCGGGCGCCACAATGTCGATCACGTGTCTGTTCCACATCCTAGTGCGCGGATTGCTTGCGATGAAAAAGTAGGCGTTTTGGCCAATGCCCTCTCGGGGCGCGGGCAGACAAATCAGGTAGGGTCAATGCTGTCTCGATGCCAGAAAGCCCCAATCTAAGTGATTGAAGAAGAACAGTTTCGAGCAGCGGTTTTAAGGATAATCAAAGAAGAAGGCCCTGTAACCGTTCCGCTTGTTTGTGACCGTCTTAGCTCTGAAGACAAGCAAGTGCGAAATGCAATCGATTGGCACCGGGCAAAGGGTGAGCCTGTTTGGCTGGATGTTATGCAGGGCTTTTGGTGGTCAGACGCTATCAGCGGATATCGAACTTGGTTGGAAACGAAACTATCATGGCTGAACTTTCCACTAAGCGTTCGATCTGAGATGGGAAGACGTAGATATGAGTGCGGTCGGCAAGTCCGAAATCCCGGCGCCTTGCCGGTTGGGGCTTTGCGTTGGTGCTGCTACTGACCCCTGCCATCGCCATGCAGGTCAGCCGCGAATGGAACTGGGGACCGGGTGATTTCCTGATCGCTGCGATCCTGATCAGCGGCGTCGGCCTGGGCGTGGAATGGGCCGTGCGCCGCTCTTCCAATCCGGCCTTCCGCGCTGCTGCTGCCGTGGCGCTGGTGGGGGCGTTCCTGCTGGCCTGGATCAACGCCGTCGCCCATCTGGTGGCAGGCCGCGACCATCCCGCCAACCTGGCTGTGCTGATGATCCCGCTCCTGGGGTTGGCGCTGGGCTGGGTGGCGCGCTGGCAGGCCGCCGGTCTGGCCCGCGCGATGCTGGTGATGGCGGCGGTACAGGGCCTGTTGGCGCTTGTCGTGGCGGCGACCACCAGCACCAAGCACGCCCTGGTGCTGGTGGTTTTCACCGCGCCCTGGCTGCTGTCGGCCTTCCTGTTTCGTCGCGCGTCATCGTAGGAGCGGGCAAAGAAAAAGGCGGCCGAAGCCGCCTTTTTCCGAGGTTCTGATGCCCCACCAATATCAATTCAGCTTCGCGCCCAGATCCTTGATGCTGTCGGCGATCAACCCGCTGGCGCGCTTTTCGTCCAGCCGCGCCGCGATCAGCTTCTGCGCGCCCGCCACGGCGGCATCGGCGGCCAGACCGCGGATTTCGCTGAGGGCGGCGGCTTCGGCCTGGGCGATCTTGTCCCGCGCGGCGGCTTCGCGCCGGGCGATCTGTGCCGTCAGGGCGGCGCGCGATTCCGCGGCAAAGCGGGCCGCTTCGGTCTTGGCCTCGGTCACGATAGCCTGGGCCTCGGCTTCGGCATTGGCGGCGCGGGCCTGATAGTCCTTCAGCAGCACGGCCGCCTCGGCGCGCAGGCGCCGGGCTTCCTCCAGCTCCGCCGAGATCACGGCGGCGCGCTGGTCCAGCATCTTGCCGATCAGGGCGGGCACCCGCTTCCACAGCAGGATGCCGATCACCATCAGGAAACCTGCGGCAACCCACATCTCTGCGGCGTGATGGGACGTTTCTTCCATGGTCAGACTCCGACAGCCTTGGCCGCGTCTTCCGGCGACACCTTTTCGCCGGTCAGGCGCTCGACGATGGCCGCCGCCGCGTCGCGCGCCGCGGTCCCGACATGGGCCTTGGCGGTTTCGCGGGTGGCGGCGATGCGGGCATCGGCCTCCTGCATCGCCTTGGCCGTCACGGCGTCGGCATCCGCCTTGGCCTTGGCGATCTCGGCGGCGAGGGCGCTGCGCGTCTCCTCCGCCAGCGCCTTGGCGCGGGCATGGGCGGAAGACAGAGCGGCTTCATATCCCGCCTGGGCGGCCTCGGCGTCCGCCTTGGCCTTGCCGGCCTCGGCGATGGCGCCGTTGATCGTGTCCCGGCGATGGGTGATCGCGCCCTGGATGCGCGGCCCCGCCACGCGCCACAGCATCACGAACAGGAAACTGAACGTGATGACCAGCCAGAAGAACTGGCTCGGAAAGCTGGTGGTGTCGAACGGCGGGAAACCGCCGGACCCGTGATGGGCCGGCGCTTCCGTCGTCGCGTGATGGACCGCTTCGTCAGCCATTAGGGCTTACGTGAACAGGATCAGCAGGGCGATGACCAGGCCGAACAGGCCGGTCGCTTCGCAGAGCGCGAAGCCCAGCAGCAGGTTGGTGGTCTGGCTGGCGGCCGCACCCGGATTGCGCAGGGCGCCCGACAGGTAGCTGGCGAAGATGTTGCCGATACCGATGCCGGCGCCGATGAGCGCGAAGCAGGCGAGGCCGGCGCCGATCATTTTGGCAGCTGCGAGTTCCATGGTCGTAAGTCCTTTTTGTGGTTTGAAGGTCGAGGTTAGTGGTGATCGTGCAGGTGAAGGGCTTCGTTGAGATAGATGCAGGTCAGGACGGCGAAGACATAGGCCTGCAGGAAGGCCACCAGCAGTTCCAGCAGGATGATGCCGATGATCAGCAGCAGCGGCGCGATGGCGATGCCCATATAGATGCCGCCCGCCGCGCTCAGCGACACGGCGAAGCCGCCGAACACCGCCAGCATGGTGTGGCCCGCCAGCATGTTGGCGAACAGACGCACCGACAGGCTGATGGGGCGGGTGAGGAACGAGATCAGTTCGATCGGCACCAGCAGGATCAGCAGGTACCAGGGGGCGTGCGGCACGAACAGCTTGAGGAAGCCGATGCCGTGCTTGGCGAAACCCACCACCACCACGGTCAGCATCACCAGCAGCGCCAGGGCGAAGGTCACCGCGATCTGGCTGGTGACGGTGAAGCTGCCGGGGATCAGGCCGAAGAAGTTCGAGCAGAGCACGAACATGAACAGGGTGAAGACGAAGGGGAAGAATTTCAGGCCATCCGAGCCGGTGGTCGAATGGATCATGTCGGCGACGAACTTGTAGGACAGTTCGGCCACCGACTGGCCGCGCGACGGCACCAGGCGGCCCGGCTTCACCGCGATGGTGAGGAACAGCGATGACAGCACCGCCACCAGCACCATCATCAGCGCCTGCTTGGTGAAATAGATGGGGTGGCCGGCAATGTGCAGCAGCGGCTCGGAAAAGAGCGGCGTGACGGCGAACTGCTCCATCGGATTCACGGTGCCGTCACTCCTCGTCGGCCTGTCGCGGCGCCTTGGCCGCAATCTCGGCGTTGATCTCGTTCGCCGCGCGCATCACGTTGCGGATCCCCGCCACGGCGCCCAGCATGAAAAACACAATCAGGAAGACCGGGCGGGTGCGGAAACCGAAATGGCCGAACAGCCAGTCGATGCCCCATCCCAGGCCGCCCCCCACGATCAGCGCCGCAACCATCTCGGTCGCAAACCGTCCCGCGATCCCCAGATTGTTCGGCGGGGGACGCTTGTTCGCATCCGTCTGCCTGGCCTGGAGTGCGTCGAGCTGCTTGCCCAGCCGGGTCAACCTGTCGGGGTCTGGAGCCGTCAAAACCGCCTCCCGAATACCGAAAAACCGCCCGGAAACTGGCCTTTGCAGCGCGTCAAAGGCGGGCGGACCATATGTGCGGCCTCATGGGGTGTCAAGGACCAGAAACGCCGTCAAATAACTGACAATAAAGGGAAAAATGCGGGCGCGGCAAATCGTCAAGCCAAACCATGCCCTTGAAGGGAGAATCGCTCGCAAAGTGGCCGCGCCCGTAGCGGTCTCCCCCGCGCGCAAAGCGCATGGCGGGGGGAGATGCCCGCAGCAGCGCCTGCGCTGCGAAGGGCAGAGGGGGGCGAAAAAACTATTCCGCCGCGATCTTCTCGGCCTCGGACAGCGACACCGACACAAGCTGGCTGACGCCGCGCTCCGCCATGGTGACACCGAACAGGCGGTCCATGCGGCTCATGGTCAGGGCATGGTGGGTGATGACCAGGAAGCGGGTGCCCGAAAGCTCGGTCATGCGGTTCAGCATGTTGCAGAAGCGTTCGACATTGGCGTCGTCCAGCGGGGCGTCCACTTCGTCCAACACGCAGACCGGGGCGGGGTTGACCAGGAACACCGCGAAGATCAGCGCCATCGCGGTCAGCGCCTGTTCGCCGCCCGACAGCAGCGCCAGCGATTGCAGCCGCTTGCCCGGCGGGCGGGCGAAGATTTCCAGGCCCGCTTCCAGCGGGTCTTCGGATTCGGTGAAGGTCAGCTTGGCTTCGCCGCCCTCGAACAGCTTGGTGAAAAGCTGCTGGAAGTTCTCGTTGACCTTCTCGAAGGAGGCCAGCAGGCGTTCGCGGCCTTCCTTGTTCAGGCTCTGGATGCCGCGGCGCAGCCGGTCGATCGCGCCGGTCAGGTCGTCGCGGTCGGCCACCAGGGTGGTCATGCGCGCTTCCTGTTCGGCGGCTTCTTCCTCGGCGCGCAGGTTCACGCCGCCCAGCTGTTCGCGCTCGTTCTTCAGGCGCTCGACACGCTTCTCGGCCTGCTCCAGCGGCGGCAGTTCCTCGCCGTCCTGGATTTCGGCGCGTTCGGCCAGGTCGGCGGGACCGCATTCCAATTCGTCCTGGATGCGGGTCTTCAGTTCCTCGATGCGCTGCAAGGCGCTTTCCGACAGCGCCTGGGCGCGGGCGCGTTCCTCGCGCGCCGCCGACAGGGCGGCATCGGCGGCCTTGGCCAGCTTGTCGGCCTCGGCCAGCACGGTTTCAGCCTGCTGGCGCGCATCGGAAGCTTCGTTGCGCGCGGCTTCGGCGGTGGCGATGGCGTCCATCAGCGCATTGCGCTTTTCCGCGATCTGTTCCGGCACCGCTTCGGCGGCGGTCAGTTCCACCGCCAGTTCTTCCTGGCGGCGGGTCAGTTCGGCGGCCTTGGTTTCGGAGTCGGCCTTGCGCGTGTTCCAGCGGGCCTGCTCGTCATGGATGGCGGCCAGGCGGCGCTGGCGGGCTTCACCCTCGCGGCGCAGGCCTTCCAGCGCGCCACGCGCCTCGCTGGCCTGGGTCCGGGCATCGGCGGTCTTGCCGCGCGCATCGGCGACATCCTGGTTGAGCTGCACGCCATCGCCCAGTTCCTCCAGGCCTGCGACGGCCTGTTTGCGGGAGTCCTCGGCGGCTTCGACCGACTGGGTCAGGCGGCGGATTTCCGCTTCCAACGAGGCCAGCTGGCTGGCGCGTTCGGCGGCGGCGCGGGCGGCGCGGGTCGCCATGTCCTGCGCCTTGATCAGCGTCTGCTCGGCGGCGCGCTCATCCTGTTCGGCGGCACGCAGGGCGTCGCGCGCGGCCTGGGCCGCGTCCTTGGCAGTGGAGTAATCGGCGAAACGCGCGGCGCGGACTTCGCGGGCCTGTTCGGCCTCGCCTTCGAGCGCGACGAGGCGGTTGCGCTGGGCCAAACGGATGGCGGAAGCCGAAGGCGCTTCGGCGCTGGCGACAAAACCGTCCCAGCGCCACAGGTCGCCGCGCGCCGACACCAGCGCCTGACCCGGCTTGAGCTGGGCCTGCAATGCTGCGCCCTGGTCGGGGAACACCAGGCCGGTCATCGCCAGGCGGCGCGCGGCGACCTGTGGCGCTGGGACGGTTTTGTCGCCAGCGCCGAAGCGCCTTCGGCTTCCGCCATCCGTTTG
>Ga0182737_1003043_pt1 | contig 12823 bp, 13 predicted proteins | sample eDN5th30CBELigOP_FD_128878 | JGI IMG/M metagenome (GOLD analysis project Ga0182737, IMG submission 128878) | Enriched Organic Plus compost microbial communities from Emeryville, California, USA - eDNA 5th pass 30_C BE-Lig OP (version 2) (version 2) ... | reverse complement strand
TGGCCCAGGCCGACAGGAAGAAAGTAAAGCCAACTCGGCGTGTCCCCTTCCTTCAGCGCACTGTGCGGGTTCGGCGCGGTCCAGGTTTGCGCGGGATACATCGCGCCGAGTGGTCCGTGGTTCTTGCGCACATGTTTGTCGAGCCACTCGCGCGACGTCAGCCGTTCGTCGCCGCCGAGGTACATGCCGCGGTAGGCGGCTTCGCGTTTGTCGCGACCGGGAGGCGCGACGCTGGCGATGTAGAACAGCTCGGGAAATTGCTCAGCGATCCAGCCCCCCGTGTCGTCCTGATAGCTGATCGTGTAAACGCGCAGCCTGGCAACAAACTTCTTCAGTTCGTCGGGTGAACGGTCGTTGCGCACTCGCCACAGCGCCTGGGCTAGTTCCGTCGAGCCGCCCCAAATCGTGATGTTCAGCGGTCGGTCGTCGTCGCGGTCGGCCAGCTCGATGATCTTGCGCGAGCCTTCGGTGTCGTGCCCTTCGCCGATGGACATCTGGCCGCGATGCGGATTGCCCGAATGGATGCGGGCGAGCAACTCGTCGGCCGTCGGAAAACCTTCGGCGTGCAGGCTCAAGTTGGGCTGCACCTTGCCGTAGGCTTCGACCACGCTGCGAATGAGATTCGGCTGAACGATGTCCTTTTTCAGTTCGCCGGGCGTGCCGCTCGCGCTGGCGATGAGCGCTTCGATGTCGAACTCGTTGGCATGCACCAGCAGGCGGATGAGCGACTGCGTGTCGTCGGGATCGCCCCCAATATCGGTCAAAACGACGAGCCGCGGCTTGTCGGCCGCCGAGGCGAACTCGCCACACACGCCAAGCGCGGCTGCGAAAAGGGCAACCGGCAACAACCACGGGCAGCCGATTCGGATCACGGGTTCGCCTTCGAGGTTTGTGAGGGAAGGGCGGGTGTTGCCGCGGCAATTACGTCGTCCTGCGCACGGCGCGCGATCGACATTAGCCCGGCAGCGGCTCCACCGTGACTTTCAGCGTCGTGGCGCCACGCGCTTTCATAACCGGATCGGGACCACAAGCGCGGATCTGATCCGCCTTCAGCTCGGCGTGCTCCAATTGGCCGGACCAGACGATGCTGCGCCCCTTCAGGTGGGCCTCGAGCGTCAGCCGAGCGGCTTTGATGCGGCCGTAATGAAACACCTTCCGCAGCACGCTAATCACGTGGTCGAAGCCGTTCACGTCGTCGTTGTGCAGGATGACGGCGTAAGGGGGCAGGACCTTCGGCTTGTTCTTCTCGACCGGTTTGACGTCGGGGCGTTCGGTTTCGACTTCGTCGATCACCGCAGCGGACGATGCCGATTGGGAACTCATGGCGACTCTGAAACGCGGGATGAATGGACCCGTTCAGATTAACACCCGAAATGGGCGAAGTCACGCTTCGCCGTGGGTAGGCGCCGTCGCGGCTAAATGGCGCACGATGGCCGGATGCCCCTTCCATTAGCTTTGGGGCAACAAAGAAGTCGTTTCGAAGGCAGGCTAAAACCCTACCCTACGATGTTACGCCGCCTTCGCTCTCAGCCAGCCGAAGCGGCGGCAGAAGCGCCGGGCTCGATGCTGGGCGTACCACCAGCGTCGGGCGGCGTTTGAGCTGTGTCGGCGTTTTCGCTTCCCGTCAGGCATGCAGGCGTTCCCCGCAGGACTGTTGCAGTCCCCCGATCACCTATTCGGCACGCGCCGCCGCCAATCGTGAGTGGAGGAAGCGCGTTCCGCTGGGCGTCAGTAGGGGCTCACCATACGCAGCGGACGAGCGGCTGTGAAGATCGAAGTTGCCATCACCAGGCAGCCAGCAACCAACAGGATCGAAGTGGTGAACATCGAAGTCTTGCCCCTAGACAAACTCAACACGAAAGAAGTGAATTCCAACCGAACGCATGGGTCATGCCGCGCCACCTCTAGCGCGCCAGCCGATCGGTACAACTCGCATTGCGAGAAGAGCTTAACGGCGAAGATGCGGCTGAAATCCCTTTCCTGGTCGCCGCAAAAACTGTCGTCAGAATGACAATGACAGTGCTGCCAGCATTTCAGGAGCGCCATTCATCCCGGCGCATGCGTCGTATCCCTTGAGTTTTCGGGTTGCGCAAACTTGCGTCAAGAAAGCAGACTGTGCCGACCGCGAATAGCGGCATTCCGTACCGCTGCGCGGCAGAGCGCTTTCCGGTAGCCGCAGGCGAAAACGTCCCCAGAACAAACGGGCGCGATTCCTCCGCCACGCCGCCGCATGATTGCTACCGCCTGGCCCGCGCGTTGCACATAGGCCCCCATGCTCAAACGCACTCGGACTTCCCTCCAATGACACCTACCGCGACGAAGGGCCCAACCATGGTCAAGCACCCCGATCCCGATACCAACAACGAAGCTGGCAGCCTTCAAAAGCTCGCAGAGCTGATCGCCGACGTGCGAGTGGCGATGCTGACCACCTTTCCGGCGGACCACGCGACGAATGCGCCGCCGGCTCATGTGCGGCCGATGTACACTCAAAAAGTCGAGCCCAACGAGTTCGACGGCACGCTCTGGTTCATGACCGACGCCGAAAGCGGCAAGGTTGACGAACTGGCCGAGAATTCCCAGGTCGTCGTTACCTACTCCGCGCCGGATAAGAATCGGTACGTGGTCGTGTACGGCACGGCCGGGCCGAACGGGATCCGGACAAGGCCCGCGAGCTGTGGAATGTCCACGCCAAAGGTTGGTACCCCGACGGCCCCACGGATCGCTCACCGATGCTCATTGAAGTGCGAATCGATTCGGCGGAGTACTGGGACGGCCCGTCGAACACTTCCTATCTGCTGAAGCTACTCAAAGCCGTCGCCACTGGCGACCGAATCAAGAGCTACGGCAATCACGGCGTAGTAGAATCGTAAGGCGTTTGAGGCGGTTAGTGGTAACGAGGCGGCTTTGTAACCCCCCTGTCGCGCCCATGAATCCTTACGAGCCCTCCCAATTTCCTCGCGGCGAAGCGCCAGATCAGGTCAACCGGCGGCAGCGCAGCGAGCTGGCCGAAACGATCCGCCGGTTCCTGCGCGAAGAGCTCACCGCATTTGAGCTGGATAACAAGCTCACGGAGTTTCGCGATTCAACCGATAGCGCAGTTCGTTTCGTAGCGGACGCCGCCTGGTATCACTACGACGATTGCAAAGACCACCTGGTAGCCCTTTCGAAAGCCGAGTGGGACTACTTCCAGCGTTTGCTGCTTCTGCTGGAATCGGATCGCGTGGTGCATACCGTGGCGGAGCGGAGATGGCACTGGTCTCAGTTAGTCGCAGGCCTGGCGCTGGTCGTTTTCGTCTTGATCGCCCTGAGGACCGGCTGGGGCTACCATCTGCTGTTGGTTGCCGCGCCGCTGGGCCTGGTCTCCATCGGCATCGCTCATCTGCGCCGCACCCAAGACGTCGCCAGCCCCTATGAAGCAATAACCTTTCCGTTCGAGAGTTTCGAGGATCTGCGAGGCGCATATGCGGCCGCTCGGTTTCGAAAGGTTCGCTATCCGCGGCATCTGCACTCGCGGCAAATTCGCTCGCCGCTCCTGGCCGTCTGGTTTACCGGCCTGATGTACGCCCTTTGGCTACTGCTTGCGCCCGTGGCACTCGCTTGTCAGGCGTTCCCGCTTCGCATTACCCAAACTCGCGTGACGACCGCATAAGCCCAGGGCGATTTGAACTGCGAGCGCCGCCGCGGAACTTACGTCCCCTAAACCATTCCGCAGTCTGGCGTTACAGCACGCCCGGACAATTCTCAGATTTTTTCGCGAGCCAACGTCGATTTTCGGTCGTCTCGTTCGACGTTTGTTTAGAAGCCGCGATCGTTTTACCCCGAACCGGTTCAGCCGACATGGCTTCGCACCGTACACTGGTCCGCTACACAAGCAACTAAAGCGAGGAGAATTCCAATGCGCGTTATGGTCCTGGTCAAAGCGACGAAAGAATCCGAAGCCGGCATTATGCCCAGCCAAGAGCTGTTCGAAGCGATGGGCAAGTACAACGAAGAGCTGGTGAAGGCGGGCATCATGCTCGCCGGCGAAGGTTTGCATCCCAGCTCGCGCGGCTATCGGGTCGCATTCAGCGGCGACAAACGGACGGTCATCGACGGCCCGTTCGCCGAAACCAAGGAACTCGTCGCCGGCTTCTGGATCTGGCAGGTCAAGTCGATGGAAGAGGCCATCGAGTGGGTCAAACGCTGTCCGAACCCGATGCCGGGGGATAGCGAGATCGAGATTCGCCCGATCTACGAAATGGAAGACTTCGGCCCCGAATTCACGCCGGAACTGCGCGAGCAAGAGTTGCGCATCCAAGCCGAAGTGGCCAAGCTCGCGAAACAACAGCAGGCGTGAACCTTTCTCACGCTCCTCTGTCGATGGGATGACGAAACGTGAAGGTCAAGGAGCCGCTGCGGGCGGTCGGCGCTTGAGCTTTGCGCGTTGAGAGGCGTCACGCCTTCGCCCCATGAATGTCGACGTTCGACATCCCCTCTCCAGCATCCCATTCTCACCCACGTTTTCGGAGTATGCACACGTGACCAAGCTCGAACCCTATATCTTTTTCGAAGGGCGCGCCGAAGAGGCCATTGAGTTCTACAAGCAAGCCCTCGGCGCCAAGGTTGAATTGCTGATTCGCAACAGCGACTGCCCCGAACCGCCGCCGCCCGACAAGGTGAAGCCCGGTTCGGAAAACAAGATCATGCACGCCGTTCTCATCATCGACGGCCAGCGGCTGCTGATCTCCGACGGCGAATGTTCCGGCCAAAGCAAGATCGGCGGCTTTTCGGTGGCTCTTTCCACCTCCAGCGAAGCCGACGTTCGTCGCTACTTTGAAGGATTGTCGGAAGGCGGCCAGGTGCACCTGCCGCTGACACAGACGTTCTTCTCGCCGCTGTTTGGCATGGTGCAGGACAAGTTCGGCGTCGGCTGGATGGTCAATCTGATGCCGGCCGGCTGATCCTTTGGCTGGAATTGCGGCGGCAGGCGAACTTGTCAGCCGCTGCGATTGGTGGTTTGATCGGTCGGCATGAGCCCGAACGATATCCACCGCACGATTGACGCGGTCTGGCGGATCGAATCCGCCAGGCTGATCGCACGACTCACGCGCATCGTGCGCGACATCGGCCAGGCCGAAGAGCTGGCGCACGATGCGCTTGTCGCTGCGCTGGAGCAATGGCCGACGAGCGGCGTGCCGGGCAATCCGGGCGCGTGGCTGATGACGGCAGCCAAGAATCGGGCGATCGATCTGGTTCGGCGCAAAAAATGGTTCGCAAGCAAGCAGGACGAAGTCGGCCGGCAATGGGAGGCCCAGCGCATGGTCCGCGAGCCGAATCTCGACGATCTGCTGGACGACGAAGTCGGCGACGAGCTGCTGCGGCTGATCTTCATGACTTGCCATCCGGTGCTTTCGTCCGAGTCGCGCGTGGCGCTCACGCTGCGGCTGGTCGGCGGGCTGACGACCGAGGAAATTGCCCGGGCGTTCTTGACCTCGGAGCCGACCATCGCGCAGCGCATCGTGCGGGCCAAACGGACGCTGGCCGAGAAGCAGGTGGCGTTCGAAGTGCCGCGCGGCGACGAGCTGAGCCGACGCCTCGCGTCGGTGCTGGAAGTGGTCTACCTGATCTTTAACGAAGGATACTCCGCCACCGCAGGCGACGCCTGGCTCCGCCCTGCCCTGTGCGAAGACGCGATGCGACTGGGGAGGATTCTCGCGGCGCTTGCGCCGGAGGAACCCGAAACGCATGGACTGGTGGCGCTGATGGAGATTCAGGCTTCGCGGCTGCGGGCGCGCGTCGACGCACATGGCGAGCCGATCCTGCTGCTCGATCAGAACCGAGCGCACTGGGATCGGCTGCTGATCGGCCACGGCCTGGCGGCGCTCGCGCGGGCGGAGCAACTTTCGCCGACGCGAGGTTGGTACACCTTGCAGGCAGCCATCGCGGCCTGTCATGCGCGGGCTGCAACCGCCGACCAGACGGACTGGGCGAGGATCGCGGAACTGTACGAAGAACTCGCCGCGCGGCATCCCTCGCCGATTGTCGAACTGAATCGGGCCGTAGCTCTGGGAATGGCGTACGGCCCGCAGGCGGGGCTCGATCTGGTGGAGCAACTGGCTGACGAACCGGCGCTGCGCAACTATCACCTGCTTCCGAGCGTGCGAGGCGATTTGCTCTTCAAGCTGGGGCGATACGACGAGGCGGCCGACGCCTTTCGCCTGGCGGCGTCGCAGACGCGCAACACGCGCGAGCAAACGCTACTCCGCTCGCGAGCCGAAACGGCAGAAGCCAGACACAAGGAAGCGTAGCCAAACACCATCCGTTCTTGAACAACGACAAAGCAGACTCACGGGCGAACCCCGCTGCGGATTTGGTGTCTTGGTAATCCCTGTCGATCGACGAAGGAGCATTTGCCATGTCGAGCCAACTATTGCCCGTCCAAAGTGGTTACGACCGCTGGGCGACGGTTTACGATCACGACGCCAATCCCCTCCCTGCCCTCGATACGCCGATCGTTCGCGCCGCAATCCATGCCGTGCTCCCCGACTTGTACGGCCAACGGGCGCTCGACCTCGGCTGTGGCACGGGGCGGCACACGGTTTGGCTGGCCGAGCAAGGGGCGCACGTGGTCGGCGTCGATTTCTCGACCGGAATGTTGGAGCAGGCCCAGCGTAAGCAGGGGGCCGCCGGCGTGCAGTTTCTTCGCCACGACCTGCACGAGCCCCTTCCGCTGGCCGACGGCGAGTTCGACCTAGTCGTTAGCAGTCTCGTCCTCGAGCATCTGGCCAACCTCGACCAGTTCTTTGCCGAAGCCCATCGCGTATTGCAGCCGGGCGGATTCGCCGTGATCTCGGCGATGCACCCCGCCATGTTCCTTCGCGGCAGCCAGGCTCGCTTTACCGACCCTGATTCGGGCGAGCTGGTTCAGCCGGGCAGCCTCCCCCATTCGCTGAGCGCCTTTGTGATGGCAGCGGTCCGAGCGGGCTTTCGTCTGATCGACCTGCAGGAAATCAGCCCCGAGCCCGACTTTGCCGCCCACTATCCGCGGGCCCAGAAATACGTCGGCTGGCCGATGCTGGTCGTGATGACGCTAGCTCGCTAGTTGACCTTGCCCGGTTCGGACGATGCAGGTACATACCCCGGCGGAACATTCTCCGGGAGCACCTGTCATGTCGCGAGCCGTCCGCTGGTCAATCACGCTATTCGTTCTCCTCTCCTTCGTGCGGGGAGCGAGCGCTCAGGGGCCGCAGCCGACGTCCCGCTACCTGCTGGATCGTTCGCAGCCGATCGAGGTGACCGTGACCTGCGTGGAGCTTGACCTGGCTGCGCTAAGGCAGATGGGGGTCAGCCTCGATACGTCGAAGGCGACGATGGAACGGCTGGCCAACGAAAAGCCGGCCGAATTTCTGGCGTTGATCGACGGTTTTGCGAAGGCGGGGTGTGCCCGCTCGCGTTTCAATCCGCAGGTCGTGACGGCGTCGGGACGCGAGGCGCGCGTTCAAAGCGGTCCTTCGATGCTCGTGACCACGCCCGAAATGCTGCCGGACGGCCGCATTCGACTCGATGTGAACTGCGAGTTCCGCCGGGCGATCCCCGCCAAGTATGTTTCGCTGCCGCCGACGTGGATTAAGTTCGGCGTCGACGTCGGCTTGGTCACGCGCGAGGGGGAAACGGTCTGCCTCACGCATCCCGGCAACACGAAGATCGCCTCCGACGCGCCGGAAGAGCAGCTTGCCGCCTTCATCTTCGTCACCGCTCGCCGCGCAACCGACGCAAATCGCGAGGTAGCTCCGGTGCGTTTCTCGGAAACCCCGCAGCAGCCTTACGCTCCGGCGCCGACGCCGGCAGCCGCCCCGACTACTACCCCGGAACCGGCGCCGCCGCTGGTTCGCTAGGCAATTGCCGAGCGAAAAAAGCGGATTTTCAGCGGCTGCGTGTAAGACTGGCCGGTCGCGGCGGTATTTCTCAGCGTCCGATGCTGAACGACGATTGCGAGAAAATCGCCCGTTTCGCTGGGCGACCAGCGCGAGCGAGCGTTAGTCGTTTTCGAGCTGCTCGAGCAGCGGCCGCTTCTCGTCGTCGGTCAGCTTGCGCCAATCCTTGCCTTGCAAGCCGGCGACCAGCACCCAGAGCAAGTTGAGGCTGGCGGTCGGGTGACGGCGTTTCACCAACCGGTAGGCTGCGAGCGGACCGTACGCTTCGAGAGTGGCGATGGCGCCGATTCCCACGTCGCGCAGCCAGGCGATGCTCGTCGGCCCCAGGTTCGGCAGATTGTCGATCGGTTCCTCGAGCGAGCTTTCGTGGCTCGAGAAGCCCACGTCCGCAAATTTGGCCTCGAGCTCCTTCAGGTGCTGGCCGGTGGCCGTATGAATGATCACCGCCTGATTGCGTCCCGCCGACCGAACCTTGCGCACGCCGTGGCCAAAGCCCTTCAGCCGACGCCGCGCCTGCGACGGGCCGAGATTGACGAACAGCTTGTCTCCTTTGGGATCGGCCATGGCAGGTCTCACAAAACGCGCATTATCGATAGAAGACCGCCAGCCAGATGGTTGGTTCGCCCGGCGTGGTCCAATCGACGCGGTGCCGCGTGTGTGCAGGCAGGTCGATGCAATCGCCGGGCCGCAATTCGACCATGCGGTCCTCCAATTGCAGCCGGGCGGCGCCCTGCAGCAACAACACCCACTCTCCCTCGTCCTGGTCATACCAGAAGTCGGGGGGCGACGCGTGGCCGAGCGACACGATGCGTTCCAGACGGACGCCCGGCCGGGCGAGAAGCGTTTCGAATCGCTCCTCGGACAAATCTGCGGGTAACTGCGACAGGAGATTGGTGGGGCTCATCGAACGGGCCTGACCTCGAATGGACTGCGGTTTCTTTTGCTACGCTAAAGCATAACGGGCGGGCGTCAGCCCGCTTCCTAACCCTTGAGTGAAGGATTGCGACATGGAATATCGACAACTGGGGGGCTCAGGGCTGAAAGTGCCGGCGCTGAGCTTCGGCACCGGCACGTTCGGCGGCCGCGGAGAACTTTTCCAGGCGTGGGGCGCAACCGACGTCGCCGAAGCGACTCGACTGATCGACATTTGCCTTGAGGCAGGGATCAACATGTTCGACTCCGCCGACATTTATTCGGGTGGAGCGTCGGAAGAAATTCTGGGCCAGGCGCTCAAAGGTCGCCGCGACCAGGTGCTGATCTCGACCAAGGCCACGTTTCGCTCAGGCGGCGGGCCGAACGACGTCGGCTCGTCGCGGTTCCACCTGATTCGCTCGGTCGAAGGGAGCCTCAAGCGGCTGGGGACCGATTACATCGACCTGTTCCAGTTGCACGGCTTCGACGCAGCGACGCCTGTCGAAGAAACGCTGAGCACGCTCGACCAACTCGTGCGGCAAGGCAAGCTGCGTTACATCGGCTGCTCGAATTTCTCCGGCTGGCACCTGATGAAGTCGCTGGCCGTGTCCGACCGCTACGGCTGGTCGCGATACGTCGCACATCAGGCGTATTACTCGCTCGTCGGCCGCGATTACGAATGGGAGCTGATGCCGCTCGCTCTCGATCAGAAAGTGGGGGCTGTCGTGTGGAGCCCGCTCGGTTGGGGCCGCCTCACGGGCAAGATTCGCCGCGGTCAGCCGCTCCCCGAAACGAGCCGCCTCCGCGGCGAAGCCTCGAACGCCGCCGGCCCGCCGGTTCCGATGGAGCAGGTCTACAAGGTGGTCGACGCCCTCGACGAAGTCGCGCAAGAGACCGGCAAGACCGTGCCGCAGATCGCCCTCAACTGGGTCCTGCAACGGCCGACCGTCTCGACGGTCATCGTCGGCGCACGCAATGAGGAACAACTGCGACAAAACCTGGGCGCGATCGGTTGGAATCTGACGCCAGAACAAATCGCCAAACTCGACGCGGCCAGCGCCGTCACGCCAGCCTATCCGTACTGGCACCAGCGGGGCTTCAAGGAACGCAATCCGTTCCCCGTGGAGATTGGCTGATCCGTCGCTTGGGAAGACGCGGCTGGGCTGGACCGATTTCACGAGGACAGCCCAGCCATTTCGCGCCGTCCTTAGTCCCAATCGATGATCACTTTCAGGCTGTCGGAGTCGGCAGCCCGGGCGACGGCTTCTTTGATCTGCGTAGACGGAAAACGCTCGCTGGCGTTGGTCATCAGACCGATCTTCGGCAGCCGTCCTTCGATGAGAAACTGATGCGCCAGGCGAATGCCGTGCATGCTCGAGCCGTGCGTCGCCTGGTAGCATTGCAGGCGGTAGTGAATGTCGTTGTTCAGATCGACTTCGTGCGCGATCCGCGGCTTGCCTCCGGCGCCTTTCACGCCAGCGTGCGCGTCGAGCACGGTGCCATAGCCCATCAGCTTGGGCGCGAGCTCGTACGCTTCGCGCGCTGGGGCGTTGATCATCACGAAGTGCGGCTCGTTGAACGGCTTGCACTCTTCGAGCACCCGCTGCACGATGTTTTCGTCCCATCGTAAGCCGACGGTCCGCTCGTCGCCGAAGTCGCGCAGCACGCGTTCGAGCCGCTCCTGACCGCGATTGACCAGGATGATCTTCCGGGCCCCCATCGCCTGGGCGCATTGCAAGGCGTAGGTGCTCTGTGAGCCCGCGCCAAGCAGCACGACGATCCGGTTCTCGATGCAGTTGTTGACCCGCGTCATCCCTTCGAGGCAACACGCAAGCGGCTCGAGCTGGCAGGCGTGCGCCGGATCGAAGCCGGCAGGGAACTTGACGATCGGCCCGTACTTCACGAACCAATCGGGCAAGATCGCGTGCGTGCGCGCAAAGCCAGGAAATTCATGCCCGGTCGCTTGCGTGTTCGGACAGCTCGTCCAATCCCCGGTGCCATGCTCGCCGCAGTACATGCAGGCGACGTCGCCGCAGGGAATGTCGCACCCGAGCGCCACCAGATCGCCGACCGCAAACTTGTCGACGCCCGGTCCCACCGCGTCGACATAGCAGCTCGTCTCGTGCAGTACGATCGCCGGCCAGCTCTTGATGCGCGGCAAGCCTTGCTTGTAGATCACGACGTCCGACTGGCACACCGACGTCTTCGCCACCCGCAGCCGAATTTCCCCCGGCCCCGGCTCCGGCAATGTTTCCACGGTCGGCGAAAAGGTTCCCCCGGGTTTGTCGAGATAGTAGGCGACGCTTTGCATGGTGCCAGGCCGATGGTGCGTTAGGTTTCGTGGTGGTCAGTTCGCCGGCTGATTCGGATGAATCAGCACCTTGGCGAAGAATTGCGACTGATCGCGCATCATCTCGAGGGCGGCGATCCCCTGAGACAGCGGAACGCGATGCGTAATGAGGGGTTTTAGATTGAGCGTGCCCCCAGCCATCGCGGCGAGGACGGTTCGCCAGTCGTCGTCGTCGCCGTAGACGCTGTAGTCGGAGTTCCAAGTGCCGACGAGATCGATCTCGCGCCGCATGATTTGCGAGATGAGCGAGGCGGGCAGCGTGACGTCGGCGGAAGGGTTGCCGAGCAGGGCCACCTTGCCCGCCCGGCGGGTCACTTCCATCGCCGCGAGCATCGTCGGCGGCACGCCAGCGGCTTCAATCGCCACGTGAACCCCGCGGCCACCGGTCAGAGAGTTTACCACTTCGACCGGTTTCACCGATCGGCTGTTGAAGACATGCTCAAAGCCGAGCGAACGAGCCAGGTCGAGCTTCTCAGGCAGCAGATCGAACAGGGCGATCTTCGAGGCGCCCATCGCCCGCACCCACTGCGCGACCATCAGCCCAATCGGCCCCAAGCCGAATACGGCCACCGTGTCCCCCAGCCGCAAGCCGGTCCGCCGTACGGCATGCAGCGCCACGGCTGCGGGCTCGGTCATCGCCGCCTCTTCGAGCGAGACGTTGTCGGGAACCCGAATGAGATTCCGCACCGGCGCGATGACATACTCCGAAAATCCGCCATCGCTTCGCGATCCGAGGTAATCGTAGCCGTCCGACTGAGCGTATTTTCCTTGCTCGCAGGCCGGATGATCGTCGCGCCAGAGGAGCGGAAACACGGCGACCCGATCGCCGGCGCGAAACTGCGTAACGTCGGCCGCCACGGCTTCGATCGTTCCAGCGAACTCATGGCCGCAAATTGTCGGGAAATGATACGTCCCCTTCACGAAGCAGCGCGGTATGTCCGAACCGCATACGCCGCAATAGCCGATTCGCACGCGAACCGTTCCCGGTTGCAGTTGCGGAATGGGGACCTGCTCGTAGCGCAAATCCGACACGCCGTGCAGGACGATCGCTTCCATCGTTCCCGAAGAAGGTTTCTGAGGCGACTGCGTAGTCATGCGATTCTCTCAGACTTTTCCGGCCGCCGCGTGCGACGACTTTCGCTGCGCGAGGCCCGCTGCGATTGCCTCCTGCAGCCGATGCATGTTTTCGGACCACCCACTGGAGGCGTGAAAGATGCTGCTCGTCCCCGCTACTAGATTCGACGCGCCGGCGGCGACCATCGCGGGGACGTTTTCGAAGCTCACGTTGCCGTCGACCTGGATCGGCAGATGCCCGTAGCCGCGCTCGTCCAAGTATCGACGGCAGTCGGCGATCTTGCGAATCGAAGCGGGGGTCAGCTTCTGCCCAGCAAAGCCGGGGTTCACGGTCATCACCAGGACATAGTCGATCCGCTCCAGCACATACTCGATCGCGCTGAGCGGCGTCCCCGGATTGATCGCCAGGCCGGCCTTGGCGCCGATTTCTCGAATCTTGCTCAGCGTCCGATCGAGGTGCGTCGACGATTCGGCGTGTACCGAGATTTGGTCGACGCCGCAGCCACGGAGCTGTTCCACAAAAAAGTCGTTGTCGGCCACCATCAGATGCACGTCGATGGGCAGCGACGTTCGC
>Ga0182737_1003042_pt1 | contig 12823 bp, 7 predicted proteins | sample eDN5th30CBELigOP_FD_128878 | JGI IMG/M metagenome (GOLD analysis project Ga0182737, IMG submission 128878) | Enriched Organic Plus compost microbial communities from Emeryville, California, USA - eDNA 5th pass 30_C BE-Lig OP (version 2) (version 2) ... | reverse complement strand
CCCATTTTTTATAGCAAAGCACTTGCGAAGCTTCCAGCTTTAAACTAATCAACCACGATTCCAAGCCATGAATATCATAGCTTAAATTTCAGCTAAACTGGCCGAACGATGGGGTCCACTTCAATCCTCACCGTATCATTTCCCTGCCGCTGTTTCAGCACCTTACCCGTCCATGTCATTCCGCCGCGAAAAGCCTGACCTTAACGCCCGCCTGCATGATGTGCCCCACAAACCGGGGGTCTATGTGATGCGGGATCGCATCGGGCGTGTGATCTATGTCGGCAAAGCCCGCGATTTGCGCAAGCGCCTCAGTAATTACTTCACACCCTCGCGAGCAAAAATTGCCGATACCAAAACCCGTGCTCTGATTGATGCCATCTGGGATTTTGAGTTCCACACGGTGAGAAATGAAGGTGAATCATTGATCCTGGAGATGCGCCTGATCAAGGAGTATCGCCCGAAGTACAACATCAGTTTCAAGGATGACAAACGCTATCTGCTGGTGAAGGTGCAGATGTCTGATCCATTCCCCCGCTTTACACTGACCCGGTTAAAGAAGGATGATGGCGCAAGATATTTTGGTCCATTTGCCCACAGTGGCGCCCTGCGCACCACCTTAGGCTGGATGAACCGCGAGTTTGGCCTGCGTGTCTGCCGCCCTTTAGTGCCCGATGAAACAGATTACAAACACTGTAATAATGACATCATTAAAAACTGCTCAGCTCCATGTATAGGTCGAGTCAGCGCTGATGAATACCGCCAGCGTATGGAGCAGGCCTGTGAATTCCTTGATGGCCGCTCCAAAAACATGGTAGGAGCCCTGGAAGAAGAAATGCGCAAAGCTGCAGCCCGACTGGACTTTGAGAAGGCCGCAGAATTGCGCGACATGATTGAAGACTTACAGAAGACGCTGCGCCCAATGCGAACCTTTGAGCGCGCGCCTAACATGAAGGTCGCAAGCGCCATTGACCCGATAGCAGACGTGAAGGAGCTTCAAGAGTACCTGCGCCTGGAGCGCCCCCCATTAACCATGGAGTGTTTTGACATTGCCAACATAGGCACCGCGCATTGCGTTGCCAGCATGGTGCGGTTTAGAAACGGTGTCCCGGATAATGCACGTTATCGTCGCTACCGCATTCGCTCTGTGGATGGGCAAAACGACTTCATGGCCATGAGCGAGGTGGTGCGCCGTCGTTACTCGCGTGTGCTGCTGGAAGGACGCCAGCAACTAGGCGAAGAAGATGCTGATTTCACGCAGGAGAATCCGCTGGAAGCCATGCGACGGCTTGAGGAAGAACTGCCTGAAATGGATGCAAAAGCACGCAAGTGGGTATCATTGCCCGATCTGGTTATTATAGATGGAGGCAAAGGCCAGCTCGGCGTTGCCGTGCAGGAACTGAACATTCTCGGATTGCATGACCTCCCGGTCATAGGCCTGGCAAAAGAAGAAGAAGAGGTTTACCGCCCCGGTGTAGATCAGCCCATTCGTATCCCGCATGACCGTGGTGCGCTGAAACTGTTACAACGCATCCGTGACGAAGCCCACCGCTGGGCGAATGGTTATCACCAGTTGTTGCTAAAACGTCGCGTGGCAGAAAGCATCCTGGATGACTGCCCTGGCATCAGCAAATCTCGCAAGGCAACCCTGCTGCGGGAATTCGGTTCAGTTGCCCGGCTCAGACGCGCAAGCGCTGATGATATTGTCAAATTGCCAGGCATCAGCAAAAAGCTGGCGTCTGAGATTGTGGACTTTCTTAACAGGCAGAATTGAACACGACCAGACCTCAGGCCAGTTTGCGCTCCAGCGCCTGTTCCATGGCTTTTTCCACCAGAATCACGGCAAGTGTTTGTGTAGAGTCATCCAGGGCCTGATTCGCCTGTTTCAGAGCTTTGGCATCATGCAGATCAGAAGCTAGAACGCTTTTGACTTTGTCAGCGCAGTCTTTGATTGACTGGACATCGGCTTCCTCCACCATGCCAGCACATTGAGCAAGTGCTTCATCAACGGCTCCCAAGAGCTCTTCCGCTTTCAGGCGCGCCTCTGTCCAGACCCGTTCATTCATATCTTCAAAGGCGTGATCCACACTCTCTGAAATCATCTGCTCTACGCGGACATCATCCACGTCCACGGCGGAATTTTGAATCTCCAGCACGGTATCCTGCTGGGTGACCGTGTCACGGGCCAGGACTTGTAGAATGCCATTGGCATCCAGGCTAAATTGCACCCCTACTCTGGCGCTGCCTTTGGGGCCGGGTGGGAATGGCACTACAACATTGCCCAACTCCCAGTTATCTTTGGCCAGTTCGCGCTCTCCCTGCAATACACGTATAAGCATGGAGTCCTGATTGTGGACGGCATTGGTAAACATCTCACCCGCTTTGCATGGAATTGTGGTGTTGCGTGGAATGATCACATTCATTAAGCCGCCAAATGTTTCAATGCCAAGAGAGAGCGGCGTGACATCCAGCAGCACGACATTACGCAAGGCGCCACTCAGGATGCCTGCCTGAATGACTGCGCCAAGGGCAACAGCTTCATCAGGGTTTTGTGAAGTGTTAGGTTCACGGTTAAACCATTCTCCCACCTTGCGCCGAACCGCTCTTGTGCGGGTGGAACCACCAACCAGGATGACTTCATCCACTTGCTGGGCGGTGACATTCGCATCAGCCAGAGCGCGCAGACAATGAGCCCGAGTTTTCTCAATCAAGGGCATTGCGACTTTCTCAAACTGCTCCAGCGACACCTGCAGTTCATAACTCTCTGCACCATTAAAAAACGGCAGGTCAACTAAAGTGGAGTCTTCAGTGGAAAGCTTTTTCTTTGCCCCCTCCGCCGCGACAATTAATCGGGAGCGTCTCGTGTGGTCAAGTTCATCAAAGCTGGCTTCATCCGGGCATATCTGCCGCCATATCCATGCGGCAAGGGCCCGGTCAATATCATCGCCCCCCAGTTGCGTATCCCCTGCGGTAGATAACACCTGAAACACGCCGTCCTGCATTTCCAGAATGGAGATATCAAACGTACCGCCACCGAGGTCATAGACGGCGATGCGCTGCTGATCCTGCAACTTATCAAGACCATAAGCCAAGGCGGCAGCCGTGGGTTCGCTGACTATACGTTCCACCTGCAACCCAGCCAGTTCACCCGCTTTTTTGGTAGCCTGCCGCTGCCCGTCATTGAAGTAAGCCGGCACCGTAATCACGGCTCTGCTGACGGGAGATTCCAACGCTGTTTCAGCCCTGTGTTTCAGATGTTTCAGTATCTCTGCAGATACTTTGACTGGATCAGTCTCCAACGCGGCAAGATCATAGCTGGGGCGCCAGGATTCTTTTTCATCTCCGCGTCTGCCTATCAGGCGCTTCACAGAAGTGACAGTACGGCTGGGTTCGAGGGGTTTTTGACGTAAAGCAGATGCGCCAACGGTGATGCCGCCCTGCTTGTCAAAGAACACTGCTGAAGGCGTAAGCCTGTTTCCCTGGGAATCTGCCAGCAGGATTGGGAAACCGCTGTCCACCACGCCCACAAGCGAGTTGGTGGTGCCCAAATCTATGCCTAGTATGTAGTCGCCAGCGTTCATGTGTTGCTTTGTACCTTGCTCATAAATGGGTTATTGGAAACAGAATACGGATCGCCCGCCGCAAAAATAGAGACGCCAGAGCGGCGCTCTGGCGTCAAGCGAAGAACCTGGATTGACAACCGCTCTAATTTTGAGCGGTGCTCTGTTTGGGTTCTTCCTTTTTTGGAGCCGGTGCCGGCGCAGACTCAGGCTCAGGTTGCCCATTGCTGATGCTGCGCATGCGCTGGAAGGGCATGCTCTCCACTACGGATATGATGATGTCCTGCATCCGGTAGTCATTTTCCTCCGCCTTAGTCTTTAACTGACGGACGAACAATTTATCCGGGTAATCAAGTCCACGACCGAGTGCATAGATCATGATGTTTTCGATAAGGTTGCGGCTGAAATCCTCCTTGCGCACCTGCACCAGTAATTTTCGCAGTTCCGAGGCTCCATCAAAGGTTTCGCCCGTCAGCAACTTGCCTGTCGCATCAATGTCCTGCTTGTTGTCCTTGTCACGCCAGCGCCCGACCGCATCAAAGTTCTCAAAAGCGAAACCGAATGGGTCCAGGAATGCATGGCAGCTTGCGCAACTGGGGTTGGCGCGATGCGCTTCAAAGCTTTGTCGTAATGTACCCTCCACCTTGGCCCCACGATCCACTTCAAACTCAGGGATGTTCTGCGGAGCAGGCGGCGGAGGGGTGCCCATGACGTTTTCCAGCAGATACTGACCTCGTTTCACAGGTGAAGTACGGGTAGGATGCGATGTCAGAGTGAGGATGCCTCCCTGAGTAAGCATACCGCCGCGAGGCGTGCCTTTCAGTGAAACCTTACGGAATTTTGATCCTTTGACGCCTTCAATATTATAGTATTTGGCCAACGTCTCGTTCACGAAAGTATAATCACTATCCAAAATCTCCAAGGCGCTTCGATTGTCACTCACCAGATAGTCAAAGTACATCATGGACTCTTTCCGCATATCATTGCGAACACTGCCTTTATAAAATTCAGGGAAACGACGCGTGTGCGGCGCCACGAGCTCGATATCTCTCAATCGGAGCCACTGACCTGCAAAGTTTTCTGTAATGGCCCTGCCACGCCAGTCGCCAATCATGCGCTTCACCTCACTGCGAAGATTTTTTCGCAGTTCTCCCTTGCTGGCCAAACTCAGGAGACGATCATCCGGAGATGTACTCCATAAGAAATAGGAGAGCCGCGAGGCGAGAGTAAATTCATCAATCAAGACCGTACCATTTTCTTCACCGCCAGAAGGACGCGGGGCGCCATTGAAAAGAAATTTAGAGGAACCCATCATGGCTTCCACCACCAGGCTGATGGCCTCCTGACGGGAAGCCCCTTCGTTCCTGGCCACTTTTAGGATGTTGAGCAGTTTTTCCTCGTCGTCTTTCTCAAGAGGACGACGGAAGACTTTCAGTCCCAATCGTTTGATCCACTGGCGGGAGAAATCTTCCGCAAACACAGGCGCGGTCTCTGACCCGGTCGGCCCCATGATCATGACTCTTTCCAGGTAGGCATTGCGGTCTTTGCCTTCGTTATAGTAGTCATTCACAAAACTGATGGTCAGCGTGTGCTTGCCCGTGGTCAGTTTTTTGGCGGTAAAGGAAAGCCACTGGGATTTCCCATCGGGTGCCGTGATGTCCATGGTGCGAACTTCTTCGCCCAGTTTTACACTCATACGCGCCCGCTCCTTGCCAGCCTGATTTGCACTGGCGACCAGTGTGATGCGATATTCTCCCTCTGCGGGAATTTCAAACTCGCGGTGAATGCTGCCATTACTTGCGAAAATCGCCAGTTTGTTATCAAAATACACGCCACCACCCTGCACGTGATTAAAATCATGCCCCATAAGGTCAAGCTGTTTTGGCGCGATTTTTTTACCCTCCATCACCCATTCGAGGAAACGGGACTGGGCCATCTCCTTGAACTTTAAGGGGCCGTCTATATTGAGGGACTTAACCAGCAGATTACGATCCCGGCGCTTGGGATCAGCGGCCTGTGCGTCATAATGATCATTCAGAAAGCGGATGGCTATTTCATGCTTGCCTTTTGTCAATGGCACATCAAAACCAAAACGCTGTACCGAAGCGTCAATATTTTTCCCATCGAACTCGCGTTCGACCTCACTTTTGTAAACCTCCTTGTCCCCGACCAGCACAACAAATTTGGCGTTTTCATCCCCTGCCTTATTGGAGGACAGTTCAGCCATAAAGCGGTACACACCATCTTCCTTGATTTCGGTTTTGCCTACCATTTCGCCAGCGCCAAACAGGCTCATGACGCCGTACCTCTCAGCCCCGTTGCCTGATTTGATCTTGAACTCATCACCGCTTAATTCATCTTCAAAACGGCTGGCGGACCGGATAGACACTGCATCGGTAGAAACTTCCCGTGCAGCTCTCAAGTACTTCTCCATCAACAACGGAGAGAGGCTCAAAACACTGCCGATATTATCGTATCCATAACCCGTATCGTCCGGCGGGAAATTTTTAGCGGGGCGGCTGTTCACGAAAAACACATCCCGCACGGTATTGTTGTATTCTGTGCGGTTTAGTCGGCGCAGGACTGCATGTCCGGGGTCCGGTTTGGTAGGGTCCACCCAGAAAACGTCGTTCTCAATCCAGTTTAGCACCACTTTCCGCTCATCGTTGGTGGGCTGATCCTTATTTTCCGGCGGCATCACATGGGTGCTCATGATCTCGCGCACATGATCCCAAAGTTTTTTATCCGCAGCCAGGGTAGCATAGGTGCTATGCTCATCCAGAATGAAGTTCCCTTCATCCATGCCATCGGCATGGCAATCGTAGCAGAAAGTCTCCAGTACAGGTAACACCTTCTCATTGAAGGTTTTCTCACCACGCAGCTCCCCCGCTGCGTGTACCGCATTCCCGCTGGTCATTCCGACGAATACCGCGCTCAAAATTGTTACAAGATGACAAACTTTCATTTTTAAACCAAGGCCCGCAGATGACTTGGTCTCCGCGTAGCTCTCCTTATAAGAAGTACGTTTGTCCACCCCTGCAGCTTTCGGCAAATTAAGCTTCCTCAGTCTTTATTCACCTGACTTTTTTCACCATTCACCACTTTTTCCTCCTGGCTTTTCCGCCATTCACGGTAACGGCCTAACTCGTTCTCCACCAGTTTTAAACAAAAAGCCAGCACTGTGGCGTCGTCCAGGTAGCCAAGGCCGGGAATGATATCAGGAATGGCATCCACCGGGCTTAGCACATAGATCAGCGCCAGGGATGCTGCGCCAATGGCCCAGTAGGGCACCTCACGGTAGTTTCCCTTGAAATAATCCTTAACAAGTTGCAGCAGAAGCAATCCATGCTCCAACAAAGCCTTCAAGGCCTTCTGTCCGGTTAATTTTTTCTCGATGTCCCGCTCTTTCTCCACCACGGCGGAGATGTTGGCATCGTGACGCTGGTCTCCTGCGGAAGTTTTTTCTGACATAAGGCAATTTCTCCTAGTATAGCAAAACGGCAATCCCCATCCTTGGATTATCCATGAGCGAAAACGTTGCATTATTTTCTGTGCGGAGCATTCAGCTTCGTGTTCGCGCCATGCGTACCCGGTTCCCATTCCGCTATGGGATTGCTTCTCTGGAGGCCCTGCCGCACCTTTTTGTTCATGCGGAAATAGAGCTGGACGGAGAGGTTCACAACGGCATAGCCAGTGATGGTCTTCCTCCCAAATGGTTCAACAAGGATCCCGACAGCAGCGTGGAGCAGGACCTGGCGACGATGATCGCAGTGATCCAGAACAGCGCCAGGATCGCCCCGCTTCTGACTTCGCAGCCCAGGAGTTTTTTCGCATGGTGGCAGGATCTTTTTCATGAAGTGACCCACTGGTGCGAACAGCATGAACACCCATTATTGCTCGCGCAGTTTGGAGCCAGCCTAATTGAGAGGGCGGTATTGGATGCGCTTTGCAAAGCACATCAGGAGTCCCTGCACAAGCTGCTAAAAGCGCCAACGCTAGGCATTGATTTCGGATGCATTGATGACAGGCTTGCCGATCTGACCGTAGCAGACATCTTACCGGTGAGCCCACTGGATAAGGTTTCAGTGAGACATACCGTCGGGCTTGCTGACCCGCTGTGCGGCAATGATATTTCAGAGGCTGACCGCCTTAAAGATGGCCTGCCGCAGGCGCTGGATGAAGTGATCCAGCAATACGATGTTCAGTATTTCAAAATCAAACTCAGCGGTCAGGATTTTACAGATTTCAACCGACTGGATGCAATCAGTTCGATTCTACGCGAACTCCGCCCTGCTGGATATAAGGTCACACTGGATGGAAACGAAAACTTCAAAAGTATCGCTGATTTTCGGCGCTTTTATGAAGCCCTGGTTTCCCGTGAATCCTTGAGCGATCTTATGGCACACGTGCTGTGGGTTGAGCAGCCGCTGCATCGGGAATGCGCACTTCTTTCCACGGTGAAGGGGGAACTGGAGTCCTGGGAAAATGCGCCTCGTCTAATCATTGATGAAAGTGATGCAGGTCTTGATGCAGTGCCGAAGGCTCTTGGACTTGGTTATCAAGGGGTAAGTCACAAAAACTGCAAAGGCATTCTCAAGGGTTTGATCAATCTTGCCTATCTCAAAATTCACGAAACGGACACTGGCTCATCTTTGATACTGAGCGGTGAAGATCTGGCAAATGTAGGTCCCGTAGCGTTATGCCAGGATCTGGCCATGCAGGCATTGCTAGGGGTTTCCCATGTCGAACGCAATGGACATCATTACTTTAACGGTTTGAGTGTTCACCTTCCTGAAATTGCAGAGGCCGCCCTTGCAGCTCATCCTGATCTTTTTGTTCGCGCCATAGATGGCGGTATCATTACTCAGATACGCGCAGGAGAAATGGCTATTGATTCCGTAAACAGTGCTCCATTTGGTTGCGGAGTGATGATTGCTCCTGATAAACATCCGACTTTGAAGGAATGGATATTGCAGGGAGGTTTCTCAGAAGTCACATAGCCATTTGTAATCCGTGTCATCTCATCCACAGCTTCATCTCGAAATTGGCCAGCAATCCTGGGAAATACAGGATGGCGACGTGATTGGCCGTTTTGGTAATGTGGCGGTTGAAACGCTCAAGAATTCTGATGTTCTTTCAAGGCAGCATCTACGTGTTGACCTGAACGAGAATGGCTGGGTTATCACCCTGCTGCCCAACGCCAGAAATACGACACGAATTGATAGTCGGGTGATGACGCCGGGTCAATCCATCAGGCTCGGCCCGGTGCATGATATTGTCATCCATGAACTTCAGTTTAGGCTTCGTCAGAGAGAGGCTGTATCTCACGCGCCACTACTGGAGGATTTTCCGACGCCCCTGCTGAAGCTGGATGTCCTGTTGCAGATAGAAAACTTCAACTTCGCGGCAGGGCGATTATTATCTACGGCCAGCCTGCACGGAGTTGACTTTACAACGTTGTTAAGTCCGCAGAGTGCCGTAACTATCAAAGTTGCGCTTGGTACTTTGCAATCAGGTGAAAGCAGCTCTGCACTGGAGATAAAGTTTGCCCAAAATGAGCAGCAAAGTTTTAAACTTACAGCGACCAATGCAAGCGACAGGGGTTACCTTGTGTCGTTCATTGAAGTTGCAACGGAAAAGCAGCATGAGAGCCAGACAACGCAGTCAGAGACGGGATTAATGAGCGATGCGATCGCATTATTCCTCAACTCCTCAGCGACTCGACAAGGCGATCTGGCAGCCTGTCTTCCATCGCTTGTGCAACTTGGCTTCAGCTTGCTGCCAGACGCAGCCATCACGCTGTGGTTGTCGGATCGTAATGGTCTTTTGCAACCCTCGGCTTGCGCAGGTTCAATCCCTGCTGTTGATCAGTCGCCGATTGATCGTGAGCTTTTCCCTCCGCAGGTCCAGAACAGTCATCCGCTAAGTTATCTGCATGAGGATGGCGCCCTGCTTGTTCGATTAACATCCAGCCATGAGCCAACAGCAGCACAGAAGGCTTATGCAGATTTGATCAATGGCCTCTTTTCGCAAACCCTGCACCTGTCCCGACTTTATAGAGCACTTGAGAAGCTGAATAATAAAGAGGAGGCCCAAAAAATTGAGCTAACCCAGGCAAAACGCTATATCTCCAGGCTGCTGCCAGCACCGGTAGGCGATGGGCGGGTTCAGGTGCAATATCATTATGAACCCTGCAGTGATCTGGGAGGTGATTTGTTTGGTTATCAATGGATCACTGCGGATTGTTTTTGCCTTTACCTTGTGGATGTGGCCGGACACGGCATTGCGGCTTCTTTGCTTGCGGTTTCCATTGTGAATCATCTGAGGCTAAGCCTGGAGAGGCATGAGCCATGGCTGCAAGATCCTGCGCTGTGGCTTAAAGAGTTAAACAGCACCTTTCAGATGGAGAAGCACAGCGGTTTGACATGGACCATCTGGTGTGGGGTTTATTTTTCAGGTAAACGCGAACTCATTTATGCGAGCGGAGGCCACCCTCCCGCCTTGTTGATGGATCGAGGCAAGGTTAAAGAGTTATCCACACAGGGGCCGGTCATGGGGGCTCTGCCGGATATTGTTTTTCAATCCGCCAGAATAAAACTCACTGAAAAAGCCAAGCTCCTGTTGTACACGGATGGGGTCTATGAGTTTCCCTTAGCCGATGGGAGCACCCAGACATTTGAAGCCTATTTACAATCTGCAAGCAGTACACTTTCCATGACAGATGGAGAATGCCGCTACCTTTACAATCATGCAGCGGCTCAATGTTATGGCGCAGAGTTCCCTGACGATTTCACGTTGCTTTGTGTGCGCTTTCTTTGAGCCAGATTCATTTGAACAGTGCAGGGTCTTCTGCCTTAATTGTGCCTGGCCTGGGTACGATTACGCACAGGAAGATCAAACTCATGATTGCATTTGTTGAGGTTCTGTCTCTCTTGCCTGCATCATGCGCCTGCCGGCATTTCTTCGTCATCCATCCATCTGGTTTCTGGCCGTAGTGGTCTGGTTTGCCACTCTGTTGTTTCTGTCTTCCCAGTCCAATCTGGAAGCCCCGATGCCTGAGTTTGAGCACCGGGACAAGGTGCTGCATGCCACCTACTTCATGCTAGGCGGCATTTGCTTCTATATGGGCCTGCTCCTTTGGAAACCCACCATGAAACGTAGTGCTATTACCATCCTGGTGATCGCCTTTTGTGCCTTGATTGGCGCGGGTGATGAATTCCGGCAATCCTTCACGCCCAACCGCAGTGGCAATGATGTTTACGACTGGATGGCTGATGTGTTTGGCGGGATTCTCGCCTGCATGGTCGCTCCCTGGGTTTCCTCACTTATCAAGAGGCTGGCATAAGCCAAAACTTACGACCTCCTGTTACAATTACTGATTTAATTTTGCCATGTCCGCCGCTGATCGCATCCTGCAACTTCGATCTGAGATCAACTACCACAATGACCTGTATTATCAGCAGGCCACGCCCGAGATCAGTGACCCACAGTTTGATGCCCTTTTGCGCGAACTTCAAGAGCTGGAGGCCGCTCATCCTGAATTGGTCAGTCCTGACTCACCCACCCAAAGAGTGGGCGGCGCCCCTTTGCAGGGTTTTAACCAGATCACCCATCCAGTGCGCATGATGAGCCTGGATAACACGTACTCTGAAGCTGAGTTAAGCGAGTTTTACCAGCGCCTTCAGAAGGCACTTGGCAAGGAACACATCCGCTGCACGGTGGAGCCGAAGATTGACGGTGTGGCGGTGGCCGTCCGTTATGAAAACGGACTGCTGAAGTATGCCGCCACCCGTGGTGATGGCACGGTGGGTGATGAGATCACCGCCAATATGAAGACCCTCAAAAGCCTGCCGCTGCGCCTACCCGATACGGGCCCGCAAACTTTTGAAGTAAGGGGTGAAGCGTACATGACACGCGAGGTCTTTGACCGCATTAACAAAGAACGTGAGGCGGCCGGGGATCCTCTGTATGCGAATCCACGCAATACCACAGCGGGCACATTGAAGCAGTTGGATTCCCGACAGGTGGCCAAACGTCCGCTGCATGTGACTTTTTATGGATTAGGTGATCCTGGCGACACCCAGCTTGCCACTCAGACTGGCATTCACGATCTGTTAAAGCAGCAGAAACTGCCTCACTCCAATCTGCTCTGGCACTGTGAAACACTGGAGGAAGTGCTGGCTGCCATTCATGAACTGGATGGCCAACGCAAATCTCTGCCCTATGACACGGATGGCGCCGTGATCAAAGTTGACAGTTTCACGGAGCAGCGTGAACTGGGTTCCACCAGCAAAGCTCCTCGCTGGGCCATCGCTTATAAATTTCAGGCGGAACAAGCTGAAACACGATTGCTGGCCGTGGACATTCAGGTTGGTAGAACCGGCGCTCTCACCCCCGTTGCCAGGCTAACACCCGTCTTCCTGAGCGGCTCCACTGTTTCGAATGCCACTCTCCATAATTATGAAGAAATCCAGCGCAAGGATATTCGCATCGGCGATCTGGTCACGATTGAAAAAGCCGGCGAAATCATACCCGCTGTAATCAAGGTGAATGTTGAGGCCCGCAATGGCGATGAGGTTCCAGTTCCCGTTCCTACCCTGTGTCCCATCTGCCAGACCGCCGTAGTAAAAGACCCTGTACAAGTGGCGATCCGCTGCCCAAATGCAAATTGTCCTGAGCAGGTCAAGCGCCGCCTGGAGCACTTTACGCATCGGGGCACCATGGATATTCGCAGTCTGGGTGAAAAAATCATCGGGCAGTTGGTGGACCTGGAATTGATCCAAAATCCTGCTGATATTTATGACCTCAATGAGTTGAGTCTTTCCAGACTGGAACGACAGGGTTCCAAGAGCATTGACAATCTGCTCAAAGGCATTGCAGAGAGTAAAAACCAGCCGCCATGGCGCTTGCTGTTTGGGCTAGGCATCCTACATGTTGGGGCAGCTGCTGCGCGCGGCTTGCTGGAGCATTTTGACAGCCTGGACAACCTTGCCGCCGCATCCATTGATGACCTGCTAAAAGTCAATGACATAGGCGGCATCGTGGCGCAGAGCATCTATTCCTGGTTCAGGGATGAGAACAACCAAATTCTCATCCAACGGCTCCGCGATGCCGGGCTTACCTTTTCCAATCCGAAGATGAAACAGGCATCAGCCACCTTCAACGGCACGTCCTGGGTGATTACAGGCACTCTCACTGAACCGAGAGAAGTGATCGCGGACATCATCCGCGCTCATGGTGGCAAAGTCAGCGGCAGCGTGAGTGGT
>Ga0182737_1003041_pt1 | contig 12823 bp, 8 predicted proteins | sample eDN5th30CBELigOP_FD_128878 | JGI IMG/M metagenome (GOLD analysis project Ga0182737, IMG submission 128878) | Enriched Organic Plus compost microbial communities from Emeryville, California, USA - eDNA 5th pass 30_C BE-Lig OP (version 2) (version 2) ... | reverse complement strand
GATGGCCCCGCCGATCGCCGAGACGACCAGCGCCTCGATGAGGAACTGGAAGAGGATGTCGCGCCGCCGCGCGCCGGTCGCCATGCGCACGCCGATCTCGCGGGTGCGCTCGCGCACGCTCACCAGCATGATGTTCATCACGCCGATGCCGCCGACGAGCAGCGAGATGGCAGCGACGGAGCCGAGGAACAGCTTCATCGTGTTCGACGTCTCGGTGAAGGCCTCGCGCACGGAGGACATGTTGGTGATCTGCGTGTCCTCGGCCTTGTGGCGCTGGTTGAGCAGCGTCTGGATGGCCTCCTGCGTGGCGTCGATGGCCGCGGCGTCCTCCACCTGCACGGTGATGGTGCGCACGTTGCGCTGGCCGAAGAGCCGCATGCTGCCGGTCGACAGCGGCACGAGCATCGTGTCGTCCTGGTCATTGCCGCCGGCGCTCGCGCCCATCTCCGCCATCACGCCGATCACCTGGAAGGGGATCTTGTTAACGAGGACATATTGGCCGAGCGGGCTGCCGCCGTCCGGGAACAGGGTCTTCGCCACCGTCTGGCCGAGCACGACGACGGGCGCATAGGTGTCCATGTCATCCTGGTTGATGAACTCGCCGGAGGCGACCTTCCAGGATTTCGCGCGCGGGAAGGCCGGCACCGTGCCGTTCGCCGTCGTCTGGTAGTCGATATTGCCGTAGCGCACGGTGACGGAGCTCGTCATCTCCGGCACGGCGAAGGTGACGTTCGGCACTTCCAGGATCGCGTCGGCGTCGGAGGGGATGAGCGTGACGGGCGCGCTGCCGCCGCCGCGGAAATTCGCCATGCTCGGACGCACCAGCAGGAGGTCCGAGCCCATGGCGGAGATGCGGTCGAGCACGGAATTCTGCGCGCCTGTGCCGATCGCCAGCATCGCCACCACGGAGCCGACGCCGATGACGATGCCGAGCAGCGTGAGGACCGTGCGGAAGAGGTTGGCGCGAAGGGCTCGGAAGGCCATCTTGACCGCCTCGGAAATGTCGGCGATGGCGGCCGAGCCTTCCTTGACCGCCTTTTGCAGGCCGGCCGCTGCCTCACCGGAGGCGCGCGGCTTGCGGTTGCGGTCGGCGATGATGCGGCCGTCGCGGATCTCGATCAGCCGGTCGGCGGCCTCCGCCACCTCGCGCGAATGGGTGATGAGGATGACCGTGTGGCCGTCCTCGTTCATCCGCCGCAGGAGCGCCATCACCTCCTCGCCGCTCTGGCTGTCGAGCGCGCCGGTCGGCTCGTCGGCGAGGATGACGCGGCCGCCGTTCATCAAGGCGCGGGCGATGGAGACGCGCTGCTGCTGGCCGCCGGAAAGCTGGTTCGGCCGGTGGTCGAGCCGGTCGCCGAGCTTCAGCGAGCCGAGCAGCATGTCCGCCCGCTCCTGCCGGGCGCGCGCGGGAAGGCCGGCATAGATCGCCGGCACCTCGACATTCTCGCGGGCGCTCGCCGTCGGGATGAGGTTGTAGCTCTGGAAGACGAAGCCGAAGGTGCGCCGGCGAAGGCCCGCAAGCTCGTCGCCGTCGAAGTCGGAAACCGGCACGCCGTCGATGCGGTAATCGCCGGAGGTCGGCTGGTCGAGGCAGCCGAGGATGTTCATCAGCGTCGACTTGCCCGAGCCGGACTGGCCGATGATTGCGACGAACTCGCCCGCCTCGATATCGAGCGAGATGCCGTGCAGCACCTCGACGGAAAGGCCGCCGTTCTCGTAGGTCTTGGTGACGTCGCGAAGCGAGAGGAGCGCGCTCATCGCCCCCTCCTCAGAACATCGGCGGCATGCGCATGCCGCGGCGCGAGCCCCGATTGCCGCCGCCGCCCGCCGACTGGCCGTCCGAGCCGGGGGTGACGACGACGCGCTCGCCCTCTTCCAGCCCGCTCTTCACCTCGACACTGACGCGGTTGCGGATGCCGGTCTCAACCTTGCGCACCTCGCTTGCGCCGGAGGCGGCCACCACCGTCACCTCGGCCTGCGGCTTGCCGCCGGCCTCGCCGCGCTTCATCCGCACGGCGCCGGCCGGCACCACGAGCACGTCGCGGGCGGCGGCCTGCACGAAGAAGACCTGCGCGCTCATCGACGTCATCAGCTCGCCGTCCGGGTTCGGCACGTCGAAGAGGGCGTTGTAGAGCACGACATTGTTCTCGACGGTCGGCGTCGGCTCGATCTGGCGCAGCTTGCCGGCAAAGCGCTTGCCCGGCTGGCCGAGCAGCGTGAAATAGGCCTCCATGCCGACCTTCAGCCGGCCGACATCGGCCTCGGAGACTTCCGCGCGCACCGTCATGGTGGAAAGGTCGGCGACCGTCACGATGGTGGGGGCGGACTGGGCGGAGTTCAGCGTCTGCCCCTCCTTCACCGGGTTGGCGACGATGGTGCCGGCCATGGGCGCGTAGATCTTGGTATAGCCGAGGTCCACCTCGTCACCGGCAAGGGTCGCCTGCTGCTTGCGGATCTGCGCCTCGATGGCGTCGACGTCGGCCTTGGCGCTCGCAAGGTCGGCCACCGCCTGGTCGAGCGCCTGTTTTGCCGCGGCATTGCCGGCGACGAGCGAGCGCTGGCGGTCGATATTGGCCTGCTTGAACACGAGCTGGGCCTTCTTGGCCTCTTGCTGCGCCTGGAGATTGGCAAGCTCCGCCCGGTCGATCTCGATGCGGTTCTCGATGGTCGCGGGGTCGATCTCGGCGACGAGCTCGTCCTTCGTCACCGTATCGCCGATGGCGACATGCAGCGCCTTCAACTGGCCGGAGACCTGCGCACCCGCATCGACGGATTTCACCGCTTCCAGCGTTCCCACCGCCGTCACGGCGTTCTCGATATCGCCGCGAACGACGGGCTGGGTGACGACGGCCTCCGCGGTCTCGGCCGGCGCATAGGCGCGCCAGCCGTAATAGCCGGCGCCGGCGAGAACGGCGAGCGCCGGCAGCCATATCCAGGCGCGCGAGCGGCGCTTGCGGCGAACGGGGGGCGTCGCGCCGGGCATGAAGGTCACGTTCGTCCGGCCGGCATCCCCGGCGGCCTGATCGTCCTTGTGCGGTTTTACGGTGCTGGTCATCGCTGTTCCACAAGTCGAGGCTTTGCCTCTTCGTCCCTTCAAAGGACATGTGGCACCCCTTGCCCTCGAGGAGAAGCCCTTGGGATCATTATATTTCCGTAATGTTTGCCGCTTCGGGCGACGATATCGCCCGGGAAAGGGCGAACCGCGCTAGCCTCCGGCGAGCGCGCGGACCTCGGCGATGTAGCGCTGAAGGCGGGCCGCGTTGTCGGGAAGATCGGGCCGCGCCGCCGCCCAGCCGATATAGGTGAGCGCGCGCAAAAGCAGGAAGAGCGGCAGGTGCTCCAGCTCCGCCTCGACCTGCGGCCGGATCCGGGCATAGCCTTCGATCAGCGCGGCCGAGAGCGCCGGATAGGCCGGCTCGCGGCGGTTGCGCAAAAGCGTCGTCGCAAGGTCGAACAGGCGGAAGCCGAAGCCGCAATCGTCGAAATCGATGAAGGCGACGGCATCCCCCTGCACGAAGATGTTCTCCCGCACGATATCGGCATGGATCAGGCCGTAGTCGAGCCCCGGGGCGATGGCCGCGAGCCGGGCGGCGAGCGTTTCGCGAAGGCCCGTCAGATAGGCCCGGTCCTCCGGCGCCAGCATCGGGCAATCCCAGAACCGGCCCCAGAACGGCGCCGCGCCGAGAAGGCCCGCCGCATCCCAGGCCGGGCGCTCGAAGCCAACCGGCTGGCGGAAGGTATCCGCCGCGCCGTGCAGCAGCGCCATCTCGCGGCCGATGGCACGGAAGATCGCGGCAAGGTCTCGGCCCTTCCCGGCGAGGGGAACGCCCGTTTCGCCGAGCGGCTCGCCGTCCACCCAGCCGATCAGGTCGGCATGGAAGGGTCCTTCACCGAAGGCGACGAGCAGCGCGCCGTTCGCCGCCGGGATCGGCTGCGGCACGGCAAGGCCCCGGTCGCGCAGGTTCGCCATGAAGGCGAGCTCCGAGGCGAGCGCGGCCGCGGAATGATAGGCCGGGCGATGGAGACGGAGCGCCGCCGGCTCGCCCCAGGCGAGCTTCACCTTGAAGACCGCGTTCTCGCGGTACTTGATGAGCTCCGGCACCTGCCCGGGCAGGTCCCAATGGGCAAGGGCGGCGACGGCCCGCTGCGTCAGGGTCTCAGCCATACCGTCCATGGCTCAGAGCCCGCCGAGGACGTCGTCGAGGGTCGACAGCATCAGGTCGGCATTCTCCTTCGAGAAGGGCATGGGCGGGCGGATCTTCGTGGCGTTCTGGTGGATGCCGAGCTTGCCCATCAGGACGCCGCGCTCGCGCATGCCGTTGATGACGCGCGTGGCGATGTCGGCGGCCGGGGTCTTCTCCTTCCGGTCGAGCACCAGTTCGGCGCCGAAGAACAGGCCGCTGCCGCGCACATTGCCGATAAGGGCGTGCTTTTCGGAGAGCTTCTGCAGGCCCTGCCGCGCGTATGTGCCGACCGCCAGCGCGTTTTCCCGCAGCTTCTCGTCCTCCAGCACGTCGAGCACGGCCATGGCGGCCGCACAGGAAACCGGGTTGCCGCCGAAGGTGTTGAAATAGCGGAAGGCCTTGCGAAAGGCGTTCAGCGTTTCGGCCCCAGCGACGACGCCGCCGACCGGATGGCCGTTGCCCATCGGCTTGCCGAGGGTGACGATATCCGGGACGACGCCGGCCTTCTGGTGGCCCCACATATGGGTGCCGGTGCGGCCGAAGCCCGGCTGCACCTCGTCGCAGATGAGAAGGCCGCCCGCCTTTCTCACCGCCGCGACGGCGGGGGCGAGGAAGCCTTCCGGCAAATCCGGGAAACCCTCGTTGGCGAAGAACGGATCGACGATCAGCGCGGAGAAGCCGAAGGGGCTTTCCTGCAAGGAGGCGATGGCCTCCTCCACCTTCGCCGCGAAGGCCTCGGCGAAGGCCTTGCCGCCTTCCCCGCCGAGCGGGCGCCAGGCATCGGGCGCCGGCACATGGCGCACATGCCCGCCATAGCCGCCGACGGGCGGCATGCGGGTGGAGAGCTGCGAGACCGCCGCCGTATTGCCGTGATAGGTGAAGTCGGTGGCGATCACGCCGGTCTTTCCCGTCACCGCCTGAGCCATGCGCAGCGCCACGTCGTTCGCCTCGCTGCCGGTGCAGGTGAGGATCGCCGTGTCAAGGCTCTTGTCGAAGGTCGCGGTCAGGCGCTCGACATAGTCGAGGATGCCTTCGTGCAGGTAGCGGGTATGGGTGTTGAGGGTCGATGCCTGCCGGCAGATCGCCTCCACCACGCGCGGATGGCAATGTCCGACATGCGGCACGTTGTTGTAGCAGTCGAGATATTTTCGCCCGTCCGCATCCCACAGCCACACGCCCTCGCCCCTCACCAGATGGACCGGGTCCTCGTAGAAGAGCGACATGTTGCGGCCGAGCAGGCGCTCGCGGCGGGTGCGGATGGTGTCGGTCATCGGCGTACCCCCCTCTGCCCTGCCGGGCATCTCCCCCTCAAGGGGGGAGATTGGATGGAGCAGCGTTTCGCCCATCGTTGGCGTAGCAGTTTGAGCAAAGGGCGTGCTTCTTGCCGATCTCCCCCCTTGTGGGGGAGATGCCCGGCAGGGCAGAGGGGGGTGAAATCGCCCATCGCCCTCACCCCCTGGCCGCCGAGAGCCCCGCATCCAGCGCCGAGACGATCTTCTGCACGTCGGCGGCGGTGATGACGAGCGGGGGCGAGATGATGACGTTGGCGCCGGAGGTGCGGACCATGACGCCCGCCTCATAGGCCGTATCGTAGACCTTCTGCACCACGTCCTTGGCGGCGGGGCTCTTCTTCGCGCGGTCGGAGACGAGTTCCAGCGCGGCCATCAGGCCCTTGCCGCGCATGTCGCCGACAAGCTCGTGCCTCGCCTTCAATCCTTCGAGGCCGGCCATCAGCTCGACGCCGCGGGCGGCGGCGTTGGCGGCGGTGTCGACCTTCGCGGTTTCCTTGAGGGTGGCAAGCGCCGCGGCGGCGCCGACCGGATGGCCCGAATAGGTGTAGCCGTGGCCGATGGAGCCGAGGGCATCCTTGTTGCCCTCGAAGACGCCCGCCACCTTGTCGGAAATCATCACCGCGCCGAAGGGGAAGTAGCCGTTGGTGATGGCCTTGGCCGTCGTCATCATGTCGGGCCTGACGCCCCAGCCGCGCGAGCCGGTCCAGGCACCGGTGCGGCCGAAGGCGGTGATGACCTCGTCGGCGATGAGGAGGATGCCGTGCCTGTCGCAGATGGCGCGCATCAGCGGCATGAAGGTCTCGTGCGGCACGATCACGCCGCCCGCGCCCAGCACCGGCTCCATGATGAAGGCGGCGATGGTGTCGGCGCCCTGGAAGGCGATCTCGTCCTCGAACTGGCGGGCGATGGCCTCAGCGATCTCAGCCGGGTCCGCCGTGTTGAACGGGTTGCGGTAGGGATAGGGCGCGGCGAGATGGAAGACGCCGGGCAGCAGCGGCTCGTAGTTGCGGCGGAAATTGGCGTTGCCGTTGACGGAAGCGCCGCCGAAATGCGTGCCGTGATAGCCCTTCTTCAGCGCGACGAACTTGGTGCGCTCCGGCTGGCCGTTGATCTTGTGGAACTGGCGGGCAAGGCGCAGCGCCGTCTCCACCGAATCCGAGCCGCCCGAGGTGAAGAAGGCGCGCGTGAGCCCGTCTTCCCTGAAAAATTCGGCAAGCTCGTAGGACAGCTCGATCAGCGGCGAATTGGTCGTGCCGCGGAAGGTGGAGTAATAGGGCAGCTCCTCGAGCTGGTCGCGGATCGCCTTCTTCACCGGCTCGCAGGAATAGCCGAGATTGACGTTCCAGAGCCCGCCGACGGCATCGAGCACCTTCTTGCCGTGGATATCCACCACCTCGACGCCCTCGCCGGCATTGATGATGCGCGGGGGCTTGGCCTGCATCTCGGCGGGATGGGCCATGGGATGCCAGAGATGACGGGCGTTGTTCTCGATCAGGAAATTGGAATCGCGCATGGGATTTCCTTTCAAATTCCAAGCATTTTCAGCGCCTGCGCATAGCTCTCGGCAGGCCGGGTCACGTCGAAATGCACATGGGGCAGGTTCACGGCCTCCGCCCCCTCGATGTTCTTCTTCTGATCGTCGACGAAGACGCAATCGGCCCGGTCGATGCCGAGTTCGGCGAGCACCAGTTCGTAGGCGCGCGGATCGGGCTTCAGTATCTTCGTATAGGTGGCGTCGACGATGACGTCGAAGAGGTCGATCAGCGGGAAGCGCCTGCGGAAATCCACGCCGTAGAAGAGGTCGAGCTCGTTGGAGAGGATGGCGAGCTTCAGGCCGGCATCCTTCGCGGCCAGGATCGCATCGCGCGCCTCGGGCCGCAGCACCAGTTCGGCATCCGCCCCGCGCGCCCGCTGCACGAAGGTCTTCATGTCCGCCCACTCCTCGCCGAGGAGCCCGCCCACTTCACGGGTGCGGGTCATCCAGTAGTCACGCTCGGTGATCTCGCGCGCCTGCATCGACACCCAGAGCGGATCGCTCGCCGGATCGAAAGGGCCGCGCCAGGTGAGCGTTCCGGGGGCAAGCCCGAGCGCGCGTTCCGTGATGTCGTGCGTCTCGAACAGCGTGCGGGTGACGACCCCGCCGAAATCGAGGATGAGGGCCTTCGTCATGCCACGCGCCCCTTCTCCACGATGCCCTCGGCGACCCAGCGGTCGAAGACCTCCAGCGCCTTGACGGCGAAATCGGGGGCATTGATGTGCGCGTCCACCTCCGTGAAGGTCACGGAGGCCGGCACGGCCCTGCGCATCTCGTCGAGGAAGGCCTCGAGCGCTTCCGGCTCGTGCAGCGGCTCACCCATGCGGTCCCATTCCTGGATGCCCTGCGCGGGCAGGAGGAAGGCGACGGGCGCGGCCGAGCCCGCCATCTTGGCGGCGACGACGCGGGCGACCGCGCGGCGCTGCTCCGGCGAGACGGTGACGGAGGCGATCAGCCGATTGTGGGCGTGGTACGGCCGGCCGGCGAAGCGCGCCGGCGTCTCCTGCCAGGCGGGCATGTCGACCATATCGACCGCACCGGGCGCGACGATCTGCGGGATGCCGGCGCGGCCGGCATTTTCCAGTCGGTCCGGGCCGGAGGTGACGACCGTGCCGTTTTCCGCGTTGGTGACTTCCTGGATGCAGAGGTCGAAGACGGCGGCGAACCCGCCGCGGGCGGCGACCGCCTCATAGGCCCGCCCGCCCATGCCGGTGGAGTGAAAGACGGCGACGTCGTAGCCGCGCCGTTCCAGTTCGGGCTTCAAGTATTTCATGTAGCGAAGGCAGGAGGAGCCGAGCGAGGTCATGCCGATCAGCGGCCGTTCGCGGCCGGGCCGTTCCACGGCCTTCGCCGCCCCGACGACGGCGCCGGCGGCCTGCGAGAGCACGGCCTTGCAGATCGGATTCAGCCCGTAGAGCCCGCCCGCCCACAGGATCATCATCAGATCGGGCGCGATGCGCTCCGGCGGCAGGAGATGCGAATAGGCGATGGTGGAGACGACGAATTTCGGCACGCCGATCGGCAGGACGGCGGCGACGTCGAGGGCGAGGTCCGTGCCGAGCGAGCCGCCGAGCGCGATCATGCCATCGACGTCGCCGGCCTCGCAAAGCGCGCGCACCAGCGCAGCAGCCCCGCTCGCCATCAGCGCCATGGCGCTGTTCTCGTCGCCGCTGGCAAGAATCGCCTCCATGGAGGTGCCGGCGGCGGCGGCGACATCGTGCTTGGAATGAGCGGGAACATAGGGCGGATCGCCGAGCACGCTGACATCGACCATGACCGGCACGCCGCCGGCCTTGCCAATGACGTCGGCCATGAACAGCAGTTCCTCGCTCTTGGTGTCGCCGGTGCCGATCACCAGAATATGGGGCAGACGGGCGCCAGCGCTCATCGACCATTCCTCCTCGTTGCGTGGCCGGCCGGGATTGAGGGCGTTCGCCCCCTTTCCGTCAAGCCGGCCCTCATCCGCCGCACCTCCTCCGGCGCCGCGAATATACTTAACACGATAATTAATTTGGCAGGAAGCGCATCCGATTGCAAGTCCTATATTTGAAGCAACGGATCATATAATGAACCATTATAGCCTCAGAGCTGTATCCACGCCGTCTTCAGGTCGAGGTATTTTTCGAGCGCGTGAAGCGACTTGTCGTGGCCGTTGCCGGACTGGCCGACGCCGCCGAGCGGCACGGTATTGTCCGCCCCGCCATAGGTGTTGACATGGACCACGCCGGCGCGGATGCCGCGCACCATGCGGTGCGCGCGCGACAGGTTGGACGTCCAGACGGCGGAGGCAAGGCCGTAATCCGTGCCGTTGGCGATCCGCAGCGCCTCCTCCTCCCCGTCGAAGGGAATGATCGAGAGGATTGGGCCGAAAACCTCCTCGCGGGCGAGCGTCATGCCGGGCGTCACGTCGAAGACGGTCGGCTCCATGTAGAAGCCGCCGGTCTCGGCGAGGATGCGCCGGCCGCCGGTGCGCAGCCGCGCACCCTCGCAAAGCGCCTGCTCGGCAAAGCCGAGGTCCTTGGCAAGCTGCGCCTCGCTGGAGACGGCGCCCGCCTCGGTGGTGAGCAGAAGCGGATCGCCGACCTTCATGGCGGCGGCGATGCCGGCCACCTTTTCGGAAAACTCCCCGACGATGGAGCGCTCGACGAGGAGGCGCGAGCCGGCGACGCAGACCTGGCCGGAATTGCGGAAGATGCCGTAGGCCGAGACCTTCGCGGCCCTGTCGAGATCCGGCGCGTCGGCGAAGACGACGTTCGGCGACTTGCCGCCGAGCTCGAGATAGACGCGCTTGAGGTTGGAGCGCGCGGAATATTCGAGGAGCCGCCGGCCGACCGGGCCGGAGCCGGTGAAGACCAGCACGTCGATATCGGGATGAAGGCCCATCGCCTCGCCGGTGACCGCGCCGCGGCCGGTGACGACGTTGAAGACGCCTTCGGGGAGCCCGGCCTCGGCGCAGAGTTCGGCGAGCCGCAGCAGCGAGAGCGAGGCCACCTCCGCCGGCTTCAGCACGACGGAATTGCCGGCGGCAAGCGCCGGGGCGATCTTCCACGCGCCGATCATCAGCGGGAAGTTCCACGGCACGATGGCGCCGACGACGCCGACCGGCTCGCGGTGGACGAGGGCGAGAATATCGCCGGCCGTCGGCGCGATCTCGCCATAGACCTTGTCGATCGCCTCGGCATAGTAGCGGAAGCTCCCGGCGGCGCTGCCGGGCTCTGCCTTCAGCGCCATGGCGATTTCCGTGCCGTTGTCGCGCACGCCGAGCACGGCAAGCTCCAGCGCGTGTTTCTCGATCAGCTCGGCGATCCTCAGCAGCACCTTCTTGCGCTCGGCGGGCGCGGCCTTCGCCCAGCGGCCCTTCTCGAAGGCGGCGCGGGCGGCCTTCACCGCCCGCTCGACATCCGCCGCGCCGGCATCGGCAATCGTCGTCAGGCGCCGCCCGTCGATGGGCGAGACGACGTCGAGCGTTGCCCCGCCCTCCGCCTCGCGGAAGGCGCCGTCGATGAACAGCGCCTGCGGGGCGATGACGCGGTTGCGGAGCGCTTCGATCTTTTCCTGCATGGTCTTTCCTCGGTGACGGGTGGCGCCGGAGCGCCACCCCATTGTCTCAGACTTCGCGGCCGACGCCGAGCCGGGCGAAGGCGACGGCATCGCCGGCCTTGAGGCGCAGGGCGCACAGGAGGCCGATGACGGCGGCGATCAGCACGAGGCCCGGCAGGAAGAGGGCAAGCGCCCCTTCCGCCCCGGCGAGCGCGCCGAAATTGGTGGCAATATAGAACACCAGCGCCAGAAGGATGAGGCCCGTCACCACCGGCAGCACCGTCGTCACCAGCTTGTTGCGCTCAAGGCCCGGATTGCGGCCGAAGAAGGCGACGATGGAAAATGCCGTCAGCGCCATCAGGAGGATGATCGCCAGCGTGCCGACATTGGTGAGCCAGGAGAACAGCGCCAGCACCGGATCCTGCCCCGTGGCGGCGAAGAGGCCGACGACGAGGACGGCGATGACCGTCTGGACGACCGAGCCGACATGCGGGCTCTGGAACACCGGATGGGTGACGCCGAGCGCCTTCGGCAGCAGGCCCTCGCGGCCGGCGACGTAGAAGTAGCGCGCGACCCCGTTGTGGAAGGCGACGACGCCGGCAAAGAGGCTGGTGACGAAGAGCAGGCCCATGACGGTGGTGATGCCGCCGCCGACATAGCGGTCCGCAAGGCCGAAGAGGAAGGTCGTCGGATCGGCAAGGCCCTGCAGTTCCGGCACCAGCTTGTCGACGCCCGCGCCGTTGACCATCAGCCAGGAGGTCAGCATGTAGAAGAGGCCGATGATGAGCACGGAGATATAGGTGGCGCGCGGCACGGTCTTGGCCGGCTCGCGGGCCTCCTCGCTGTAGATGGTCGTCGCCTCGAAGCCGATGAAGGCGGCAAAGCAGAACAGGATGCCGATGGCCGGCGTGCCCGAAAGGAAGGCCGTCGGCGTGAAGGGCGCGGCCGAAAGGCCGCTGTCGCCGCCCTTCATGAGGATGGCCGCGTCGATGACCAGCACGACGAGATATTCGAGGATCACCAGCACGGCGAGCACGCGGGCGGAGAAATCCACCCGGCGATAGCCGAAGACGGCGACGAGCGCGATGCCGACATAGGTCCACACCCACCAGGGCAGGTCGAGCCCGTAGCCTGCGAAGAAGCCGGACGTGGCCGCGCCGAAGAGGCCGAAGACGCCGATCTGCATTGCGTTGTAGGCGAGGATCGCGATGAGCGCCGCCGCCCCGCCGGCAAGGCCGCCGAGGCCCTGCGCCGTATAGGCGTAGAAGGCGCCCGCATTGCTGATGTGGCGGGCCATGGCGACATAGCCGACGGCGAAGAGCAGCAGCACCGTCGTCACGAAGGCGAAGGTCAGCGGAATGCCCGGCCCGTTGCCGAGCAGCATGGACAGCGGCACGCCGCCGGCAACCGCCGTCAGGGGCGCTGCGGCCGAGACGACGAGGAATGTCACCGCCCCGACGCCGAGGCTGTTCTTGCGAAGCTGGTTCGCGCCGCCGAGCGGCGCGGTCTGGTCTGTCATGATCGTTCTCCCATCCATGGCGGCACGGCCGTCCCGCGGCTGCCGCCTCTCCTCAGCCGGCCACGACGCGGCCGGCGGTTCCCATTCAGATATTCCGCTTGCGGTTCATTATTTGAACCCCTATTTTAATTATAGATTTGCAAAAGCCATTTCCGGCGTCAAGTTATTTCTCATGTTAAGTATCTTTCGGGGTGCGGGAAAACAGGAGGATGCGCGCGGCGACGGGAACGGCCCGGAGAAACCGGGGCTTCACAAGCCTCGTCCATCACGCCTGGAAGAGACGCATGAGCACCATCGGAAAAGCCCTCGCCCTCCTCGATTCCCTCTGCGAGCTCGACAGGGACATCGGCCTCAGCGACCTTGCGCGCCTCAGCGCCCTCGACAAGGCGACGACGCGGCGCTTCCTGGTGGAGCTGGAGAAATACGGCTTCGTGGAACAGGACGGCGAGACGCGCAAATACCGGCTGGGCGCCGCGCCCGTGCGGCTCGCACGCATCCGCCAGGCGCGCTTTCCCTTCGCCAGCGTCGCCGCGCCCTTCGTCAAGGCGCTCGCCGACGCGGTGGGCGAGACAGTGCACCTGTCGGAATTTGCCGGCGGGCGGCTTGCGACCATCCACGTGGAGGATTCCACGCAGGCCCATCGCGTGATCGTCGATGTCGGCGCCACCCTGCCCCTCCACGCCACCGCCTCGGGCCTTGCCTTCCTCGCCTTCCTGCCGAAGGCGGAAGCCGACCGCGCGCTCGCCCGGCCGCT
>Ga0182737_1003032_pt1 | contig 12851 bp, 11 predicted proteins | sample eDN5th30CBELigOP_FD_128878 | JGI IMG/M metagenome (GOLD analysis project Ga0182737, IMG submission 128878) | Enriched Organic Plus compost microbial communities from Emeryville, California, USA - eDNA 5th pass 30_C BE-Lig OP (version 2) (version 2) ... | reverse complement strand
TTCTGCGGCTGGCGCGCGAGGCGGGCCGCCGCCTGCATGTGCTGCACATCACCACGGGCGACGAGATTCCGCTGCTGGCCGCCGCCAAGGACATTGCCACCGCCGAGACCACGCCCCAGCATCTCACGCTGTCGGCGCCGGACTGTTACGAGCGGCTGGGCAGCTATGCCCAGATGAATCCGCCCATCCGCGACGAAAGCCATCGCCTGGCCTTGTGGAAGGCGGTGCAGGAGGGCGTGATCGACGTGATCGGTTCGGATCATGCGCCGCATACGCGCGCGGAAAAAGACCGCGAATATCCCGATACGCCATCGGGCATGCCGGGCGTGCAGACGCTCGTCACCCTGATGCTGGACCATGTGAACAAGGGCAATCTGACACTGGAACGCTTTGTGGATCTGACCGCCAGCGGGCCGCAGCGCATCTTCGGTATCGCCAACAAGGGGCGCATCGCGCGCGGCTATGACGCCGACTTCACCATCGTGGACATGGGCCTGACGCGCGAGATCACCAATGCCTGGATCGCCTCGCGCTGTGGCTGGACGCCGTTCGACGGCATGAAGACCAAGGGCTGGCCGGTGGCGGCCTTCCTGCGCGGTCGGCTGGTGATGCGCGATCATGCCGCCGTGACGGCGGCGGCGGGCGCGCCGGTCCGCTTCGTGGAAACCCTGGCGTGAATCTGGTTTACCTGATCCTGTCGGGCGTGGTGATGGGCCTGATCGCGGCGGTCCCGGTGGGGCCGGTGAACCTGATCTGCATCCGCCGCACCTTTGCCTTCGGGCCGCTCAACGGCTTCATGTCGGGTCTGGGCGCGGCGCTGGGCGACGGTGTCTTCGCCGCCATCACCGGCTTCGGCCTGAGCTGGATCGCCCAGCTGATCGAAGGCTATTCCACCCTGATCTACCTGGTGGGCGGAGCGATGATGGTCTGGTTCGGCTTCCGCACCTTTTTCGCCGCGCCCGTTCCGCGCTGCCAGGACGAGCGGCCCGACAGCGGCGGTTCCAACTTGTTCAACGCGATGCTGTCCACCTTCGCGCTCACCGTCACCAATCCGGCCACGCTGCTGTTCTTCACCGGCATGTTCGCGGGCCTGAGCGGCCTGGCGGGCGGGGCGGGCAGCTATAGCGAGGCCGCCTTCGTGGTGATCGGCGTGGTGGCGGGATCGGCGGCCTGGTGGCTGGTCCTGACCACCGTGATCGGCCTGTTCCATACCCGGATCGACGAACGCGCCATGCGGATCATCAACCGGGTCTCCGGGCTGCTGGTGGGGATTTTCGGGCTGGTGGTGCTGGTCCACCTGGCCCTGAAGCTGGCCTAACCCCCAGACTTTCATGGAGATTCGCACAAAATTTTAATCCCAGGGCCCGCCTGGGGCGGTCCGGGCGCTATGGCGCGTCCCCGGACCCCGCTAGAATGACTCCTGGATGGGTGCGTGGATGGATTTTCCGGAGACTGGCATGCGGCGTTTTGCGGTTGTTTTGGCATTGATGGCGGCGGCGGCTTTCGCCTCCCTGGACAGGGCACAGGCCCAGACACCCGCCACGGCGGCGGCGCCCGCGACGGGCGCGGCGGCGGGCAATGACGCCCTGAGCATCGAGGCCAACCTGCGGTACCTGGAAGAGAACAAGAAGAAAAAGGGCGTGATCGTGCGCCCCAGCGGGCTTCAGTTCCGTATCATCCAGAACGGCTATGGCAAGCGGCCCACCGCCGCCGACTCCGTCACCGTCTATTACACCGGCACCCTGATCAACAATGTGATCTTCGACGGCACCTCGCCGGGCCTGCCCGCCACCTTCCGCGTGCAGGCGGTGGTACCCGGCTGGATCGAGGCCCTGCAGTTGATGCGCGAGGGCGACCGCTGGCAGCTGACCATTCCGCCCAACCTGGGCTATGGCGTGCGCGGCGCGGGCAACGGCGCGATCCCGCCCAACCAGACCCTGCTGTTCGATATCCGGCTGGTGAAGGTGACCGTCCCGCCCAAGCCGGGCGAGAAGGGTTATGTCCCCGATCCGGCCGACCAGCAGCAATAGGCCGGCAACAGCAGGCATGGGCCGCCTTCGCCGCATCCTTCATCGCCTGTGGGCCGCGCGGCACCTGCGCGACGGCCGCGCCCGCGTCGCCATCGCGCTGGTGATGGTGGTGGCGGCCAGCGCGCTGTTCTGGACCAGCCGCGACTATACCGTGGTGGCCCCGGAATGGGACGGGCAGGTGCGTGGCATCGCCTACAATCCCAGCCACCTGTTCACCATGCGCCAGACCCGCAACGTCCCGCGCGAGCGGATCGAGCGCGACCTGGCGCAACTGTCGCGCCTGACCAGCCGGGTGCGCACCTATACGGTGGATGGCGGCATGGACAAGGTGCCGGAGATCGCCCGCCGTTACGGCATGACCGTCTCGATGGGCATCTGGATCAGCCCGGACCTGACCAAGAACGAAGAGCAGCTGGAACTGGGCATCCGCACCGCGCTGGCGAACCGGCGCACGGTGGACCGCGTCATCGTCGGCAACGAGACGCAGCTGGAAGGCTTCGTCTCGCCGGACCAGCTCAACGATTACATCCTGCGGGTGCGCGCCGCGCTGCCCGCCCGCATCAAGGTGACGACCGCCGAGCCCTGGTCCACCTGGATGCTGACGCCCGAAGTGGGCCGCCATGTGGATGTGATCTTCGTCCATCTGCTGCCCTATTGGGAGAATGTGGACATTCACGGGGCGCTGAAATCGTCCGAGAATTTCTACAACCATGTCCAGAACCAGTTTCCCGACAAGCCCATCGTGGTGGGCGAGGCGGGCTGGCCGTCGGAAGGGCGCACGCGCGGACGCGCCGAGGCGTCGGCCGCCAATGAAGGCTATTTCCTGCGCGGCTTCGTGCAGTATGCGATGGAGCGGGGCTGGGACTATTACCTGTTCGAGGCCTATGACCAGCCTTGGAAGGATGTGGGCGAAGGCGTGGCGGGCCGCTATTGGGGCATGTTCGACGCACGCGGCAATCCCAAATTCGCCTTTACCGGCCTGCTGCGGACGTTCCCGGAATGGCGCTTCTATGCGCTGATGGCCTCGGGCATCAGCCTGTTACTGGGGCTGCTGGTGCTGGGCCGCATGCCCAGGGTGCGCCAGACCGGCTATCTGGTGATGGGCGGGATGATCGTGCTGGTCTCCACCGGCCTGTTGGCGGTGATCGACGCCACCGCGCTGGAATATGTCGATCCCACCGACATCATCGCGCTGGTGGCGATGTCGCCGCTGGTGGTGTTGGCCTGCGCGGTGATCCTGACCGAGGGCATCGAGCTGGCCGCCAGCCTGTGGCGGGTGGACCGGCGCGTGGTCAAGGCGGCGATCCCCCAGGTCAGCCCGCGCGTCTCCATCCATGTGCCGACCTATAACGAGCCGCCCCAGATGGTGATCGAGACGCTGGATGCCCTGGCGCGGCTGGACTACGACAATTACGAAGTCATCATCCTGGACAACAACACGCCGGAGCCGGAAACCTGGCGGCCGGTGGAGGCGCATTGCCGGGCATTGAACGCAGGCATGGCGACGCCGCGCTTCCGCTTCTTCCATTTTGACGGGGTCAAGGGCTTCAAGGGCGGGGCGTTGAACCGCGCTCTGGCATTGACAGATCCCGCCGCCAAATATGTCGCGGTGATCGACAGCGATTACCAGGTGCGGCCCTTCTGGCTGCGCCGGGTCATTCCCTATTTCGCCGCGCCGGGCATCGCGCTGGTGCAGGGTCCGCAGGATTACCGCGACGGGCCGGAAAACCGCTTCAAGGCGATGGCCTATGAGGAATATCGCGGCTTCTTCCATATCGGCATGGTGGAGCGCAACGAGCACAACGCCATCATCCAACACGGCACCATGACCATCGTGGACCGGGCGGCCTTGGAGGAGGTGGACGGCTGGAGCGAGTGGTGCATCACCGAGGACACCGAACTGGGCCTCAAGCTGTTCGAGGCCGGATACGAGGCCGCCTATGTGCCGCAGAGCATGGGTTCGGGCCTGATGCCCGACACGCTGGAAGCCTTCATGACCCAGCGTTATCGCTGGGTCTATGGCGCCATGCAGATGCTCAAGCGCCATGCCCGCGCCATCTTCGCGGGCGGTTCGGCCCTGAGCTGGTCGCAGCGCTACCAGTTCCTGTCGGGCTGGCTGCCCTGGATCTCGGACGGGCTGGGCATGATGGTCACCATCATGGCGCTGGTCTGGACGGTGCTGATGTGGTCGCTGCCCAGCTATATCGACGTGCCGATGCCCGCGCTGTCGATGGCGGCGATGGCGCTGTTCGCCACCAAGCTGCTCAAGACCCTGCTGCTCTATCCGCCCAAGGTGGGATCGGGCATGCGCGGGGCCTTCATCGCCTCGGTGGCGGGCCTGTCGCTGACTCATACGGTGGGCAAGGCGGTGTGGACGGGCCTGTTCACCTCCGGCAAGCCGTTCCTGCGCACGCCCAAATGCGCCGATCCCGCCAACTTCACCCAGGTCCTGCGCGTGATCTGGCAGGAAACGGTGCTGCTGGCGCTGCTTTTGGTGGCGATGTTCTCGATGGCCTTCGACCGCGGCTTCCAGGATCCGGCGGTGACGCTGTGGATGGTGATGCTGGGCGTACAGGCGCTGCCCTATGCCGCCACCGTCGCCACCGCCATCGTCAGCGCCCGTTCCAACCGGACGCCCGACGCCGCCCCGCTGGACGCGCCGGCGCTGCCCAAGGCGGCTTGAGAGGCGGCTTGAAATCATGGCCGTCGCAACCCATTTTTCAGATGCCTGACTTGAATGTCTGACGCGGCCGCCCTCAAGGACCAGATGCCATGATGTCGTTCCTGACCTTCCTGTTCGTGATGTACTGGCTGCCCACCATCATCGCGGTGGTGCGCGGCATCCCGGCGCTGGGAATCGCGACTTTCAATTTCTTCCTGGGATGGACGGTGATCGGCTGGATCGTCGCGCTGGTGCTGGCGCTGGCCGGACGGGCGCCGGAGCGCATCGTCATCATCGAGGGCCGGGCGCGCGAAGTGCGCTAGGACAAAATTGACCCCGCGCTTTGCGCCCTTGTCATTCCCGCGTAAGCGGGAATCCCACTTCACGCATTCAAAAGAAAGTTGGATGCCCGCCTTCGCGGGCATGACAAAAAGACTGTGGCTTACAGCTTCAGCACCGGCGGCACGGTCTTGCCGGGATTGAGGATGTTCTTCGGATCCAGCGCCGCCTTGATCGCACGCATCGCATCCAGCTCGGCATGGCTCTTGTAGCGGGGCAGGGCGCCGACCTTCATCGCGCCGATGCCATGCTCGGCGCTGATCGAACCGCCAAAATCCTTGACGATGTCATGCACGCATTGCTGCACGGTATCCCAGTGCGCCAGGAAGGCGGCATCGTCTCCTCTTTTTTTACCAAAGTGGGCCGCGGGACTGTTGAAATTGAAATGCAGGTTGCCGTCGCCCAGATGGCCGAAGCCGACAGGCCGTGCGCCGGGCACGATCGCCAGCACGGCGGGCGTGGCGCGGGCCAGGAAGTCCGGGATCGCCGCCACCGGCACCGAGATATCGTGCTTGATCGAGGCCCCTTCGCGCTTCTGGGCCTCGGAGATGCTTTCGCGCAGCTTCCACAGCGCCGCCGCCTGGGACTGGCTGGCCGCCACAACGGCGTCGGCGACAAGGCCGTCCGAAGCCGCTTCGGCCAGTCCATTCTCGAAGGCGGCGGCGATATTGGCCTCACGCCCGCCCGTGGCCTCCATCAGCACATACCAGGGCGAGGGCGCGGACAGGGGATCGCGGGTATCGGCGATGTGGCGGATGACGAACTCCAGCGCGATGCGCGGGATGAGTTCGAAGGCGCTGAGCATCCCGCCGGTGCGGGCCTGTAACGTCCCCAGCAGCGCCACCGCCGCCTGCGGCGACGGCACGGCGGCCAGCGCGGTGACGGAAATCTCCGGTCGCGGAAACAGCCGCAGCGTGGCGGCGGTGACGACGCCCAGCGTGCCTTCGCTGCCGATGAACATCTGCTTGAGGTCGTAGCCGGTATTGTCCTTGTGCAGCGGGCGCGCCATCTCCAGCACCGTGCCGTCCGCCAGGACCGCTTCCAGCCCCAGCACCAGCGCCCGCGTCATGCCATAGCGCAGCACATGGGTGCCGCCCGCATTGGTGGCGATATTGCCGCCGATGGTGCAGCTTCCTTCCGAGGCCAGGCTGAGAGGAAACAGCAGGTCCGCCTCCGCCGCCGCCTGCTGCACCGCCGCCAGCGTCACGCCCGCTTCCACCGTCAGGGTCGCACCTTGCGCATCCAGCGCGCGGATGCGGTTGAGCCGTTTGGTGGAGAGCAGCACTTCGCCGTGAAAGGGAATCTGGCCACCCACCAGTCCGGTATTGCCGCCCTGCGGCACCACCGCCGTGCCGCTTTCGTGGCACAGCCGCAGGATGGCGGATACCTGCGCCGTGGTGGCGGGCTTGAGCAGCAGCGGCGAATGGCCCTTGTACTTGCCGCGCCATTCTTCCAGATGCGGCGCCAGTTCGGCCGGGTCCTGCGAAAAGCCGTCCGGCCCGGCCGCGTCCTTCAGCCGGTCCAGGATGCTCATCGCGGCGCGGCGGCCCGCATCAGCCGGTCGTTGATGGCCTCGCCCAGTCCCTTGCCGGGAATGGGCGACACCGCGATGCGGATGGCGGTCTTGTCCAGCGCCCGCAGCATGGCGAACAGGTTGGCGGCGGCTTCGCGCAGGTCGCCGCGCGGCGACAGGTTCATCGCCGCGCCCGGCGCATCGCCGAAGCCCAGCAGGACCTCGCCGGATTCGATCTCCTGCGCGTTCAGGCGCATGGCGGCACGTGGAGCGTAATGGCTGGCAAGCTGGCCCGGCGACTGGATCAGGTTGCCGGGCGCGCCCAGGGGGCCGATCAGGTCCTCGATCTCCTCGCGCGGGATGGCGCCGGGCCGCAGCAGCAGCGGACGATCATCGTTGAAACCGATCACCGTGGATTCGATGCCCAGCGTGGCGCTGCCGCCGTCCAGGATGAAGTCCACCTTGCCGTCCAGCCCGTCCTTCACATGCTGGGCGCTGGTGGCGCTGACCTTGCCCGACATGTTGGCCGAGGGCGCGGCCACCGGCTTGCCCGCGGCCTTCAGCAGCGCGGCGGCATCGGGATGCGACGGCGCGCGCAGCGCCACGCTGTCCAGGCCCGCGCTGACCAGCAGCGACAGGGGCGAATCCTTGCGGCGGGGCAGCACCAGAGTCAGCGCGCCGGGCCAGAACTTTTCCGCCAGCCCCTTGGCGCGTGGCGAGAAGACGACATGGCGCTGCGCTTCCTCCAGGTCGGAGACATGCACGATCAGCGGATTGAACAGCGGACGGCCCTTGGCGGCGAAGATCGCGGCCACGGCCTCGCCATTGGTGGCGTCGGCGCCCAGGCCGTAAACGGTCTCGGTGGGGAAGGCCACCAACCCGCCCTGATTCAGCACGGCGGCGGCTTCGGCTATGCCCCGCGCATCGGCGGCGGCGATCCTGGTCTGTGTCTCGATCATGGCGGGGCAATGTAGCGGCTGGTGCCCCCATGTCGAGGGCCGCGGGCCGGGGGGCAGCCCCTATCCGGGGGCATGGGAACCGGACGGCTTGCCAGAGGTCTGGGGCGTATCCGGCGTCCAGGGCGCCACAGAGGGCGGCCCCACGGGCACGGGCGCGTGGATGCCCGCGCCTTCCAGCGCATGGCGCACAGCCAGCTTGAGGTCGGACTGCACCGCGCCGAAACCGCTATTGGCGGTCCATGCCTGCACGTTCAGGATGGTGGAAAGCGGTCCCAGGCTGTCCACTTCCACCACCGGCGCGGGCGATCTGAGGATACGCGCCTCGCGCGCGATGGCGTCCAGGATCAGCTTGCGGACCATGTCCAGATTCTCGGCCCGGTCCACCTCGATGGTGAATCCCGCGCGGCGCAGCTTCTCGCGCGTGAAGTTGGAGATGCTGCCGGCGAAGATGGTGGCGTTGGGCACAGAGACGAACACGCCGTCATCGGTGACCAGGTTGGTGCGGAACAGGCCGATCTCGCGCACCGTGCCGATCACATCGGTGACCTTGACCTTGTCATCCACGCGGATGGGCCGCAGGAACAGCAGCATCACGCCGGACGCCACGTTCGACAGTGTGCCCTGCAAGGCCAGTCCGACCGCCAGCGCCGTGGCGCCGATCAGGGCGATCAGGCTGGTGGTCTGGACGCCGAACTGGCCCAGCACCGCCACGATGGTGACCGTCAGCACGGCATAGCGCACCGTCTTGGCCAGCAGCGGCTTGAGGGTGGGATCCACATGGGTGCTGCGGTTCAGCAGGCCATGCACCCAGCGTCCCAGCCAGCGCGAAATGGTCCAACCCGCCACCAGTATCAGGGTGGCGAACAGGAAATCGCGCGCGCCATTGACCATCATGACGGTCAAGGCGGGCAGGGCGGCCTTGACCGTGGCGGGCATCGCGGCGGCGGACGGCAGGACGGCGGGAAGGCTCAGCGGATCGGCCATGAAAAACCTTGGGAGAGACTTTGCGGGTTAACTGTTCCGGAATTTAGCGGGATGGCTGCCGGGAACAACGCTTGACCGGCGGAATGGTTTTGCACCCCTATGGCGGCCATGCGGATCAGGGGCGTGATCTATGGGGCGATTTGGGCGGCAATATGGTTGCCGCTTCCGGCGGGCGCGCAAAGCCAGCGCCCGTTGCGCGCCATTCCCGATTGTGCCGGACGGGTCGAAATCGCCAAGGCACGGGTGGTGCGGGTGGAGCGCAATGGCGCACTGATCCTGTCCGACGGCCGCGCCATCCTGCTGGAAGGCATCCGCCTGCCTGTACGTGACAATGGGCGGGACAGTAATGGCGCCCTGGCGGACCAGTCGCTGGCCCTGCTGGCGGAGCTGGCAAAGGCCGCCCCAATCACCTTTACCGCCACGCCGCCCAAGCAGGACCGCTATGACCGGGTGCGGGCGCAGGCCTTCGGCGATGGCGTCTGGCTTCAGACGGCGATGCTGGAGCGCGGGATGGCGCGGGTGGCGATATCGCCCGACCGCAACGAATGTGCTCCCGATCTTTACGAGGCCGAGACGCGCGCGCGCCAGGCCCGTGCGGGATTATGGGCGTCCGGCAGCTACGCCCCGCGTCCGCCGCAGGACATGAAGGGCACGGTGGGCTCCTTCCAGCTGGTGCAGGGCTGGGTGACCAATGTTGGTACCGCTTCGGGCCGCACCTTCATCGATTTCGGCAATGACTATGGCGACGGCGGCAGCCGGGTCTTTTCCGCCGTGATCCAGCCGCAGGACCGCGCCGCCTTTCGCGGCCATGACCTGCAGGCGCTGGTGGCGCGGCATGTCCGCATCCGCGGCATGGTGGTGGATGTGCGCGGACGGCCGGAGATCGGGTTGTCGAACCCTGCTCAGATAGAAATACTTGACTAGGCATAGGTCCTTTGTTGGACCAAGCACAGGTCATCCTCCCCCTTCGCGTGCGGTAGCACGCCTAAGGGGGAGGTGGTTTCAGCGTGCGAAGCCGACCTCTTGGGAGGCGAGCGTAAGCTGAAACCGGAGGGGGTGATCAAAAATGAAAAAGCCCGGCATCGCTGCCGGGCCCTTCCATTTGCGATAGAGGGTCGCAAAACTCGTGACGACCTGATCAGGCCGCCTTCTTGGTCAGCATGCCTTCGACGCGCTTGACGGCGGTGGGCTCGTCGGTCTTCTCGACCGCCGCCACCTCGCGCGCCATGCGGGCCAGCGCCTTTTCGTACAGCTGACGCTCGGAATAAGACTGTTCCGGCTGGCCGCCGGCGCGGTGCAGGTCGCGCACCACCTCGGCGATCGAGACCAGGTCGCCGGAGTCGATCTTGGCTTCATATTCCTGGGCGCGGCGGGACCACATGGTGCGCTTGATGCGGGCGCGGCCCTTCAGCGTGTTGAGGGCGCCGGCCACGACTTCCGGCGAGGACAGCTTGCGCATGCCGACCGCCTTGGCCTTGGTGGTGGGGACGCGCAGGGTCATCTTGTCCTTTTCGAACTCGATGATGAAAAGTTCCAGGCGCGCGCCCGCGACTTCTTTCTCCTCGATGCCGGACACCTTGCCGACGCCGTGGGTGGGATAGACCACATGGTCGTTGGTCTTGAATTCGTGCTTCTTGTTGGAATTGGCCGGCACTTTCTTGGCCGGGGCGGCGGCAGCGGATTTGGCGGGCGTTTTGACGGCGGTCATCTTCTTTTCCTGTGAGGACAAAGCATGGGAGAATCCCCCGGTGGGGCGCCGGCGGGCATGCGTTCGTCTCTGGCCTTGAACGGAAAAGACCCTATCACGGGTCCGGCGAAAATGGAAGAAAAATCCCGCCCATCCCATTGATATAACGGCGTTAATTTAACCGCGCGACGGAAAGGGGAGGCAAATCAACCGTTTGTGACAGTTGCTCTGTATGCAGAGCACATTCCGCCTGACGGCATGCCCCGCTGACGGTCCGTCAGGAACCTTGAGGCTAGGAACCCTGCCCCGGGGTTGGGGGAGAAGAACTGTTCCTTGTCCGGCACGCCCTGCATTTCCTTGGCGTCCCGGAGCGACGGGCAGGCGAGCGGCAGCGAGCCGTAGGCCGCGCGACCCAAGTAAACGGCGGACGCCTTAGGAACCCTGACCGGGATTGGGGGAAAAGAACTGTTCCTTGTCCGGCACGCCCTGCATTTCCTTGGCGTCCGCCGGCGGCTCGCCCTTCTGGCTGATATTGGGCCAGGTCTTGGAGTATTCCGCGTTCACCGACAGCCACTTTTCCAGGCCGGATTCGGTGTCGGCCTTGATGGCCTCGGGCGGGCATTCCGGCTCGCAAACCCCGCAGTCAATGCACTCGTCGGGGTTGATGACCAGCATGTTCTCGCCTTCATAGAAGCAGTCCACCGGGCAAACCTCGACGCAGTCCATGAACTTGCACTTGATGCAGGCTTCGGTGACGACATAGGTCATTGGGCGGGTGCTCCGGCAGGCGAAAAACGGGCTGTGCTTAAGACGGGCCGCCCGGCGAGGCAAGGGGCTTCAACAGCGCATTGCCTTGAGAATGGCTCTCACTTTTCCAGGATTTCGTAGAGAGTCCGGGCCTCTGGCGCGGGTCCGCGCCGCTCGGCCAGCGCCACGATCCGCACGGCCATGATCTGCGCGCCGAACCGCAGGGTGAGGACATCGCCGCAGCGCACCGCATGGCCGGGCTTGATGACCCGCGTGCCGTTCAGCCGGATGCGGCCTGTCTCGGCCGCCGCCTGGGCCAGGGGCCGGGTGCGGTAGAAGCGGGCATGGAACAGCCATTTGTCCAGCCGTCCGCCGGTCATCGCGCCTTCAACGCGGCCAGCCGGGCAAAAGGCGAATGCGGATCGGGTGGCGGTTCGGGCTTGCGCGGTTTCTCGCGGCCACGTGGCGCGGCGGCGCGTTTTTCCGTCTTGCGCCGCCAGACCGGCTTTGCGTCCTGTACGTCCACGGTGCGCCAGCCCAGGGCGGCGAGAACGGCGCGGGCTTCATCCTTGCCCGCGCCCAGAAGCGAGACGATGCGGTTGAGCAGCACCTCGGCATCCTCGCCCGACGACAGGCCTTTTTCCAGTTCGTCCTCCAGCCGTTCCAGCATGTCGAAACGGATGGCGCGCCCGCCCGTCACCACGAAACCGGCAGCCCGCAGCGCGCCCTGATCGCTGTCTTTGTCCACCGCGAAGGAGGTGAGGCCCGGCGCGGGCGCGGCGGGCGGAAATTCCTTTTTCGTCCAGATGCCCCAGAGCAGGGTCAGCAGCGACGCCGCGTCGGGCCGCAACAGGCGGGGAATGTAGATCGTGCGCCGTCCCATCCAGACGCCGAAGGGCCGCAGGGCGCGCAGCACCGGACCCAGCCTGTCGGGCAGGGTGACGGATGCGCGGTCCAGCGCCGCGAAATTCTCCGCCAACTGGTGCGCGACGCCGCGTGCCTCGCCGGGCAGGGCGCCGGGCGTTCCCGTCCGGGCATCCGCCGCGTCGCGCAGCGCCAGCAGCGGCTGGAGACGCGCCGCGATGCGGCCGTCAATCCAGGCTTGCAGGCGCGCTTGCAGCGGCTCGGCTTTCACATGGGCATCGGCCATCACCTGTACCTGCGGCGACAGCGGCGAGAATCCGGCCACCAGCTTTCCCACCATCGCGCCGTCCCACCACAGCTTGCCATGCTCGCTGAGGGTGATGGCGGCGTCGTCGGACTGAGCCAGCGCGATGCTGCGGGCGGCAATCTCGCTTTCCAGGCCCTTGAGCGCGGCGGCACGCAGGGTGCGGCCATGAATGCCGACGGCGCGCGGATCGGGCACGAAACGGAATCCGTCCAGCCTGCCGATGGCCTCGCCGCCGATGGAGACGCCGCCCGCTTCGTCCAACGCCAGGGCGGCGAATTCGTCGTCGCGCAGATGCTTCATCAGCACCGAGGTGCGCCGGTCAATGAAACGCTGCGTCAGCGCCTGATGCAGCGCGTCGGACAGCCGGTCCTCCACCGCGCGCGTGACGCCCTGCCAGTGCGCGCCGTCGCGCGTCCAGCCCTGGCGGTGCGCCGCATAGGTATAGGTGCGGATCATCGCCAGCCGTCCCGACAGGGTGGCGACATCGCCTTCGGTTACATCCGCGCGCGCAATCTGGCGTCCCAGCCAGTCGTCGGGAATGGCGCCATCCTGTTGCAGGAACTGGAAGACGGATTTGACCAGCTTCACATGCTCGTCGGTGGACAGCTTGCGGAAGTCGGGAAGCTGGCAGACGTCCCACAGGCGCAGGATCGCATCGCGCGATGTGGCGGTGGTCTTGATTTCGTCGTCGTCCGACAACAGCCGCAGCGCCACTGCGTCACTGGCGGGCCGCGCCCGCGCCAGACCGCGTTCCGGTGG
>Ga0182737_1003031_pt1 | contig 12855 bp, 11 predicted proteins | sample eDN5th30CBELigOP_FD_128878 | JGI IMG/M metagenome (GOLD analysis project Ga0182737, IMG submission 128878) | Enriched Organic Plus compost microbial communities from Emeryville, California, USA - eDNA 5th pass 30_C BE-Lig OP (version 2) (version 2) ... | reverse complement strand
GTTCGGGTCCAGCGCGTTCCAGGGCGCGTCATTGCGCACGATCGCCTACACCCTGATCGTCGTCGCCTTCGAGTTCGCGCTCGGGCTCATCGTCGCGCTCATCTTCGCGTCGCTCGGGCAGCGTTCAGCGGTCTTCCGCACGATCTTCATGTATCCGCTCATGATCGCGCCTGTCGTCGCCGGGCTTCTCTGGCGGTTCCTGCTGGTCGACAACTTCGGCATCCTCAACGAGCTCTTGTCCCGAGTGGGCATCCTGCAGAGCCCGAGCCAGATCGGATGGCTGAGCGACCCCGACATCGCGCTCTTCTCGGTAGCGCTGCCCGACGTCTGGCTCACGACGTCGTTCATCACGCTCGTGCTCTTCGCCGGCCTGCAGAACGTGCCCGGCGATGTCATCGAGGCGGCCCGGCTCGACGGGGCGAACTTCCCCACGCTGCTGTTCCGAGTGATCATCCCGCTTCTGCGCCCCGTCATCGCGGTCGCCCTCATCGTCCGCGGTATCGACGCCGCGCGCGCGTTCGACATCATCCTCATCCAGACCAACGGCGGGCCCCAGGAGAGCACGACGACCCTGAGTCTGCTGATCTATCGCACGATGACGCGCTACGGAGACATCGGGCTCGCGAGCGCTATGGGCACCATCTACCTCATCGCGATGCTCGTCGTGGCATCGCTCGCGATCTTCGCGATCTGGCGTCCGGGGAGCGAGCGATGAACGGCATCGAGACGCGCCGGGTGTCGACGCGCGTGATCCTGTGGATCGCGCTCGCGATCGCGCTCGTGCTCTACGGCTTCCCCTTCCTCTATCTCCTGCTCACCTCGTTCAAGACGCCGAGTGATGCGATCGCCGTGCCCCCCTCGGTGCTGCCCGAGGTGTGGACCCTCGAGAACTACGTCACGGCGCTCACGAAGGACGGTGTCGTGCCGGCCCTCATCAACAGCGTCGTCACGGCCGTCGTCAGCACGCTCATCTCGCTCGTGCTCGCCGTTCCGGCTGCCTACGCGATCACGCGCTATCGCACGCCGAGCGGGCGCGCGTTCGTCGTCGCGGCTCTCGTCACGCGTATGGTGCCGACGATCGCGATCGGCGCGCCCCTCGTCGAGACGATGCGCACCCTCGGGATCAGCGACACCTCGTTCGCGCTCGCGATCGCCCACACGACGATCTCGCTGCCCCTCTCGATCTGGCTCATGGCGAGCTTCTTCGAGGCGGTGCCCGATGAGCTCGAGGAGGCTGCCAAGGTCGACGGCACCTCCCGGCTGGGTGCCCTGTGGCGCGTCGTGCTGCCCGTCGTGTCGGGCGGAGTGGCCGTGACCGCGATCTTCGCCTTCCTCGCCTCATGGAACGAGTTCCTGTTCGCGCTCCTCCTCACCTCCGTGCGTGCGCAGACGACGCCCATCGTGATCGCGAACTTCCAGACGCAGTTCGGCCTCGACTGGGGAGCGATGACGGCGCTCGCGACGCTCTACTCGATCCCCGTCATCCTTCTCACGCTCGCACTGCAGCGGCACATCGTCGCGGGCCTCACCCTCGGCGCGGTGAAAGGATGAACGGTCGCGTACCCGTGGTGTCCAGCACGAGCGAGCCCACGCACCCCGAGGAGGGAGAGGGACTGTGGCAGTGAGAGGGGTCGGAATCCGGGATGTGGCCAAGCTGGCCGGCGTGTCCGTCACGACCGTGTCGCACGTCCTCAACGACACGCCCCAGATGCGGGTGGCGCCGGAGACGCGCGCACGCGTGCGAGAGGCTGCGGAGGCGCTCGGGTACGGTCCCAACCGTGCGGCGCGCGCCCTGCGCACGAACCGCTCGGGGCTCATCGGCCTCCTGAGCGAGGAGATCGCGACGACGCCGCATGCGGGCCGGATCATCCTCGGGGCGCAGGACGCCGCGCGCGAACACGACTTGACACTCGTGATCATCAACGCCGAACGCGGATCGAGCGACGGCTCGCACAAGGACGAGGTGCAGACGCTCATCGATCGCCAGGTCGAGGCGATCCTCTACGCGACGATGTATCACCGTCGGGTCTCGCTCCCGCCCAACATCCAGGGCGTGCCCGCTGTGCTCATCGACTCGACGGACCGTGCCGGCATCGTGCCGGCCGTCGTGCCCGATGAGGTCGGAGGAGCCGTCGCCGCGGTGTCGCACCTCGTCGAGGCAGGTCACACGCGCGTCGGCTTCCTCAACAACGACGACGACGTGCCGGCGACGCATGAGCGGCTCATCGGATTCAAGCGCGTGCTGCACGAGCACGGCATCCCGGTCGACGAGAGCCTCATCGTGCAGGCGCCGTCTGAGACGCTGCCGGGTTACGCGCTCGCGCGCGAGGTGCTCGACCGTCCCGATCGGCCGACGGCGCTCTTCTGCTACAACGACCGGATGGCGATGGGCGCCTATCGCGCCGCCGCGGAGCTCGGTCTCGACATCCCGGGCGATCTCTCGATCGTCGGGTTCGACAATCAGGAGCTCATCGCGGCCAATCTCTTCCCCGGCCTCACGACCGTCGCGCTCCCGCACCACGAGATGGGGGTGTGGGCCGTCGAGACGCTCGTCAAGCTGCTCGGCGGAGAGGCTGATCGCAAGGCGCTCGCCGACGAGCCCACTCGTCTCGCGTGCCCGATCGTCGTCCGCGGCTCCGTCGCTCCACCTCGAGACAGCTGAAAGGTCCATCACGAATGCTTCGCCTCGCCTCGTCGTGGGTGTGGGACTTCTGGATCGCCGATGACGGCGACCGCTACCACCTCTTCTTCCTCAAGGCATCCCGCGCGCTCCTCGATCCCGACCGTCGGCACTGGCGAGCCACGATCGGCCACGCGACGTCGACCGATCTCGTGACGTGGATCGAGCACGCCGATGCCGTCATCCCGGACGACGCCCCCGCGTTCGACGACCTCGCGACCTGGACCGGTTCCGTCGTCCGCCAGGATGACGGAACGTGGCGGATGTTCTACACCGCAGTGAGCCGCGCCGAGGGCGGGCTCGCGCAGCGCATCAGCTCCGTCGTGTCCGACGACCTCTCCACGTGGCGCCGCGAACCCGACAGGCAGGTGCTCGAACCGGATGCCCGGTGGTACGAGACGATTGCGACGCGGCAGTGGCCCGACCAGGCATGGCGTGACCCCTGGGTCTTCCGCGACGGAGGCGTTTGGCACATGCTCATCACGGCGCGTGCGAACGAGGGGGCGCCCGACGACCGCGGCGTGATCGGTCACGCGACATCGCCTGACCTCGTCACGTGGACCGTTCAGCCACCGCTCTCCCATCCGGGGGCCGGTTTCGGGCACGTCGAGGTCGTGCAGGTCGTCGTGGTGGACGGCCGGCCGGTGGGGCTCTTCTCCTGCCTGGGCCCCGAGCTCGCGGCAGGCCGTCGTGCGGCGGATCCCGTCGGGGGAGTGTGGGCTTTCCCGGTCGAGGCGCTGACGGGGCCCTTCCGCGTCTCGGATGCGTACCGGCTCACCGACGAGCGGCTCTATGTCGGACGACTCGTGCAGGATCGCGCGGGCCGGTGGCGGTTCCTCGCGTTCCGCAACGACGATGGGGCCGGCGGATGGGTGGGCGAGATCACCGACCCGCAACCCGTGGAGTGGGTGGACGGCCGGCTCGTCGTCGACATCGCGGCGTCGCTCGATGCGCATGGCGAACGGGTGCCGTCGTGATGGGCGGCGCGCTCGTCGTCGGTGAGGCGCTCATCGACTCGGTCGTCGACGCCGGCCGTGTGACGCGCCATCCTGGCGGCTCTCCCGCGAACGTGGCGCTCGGGCTCGCACGGTTGGGGGTCTCGACGCGCTTCCACACGGCGATCGGCGACGATGCCGATGGCCGGTTACTGCGGGCTCATCTGGATGCGTCCGGCGTCGTGATGACCGCCGAGTCCCTGATCGGGAGGCCGACCTCCGAGGCGATCGCGACGCTCGCCCCCGACGGGTCGGCGAGCTATGAGTTCGCGCTGAGCTGGGAGCCGCGGCCTCTCGTCGATCTCGGGAGCCCGCGAGCGATCCATGTCGGATCCATCGCGGCAGTGCTCGCACCCGGTCGCTCCGTTGTGAGCGATATCGCGCGGCAGGGGCGCGCGGAGGGCGTTCTCATCACCTTCGACCCGAACGTGCGGATGAGCCTCGTCGACGATGCGCCCGAGTCCGGAGAGACGCTGCGCACGCTCGCCTTCATGAGCCATGTCACGAAGCTCAGCGACGAGGATGCCGCGTTCCTGTTCCCGGGCGTCGAGGATGAGCGCGTCGTCGATCTCCTCATCGAGGCGGGCGTCGCGGTCGCCGCCGTCACGCGCGGCAGCAGAGGCGCTTATTTGGGGAGCGGTTCGCACCGAGTCGCCGTACCCCCGGTCACCACGGCGGTGGCCGATACCGTCGGCGCCGGCGACTCGTTCATGGCTGCCCTCGTCTGGAGCCTCGTCTTCGGCCCCGAGGGATGGGACGGTCGCCCCGTCTCGGTGAGCCGCCTCGAGAGCATCGGCACGACGGCAGCCCGGGCGGCCGCGCTCACCGTCTCGCGGCCCGGTGCCGACCTTCCGACCCTGACCGAGCTCACGAGCGTCGCGTGAACGCGACGACGCCGGACGACCCCACGGAGGTGGCACGGATGTCACGCACCAACCACTACGACGTCACGACGTGGCCGATCGGTGACGCGAGGGCAGACATCGGCGAGGTGCTCAACAGCATCATCGACGACATCAAGACGCGCCAGGTGGCCACCGACGGCGAAGACGGAGGCAAGCCGGGGGCGGTGATCTCCATTCCGCCGGGGGACTATCGACTGCGCACTCAGGTGCTCATCGACGTCAGCTTCCTGAGGATCGAGGGCGCAGGGCACGGGTTCACGTCGTCGAGCATCCGTTTCAACGTCCCCGCCGAGGAGTGGGGGGAACTGCACGAACTGTGGCCGGGCGGCAGTCGCATCCTCGTCGACCTTCCCATCGGCGACGGCTCCGAAGCCGACGGTGCCGCCTTCCTCGTCGAGCGGAGCGGAAGCCCCCGGATCAGCTCCGTCGAGTTCTCGAACTTCTGCATCGACGGCTTGCACTTCGTCTCGGACGGCTCGCGACTGCACCCCGAGAACACCTACGTCAACGGAAAGACGGGCATCTACGTCGCGAGCGCCAACGACTCGTTCCGGGTCACGGGGATGGGGTTCATCTATCTCGAGCACGCCCTCACGATCTTCAACGCCGACGCCCTCTCGGTCCACGACAACTTCATCGCCGAGTGCGGAAGCTGCATCGAGCTGCGCGGATGGGGGCAGGCGTCGAAGGTCACGGACAACCTCATCGGAGCGGGCTTCCGTGGCCACTCGATCTACGCGGAGAACCACGGTGGGCTCCTCATCACGGCGAACAACGTCTTCCCGCGGGGCGCGAGCAGCGTGCATCTCTCGGGAGTCACGCGCTCGAGCGTCACGAACAACCGGCTGCACTCGTTCTACCCGGGGATGGTGCAGCTCGAGGGGTGCGCCGAGGTGCTCGTCTCCTCCAATCACCTCCTGCGTGACCACGAGCCCTGGGAGCCCTTCCTCGCCATCGACAACGGCCTCGACGACCTTGTCGGCCTCGTGCGCGTGAGCGGCAGCGGCAATTCGATCATCGGCAACCATTTCTCCGAGGTCATCGACGCGACGACCATCCGGCCGGCGGGCGCGAGGCCCGTCATCATCCGATTGACGGCGGGCGGCGAGAACTACGTCGCGGCCAATCACGTGGTTGCGAGCAGCGTGGAGAGCGTCTCTGGCGATTCGGCGTTCGCCGCCCAGGTCGAGGCCCTGCTGTCGGCGGGGGCCGCTCGGCGCCTCCCCGTGACGACGGTGCTCGTCGATGCCGCGTCCACGCGCAACATCGTCCTCGACTCGGGGACCGAGGCCGAGGTCGAGCTGGACCTCACGTCGAACGCGTTCCGAGCGACGCCCGCGCTCCCTGCACCGTGACGCGGGCGCGCGCCCACGCGACGACGCGCGTCAGCGGCGTCCGCGACCCCTCGGCGTCTCGACCGTCGGAATCGCGCCCGTCACCATGCCGACGAGCTGCTCGCCCGTCACGTCCTCCGTGCGGGTGCCTCCGACGACGCGACCGCCGCGCATGACCCACACCTGATCGGTGAGCCGCTTGACCTGCTCGAAGTTGTGCGAGACGACGAGCACGGTCTGGCCCTGCTCGACGACGCGGCGGATGAGGGCCTCGACCTGGGCGGTCTCGTTGAGTCCGAGCGCCGCCGTGGGCTCGTCGAGGATGATCATGCCCTTGGCCCACATGACACCACGCGCGATCGCGACAGCCTGCCGCTGGCCTCCCGAGAGCCGTTTGACGGTGCGCGTGACGGGCGGCACGTTGACCGCGAGCTGCGCGAGCAGCTCCGCCGCCGTGTCGCGCATCGCGCGTCGGCGCGTGATCCGGAACGGGCCGAACCCCGCGGTGAGCTCGCGATCGAGGAAGAGGTTCTGCCAGACGCTCAGCTGGTCGCACAGCGCGAGATCCTGGTAGACCGTCTCGATGCCCGCCTCGCGCGCATCCTGGGGCGAGCGGAACGACACGGGGCGCCCATCCACGAGGATCTCGCCGCTGTCGGGCGTGTAGAGACCCGTGAGGCACTTGATGAGCGTCGACTTGCCCGCGCCGTTGTCGCCGACGATCGCGGTGATCTCGCCGGCTCGCACATCGAGCGACGCACCCTTGAGCGCCTCGACACTGCCGAACGACTTGCGCAGATCGCGCACTTGAACCTTGACCTCGTTCACTTGCGACCTCTCATGAGCGTGGCGGCGGCGATGACCACGATGCCGATCACCAGGGGGGAGTAGAAGGCGTCGACCCCGAGCAGCGTGAGCCCCGACTGCAGGAAGGTCAACAGGATGGCACCGAGCACGGGACCGTAGATCGTCGCGCGACCGCCGAAGAGGCTCACACCGCCGAGCACGACCGCGGCGATCGCCTTGAGCAGGTAATCCGTGTTGGTCGCGGGCTGGCTCGATCCGATGTACGAGGTCAGCATGATCGCGCCGATCCCGCCCATGAGACCGCAGATCATGTAGCCGGCGAGCTTGATGCGCGGGACCCGCAGCCCCATCGCGGTCGCGGCATCCGGGTTGTCGCCCACCGCGAGAAGGTGCGTGCCGAAGCGCGTGTGGAAGAGCACGACGTGCAGCACGATCGCGATCGCGATCGCGATGAGGAAGTTGAAGCGGATGCCGCCCATCCCTTGCGTGCTGATCGCGGTGAGCACGGGCTCCGAGATGATGACGGGCTTGCCGTCGGAGATGATGAGGCACAAGCCCATCACGAGGCTCAGGGAGCCGAGGCTCACGATGAAGTCGGGGATCCTCACCCAGCCCACGAACGTGCCGTTGAGGGCGCCGACCACGAGCCCCGTCGCGAGCGCCACGATGCAGCACAGCACGAGCGGGAGGCCCGCCTGGTGCGCCGTCGCCATCGTGACGCTGCCGAGCGCGACCGTCGCGGCGAGCGACAGGTCGATGCCGGCGAGGGTCACGGCGAACGTCGCACCGAGTGCGAGCACGATCGGGATCGTCGAGTCCGCGAGCATCGTCGTGATGCTCGGCCACGAGATGAACCGCGGCTTGAGGATCGAGAACACGATGATGAGCAGGACGAGCGCCACGGGCGCGGTGAGCTTCGTCCACACCTCCTCGGTGCCGATGCGCCGCAGCGCCTCGCGGAGTCGGTCGGAGCGCGCGGCTCCCGCCTCGACGGACGGATGGGGTCGGGTCGTGGTCATGAGGGTGAGGATCCCCGTGTCTTCCTGTTACTCGAAGGGGTTCGGGACGACGAACTCCGCGGGCGGCGCCGGGAAGGCGTCGAGCGCGGATTGCGCGTTCTCCGAGGTGACGATGAGCACGGGCGTCTCGACGGAGGCGGGGATGTCCGCCCCGTCGATCGCCGCGAGGCACGCCTGCACGGACTGGACGCCCATGAGGTACGGGAACTGCTCGATCGCGGCCGGCTGGCCTCCCGCGATGATGTCCGAGAGCTGGTCCTTCGTGCCGTCGATGCCGACGACCGCGATCTGGTCGTCGAGGCCGGCCTCCTGGACCGCCTGCTGGATACCCATCGCCATGTCGCCCGACGGGGTGAAGAAGCCCTTGATGTCGGGGTTGCTGAGGATGATGGTCGCGGCCGCGCTCTTCGCCTTGGCCTTGTCGAAGTCGGCAGCGACGGTCTGGGTGATCTCGAGCTTGCCCTCGACGGCCTTCGTGAAGCCCTCGAGACGCGCGTTGCTGCCCGGGTCGGCCGCAAGCCCCCCGATGAGCGCGACCTGGTCGCCCTCCTGCAGCAGCTGCAGCATGGCCTCGCCCCCCGCTTCGCCTGCCGTGATGTTGTTGGTGCCGACGTAGCTCGTGATCTCCACACCGGCCGCGGATGCCGCGTCGAGGTCGATCGGCAGGTCGAGGTTCACGATGGGGGTGCCCTCTTGCGTGAGCGGAGCGAGTCCGCTGATGAGGTTCGTCTGGCTCGTCGGGTTGACGACGTAGCAGTCGTAGCCGTCGGCGACGAGCGCATTGAGCTTCGCAGCCTGGCCGGAGTCGTCGGTGACGTTCTCGGCCGCGACGACCGTGAGGTCGGCACCGGCCTCATCGGCCGCGGCCTGCGCCCCCTCCGCCATCGCGCCGAAGTACGTGTTGTCGAGCGGCTTGATGACGAACGCGATCCGCGGGGCGCCGTCGCCGTCGGTGCCGCCGTTGCCGTCATCGCCCGCGGCGCAACCGGCGAGGGTGACGGATAGGATCGTGCCTGCCGCGGCGGCTGCAACGCCGTACCGATGCCGGCGAGTGAGATGCTTCATCGCTTTCTCTCCTTTGAGTGTGATTCGTGATGGTGCGTGATGCTCGTGAGAGCGGGTGACGCGGTGGCCGGTCGCGGCGGGTTCTTGTCCAGTGCCGCTGCGATCGGCCCTCCTCGGGGCGTGCGTCGCCGCCGCGCTCAGCTCGGCATGCTGCCGACCATGAGCGGTGAGGTCAGAGGGACGCATCCGCACGTCGTGCCGAACTCGATGTCGAGGTCGACGCTCAGCGTGCGGGGCGGGAGCGAGGGATCCGCCGTGCGTTCGGCGAGGAGCTTCATGGCGCGCGAGGCGACCGTCTGCACGGGGATGACGGCCTGCGTCGGCTGCAGGCCGGTGACCGTCGCCTCGCCGATCGAGTCGATCGTCGTGACGAGCACGTCGCGGGGGATGCGCAGCCCGAGCCGGGCGATCGCCGACATCGCACCCCAGAACATCCGGTTGTTCGTCGTGAAGACGCCGAAGGGCGGTTCGAGCTGCCGGAAGAGGTCGTAGGCGCCGGCCGCCGCGTCATCCGGTGTCGCGTGGCCCGCGCTGATGTGCACGTCGAGACCCGCCTGGCGCATGACGCGCGTATACCCCGTACGGCGGTCGCGCACGTTCGAGGTCGAGGTGTTGCCCGCGATGAGCGCCACCTGCGTGAGGCCGTGGTGCTTGACGAGATGCCCGACGAGCTTCTCGGCAGCCTTGCGGTTGCCTGCGAGCACATGATCGGCCATGTCGCGGACGGATGGCACCGTGCGGTCCACGATGACGGTCGGGATCTCGGAGACCGCGTCGGGCAGGCTCGGCGCGCCCGACGGGAGCACGATGAGGCCGTCGACGCGCTGCTGGCGGAAGGTGCGCAGGTAGCGCTCCTCCTGCTCGATCTCCTCGTCCGAATCGCCGAGGAGGAGCGTCGGGCTCGTGGGGGAGAGGCGCTCCTCGATCGCGCGCGTGAGAAGGGCGAAGTAGCCGTTGCGCACGTCGGGGATGATGAGGCCGATGAAGCCCGAGCGTTTCGTGCGCAGTCCTGTGGCGGCGGCGTCGCCCACGTAGCTCAGCTCCTTGACGGCGGCGAGCACCTTCTCGCGCATCGCGCTCGTCACGTAGGGCTCGTCGTTGAGCACGCGCGAGACGCTCTTGAGCGACACGCCCGCGAGCTGGGCGATGTCGACGAGTCGCGAGGGGCGGCGCAGCCCGCTCGAGGTGCGGTCGGCGCTCATGATGAGCACCGCGACGGCGACATACGCTCCATAGAGCGTCTCCCTCCTGTTACGCACGGGTCATCCCCGGGCCGCGAACCGGTTCGCCGGTCGTCATGGGCACGATGTCGGCGGCCGGGTAGTCCTCTGCCTTCCACCATCCTGTCGCGACGCCCGCGAGGAGGGCGGCGCCTCGCGAGACGGCCTCGCGTTCGGCAGCCATCGCGACGGGATGGGTCGCGCGGCGCAGCTTCGCCTCGATCCAACGACGCGATCGGAGGCCGCCGCCGATGAGCAGCGTCGCGCCGCTCACGCCCGCGAGCCCGCGCATGCCCGCCTCGGCATCCGCGGCCGCCTCGGCATAGCCCTCGAGCGTCGCCGCCCACGCGACCTCGGGAGGCAGAGCGCGGAGCGCGGCGGGCACCTCGCCCGACTGCATCGCGAGGAGCGTGTCGAAGTCGAGCGGATCGGCGTCGATGCGGATGGCGGCGAACTCGATGTCACCGCGATCGATGCCGAGCGCCTTCTGAAGGTGCTTGAGCGCGAGGCCCGGGCGCAGGGTCTCCCAGAGGAGCATGTAGCGGTCGGTGCCCGGCCACGCCGTGAGGGTGAGGTCACCCGGACGTCCCACAAGGCTCGACGGAGCAGGACCGGCCGCTCCCTCCCACGCGACGACGAGGGGTTCGCCCGTGCCCATCGAGTCGATGACCTCGGTGCGCTCGCCGCCCGCACCGATCACGCCGACCGGATGGTCGTGCCCCGCGACCGTGACGGGGATGCCGTCGGGCAGTCCGCTCCACGCGGCACCTGCGGGGCTGATGCGACCGAGCACGGTGCCCGCCGTGCGGGCGGGAGCCCACGTGATCTTCTCGAGGCCCGCGACGGCGAGGATATCGGTGTCGTACTTGGCGCGGATGGGATCGTACGCGCCGCTCGTGGCCGCGAGCGAGTGCTCTTGGCCGAGCGCTCCCGTGAGGCGCCACAGGGTGAGGCCGGCGACGCCGGTCCAGGTGCCGGCGACGTCGTGGCCGTGGCGGCGGAGCCATCCGATCTTCGCGATGCTCGTGACGTTGCGGGGGCGGCGGCCGGTGCGCCGCAGGATCTCGGCCTCGCCGAAGGCATCGATGAGATCGCGCACGATCTCGTCGCCGCGGTCGTCGTGCCACGCGACGAGGGGGAGCTCGCTCGGCCCGTCGCTGCGGATGACGGTCCCCGTCTCACCCATGCTCGCGATGCCGACGCCGACGACGCGAGAGCGCAGCTCGCCCAGGTCGACGACCGCGGCACGCACTGCCTCGAAGAGCGCGTGGTGGCTCATCTCGACGCCGTGCTTGCCCGGCGCGAAGGGGGTGGGCGCCGTGCCCATGCCGCGGGTGCGACCGTGGCGGTCGACGACGTTCGCTTTGATCGTCGACGTCCCGAGGTCGATCCCGAGCAACAGCTCGTCGCGCATGCTGACCGTCTCCTTCGACGCTTGACTAACGATGGACAAAGTAGCAAGCCCACCGTAATCTGTCCACCGTTGTCAGAAAATCCGCTCCGCATCCGCGAGAGCCCCTCACAGGAAGAGGTCCCCGTGTCACTCATCACCCTCCGCCAAGCGCTCGACGCCGCGCGCGACGGCGGCTACGGCGTCGGCGCGTTCAACGTGACGGATCTGGTGCAGGCCGAAGCCGTGCTCGAGGCGGCAGCCGAGACGGACTCCCCGGTCATCGTGCAGACCATCGCGGGCGCGTCCGCGCACTCGGCCGATGAGATCTTCTGGACCGCGCTCCTCGGCCTCGTCGAGCGGTACAGCGATGTGCCCACCGTCGTGCACCTCGACCACGGCCCGAGCTACGACGATTGCGTGCGTGCCATCGGTGCGGGCTTCACGAGCGTCATGATCGACGGCAGCCTGCTCGAGGACCGCGTGACGCACGCGAGCTTCGAGGAGAACGTCGCCGTCACCCGCAAGGTCGTCGACTACGCCCATGCGCGCGGGGTCTCGGTCGAGGGCGAGCTCGGCACGATCGGCGGATCCGAGGACGGCGGCGCGACCGTCAAGGAGATCGTCCTCGCCGACCCGGACGATGCGGAGGCGTTCGTCGCGCAGACGGGCGTCGACGCGCTCGCCGTCGCGATCGGCACCTCGCACGGCGCCTACAAGTTCACGAGTCCGCCGGACGGGAGCGTCCTCCACATGGAGCTCATCTCGCGCATCGCCGAGCGGATCCCCGACACGCACCTCGTCATGCACGGCTCCTCGTCGTTGCCCGCGGAGCTGCGTGCCGTCATCAACGCCCACGGCGGCACGCTGCCCGAGTCGTGGGGCGTGCCCGAGGACGAGAAGGCGCGCGCCACCAAGCTCGGCGTGCGCAAGATCAACCAGGGGATGGACTCGCACATGGCCTACATCGCAGCGGTGCGCACCTCGCTCGCCGAGGACGGCATCACGGTCGACCCCGCGCCCGCCGAGCGACGCGGGCGCGAGGCCATGCAGCGCATGGTGGCCGAACGGATGCACGTGTTCGGCCAGGCCGGCCAGGCGTACCGCCACCGCTGATGAGCGCCCGGCCGGCCACCGCTCTCCGGGCGGTCGGGCCAGCCGCGCGCGTCAGGATGCCGGGAAGCTCACGCGCGCGAGCTCCTGAGACACGTGCCACATCCGCCGCGCCGCCTCGGCGTCGCGCAGGGGCGGGTAGAGCCGCTGCGGCGCGGGCGCGCCCCCGAGGTGGCCGGGACCGCTCGGTCCCGTGAACGAGCCGCCCGCGGCCTCCGGTGATGTCGCCGCGTAGAGGGCGGGGAGGCCCGCGCTCTCGGGCGTGCCCGTGATGCCGAGCCGGGTCAGCATCCGGATGACGCGCCGCGCGGACGTCTCGCGCTCGCG
>Ga0182737_1003028_pt1 | contig 12867 bp, 9 predicted proteins | sample eDN5th30CBELigOP_FD_128878 | JGI IMG/M metagenome (GOLD analysis project Ga0182737, IMG submission 128878) | Enriched Organic Plus compost microbial communities from Emeryville, California, USA - eDNA 5th pass 30_C BE-Lig OP (version 2) (version 2) ... | reverse complement strand
GTCGTCACGATCGCGTCGCGACCCGCGGCGCGGCCCGCGGCGCGGCCCGCCCACCACAGCCCCTTGATCGCGAGATTGATCGCCTCGGTGCCCCCCGCCGTGAACACGACCTCGATCGGATCGGCGTCGAGCACCGCGGCGAGGCGCTCGCGCGCGTCCTCGAGCGCCGCGCGAGCCGCGCGGCCGTCGGCATGGATCGACGAGGGATTGCCCCGGGTCGCGAGCGCCGCCGTGTACGCCTCGAGCGCCTCGGGACGTACGGGCGCGCTCGCCGCGTGGTCGAGGTAGACGCGCACGCACCAAGTCTGCCGGAGCTCCCCGAAGCCCGCGCGGCGCCGTCCGCGAGCGGTCGCGCGCGCACGCCGGGGAGCCGGTCCGCGAGCACGACCACGCGTTCGCGCTCGCTACCCTGGACGGCATGCCGTCCGCCGAACGTCCCGTCCCCCTCGGGGTGCACCGGACCGGCCGGGGCGGACGCATCGCCGTGTGGTCCGCGCACGCGACGGCGATCGAGGTGTGCCTCTTCGACGGCGCCGACCTCGACTGGATCGCCGCGACGATCGAGCTCGAGCGCGGACCCGGGGACGTCTGGAGCGCCGAATCGAGGCTCCTCGAACCGGGCGTGCGGTACACGCTCCGCGTCGACGGGCCGACCGGCCCGGGTCACGTCTTCGACCGCACGACGCACCTCCTCGACCCCTACGCGCGCGGACTCGTCCGGACGCCGGGCGGCGAATGGCGCGGGTACGTGCAGGACGAGGACGGCTTCGACTGGGGCGGCATCGAGAAGCCCGGGACGAAGCTCGACCACACCGTCGTGTACGAGGCGCACGTCAAGGGGCTCACGAAGCTCAGCCCCTCCGTCCCCGCCGAGCTCCGCGGGACGTACGCGGGCCTCGCGCACGAGTCCACGATCGCGTACCTCAAGGACCTCGGCGTCACGGCGGTCGAGCTCCTGCCCATCCACCAGTTCGTGAGCGAGCAGCGGCTCGTCAAGCAGGGACTCACGAACTACTGGGGCTACAACACGCTCAACTTCTTCACGCCGCACGCCGCCTACGCGACGCGAGCTGCGCAGCTCGGCGGGACCGGCGCGATCCTCCGCGAGTTCAAAGGCATGGTGCGCAACCTTCACGAGGCCGGCATCGAGGTCATCCTCGACGTCGTCTACAACCACACCGCCGAGGAGGGGCTCGACGGTCCGACGACGTCGTTCCGCGGCATCGACAACCGCTCGTACTACCGGCAGACCGACGAGGGCGAGTACATCGACACGACCGGGTGCGGGAATGCGCTCGACACCTCCGTCCCCGCGGTGCAGCGCCTGATCCTCGACTCGCTCCGGTACTGGGCCGAGGAGGTCCAGATCGACGGGTTCCGGTTCGACCTCGCGGCGACGCTCGGGCGCAATGCCGAGCACGAGTTCGACCCGGAGCACCCGCTCCTCCTCGCCATTCGCGACGACCCGGTGCTCGCCGGCACGAAACTCATCGCCGAGCCGTGGGACGTCGGGGCGGGCGGCTGGCAGGTCGGGCACTTCCCGTACGGCTGGTCGGAGTGGAACGACGGGTTCCGCGATCGCATGCGCCGCTTCTGGCTCACCGACCTCGCGACCGCTCGCGAGACCGGCGCGGCGCCAGAGGGGATCGGGGCGCTCGCCCGCCGAATCGCGGGAAGCGCCGAGGTCTTCGCGCAAGAGCGGGGGCCCCTCGCCTCGGTCAACTTCGTCACCGCCCACGACGGTTTCACGCTCGCCGACCTGACGGCGTACAACGAGAAGCACAACCTCGGCAACGGCGAGCAGAACCGCGACGGCTCGGAGGTGAACCACTCGTTCAACTTCGGCATCGAGGGTCCGACCTCGGATGAGCGAATCCTCGAGGCACGACGCAAGGCCATGCGCAACCTCCTCGGCACGGTCCTGCTCTCCGCTGGGGTCCCGATGCTCACCGCCGGCGACGAGCTCGGCCGCACGCAGCGCGGCAACAACAACGCCTACAACCAGGACAGCGAGCTCACGTGGCTCCCGTGGGAGCTCGAGGACTGGCAGCAGGACCTGCTCGAGGTCACGAAGGCGCTCACGGCGCTCCGCCGCGCGAACCCGGCGCTCCGGCCGGTTCGGTACGGCAAGTGGGGCGAGACCGTGCCGAGCGCGACCCAGATGGACTGGTACAACAAGCAGGGCCTCGCGATGACGATGGAGGACTGGGACTCGCCCGAGGAGCGCACGCTCCAGTACCTCGCGGCGTCGACGCCCGAGTTCGAGCCGTTCAACCGCATCCTGCTCGTCGTCCACGGCCTCGAGGACGACGTCTCGGTCGTGCTTCCCGCACACGAGGGCGTGGCCTCGTACCGGCTGCTGTGGGATTCGGCGGTCGCGACGCTCGAGGGGCGGGCGATCGACCACGCGCCCGGGGACTCGCTCGTCGTCGCGGGCATGTCGATGCAGCTCTTCGTCGCGCTCGGCGCGGCTGGCTAGTCCGACTGCGACGGTCGGCGCTCCGCCAGGAGCTCGCGCACGACGCGCGGGAGCGCCGCGCACAGGTCGAGCACGGTGAACGGGCCCCCCTCGGACGCGATCGCCCCGGCGCGGGCGTGGACGAATGCGGCGGTCGCGCCGAGCGCGACGAGCGCACGCGCGTCGAGGTCGCGCTTCGCGGCCCACCCGGCGACGAGCGCGCCGAGCACGCCCCCGAGCGCATCGCCGGTGCCCGCGGTCGCGAGCCAAGGCGTCCCCTCCCGGACCGCGACGACCCGCTCGCCGTCCGTCACGAGCGTCGTCGCGCCCTTGAGGAGCACGACGGCCTCGAGTCGCTTCGCGCCCTCGAGCGCCGACGCCACCGGATCGTCGAGCACGTCCTCGCGCGGCCGCCCGAGCACCGCGGCGAGCTCACCCGCGTGCGGCGTCACGATCGTCGGGACGCTCGCCTCGCTCGCGCGCGCGACCGCGGCCGCGTCGAGGACGAGCGGGGCGCCCGAGCCGAGCGCGCGTGCGATGCGCGCGACGCATTCCGGATCCTCGGCGACCATGCCGGATCCGACGAGCCACGCCTGGACGCGTCCGTCGCCGAGGACGGCCTCCGGGCGTCGCGCGAGCACGAGCCGCGACGGCGCCTCGGGACCGTGATAGCGGCACATGCCGATTCCAGTATGCAGCGCCGCCTCGACGCCGAGGACCGCCGCGCCGGGGTACCGCGCCGAACCGGTCGCGATCCCGAGGACGCCGCGCGAGTACTTGTCATCCGTCGCCACGGGCTCGAGCAGCCACTCGGCGGCGTCGCTCGGCGACCAACGCGCGACACCGGCGCCGCCGTCGACGGCCTCCGCCTGCCTAGCGCTCCCGCTCCGCGGCGACCCGGCGCGCGGAGGCCCACTGGGCCTCCGCTGTTCAGCGCCCCCGCCTCCGGCGGCGACGAGGCGAGCGGAGGCCCACTGGGCCTCCGCCTGCTTAGCGCCTCCGCCTTCGGCGGCGACGAGGCGCGCGGAGGCCCACTGGGCCTCCGCCTGCTTAGCGCCTCGTCGCATCCTGCACCTCGCCGACGAGTTCCTCGATGACGTCCTCCAGGAACAGCACGCCCGTCGTGCGCCCATGGACGTCGTGGACGCGCGCGATGTGGATCTCGCGCCGGCGCATGAACGCGAGGGCATCCTCGAGGTCGGTGCTGTCGAGGACGGGGACGAGCTGGCGGATGAGCTTCGGCGGCACGGGCCGGTCGACCTCGTCCTCGTCAACGCCGAGGACGTCCTTGAGGTGGAGGTAGCCGGTCGGCTCCCCGTCCTCGTCGACGAGGACGTAGCGCGAGAAGCCCCGCTTCTGCACCGCCGCCTCGACATCGGCCGGCGTGACGTCCGCGTCGGGGAGCGTCACGATGCGCTCCAGCGGCAGCGCGACGTCGCGAACCTTCTTCTCGGTGAACTCGAACGCCGCCTCGAGCGCGCCCGTCGCGTCGCGCAGCACGCCCGCCTTCGTCGACGCGGCGACGATCGTCGCGACCTCGTCGAGCGTGAAGACGCTCGCCGCCTCGTTGCGCGGCGTGACGCCGAAGAGGCGGACGATGCCGTTCGCGGTCGCGTTGAGCGCGACGACGATCGGCCTCAGCACCGTCGCGAGGCCGACGAGCGGCGTCGCGAGGATCAGGACCGAGCGGTCGGGCAGCGAGAACGACAGGTTCTTCGGCACCATCTCGCCGAAGACGACGTGCAGGAACGACACGAGCACGAGCGCGATGACGAACGCGACGGTCGAGACGAGCGCCTCCGGCCAGCCGAGCGCGTGGAGCGGGACCTCGAGGAGGTGGTGGATCGCGGGCTCGGAGACGTTGAGGATGAGGAGCGAGCACACGGTGATGCCGAGCTGGCAGACCGCGAGCATGAGCGTCGCGTGCTCCATCGCCCACAGCGCCGTCTTCGCGGGGCGAGACCCCGCGGCCGCGCGAGGCTCGATCTGCGAGCGGCGCGCGGAGATGACGGCGAACTCCGCGCCGACGAAGAAGGCGTTGATCGCGAGGAGCACGACGAGCCACACGATGCCGAGCCAGTCCATCAGCGCTCACCCGCTTCGTCGATCGACTCGTGCGGCGAGTAGCGGACCCGGTCGATGCGCCGCCCATCCATGCGAGCGACGCGGAATGTCCCGTCGGGCCCCTCGACGGTGTCGCCGACGACGGGGACCCGGCCGAGCTCGCTCATCATCCAACCGGCGACGGTCTCGTACGGGCCGTCCTCCGGGACGACGATGCCCGTGCGCTCGAGAAGCTCATCGGGGCGAAGGATGCCGGGGAAGAAGAGCCACTGACCTCGACGCACGACGCCGACGCGGGTGCGGTCGTGCTCGTCGGCGAGCTCCCCCACGAGCTCCTCGACGAGATCCTCGAGCGTCGCGACCCCAGCCGTCCCCCCGTACTCGTCGACGACGACCGCCATCTGGTAGCCCTTGCCTCGCAACTCGCCGAGGAGGACGTCGAGGCGCATGGTCTCCGGGACGCGCAGCGCCTCGGAGGCGAGCGCGGCGGCCGGCACCTCGCCGCGGCGCTCGCGCGGCACCGACACGGCCTGCTTGACGTGGACGATGCCGACGATGTCGTCCGGAGAGCCGTCCTCGACGGGGAACCGCGAGTGGCCGGTGCGCCTCGCGAGCGCGACGACGTCCGCCGCGCTGTCGCCCGCGTTCACGGTCTCGAGTCGGGGTCTCGGCGTCATGACGTCCTGCGCCGTCAGGTCCGCGAAGGCGAGCGTGCGCTCGAGGAGCGTCGCGGTGTCCTTCTCGAGTCCGCCCTCGAGCGCGGACCGCCGCACGAGCGAGGCGAGCTCCTCGGCGGTGCGAGCGCCGGAGAGCTCCTCCTTCGGCGTGACGCCGAAGCTCCGCAGGACGGCGTTCGCGGTGCCGTTGAGGAGCGCGACCGCGGGGCGGAAGACCGCCGTGAATGCGAGCTGGAACGGCACGACGGCGCGCGCGGTCGCCCGCGGGATCGCGAGCGCGAGGTTCTTCGGGACGAGCTCGCCGAGGATCATCGACAGGAGCGTCGCGACGACGACCGCGATGACCGCCGCGGTCGGCCGGATCGCGCCCTCCGCGAGGCCGAGCGCGTGCAGCGGCCCGGCGAGCCAGCCCGAGAACGCGGGCTCGAGCGTGTAGCCCGCGAGGAGCGTCGTGAGCGTGATGCCGAGTTGCGCGCTCGAGAGGTGCGTCGAGGTGCGCTTGAGCGCGCTGATCGTCCAGCCCAGACCGCGCTCCCCGCGCGCCGCGCGCGCCTCGAGGTCGGCGCGGTCGAGATTCACGAGCGCGAACTCGCTCGCGACGAACAACCCGGTGCCGACCGTCAGCACGACACCGATGACGAACAAGGCCCACTCAGGCACGGCGAACTCCGGCCCGGGGCTGACTATCGCTGGGGTCGTCCATCCCGTTCGATGCTAGCGAACCACACGGACGCGCGGGCCGAGGCGAGGGCCGGGCGGCGCCGGGTCACCACGAGACGGGCAGGGCCTTGCCCTCCTCGTAGCCCGCGGCGGACTGGACGCCGACGACCGCGCGCTCGTGGAAGGCCCGCAGGTCCCGCGCGCCCGCGTACGTCATGGAGGAGCGGACGCCCGACGTGATCATGTCGAGGAGGTCCTCGATCGACGGCCGCCTCGGGTCAATGTAGATCGTCGACGACGAGATGCCCTCGGCGAACAGCATCTTCCGCGCGAGCTCGTACGGGTCGAGTCGGCGGAACCGCTCGACGACCGCTCGCGTCGACGCCATGCCCCACGACTCCTTGAACGGGCGGCCCTGCTCGTCGCGCGCGATCGCGCCCGGGGCCTCGATCGTGCCCGCGAACCAGGACCCGATCATGACGGAATGCGCGCCCCCCGCGAGCGCGAGCGCGACGTCGCGCGGATACCGCACCCCGCCATCCGCCCACACGTGTGCGCCGAGCTCGCGCGCCGCCTCCGCGGTCTCGAGCACGGCGGAGAACTGCGGGCGGCCGACCGCGGTCATCATGCGCGTCGTGCACATGGCTCCCGGACCGACGCCGACCTTGATGATCGTCGCGCCCGCGTGCACGAGCTCCCTCACCGCGGCGGCCGTGACGACGTTCCCGGCGACGATCGGGACGCCGAGGCCGAGACCGGCGACGGTCTCGACCGCGCGCAGCATGCCCTCCTGATGCCCGTGCGCGGTGTCGAGGACGACGACGTCCGCGCCCGCCTCGACGATCGCCCGGGCCTTCGCGGCGACGTCGCCGTTGATGCCGATCGCGGCGCCCACGGCGAGACGCCCGCGCTTGTCGACGGCGGGTGCGTAGAGCGTCGAGCGCAGCGCGCCCCGTCGGCTGATCGTGCCGACGATCGCGCCGTTGTGGACGACGGGCGCGAACTGCAGGTCGGCCTCCACCATGAGATCGAACGCGCCGCGAGCCGATGCGACCTCGTCGATGTCGACGCTCGGGATCGGGTCGGCGAGGAAGTCGACGAGCGGCGCGTCGGGCATCGCCGTCGCGAGCCGCTCGGCGGGAATCGCGCCCTCGAGGTGGCCCGCGTCGTCGGCGACGACAACGCCGTACCCCTCCTCGGCCGGGACGTGCGCGAGCGCGTCGGCGACCCGGTCGGTCTCGCGGAAGCGAAGCGCGGCGTCATAGCCGACGGGCTGCTCCTTGACCCAGTGGAGGGCCTCGTCGAGCGACTGGAGCGGCATGTCCTGCGGCAGGATGCCGAGGCCGCCGCGCCGTGCGAGGGCGGCAGCGAGTCTCGGGCCCGTGACCGAGTTCATGTTCGCGGAGACGATCGGGATCGTCGCGGGAGTCCCGTCGTTCGGGGCGAGCGAGACATCGAGACGGCTCGTGACGGCCGACCGGCTCGGGACGAGGAACACGTCCGAATAGGTCAGGTCGTGCGCCGGCCGGGCGTCGATGAATCGCATGGCATCAGCGTACGCGTCGTGCTTTGAGCGGGCTTCGGGGCTGCCGGCCCGCCCGCTCGCGACGGGCGGTCAGCTGCGCTCGCGACGCGCCGTTCGCCGCCGCTCTGCGACGTCCGCGAAGTCGTCGACCGTGAGGTGGTCGATGAGCTCGCCGGGCTTGACGTCGAGCGCGATCGCGAGACGCACGAGGGTCTGGATGCTCAGCGACGAGCGCCCGCTCTCGATCGCGCGGATGTTCGCCGAGTCGATGCCCGTCGCCGCGGCGAGCTCGTCCTGCGTCATCCCCGCCTGGCTCCGCCGGATCTCCTTCAGTCGATCGCCGATCCGCTGCGCGGCGAGGGACGGAACGCGAGGCACCGGTCAAGCCTGTGACCGCGTGCGGCCCGGTGCCAGGGCTTTCGTCCCCGGTGCCTTGTACCCTCTAGAGGCAAGAGGCGATGGAGGGGGCCGGTTGTCGAGCGCGAAGCTGGTGAAGTCGAGGCAGCGCGTCGCCGACCACGGCGAGGTCTTCACGCCGTCCTGGCTCGTCGAGGACATGCTCGACCTCGTCAAGCACGAGACCGAGCGAATCGACTCACGGTTCCTCGAGCCGGCGTGCGGGTCCGGGAACTTCCTCGTGCCTGTGCTCGAGCGCAAGCTCGCGATCGTCCGAGCCCGCCACCGCCGCAGCGACTTCGAGCAGCGCCACTACGCGCTCTTCGCGCTCATGTGCGTGTACGGGATCGAGCTCCTCGCCGACAACGTCGCCGAGTGCCGCGCGAACCTCCTGGCGACGTTCACGCGCTTCCTCAGGGTCCATGGCGACGACGTCTGGACCCGCGCGGGGCGAGCGGTCCTCGCCGCGAATATCGTGCACGGCAACGCCCTCACGATGGTCGCGGCATCCGCGCAGCTCATCGCCTTCCCGGAATGGGGCTACCTCGGTCGCGGGAAGTACCAGCGCCGCGACTTCAGCTACGTCGCGCTCACGAAGCGCGCCTCCGTCGGCGAGACGGCGCCGCATGCGCAGCACGAGGTCTTCACCCCGATCCGCACGTATCCCCCGATGACCGTGCGGGAGATCGCGGAGGCGGGGGCGTGAGCGCGAAGGCGCCCTTCACCGTCGAGGCCCACAACCCCGACGTCCTGACGTGCATCGCCAACCTGTCGAACGACGAGGTCTTCACCCCGCCCGCGCTCGCGAACCGGATGCTCGACGCGCTCGAGCTCGCCTGGGCGGAGGCGAACGACGGGGAGTCGATCTGGACGCGACCCGACGTCACGTTCCTCGACCCTGCGACGAAGTCCGGGGTATTCCTCCGCGAGATCGTCTCGAGGCTCACGTCCGGCCTGGCCGACGCGATCCCCGACCTGCGGGCGCGCGTCGACCACATCCTCACGAAGCAGGTCTTCGGCATCGCGATCACGCAGCTCACGGCGCTCCTCGCCCGGCGCTCGGTGTACTGCTCGAAGGACGCCACGGGACCGCACTCCATCGCGAGCTCGTTCGACCGCGACTGGGGGAACGTGTGGTTCGAGCGCACGGAGCACGCGTGGCTCGGCGGGCGGTGCCACTTCTGCGGCGCGCAGGAGGAACGCTTTCTCCGCGACCCGACGCTCGAGACGCACGCCTACGCCTTCATCCACACCGCGGACATCACGACGCGCATCTCACGAATGTTCGGGGACGACATGCAGTTCGACGTCATCATCGGGAACCCGCCGTACCAGCTCGACGACCAGGGCGCGGGCAAGAGCGCGGCCCCGATCTTCCACAAGTTCGTGCAGGCAGCGAAGGCTGCCGAACCCCGCTTTCTCACGATGATCACGCCGTCCCGCTGGATGGCGGGCGGGAAGGGCCTGGAGTCGTTCCGAGCGGAGATGCTCTCCGACGCCCGCCTGCGGGTCATCACTGACTACATCGACTCCGATGAGGCATTCCCCGGGGTCGACATCGCCGGCGGCGTTTCCTACTTCTTGTGGGATCGGGATCACCCCGGCAGCTGCCGGATGACGACGATCCTCCGAGGACGTCGCAGCGAGACGACGGAGCGCCGCCTCGACGAGTTCGACGTGTTCGTGCGTCACAACGCCGCCGTCACGATCCTGCACAAGGTCTGGCCCGACGGACATGACGTGAACCGGTCCCTCGGCGCACGCGTATCCGGTCGAAATGCATTCGGATTTTCGACGACCGCTCGTGGGGCAGCATCCCCGACCGGGATTGCCGAGCCTGTCACGCTTGTGAGCAGTGGTGGCGAGGGCTACGTGGCGCGAGCAGACGTGACGTCGAACACCGCTTGGATCGACAAGTGGAAGGCGACCGTGAGTCGAGCCGCGCCCGCGGGCGGGCGGCCAGACCGTGAGGGCAGGTACTACGGCCTGAGCAGCATCAGAGCGATCGGGCCCGGACGGGTAACCACGGAGGCGTATCCAGTGGTGGGCGCCTTTGACACGAAAGACGAAGCCGATCGGATGTGCGCCTACCTCCGCACGAGGTTCGTCCGATTTCTCATCTCCTTGCGCGCCTCGAACCAAAGCGTCGGCCGTGCGACGTTCGGTTTCGTTCCGGACCTGCCCATGGACCGCGTATGGACCGATTCCGCCCTCTACGCGAGGTACGGGCTAACGGACGACGAGATCGCCTTCATTGAGCGAATCGTGCGGCCGATGAACGAGAGCACGACTCATGCCGAGGAGTGACGACGAGCTCTTCGCGCCGAAGCCCGAGGCGCGCCTGCGCATCTACGCGTACTCGATCGACGACGAAGCGCATTCCGGTCTCCTCAAGGTCGGCCACACGACCCAGGACGTGAAGTCGCGCGTCGACCAGCAGCTCAAGACGGCCGCGATCCGCAACTTCCGGATCGAGCTCGACGAGTTCGCCGAGCGGGAGGACGGGTCGACGTTCCGGGACGTCGAGGTCCGCGAGCGCCTCAAGGCGAAGGGCTTCGACAACCCGTTCGGCGAGTGGATGCGCTGCACGGTCGAGGACGTGCGGACGGCGATCACCGAGCTCCGCACGGGCCAGTCGTTCTCAGGGACCCACCACGAGACGTTCGAGATGCGGGATGAGCAGCGGCGCGCGGTCGAGAAGACGCTCGAGTACTACCGCTCGATCTGGCGCGACGATGACGACGCCGTGCCCGAGTTCCTGTGGAACGCGAAGATGCGGTTCGGGAAGACGTTCGCCGCGTACCAGCTCGCGAAGCGGCTCGACGCGACGCGCGTGCTCGTCGTGACGTTCAAGCCCGCGGTGGAGGACGCGTGGCGGCGCGACCTCGAATCGCACGTCGACTTCGACGGCTGGCAGTACCTCTCCCGCGCCTCGGGCGGCGATCCCGCCGACGCCGACCCGAGCCGGCCGCTCGTGTACTTCGGGTCGTTCCAGGACCTCCTCGGCCGCGACGCCGCCGGCAACTTCAAGGCGCGGCACCGATGGCTCACCGAGCTCTCGTGGGACCTCGTCGTCTTCGACGAGTACCACTTCGGCGCGTGGCGCGACACCGCGAAGGAGCTCTTCGAAGGGGAAGACGAGACGGCGCGCAAGCGCGAGCTGGACCTCGAGTTCGGCGCCGACCTCGAGACCTTCCGCGAAGAGCTCGAAGACCTCCGCTCCGACGAGGACGCGTTCGTCCCGATCTCGGCGCGCGCCTACCTCTACCTCTCCGGCACGCCGTTCAAGGCGCTCGCGACCGGGCGCTTCATCGAGGAGCAGATCTTCAACTGGACGTACACCGACGAGCAGCGCGCGAAGGCCGAGTTCTCGGTCGCGCATCCCGGCGAGCGGAACCCCTACGCGGCCCTCCCCGAGATGCGCCTCATGACCTACCAGATGCCGGACGAGCTCGTCGCCGTCGCGCACCAGGGCGAGTTCGACGAGTTCGACCTCAACGCGTTCTTCGAGGCGCACGGGACCGGCTCGGAGGCCGAGTTCGTGCACAAGGACGAAGTGCAGAAGTGGCTCGACATCCTCCGCGGCTCGCACCTCTCGATGCAGGTCGACGCGCTCAAGACGCGCCAGAAGCCACCCCTCCCCTACTCCGACTCCCGCCTGCTCCCGTACCTGCAGCATTCGCTCTGGATGCTGCCGCGCGTCGCATCCTGCGCCGCGATGGCGAATCTCCTCGCCGAGCCGCAGAACGCGTTCTGGCGCGACTACACCGTCGTCAACGTCTCCGACCCCTCGATCGGCGTTGGGCTCGACGCGCTCCCGCCCGTCCGGCGCGCGATCGGCAACGGCCACGACACGAAGACGATCACGCTGACCGTCGGCAAGCTCACGACGGGGGTGACGGTCCCGCAGTGGTCCGCGATTCTCATGCTGCGGAACCTCAACGCGCCCGAGACGTACTTCCAGGCCGCCTTCCGCGTGCAGTCGCCGTGGGTGATCCGGAACCCGAACGGCGACGAGCCCAACGAGGAAGTCATCCTCAAGCCCGTGTGCTTCGTGTTCGACTTCGCACCGACGAGGGCCCTGCGGCAGATCGCCGAGTACGGCTACCGACTCGCACCCGACGCGCCCAACCCCGAGAAGGCGGTCGAGGACCTCGTGCGATTCCTCCCCGTGCTCGCCTACGACGGCTCGCACATGACGCAGGTCGATGCCGGGGGCATCCTCGACATCGCGATGGCGGGGACCTCGGCGACGCTGCTCGCACGGAAGTGGGAGTCGGCGATCCTCGTCAACGTCGACAACGAGACGCTCAAGAAGATCATGTCGAACCACGCGGCGATGGAAGCCGTCATGAGCATCGAGGGCTTCCGCGCGCTCGGATCGTCCGTCTTCGAGACCGTCGTGAACAAGTCCGAGGCGGTCAAGGAGACGAAGAAGTCGAGAGGCGACGACCTCACGCCGGCCGAGAAGCGAGCACTCACCGAGGAGGAGCGCGAGTACAAGTCGAAGCGGAAGCAGATCCAGGAGAAGCTCATCAAGTTCGCGACCCGGATCCCCGCGTTCATGTATCTCACCGACTTCCGCGAGAACACGCTCCAGGACGTCATCACGAAGCTCGAGCCCGACCTCTTCAAGGCGGTCACCGGACTCGACGTCGACGACTTCAACCTCCTCGTGTCGCTCGGCGTCTTCAACGCGGCGCACATGAACCAGGCCGTCTTCGCGTTCCGCCGCTACGAGGACGCCTCGCTGTCCTACACCGGGATCGACTCGCACGAGGGACTCCGCCACTACGGCCTGTATGACACCGTCGTCGCCGTGGAGTAGGACGACATCGTCGACGCAGCCCTGGGCGGCCACGTCGACGCCGACCGAGATGCGATCAACGTCGGCGGCCGGGATGGCACTGATCCGGTCGCTCTGACCATGCCCGCCCGATGTCGGAGGTCGGCCATATCCTGAGCCTGCTCGTGCCGGAGCGTTCGAAAGGTTCCGGATGTCCGAGCACGCGGCCGCGGTCGAGGCAGCGCCCCTCGCGGCGCTGTCGGACGACGAGTTGCTGGCGAGGCAATCCGACCTCGTGGCG
>Ga0182737_1003026_pt1 | contig 12873 bp, 10 predicted proteins | sample eDN5th30CBELigOP_FD_128878 | JGI IMG/M metagenome (GOLD analysis project Ga0182737, IMG submission 128878) | Enriched Organic Plus compost microbial communities from Emeryville, California, USA - eDNA 5th pass 30_C BE-Lig OP (version 2) (version 2) ... | reverse complement strand
GGTAGCCATGTGGGTGGCGACACTGGCGCCCTCAAGCCCCAGCAGGGCGGCCACCGCGGCATCACACCATTGGGACAAGCGGCCATGCAGGCCGAGGACAAAGTGAATCATGAGGTCTTCTGGAAAGGCCAGACCGAAGAATGCGGTGCGGGCAGGCGAACTGCAAGCGCCCGGCGGCTTTGTCCGGCAAGGCCCGCATGCTAGGAGGGATGCGTATTCTTTCGCGGCAGACCCATGCCCCGGCGCATCTATTTCGACGGTCTCAACCTGGCGCTGCCGCAAGGCACCGGCATCGCCACCTATACCCGGATGCTGACGCAGATCGCGCGCGGCCTGGGGCATGAGACCGGTGTGCTGTACAGCACGCGGCAGACGCCCGCGCGCGATCCGGTCCTGCGGGAGATCGCATTTTTCGATGAGCGCCGCACCTCGTTTGGCGGCACCTGGTTTTCAGACTACATGGATGCCTACCGCAACCTGATCGGCAGCTTCGGTGTCAACCGTCCCGTTTCCCTGCCGCGGGACAATGTGGTCGTGGCCCGCCAGTTCGAAGGCCGCCTGCCGGAAGTCGAGCATAATTTCGTTTCGCCGAATGTGTTCAGCCGCGCCCATACCCGTTTCGATATCACCGGCGGCTTCCTGCCCCTGGCCTTCGAGACGCCGCCCGACATCATGCATTGCACCTATCAGCTGCCCCTGAAGGCGCGCGGTGCCCTGAATATCGTCACCATCCACGACCTGGTGATGCTGCGCCTGCCCTTCACCACCCTGGACAGAAAGCGCAAGACTTATAACCTGCTTCGCAAGATCGGTCGCGAGGCCGATCATATCGTGACGGTTTCGGAGAATTCGCGCCGCGACATCATCGATCTTCTGGGGGTCGAGGAATCCCGCATCACCAACACCTATCAGGCCGTGACATTCCCGCAGGCCATGCTGGAGTCCGGCCCCACCCAGGTCGAGGAGCAGTTGTCCGGCGCCTATGGCCTGGGCTACCGGGACTATCTGCTGTTCTTCGGCGCTTTCGAGCCGAAGAAGAATATCAGCCGCATCATCGACGCCTATATGGAATCGGGCGTGGACATTCCGCTGGTGCTGGTCACCTCGCAGGGCTGGGAGAATGACGCTGAATCCAAGCGCCTGGCGGAACAGGCCCTGACGCAACAGGCCAAAGCCGTCAGCGGCAAGGCACTCAAGCGCCAGGTCATCCGTTTCCAGTATGTCAGCCGCGCCATGCTGGTCACATTGGTGCGGGGCGCCCGCGCCCTGGTTTTTCCATCCCTGTATGAAGGCTTCGGCCTGCCCGTGCTGGAGGCCATGACCCTGGGCACACCTGTCATCACCGCCAACACTTCGTCGCTGCCGGAAGTGGCGGGAGAGGCCGCCCTGATGGTGGATCCCTATGACGTGCAGGATATCGCCAGGGGCATCAGGACCATGACGCATGATGTCGGCCTGCGCGAAGCACTGGTGGAACGCGGCCTGGCACAAGCCGAACAATTTTCGCCCGAACGCTATCGCGCGCGCATCGCCGCGCTGTATGACTGCTTGCTCTAGGTCGCCCCCACCGTATTCCGCAATCAATCATCGACAAATGGTTGGAAGCGCTCCGCGCAGTTCGTTCGCAAACAGTATCCAATCATTCGCACTACTTACCCCACCTATCCTTTTACCACCAGCGTTTGGCCGCTCAGATATCGGCCCGCGTCAGAAATAAGGAATGAGACAATCCTCGCTACGGCTTCAGGCTGCATTATCGTGGAAGGGTCTTCATCAGGGGCGAGCAGGCTACGAAGAGCAGTTGCAGTTCTACCGGGGGCTACGCAAAAAACACTTATGTTATAGGGGCGTAATTCCTCGGCAATCGTGGCAGAAAAGTTTACCACCGCAGCCTTTGCCGCCGCATACGCGCTCCATCCGGGCCGCGGCGTCAGCCCCGCCGTGGAAGCAATGTTCACGATCCGAGCATTCCCAGACGCCTGCAAGTGTGGGAAAAGCGATTTTGTCATATTTACTGTGGATGTGAGATTACTGTGTATAATCTGATCCCAGTTTTCTAAGTCAACTTCCTGCAGAGGCCTTGGCTGCAGGGCCGCACCAGCGCAGTTCACCAGAACGTCCAGATGTCCATCTTTATGTAGTATATCACTTGCCAACTGATGTGCACCGCTTCGATCCGCAGCATCAAAGGCATAGCAGCGCACAACCACGTTCGGATGAACTTCCGCCACTTCTGCCTTTACCTGCTCAAGGGCTTCAACACCTCTTGCGACCAAAGACAGCACCGATGCACTTGGAGCCAATTCCAGCGCAATTGAGCGCCCGATCCCGCGGCTTGCTCCAGTTATTACAGCCTTCACCACCTATCGCCCTATCCGTAAATAATCGCTTCCGCAATTCGAAGATCAACAGGATACGTTATCTTTATGTTCTCGGCGATTCCATCGACAAAGACGACCTCATATCCAGCTCGGAACACAAGAGCACTGTCTTCCGTGGCGACCTCTCCCTGTGTTGCTGCGCGTAGATGTGATTCTTTCAAGACCTCAGTATTGAACGCCTGCGGCAACTGCACATTCCGCAGCTTCGAACGGTCCAATTCGGCCTCCATCCGGACGCTCCCGATAGTAACGGTAAATGGCACCTCCCATACCGGCACTACCGCTGCCGCAGGACTAGCCGCCACGCGGCGGACTAGTTCGGCTGTGATGAGGGGACGCGCCGCCTCGTGGAGCAACACTCGCTCCGCGGTGACAAATTCAAGCGCAATCGCTACTGATTCCTGCCGCGTCTCCCCCGCATCGCACAGTACGACATTGGCAATCCCATAATCTTCTATTACTCTCGAGACGGTAGCGCGCGCCTCGGGAGTTGCATTCACGATGATTCTCTCTAATGAGACCGCCTCCCGTATAACTTCGATACAATGTATAAGCGCTGGCTTACCACCAATTCGGGCGAGTTGTTTTTCGACACCATCGCCCATACGCCGGCTTCGTCCACCGGCCAATAGAATCAGATCCACAATCGACACCTCGCTCTGCTAGCCCCAGATCTGCTAACCCCATCGCGATCAAGCTTCAATTCAATAATCCATCGTACTATTACTACTTCATCTTCTCTCGTTTACTCTTGGCCTCAGGGCTTGAATAAATCACCTGCATCATCGCCAGAATCTTCTCTGCGGTCATTTCCACATTGTCCGGCGCCCCGAAAGAGCGCAAATAATGTGCAAAGCCATTGGGATCGGGGCGCCTGTTCAAAAACATCTTATACGCGCCGATAACCATCTTCGCGATCTCCCCAGTACTACCAGGCTTCTGCACGCACGCTTCCCATTTCGCAGTATCGGTACCTTCCAACGCCGTTTCAAAGATTGTCCGCGCGCAAAGCGTGCGGTTGTCCTCATCGCGCGGCGGGAGCACCTCCATTGGCACATCCATTAGAGGTGCTGACGATTGAGAATCCTCCAGTGCACTAACAAGTTGGCGCCAATCCAAAACCTGCTCGCGATTAATTACCAATGATGAATGCGGGAATGCGGCAAATGCCGGATCTGAGAAATCAAAGAAGCTATCGGGAATGTCGTACTTCTCAACATACAACTCCCTTGCTAGAAAGAAGTGGCTCTGCTTGCCAAGCCAAAGACATTCAAGTGTCAGGGACGAGAAATCCCCAAATATGCGACTGGCCGCATGAATGATCGAGGGTGTAAGCTCCCTCGATGAAACCAGCACGGTCGCACTCTGGAAGCGGGTAACTGATTCATTACGCGCATCAGCTGGATGCAGCAGATACAGAATATTCTCACGGTCTGGCATTTTCATGAGTTGTTCAGGCCGCACACCCCACGATGTGATAACTAGGGTCCTATCATTAGCCGACAACCATCCCTTTAGCCTCGGCTCAGCACAGGCCTTTCCTGAGCAGTCGATTATATCTATTTGCTCCTTCATAGATGACAGTCGTGGATATCCTCCAAGACGCAGCTGCCCGCGCTTGTCAGGGAAGAGGGTTGCAAGCCGGTCCCGCATAAGGGGGGTAGGCGCGATATAAAAGTTCGAACCAAAAAAGGCTTGCGAGTACGAGTATTGCTTAAAGGGGGCAAACCCGTGATCGACGGCAAATGTAGTCATGGTCGGTGGCGAACGAAGAAGATTTATAATGTCTGCCGCCCCCGTGTAAGCGGTAACTACCAAAGGCCGACTAACAGAAAGAAATCTCTCGAATACCTGATCCTGTCTGTCGGCAGCCGCTATAATGTCGAAGATATACACCTCTGCAAAATACGCCTTCAACGCATCCGCAAGTGGGTGAAGACAATCATAGTCCTTCTGCTCAATGGATGCGAGAAATACGGATCGCTTCGAGCGATATCTTTTCTGCTTCATTTATTTCGCTTGCTCGCTCGCGGCCAATAAGAGTGTCTTCACTCCTTGTCTCTTATGGAGAGGTTTCTCGAAGCCGCATTCTCCGTGCACATTGGCAAAATGCTATTTCCTCACGTCAGCGCGACAGGGTCGACAAGAACCAACGCCTCAATAATATCTTGCCTCGCAACGACGTCGCGGATCTCGGCATAGCCAATTGACTGTATTCCGATGCACAGATCCTTCCGCGGATCTGCCCCTTCGGCCAACTTGCCCGCCACTCTAATCTCAATTTGGACGATGCCGCCAGCAGCCCTTACCGGCACCTTAAGAACACAATGCGTTGCCGGCGCAAGGCCTGACACCTTCTGCCTTTGCCCATTCACCGCCAGAATAACATCGTTACCGCCAAACCAGGCTGCAGTGCACAATCCAAGATAAACTACATAGTCCCCCGCGAGGTCCGCCGAGACACGAAAGGCAACTTCACCCCGCCGGTTCTTTAGCCACCTCCCGAAATTCTCAACAGGGTACCAGTTCACATCGAACATAAGATGAACGAGAGCGCCCAGCCCCATATTGATAAAATGGTGCAGGTTGTCCGCATGCCCCACGCGGTGCAATACGCCCGACGGCAGCGTCGGAGAACCAACAATGTTTCCGGCCCCTTCCTTCTTGACTAAACGCATCTCCGGTACAGGAAGAGCGTCAGAAAGAATTCCCCTTAATTCATAAGCGACGTCGTTCCAAGTACGCGGCTTAAATCTCTTAGATATTGCCTGCGCGCGCGCTTCGCGATAGTCGCCATCATCTATCATGCGCGCGAAAGCGCCATAGGATTGGTCGAGACTGTAGGGGTCTATATAATCAACTAGCTCGCCGGCGACCTCTGGTATCGAACTTGCGTTCGACGCGATGCACGGACGGCCGTACGCGAGACTTTCTCCTACCGGTAGCCCCCATCCCTCGACGAAGGACGTAAAGGTTGTGAAAAGCGCCCCTTCGTAAAGCTTCTGCAACTCCACGTCGGTGACGTCGTGAAGGATAGCAATCTTTCCGTAGAGTTGCTTGGTGCTTTCGATCTGGTCCATCAAATCCCGTACCCGCCAGCCAGGCCGGCCAACAAATACGAGGGTTGGGACTGCACCAACTCCCTTTTCTTCGATTAGCCGCTTCCAGACTCGGAACAGCAGAGTATGGTTCTTCCGTACCTCGATAGTGGAAACATACAAGACGTACGGCTTTTCCAGTGCTTCGCGGACCTCGTCAGAAACGATTGCAGCGCGAATGCTTCTTTTTTTCCAAGTAAGGTGCGCATTCGGCAACACGCGCATCATGGGGCGCGGGATATCGCGATCCTCCAACAACTTCCCCATGGCCTTGCAACTTGCGTTTGAAATAAACAAAGCTAAGTCCACAACGCGCATGACTGCATTCACATACATATTGAATGTGTCGGTCAGCGAGGTTTCGCAGAATTCCGGGTGTGTGATGGGAATAATGTCGTGGATGAGCACCGCGACGCGCGCGCCACGGCGCTTCATAGCAACGATCTGTTCGACCACGTTCTCCATAACCCAGAACGCACCCAAGATTACAACTGTATCGGCCTCACCTGGAACGACGAAGCTACCCTCCACAGAGGCGCGGTCTGCCAATGCTTGCAGTTGTTCTATTTCCACCTTTGCATTGGCAAGCGTGAGAATTAGCGACAACACTATTCGGCTGTCCACAGTCACATAGCCACCGCTGGGCGATGCCGTCACAAACTCATACTCGTCGCCGATTGCGCCACCATTGATAAGCGCCTCAGCAATGCCAATTTGCACACGCTGAATTCCTGAGAGCGTGGCATGATGCCTGATATAAAAAAAGACATCAGAGAGATCTATGTAACGGCGCGGAAATCCCACCTCGGGAGGGACGTCAATATTGACCCCCAGCGCAGTCAGCTCAGCTCGAGCGGGGGCGAGACGCGGATTGATATCAAGGGCGCGACCGTACGCATCCACCGCTGCGTCTACCAGGCCCCGCAACTTCATCAGATGTCCCATCTGAAGGTATACGTCCGCGTCTTTCGCGTTAATCTGTATTGCACGTTCGTAAGCGAGGGCTGCCGCATCATACGAACCACAATCCTTCAGGCAATTGCCTCGCTGAACCCAGATGTCGAAATCATTGGGGAAGTCCGCCAGATACGTTCCATAAGCCTCAGCTGCTTCGAAATACTTGCGGGCATCACGCAGTTCATCCGCCCTCCGACGCTTTTTTTGCGCATCGTTCGTTCCGGCGACCATAGATGATATTTTATCAAGCATATGTTCAGCCTCTTCTTCTCGCCCTCGTGCCTGCCAACTCTTCGGCGGTCTAGAGGCTATTTTCCCTGTTTTATCACCAACCGCTCGGATCGATGCAAGCGTGAATGCCCCGCGCCACCAGGACCGCGCGCGCTCCATGCAGAAAATTCTTCATGCCCAGTCCCCGCAGCCCAGCGCCGGCCTTGCTGTTTCCGCCGCCCCGGACTGTTGATACCATAGTGAAAATTCCCTAGCCACAGGCGGCACGAGCCCCAGCCCCATTATTGCCCCCGCCGCGACGCTCTGGCATCTATTGGAAAAAGGGAGCACCCGTGCGGCAGCCTATCTATTGCGGCGATCACCAAGCCATCTGCCATTTGCCGTCCGGCGAACCGGTTGTCGTGGACACACGATCGGATGACAGTCTGGACTATCTGCTGGGCTGGGAGATTGAACGCCATGTAATGCCGGTTTTTCACCGGCTGCTGACGCCGCGGACACGCTTTATCGATGTCGGCGCCAATTTCGGCGCCTATAGCGCCATCGCCGCAGGCCATTGCATTAGCCAGGGCAGCATTCTGGCGGTGGAAGCGAACCCGCATGTCTTCCGCCTGCTGGAACGCACCATGTATTGCAACCGTGCGCGGCATTTGCCCAATGTGCGGCTGGTCAATATGGCGGCCAGCGACGCATCTGGACAAACTGTCAATCTGAGCGTCGCCCCCAATGCATTGGGCGGAAGTTCACTATGGCGACCCCGGCAGACGCAAGGGTGTCAGGATGTCGCGGTCCCGACCACGACCATCGACGACCTGGTCGGGGACGACACCATCATCGATCTCGTCAAGATCGATGTCGAAGGCCATGAACCCTATGTGCTGCGCGGCATGAGCAAGCTTATTGCGCGCTCGCCTCACATCAACATCATCATGGAGATGTTCTCCGTCATCGTGGAAGGTGTCTTCGGCTCTACCCGTGCCCTGCAGGAGGAAATCTCAAGCTATGGCCTGCGCCTGTTCGTGATCGGAGAAAACGGCGCCCTGTCCGAGCGCGCCCCGGAAACTCCAGTGACAGGAAATCAGTATGTATTGCTGACACGGGATCCGGCCCAGGCGGAAGGGCGGCTGCTGCGGATCGACGCCGGAGCCCTGAGCGTCAGCCCGCTCTATGACTTGAGGCCGGAGCACCGCCGCCCGCTCAGCCCCCCGCTGGAGAGAATTCAGCCGACGGCCCACCTGTTCTATGGCCCCTACGCCAAGCTCGCAGCGGGCACCTATCGCGTTACCTTCGACGGCGCCCTGGACGGCCCTTTTATCATCAGCTTTGTCAGCGACGGCGGCCGGACGATCTTCCACAACCAGACCATCAACAGCTTCGCAGATGATCTGGAATTCACACTGCCGCACGATGTGACGGACTTTGAAGTGGTGGGAACGCCGGTGTCCAGGCCGCAACATTTCGTGTTGCGGCAGGTTTCCCTCTTGCGGCTGTGACAGCGGCCCGGCCCTGATCTTTCTGCGCTCGCAGAACTCTCTAGCCGGCGGTCACATACTTGCGGCCATCCCGCAACGCCCACAGCCCGAATAGGGTCAGGACGCTCAGGACGAAAGTCATATAGCCGAAATCATAATATGTCTGGACCTTGTTCCCCGCGACACCGTCCCGGATCATTTCATAGGCTTGCAAGGACGGTTGTAGCAGCGCGACGTCGCGCAAATGGGTCGGCAGCCAAGCGGCCATGAACCACATGCCGCAATAGAACAGATAAGTATAAGAATAAGGCTGCCACAGCTTCTCGACCCAGTCGGCACGCTCTGACAATGCTCCCACGATGAGCGCCACCACGACGCACCACCAGATCATATAGAGATACCCCACGACCAACATCGGCCAGTTGTAGGGCGCCTCCAGCCCTCCCAGCAGATAGAACAGGAAATAGATAAGCGCGCCGGACACGATGTTCTGCACGATCTCGATCAGGCACCGCGCCACGAAGATATCGAAAATCGTGACATGGCGATGATACAACAGTCCCGAATTGTTGCGGATGAAATGCAGCATCCGCCCGCCCAGATGCCGGAACAGCAGGATCGGCATATAGCCGGTCCAGACCAGCGCCATTAGCGGCATGCCGTGATTGAAAGGGGTATGCACAGCCTGCCACAGCAGGAAGACAGGAATGGCGAAGACCAACGGTTCCAGCGCCAGCCAGCCGGTGCCCAGCCCGCTGCGCCCGTAAACGGCTACCGCCTCGCGCACCAGCAACGCGCCGATCACCCGGCATTGCGTACGAAACTGCCGCCAGAGCGTATACCGCCCCTCTATCCCCGCCATCGACATGACGGCATCCTAACGCGAGCGGCCTGGGGATCAAACGGGGTTTACAGGCAGCAAAGCCCCCGGATAGATTGCCCAAGTTGTCTTCCCGCCGTGTAAATTCCGTGTCCGGAATAACCGCCCCCTCATGAGCCAGAACGAATTCAGAGTGACCCGGATCGCCGACGATGCGCTGGGCGCGCCGCTGGCGGGCGGCGGACTGTTGCCGCGTATCGCCCGCCGTTTCAGCATCTGGTTCTGGCTGATCGTGGCCCTGCCCACGGTGCTGGCGGCCGTGTATTTCTTCGTCATCGCGTCCGATGTCTATATGTCGGAATCGCGCTTTATCGTGCGCGCACCCGGCCGCCAGCCGCCGGGCCTGCTGGGTTCGCTGATGCAGAGCACGGGCATGCAAACCGTCTCGGAAGATGCCTTTGCGGTGGAAAGTTTCCTCGGATCGCGTGACGCCGTACACAAACTGGAACAGGGCAACGACCTGCGCGCCGTGTTCGCCCGCCCCGAAGGCGACTTCATCAATAGCTTCCCCACTTTCTGGTGGGATGGCAGTTTCGAGGCACTGTACAAGCATTATCAACGCTTTGTCAGCGTGACGATCGACAGTGCCACGGGCGTCACCACCCTCCAGGTCAAGAGCTTCCGCCCCGAGGATTCCCGGGCCGTGAATGCCGCGCTGCTGCATTACAGCGAACAGTTGGTCAACGCCCTCAATATCCGCGCCGAGGAAGATGCGATACGTCAGGCCAGCCGCGAGGTCGAACTGGCGGAAATACGGCTGGCGGAAATCCAGAAGGACATCACCACCTATCGCAACCGGGAAAGCATTCTCGATCCCAAGCTGACCACAGGCAGTATTTACAATGCCGTGAACGGTGCCATGGTCGCCCGCATCGCCACCCAGACACAATTGGCGGAACTGGAGCGCAATGCTCCCGGCAGCCCCGCCATCCCCTCGCTAAGGGCGCGCCTGACCGCTCTGAACGCCCAACTCGACGGCACCATGAAATCGATCACCGGCGACAATGGCTCCGTGGCGGGAAAGCTCAGCGGCTATGAAAAACTGGCCCTGTCGCAGGAGATCGCCGCCAAGCTGCTGGCGTCGGCGACGCAAGCGCTGCAATCCGCGCGCCAGGAAGCCCGCGCCAAGCATCTGTATGTCGAGCATATCGCCGAGCCCAACCTGCCCGACTATCCGCTCTATCCCCGCCGGATATTCTATTTCCTGATCACCGTGGCCAGCGCCCTGATCTTTTACGGTATCGCCTGGATGCTGTTCGCCAGCGTCCGCGAGCATGGCGACGCCTGAAATACAGGCCAGAAGCTACAGGTCGTTGTAGATATCCAGCGCCAGATCGAGATCCTCGAACAGCTTGGCGCGGCCCCGGTCGACCACCAGCGCCCGCGAACAATAGGCCCGCACGGTTTCGGCACTGTGCGATGCCAGGATCAGCGAGCGGTTGGCGCGCTTCTCGAACAATTCCTCATGCGAACGGCGGGCAAAACGCTGGTCGCCCACCGCGATGACCTCGTCGATCAGATAGCAATCGAAATCGATCGCCAATGACAGGGCGAAGTTGAGGCGCGCCCGCATGCCGGTGGAATAATTTTTCACCGGCTCCGACAGGAAGCTGCCCAGCTCGGCGAAATCGTCGACATACTCGCGCAACTCCCGGAAAGGACGATCATAAATGCGCGCGATGAACCGGATATTGTCGTTCCCGGTCAGAGAGGAAGCGAAACCGCCCATCAATCCCACGGGCCAGGAAATCGACATGCCCCGGCGGATGACACCACGGGTGGGCATCTCGATGCCCGCCACCAACCGGATCAGGGTGGATTTTCCTGCACCGTTATGCCCCAGCACCGCCAGCTTATCGCCCGGCGCGACCTGGAAACTCACATCGCTCAGCACCCGGCGCTCGCGCCCCAGGCTTTCGGAATGATAGTCCTTGCACACGCCCTCGACCGTGATCACGGGCTTTCCCCCGACAGGATAGCGGGCACGTCACCCGGTTGCGGCGCCTGCAACAGGCCGAGCACCTGCGCCGTCACGGCCACGGCCTGGTCGATCTGCGCGCGCGTGTGCGCGCTGGACAGAAAAAAACGCAGCCGCGCCGTACGCTCCGGCACCGCCGGATAGATGATGGGGCGGGCGTTGATGCCGCGCGCCAGCAGAGCTTCCGCCAGCCGGGCCGCCAGGATGGAACTGCCCAGGATGACCGGCACGATGGAAAAGCCCTGGCTGGTGCCGGTGTCCAGACCTGCCGCCCTGGCCCGCGCAAGGAAATAGGCACCATTGGCGTTCAGCGCTGCGACCCGCTGGGATTCCTCGCGCAGGAGTTCCAGCGCCGCCAGCGAAGCGGCGGCGATCGGCGGCGGCATGGATACCGAATAAACCGAGCCGGACGCCTGATAGCGCAGATACTCGGCCGCCTCGCGGCGGCAGGCGATATAGCCGCCACAGCCCACCAGGGTCTTGCTCAGCGTACCCATCCAGAAATCCACCTGCATGGGATCGATGCCGAAATGCTCGGCGATGCCGCGACCCGCTGTACCCAGCACGCCCACCGAATGGGCCTCGTCCACCATCAGCCAGGCGCGGTATTTTTTTGCCAGGGCGACGAAGGCTGGCAGGTCGGGAATGTCGCCATCCATGCTGTAATGGCCTTCGATCACCAGCATCGCCCGCTTGTGCCGGGCGCGGTGTTGGGCCAGCAGCTGTTCCGCCGCCGCCACGTCGTTATGGGCGAAACTCAGGCGGCGGGCGCCAGACAATTGCGCCCCCTGCAGGATGCTGTTGTGGCTGAAGGCGTCGCACAGGATCAGATCGGCCTTGTTCAGCAGGCAACCGATCACCGTGACATTGGTGGCATGGCCACTGACCAGGCTGATACAGTCCTCCGTGCCATGCAGATCGGCCAGCGCCTTTTCCAGCGCCCGATGCACCGGCCGTTCGCCCGCCATCAACCGGCTTCCGGATCCGGATGTACCGTATTTTTCCACCGCCGCGATGGCCGCCGCGTTCACACGGGGATGCCCGTTCAGGTCCAGGTAATTATAGGACGCGAAATTCAACAGCGGCCGGCCGCCGATCTGCGTCTGTGCCCCGGCGATGCCCTCATGAATCTGGAAAAAGGGATTGCCGATGCCCAGGCTTTCAGATGCCGCGCGCACCACTTCCATCTGGCGCCAATTCTCGAAATCCTCGTCCGCCCCCGCGGCTTCGCCGGGACGCACCTCCTCGGTGCGGCGCAGTTTCTCCATCAGGCGCGCACGCGCGTCGCCGGAAAGGCCGAAGGATTTGCCAACCTCACTCATTGCGCGATAGCCCTGTCGGCCAGATCGGCGCTTTCATACCGCTCCACCGCCAGGGCGACGGCGCTGGCCGCCTCAGGTGCGGCCAGGTCGCGCGCCAGGCGGGCAGCGATCCGGGCCAGCGACGTCTGTGGCGACAGCGAGAACATGGGCAGGTTGACGCCAATGCGCTGTTCCAGCGCAAGACGCAATTCCACCGCCATCAGCGAATCCATCCCTAGCTCTGAAACCGGACGGTCGGCGTCCAGCGTTTCCGCCGCCGAGGACAGAATGCGCGCGATTTCCTCGCGCAACACGCCCAGCAGCAACGCCTTGCGATCGTCCGGCCCCAGTCCCGCCAACTGCTCGCGCAGATCGGATTCGCCAGTCTCGATCCGGGCATCCACCACATGCTGAAAGACCGGCGCACCCAGAACCGGCAGCATCCGGCGCGCCGCGTCCCAACGCACCGAGGCGAAAGCCACCGAGACCTCGCCGCCCGCCATCAGTTCGGGCAAGGCATCCAGCGCATCTCGTGCCGGCATGGGACTGGCCGCCAGACGGCGGGCCAGCACCTC
>Ga0182737_1003023_pt1 | contig 12883 bp, 23 predicted proteins | sample eDN5th30CBELigOP_FD_128878 | JGI IMG/M metagenome (GOLD analysis project Ga0182737, IMG submission 128878) | Enriched Organic Plus compost microbial communities from Emeryville, California, USA - eDNA 5th pass 30_C BE-Lig OP (version 2) (version 2) ... | reverse complement strand
GCTCAGGGACCGCAGCGGGGCGCCGCTCCGGGGCGGCGGCGAGGCGGCACAGCTGCCGCCACTGCTGCTCGTCGAAGTCGACGTGCGCGACCTGGCCGCGGGCGTGGACCCCGGCATCGGTGCGACCGGCGACGACGAGCCGCGGCGGCTCGCCGCGACCGCGCAGCAGGGTCGCGAGCGCGGCCTCGAGCTCGCCCTGGACGGTGCGGCCCTCCGCCTGACGCGCCCAGCCGTGAAACGACGAACCGTCGTAGCCGAGATCCAGACGGACCCGGTACGACGGTTCGTTCATGTCGAAAGCGTATCGACGGGGCGGGTTTCGAGACGGCGCTGCGCGCCTCCTCAACCAGCGACCAGGGTCACTCCTCGGTCGCCTCGGCGACCTCGGCGGCCTCGTTGACCTCGGCCTCGACCTCGACGGCCTCCGCCTCCGCGGTGGCCTCCTCCGCAGCCTCGGCGGCGGTCTCCTGGACCTCGGCCGTCTCCTCGACGGTCTCCTCCGCGGCCTCGGCCTTGGGCTCTTCCTTGGCCGGCTTCTCGTCCTTGGCGGCGGCCTTCTTGGCCGACGGCTTCTTCACGACCGGCTCGAGGACGAGCTCGATCTGCGCGAGCGGCGCGTTGTCGCCCTTGCGGAAGCCGAGCTTCGTGATGCGGGTGTAGCCGCCCTCGCGCTCCGCGACGAGCGGCGCGATCTCAGTGAACAGGACGTGCACGACCTCCTTGTCGCCGATCGTGCTCAGCACGCGGCGGCGGGCGTGGAGGTCGCCGCGCTTCGCGAACGTGATGAGCCGCTCGGCGAGCGGGCGGAGGCGCTTCGCCTTCGCCTCGGTCGTCTTGATCGACTTGTGCGTGAACAGCGCGGCGGCGAGGTTGGCGAGGAGCAGGCGCTCGTGCGCCGGACCGCCGCCGAGGCGCGGACCCTTCGTGGGCGTGGGCATGTCTCTAGCTCTCTATCTCAGTCGGAGTCGTTCAGGCGTTCTGCTCGTCGTCGTACCCCGTGTAGAGGTGCGCGCCGTCGAAGCCGGGGACCGCGTCCTTGAGGGAGAGGCCGAGCTCGACGAGCTTGTCCTTCACCTCGTCGACCGACTTCTGGCCGAAGTTGCGGATGTTCATGAGCTGCATCTCCGAGAGGGCGACGAGCTCCGAGACGTTGTTGATCCCCTCGCGCTTCAGGCAGTTGTACGAGCGGACCGAGAGGTCGAGGTCCTCGATCGGCATCGACAGCTCCGAGGAGAGGACCGCGTCGACCGGCGCCGGACCGATCTCGATGCCCTCCGCCGCGGCGTTGAGCTCGCGCGCGAGGCCGAACAGCTCGACGAGCGTGCGGCCGGCCGAGGCGACCGCGTCGCGCGGGGAGATCGCCGGCTTCGTCTCGACATCGACCACGAGGCGGTCGAAGTCGGTGCGCTCGCCCGCGCGCGTCGCCTCGACGCGGTAGGTGACCTTGAGCACCGGCGAGTAGATCGAGTCGATCGGGATCTGGCCGAGGTCCGCGAAGTCGCTGCGGTTCTGCGTCGCCGAGACGTAGCCGCGCCCGCGCTCGATCGTCAGCTCGAGCTCGAACTTCGCCTTCTCGTTCAGCGTCGCGATGACGAGGTCCGGGTTGTGGATCTCGACGCCGGCGGGGACCGAGATGTCCGCCGCGGTGACCTCGCCCGCGCCCTGCTTGCGCAGATAGGCGGCGACCGGCTCGTCGTGCTCGCTCGAGACGACCAGGTTCTTCAGGTTGAGGATGATCTCGATCACATCCTCCTTGACCCCGGGGACGGTCGAGAACTGGTGCTGGACGCCGTCGATGCGGATCGACGTGACCGCCGAGCCGGGGATCGAGGAGAGCAGCGTGCGGCGGAGCGAGTTGCCCAGGGTGTAGCCGAAGCCCGGCTCGAGCGGCTCGATGACGAACCGCGAGCGGAACTCGGAGATGGGCTCCTCGGAGAGGGTGGGACGCTGTGCGATGAGCACGGATGGTTCCTTTCGGCGGAGCGTCCGCTATATGACGCTCGGCTGGATGGGTGTTGAGTTGTGTGGAGAACGCGATGCCCGCGGTCGGCCCTTCGACTCGCCTACGGCTCGCTCGGGGACCGGGGCCGGCTGCTAGACGCGGCGGCGCTTCGGCGGCCGGCAGCCGTTGTGCGCCTGCGGCGTGACGTCGTTGATCGAGCCGACCTCGAGGCCCGCGGCCTGGAGCGAGCGGATCGCGGTCTCGCGGCCCGAGCCCGGGCCCTTGACGAACACGTCGACCTTCTTCATGCCGTGCTCCTGCGCCTGGCGCGCCGCCGACTCGGCCGCGAGCTGCGCGGCGAACGGCGTCGACTTGCGCGAGCCCTTGAAGCCGACGCCGCCGGAGGACGCCCACGAGATGACGGCGCCCTGGGGGTCGGTGATGGAGACGATCGTGTTGTTGAACGTGCTCTTGATGTGGGCCTGGCCCACGGCGATGTTCTTCTTGTCCTTCTTCCGCGGCTTGCGCGCGGCGGACGCCTTCGGTGCTGCCATGAGTGCTCTCTCCTACCGCTTACTTCCGGCCCGGCTTCTTCTTGCCGGCGACGGTGCGCTTCGGGCCCTTGCGGGTGCGCGCGTTGGTCTTGGTGCGCTGGCCGTGGACCGGGAGGCCGCGGCGGTGGCGCAGGCCCTCGTACGATCCGATCTCGACCTTGCGGCGGATGTCGGCCTGGACCTCGCGGCGCAGGTCGCCCTCCACCTTGAAGTTGCCCTCGATGTAGTCGCGGAGCGCGAGGAGCTGGTCGTCGGTGAGGTCCTTGACGCGGGTGTCCTTGTCGATCCCGGTCGCGGTGAGGGCCTCGGTGGAGCGCGTGCGCCCGACCCCGTAGATGTAGGTGAGCGCGATCTCCACGCGCTTCTCGCGCGGGATGTCGACGCCGGCAAGACGTGCCATGGTTCGTTCCTTAGAGGGACTTGCGAAGGTGTGGGGCGGCTCCGGTACTCGGGCCTTCGCGCCCGAGGTGTCGGCTTGGCCTCTTGGAGCCGCTTGAGTTATTCGGTTGTGACTAGCCCTGGCGCTGCTTGTGGCGCGGGTTCTCGCAGATGACCATGACGCGGCCGTGGCGACGGATCACCTTGCACTTGTCGCAGATCTTCTTGACGCTCGGATTGACCTTCATGACGTTCTCCACTCTCGCCGTCCTCGGCTAAGCGCTCGGTCGAGCGCCGCCGTTACTTGTCCAGCGGTCGGCTCACTTGTAGCGGTAGGTGATGCGGCCCCGCGTGAGGTCGTAGGGCGACAGCTCCACGACCACCCGGTCCTCGGGGAGGATGCGGATGTAGTTCTGCCGCATCTTGCCCGAGATGTGCGCCAGCACCTTGTGCCCGTTCGCGAGCTCCACCCGGAACATCGCGTTCGGAAGTGCCTCGATGACCGAACCCTCGATCTCGATGACGCCGTCTTTCTTGGCCATATCCTTCTAACGCTTCGTGAGCCCGCTGGTCTGCGGGCGATGCCTCCGGGCGCGCCCGAAAACACCAAGGGACTATCTTACATGGATCTAGTGGCTAAATCGACGCAGCACGCGATGGGCGCACGCGATCACCGGGGGGCGACGAGGCCGCGTTCCGCGAGCGCGTCCAGGATGCGACCGGTCACCTCGTCGACCTCGCCGAGGCCGTCGACCTCGACGAGCAGGCCCCGCCGGACGAACTCCGCGAGCAGCGGCTCGGTCTCCCGCGCGTACACCTGCTGGCGGTGGCGGATGACCTCCTCGGTGTCGTCCGTGCGGCCGAGCTCGATGGCGCGCAGCCGGAGCCGGCGCACCACCTCGTCCTCGTCGGCGACGAGCCGGACGACGGCGTCGAGCGAGGCGCCCTCCGCGGCGAGGAGCTCGTCCAGGAACCGCACCTGCTCCTCGGTGCGCGGGTAGCCGTCGAGCAGGAAGCCGCGCTGCGCGTCGTCCTGGCCGAGGCGGTCCGCGACGAGGTCGTTGGTGAGCGCGTCCGGGACCAGGTCCCCCGCGTCGAGGATCGCCTGCACGCGAACGCCGAGCGGCGTGCCCTCCGAGATGTTCGTCCGGAAGATGTCGCCCGTGGAGACGGCGGGGATGCCGAACGCGGCGGCGATGCGGCCGGCCTGCGTCCCCTTGCCCGCGCCGGGGGGCCCCACGATGAGCAGCCGCGCCGCGAGCGTGCCGACTTCCGTCCTCACTTGGCCGGTCCCTGAGCGAGCGCAGTGAGCCGAACGGCGCTCATCGGAGCAGGCCTTCGTAGTGCCGCTGCTGGAGCTGCGAGTCGATCTGCTTGACCGTCTCGAGGCCGACGCCGACGATGATCAGCAGGCTCGCGCCGCCGAACGGGAAGTTCTGGTTCGCCTGCACCAGGCTGAGCGCGAAGAGCGGGATGATCGCGACGATGCCGAGGTAGAGCGATCCGGGGAACGTGATGCGGGTGAGCACGTAGTCCAGGTACTCCGCCGTCGGCCGGCCGGCCCGGATGCCGGGGATGAAGCCGCCGTACTTCTTCATGTTGTCGGCGACCTCTTCCGGGTTGAAGGTGATCGCGACGTAGAAGTAGGTGAAGCCGATGATGAGCAGGAAGAACACCAGGGTGTAGACCCAGCTGTTGCCCGAGGTGAGGTTCGTCTCGATCCAGGTGACCCAGTCGGCCTTCGGCGGCACCGAGCCGTCCGCGTTCGGCTGCGGCTGGTTGAACTGCGCGATGAGCGCCGGCAGGTACAGCAGCGAGGAGGCGAAGATGACGGGCACGACGCCGGCCATGTTCACCTTGATCGGGATGTAGGTGTTGTTCCCGCCGTAGGTCCGGCGGCCGACCATCCGCTTCGCGTACTGGACGGGGATCCTTCGCTGCGACTGCTCGACGAACACCACGGCCGCCATGATGAGGATCCCGACCGCGATGACGATGAGGAAGATCTCCCAGCCGCGCGCCACCTGGATCGCCCAGAGCGAGGACGGGAACGTCGCGCAGATCGAGGTGAAGATCAGCAGCGACATGCCGTTGCCGATGCCGCGCTCCGTGATCAGCTCGCCGAGCCACATGATGAGGCCGGTGCCGGCGGTCATCGTGATGACCATGAGGACCATCGCGTACCAGGACTTGTCGCTGATCAGCTCCGAGCACGGGTCGCCGGCGACGGTCGAGGGGAACAGCGCGCCGTTCCGCGCGACCGTGATCAGCGTCGTCGACTGGATGAGGCCGAGACCGATCGTCAGGTAGCGCGTGTACTGCGTGAGCTTCGACTGCCCCGCCTGGCCCTCCTTGTGGAGGGTCTCGAAGTGCGGGATGACGACGCGCAGCAGCTGGATGATGATCGACGCGGTGATGTACGGCATGATGCCGAGCGCGAAGACCGACAGCTGCAGCAGCGCGCCACCGGAGAACAGGTTGATCAGGTCGTAGAGCCCGCCCGTCGCCGAGGTGCCGGCGAGACACTGCTGGACGTTCTCGAAGTCGACGAACGGCGCCGGGATCTGCGAGCCCAGGCGGAAGAGCGCGACGATGAGGAGCGTGAAGCCGATCTTCCGCCGCAGGTCAGGCGTGCGGAAGATTCGGCCGATCGCGGAGAACACCCGTCTACGCTACTAGCTCTGCCGAAGCGCCGAGTTCAGCTTGCGCTGACGCTGCCGCCCGCCGCGACGATCTTCTGCTCGGCCGAGGCCGAGACCTTGTCGACCGACACGGTGAGCTTGACGCCGAGATCGCCGTTCCCGAGCACCTTCACGGGCTCGCCCTTGCGGACGGCGCCCTTGGCGACGAGGTCGGCCACGGTCACGTCGCCGCCCTTCGGGTAGAGCTCCTCGAGCTTCGCGACGTTCACGACCTGGTACTCGACCCGGAACGGGTTCTTGAAGCCGCGCAGCTTCGGCGCCCGCATGATCGAGTTCAGGTTGCCGCCCTCGAGCCCGACCCGGACCTGGTACCGGGCCTTCGTGCCCTTCGTGCCGCGGCCGGCGGTCTTGCCCTTCGAGCCCTCACCGCGACCGACGCGGGTGCGCTCCTTCTTCGAGCCGGCGGCGGGACGCAGGTGGTGGACCTTGAGGACCTGCACCCGCTCCTGCTTCTCGGCGGCCGGCGCAGCGGCCTTCTTGGCGGCCGGCTTGCGCGCCGCCGTCTTCGGCTTGGCGGACTCGGCGGACTCGGCCGCCGGATTGTTCTCAGCCATCAGTCGATCTCCTCAACCTTCACGAGGTGCGCGACGGTGCGGACGTAGCCGCGGTTCTGCTCGTTGTCCTCGCGGACCACGACGTCGCCGATGCGCTTGAGCCCGAGCGAACGCAGCGTGTCGCGCTGGTTCTGCTTCTCGCTCACCTTGGACTTGATCTGGGTCACCTTCAGGCGCGCGGCCATCAGACACCTGCCTTCGCGTCAGCCGCGGCCTTCGCGCCCTCGGCCTTGAGCAGGCGGGCGGGGATGACCTGGTCGGCCTCGAGCCCACGGCGGGCGGCGACCGCGCGCGGCTCCTCGAGCTGCTTCAGCGCCGCCACGGTCGCGTGGACGATGTTGATCGTGTTCGACGAGCCGAGCGACTTGCTCAGCACGTCGTGGATGCCGGCGCACTCGAGCACGGCACGGACGGGACCGCCGGCGATGACGCCGGTACCGGCGGACGCCGGGCGCAGCAGCACGACGCCGGCCGCGGCCTCGCCCTGGACGGGGTGCGGGATCGTCGCCCCGGCGCGCGGGACGCGGAAGAAGTGCTTCTTCGCCTCCTCGACGCCCTTCGAGATCGCCAGCGGCACCTCGCGGGCCTTGCCGTAGCCGACCCCGACGAGGCCGTTGCCGTCGCCGACGACGACGAGCGCCGTGAAGCTGAACCTGCGGCCGCCCTTGACGACCTTCGACACGCGGTTGATCGTCACGACGCGCTCGAGGAACTGGTTCCCCTTCTCGTCCTGACCGGCGCGCGAGCCGCGCTCCTGGCGCGGGCTGCGCTCCCGGCTGCCGCGACGCGCCTCGCGAGGCTCGTTCGCGGTGTCGGCGGCGGTCGCCGCGGCGGTGGTCTCAGCCGTGGCCTCGGCGGTCGTCTCGGGCGCCGCGCCCTCGGAGACCTCGGGGGTCACGCTCTGCTCCACAGCGGTGGCTTCCTTCTCGTTGTCGTTCACGTTGGTGTCGGTCACAGGCTCAGCCCTGCCTCTCGGGCGCCGTCGGCGATCGCCGCGACGCGGCCCGCGTAGCGGTTGCCGCCGCGGTCGAACACGACGGACTCGATGCCCGCCTGCTTGGCGCGCTCGGCGACCAGCTCCCCGACCTTCTTCGCCTTCGCGGTCTTGTCGCCGTCGAAGGCGCGCAGGTCGTTCTCGAGGGTCGACGCGTACGCGAGGGTGCGGCCCTGCGCGTCGTCGACGACCTGGACGAAGACGTGGCGGGCGGAACGGGTGACGACCAGGCGCGGACGCTCGGCGGACCCGACGATCTTCTTGCGGAGGCGCGCGTGGCGGCGGGCCTTCGCCTCGGACTTGGTCTTGACGGTCATGGCTTACTTCTTCCCGCTCTTGCCGGCCTTGCGACGGACGTTCTCGCCCTCGTAGCGCACGCCCTTGCCCTTGTACGGCTCGGGCTTGCGCAGCTTGCGGATCTGCGCCGCGACCTCGCCGACGGCCTGCTTGGAGATGCCGCTCACGGTGAGCTTCGTGTTCCCCTCGACGGTGAACGTGATGCCCGCGGGCGGGTCGACCGTGATGGGGTGGGAGTAGCCGAGCGCGAACTCGACGGAGGCGCCCTTCGCGGTGACGCGGTATCCGGTGCCGACGACCTCGAGGCCCTTGGTGTAGCCCTCGGTGACGCCGACGATGTTGTTCGCGATGAGCGTGCGGGTCAGGCCGTGGAGCGAGCGCGATGCGCGCTCGTCGTCGGGACGGGTCACGACGACCTGCCCCTCCTCGACCTTCGCCTCGATGGGGGCCGCGACGGCGAGCGCGAGCTCGCCCTTCGGGCCCTTGACGGTGACGTCCTGGCCGTCGATCTTGACCTCGACGCCGGACGGGATGCTGATGGGGAGACGACCGATGCGGGACATGTCAGATCACCACACGTAGGCGAGGACTTCCCCGCCCACGCCCTTCGACGTGGCCTCGCGGTCCGTGAGGAGCCCCGAGGAGGTGGACAGGATGGCGACGCCGAGGCCGCCGAGGACCTTCGGGATCTCCGTCGACTTCGCGTACACGCGGAGGCCGGGCTTGGAGACCCGCTTGACGCCCGCGATCGAGCGCTCGCGGTTCGGGCCGTACTTGAGCGTGATCGTCAGGGTCTGCCCCACGCGCGCGTCGGCGACCGCGAAGTCCGCGATGTAGCCCTCGCGCTTGAGGATCTCGGCGATGTGCGCCTTGAGCTTGGACGCCGGGAGCGACACCGTGTCGTGGTGCGCCGAGTTGGCGTTCCGGATCCGGGTGAGCAGGTCTGCCACCGGGTCGGTCATCGTCATTGCTGGTTCTTCTCTCTCGTCGGTTCCGGCTCGAGGTCCACCTCGGCCGGCCTGTTCGATGCTTAGGCCTGCGCGTCCGCGGCTCGGAAGGGGAAGCCGAGCGCCTTGAGGAACGCGCGACCCTCGTCGTCGTTGGCGGCCGTCGTCACGACCGTGATGTCGAAGCCGCGGACGCGGTCGATCCGGTCCTGGTCGATCTCGTGGAAGATCGACTGCTCCGTGACGCCGAACGTGTAGTTGCCGTGGCCGTCGAACTGCTTCGGCGAGAGCCCGCGGAAGTCGCGGATGCGCGGGAGCGCGAGCGACACGAGACGGTCGGTGAACTCCCACGCGCGGTCGCCCCGGAGGGTGACGTGCGCGCCGATCGGCATGCCCTCGCGCAGCTTGAACTGGGCGATGGACTTGCGGGCGAGCGTGACCTGCGGCTTCTGACCCGTGATGAGCTGGAGGTCCTTGATCGCGCCCTCGATCACCTTCGAGTCGCGCGCGGCCTCGCCGACGCCGGTGTTCACGACGACCTTGACCAGGCGCGGGACCTGGTGCGGGTTCTTGAACCCGAACTCCTCGGTCAGCGCCGGCACGATCTCGGTCCGGTACCTCTGCTTGAGGCGCGGCTGGATCTTGCCAGCCGGCGCGGCAGTAGCGGTGCTCATGATGTCAGCTCTCCTCAGCGGTCTCGGCGACCTCGGTCGTCTCGTCCGCGGCCTTCGTCGAGGCCTTCTTCGCCGTGCTCTTCTTCGCCGCCGCCGGCTTCTCGGCCTTCGCCGAGTAGCGCGAGGCCTTGAAGACGCGGGTCTTCTTGCCGTCCTTGCCGACCTCGAAGCCCACGCGCGCGGGGGCCTTGGTGTCGGGGTTGACGAGGGCGACGTTCGAGATGTGGATCGACGCCTCGACGTGCTCGATGCCGCCGGTCTTCGTCCCGCGCTGCGTCTGGCCGACCTTCGTGTGCCGCGTCGCGAGGTTGAGCCCCTCGACGAGCACCCGGTCGCCCTGCACCGCGAGCACCTTGCCCTGCTTGCCGCGGTCGCCGCCGCGCTCCGGCTTGGGGCCGGAGATGACCTGCACGAGGTCACCCGCCTTGATCTTCGCCATGGCTACAGCACCTCCGGGGCGAGCGAGATGATCTTCATGAACCGCTTGTCGCGCAGCTCGCGGCCGACCGGGCCGAAGATGCGGGTGCCGCGAGGGTCCCCGTCGCTCTTCAGGATCACGGCGGCGTTCTCATCGAACTTGATGTAGGAGCCGTCGGGACGACGGGTCTCCTTGACCGTGCGGACGACGACCGCCTTGACGACATCGCCCTTCTTCACGTTGCCGCCCGGGATCGCGTCCTTGACGGTCGCGACGATGATGTCGCCGAGACCGGCGTAGCGACGGCCGGAGCCGCCGAGCACGCGGATCGTGAGCAGCTCCTTGGCGCCGGTGTTGTCGGCGACCTTGAGCCGGGACTCCTGCTGGATCACTTCGCCTTCTCCAGGATCTCGACGAGACGCCAGCGCTTGGTGGCGGACACCGGCCGGGTCTCGTTGATGAGCACGAGGTCGCCGATGCCGGCGGCGTTCTGCTCGTCGTGGACGTGGACCTTCGAGCTGCGGCGCATGACCTTGCCGTAGAGCGGGTGCTTCACCCGGTCCTCGACCTCGACGACGATGGTCTTGTCCATCTTGTCGCTCACCACGTAGCCGCGGCGGGCCTTGCGGTAGCCGCGCGCGTCGGCGTCGCGGACGTCGTGCTCGGCGTGCTCGTGGCCCTTGACCTCGGCGGTCTCGGCCTTCTTGGGGGCCTTCGTCTCAGCCATGTCTCACTCAGCCTTCTCGGTCGCCGTGGTTTCGAGACGGTCGCCTTCGGCGACCTCCTCCGGAGACGTCTTCTTCTTCGCCGCGCTCTTCTTGGCCGGGGCCTCGAGCGGGGCGGGGGTCGCCCGGATCCCGAGCTCGCGCTCGCGGATCACGGTGTAGATGCGCGCGATGTCGCGCTTGACGGCACGGATGCGACCGTGCGCGTCGAGCTGACCCGTCGCGGACTGGAACCGGAGGTTGAACAGCTCCTCCTTGGCCTTCTTCAGCTCGTCGACGAGACGGCTGTCCTCGAAGGTGTCGAGCTCCGTCGGGCGGAGCTGCTTGGATCCGACGGCCATTACGCGTCAGCCTCCTCACGCTTGATGATGCGCGCCTTGAGCGGCAGCTTGTGGATGGCGCGGGTCATGGCCTCGCGGGCGAGCTCCTCGCCCACGCCGGCGACCTCGAAGAGGACGCGACCCGGCTTGATGTTGGCGACCCACCACTCCGGCGAGCCCTTGCCGGAGCCCATGCGGGTCTCGGCCGGCTTCTTGGTGAGCGGACGGTCGGGGAACACGTTGATCCAGACCTTGCCGCCGCGCTTGATGTGACGGGTCATCGCGATACGCGCGGCCTCGATCTGCCGGTTCGTGACGTACGCGGGCGTGAGCGCCTGGATGCCGAACTCGCCGAAGTTGACCTTCGTGCCGCCGGTCGCCTGGCCGTCGCGGCCGGGGTGGTGCTGCTTGCGGTGCTTGACCTTACGGGGAATGAGCATGTCAGGCCTCCGCACCTGCTGCGACGGGCGCGTCCTGACGCGGGCCGCGACGCGGGCCGCGCTCGGGGCGCGTGGACTTCTGGGCGGCCTGCTCGCGGGCGAGCTCCTTGGCGGTGAGGTCGCCCTTGTAGATCCACACCTTCACGCCGATCCGGCCGAACGTCGTCTTGGCCTCGTAGAAGCCGTAGTCGATGTTCGAGCGGAGGGTGTGCAGCGGGACGCGACCCTCGCGGTAGAACTCCGAGCGGGACATCTCCGCGCCGCCGAGACGGCCGGACACCTGGATCTTGACGCCCTTGGCGCCGGCGCGCTGCGCGCCCTGCAGCCCCTTGCGCATCGCGCGGCGGAACGCCACGCGCGCGGAGAGCTGCTCGGCGACGCCCTGCGCGACGAGCTGGGCCTCGGCCTCAGGGTTCTTCACCTCGAGGATGTTGAGCTGGATCTGCTTGCCGGTGAGCTTCTCGAGCAGCGCGCGGATGTTCTCCGCCTCCGCGCCGCGGCGGCCGATCACGATGCCCGGGCGGGCGGTGTGGATGTCGACGCGGACGCGGTCCTTGGTGCGCTCGATCTCGATCTTCGCGACGCCCGCGCGGTCGAGCTTCGACAGCAGGAGCTTGCGGATCTTGACGTCCTCGGCCACGTAGTCCTTGTAGCGCTGGCCGGCCTTCGTCGAGTCCGAGAACCAGCGGGACACGTGGTCCGTGGTCGTGCCGAGGCGGAAGCCGTACGGCGAAACCTTCTGTCCCATTACTTCCCTGCCTTCGTGGTCTTCGCGACGTCGGGGGTGGCGAGCTCGACGGTGATGTGGCTCGTGCGCTTGCGGATCCGGAACGCCCGGCCCTGCGCGCGCGGCTGGAACCGCTTGAGCGTGGTGCCCTCGTCGACGTAGGCCTTCGCGATCACGAGGTCCTGCTCGTCGAGGTACTCGTTCGAGTTGTCCGCCTTGACGCGGGCGTTCGCGATCGCCGACTCCACGAGCTTGTAGATCGGCTCGCTCGCCGCCTGCGGCGAGAACTTGAGGATCGCGAGCGCCTCCGTGGCCTGGCGGCCGCGGATCATGTCGATGACGCGCCGGGCCTTCATCGGCGTGATGCGGATGTGGCGCAGCTTGGCGATAGCGGTGACCATCAGCGACGCCGTCCCTTCCTGTCGTCCTTCTCGTGGCCGCGGAAGGTGCGGGTCGGCGAGAACTCGCCGAGCTTGTGGCCGACCATCGTCTCGGTGACGAAGACCGGGATGTGCTTGCGGCCGTCGTGCACCGCGATCGTGTGGCCCAGCATCGCCGGGATGATCATGGAGCGGCGCGACCACGTCTTGATGACGTTCTTCGAGCCGGACTCGTTCGCCTTGACCACCTTCTGGAGGAGGTGCTCGTCGACGAAGGGGCCCTTCTTGAGGCTGCGAGGCATCTTCTACCCGCTCCCTTACTTGCGCTTCTTGCCGACGGTGCGGCGACGGACGATGAGCTTGTCGGACGGACGACCCGGCTTGCGGGTGCGGCCCTCGGGCTGGCCCCACGGGGTGACCGGGTGGCGACCGCCGGAGGTCTTGCCCTCGCCACCGCCGTGCGGGTGGTCGACCGGGTTCATGGCGACGCCGCGGACGGTCGGGCGGACGCCCTTCCAGCGCATGCGGCCGGCCTTGCCCCAGTTGATGTTCGACTGCTCGGCGTTGCCCACCTCGCCGACGGTCGCGCGGCAGCGGACGTCGACGTTGCGGATCTCGCCCGAGGGCAGGCGGAGCTGCGCGTACGGGCCGTCCTTCGCCACGAGGCGGACGGAGGCGCCGGCGGAGCGCGCCATCTTGGCGCCGCCGCCCGGCTTGAGCTCGATCGCGTGGATGACCGTGCCGACCGGGATGTTCTTCAGCGGCAGGTTGTTGCCCGGCTTGATGTCGGCGCTCGGGCCGCTCTCGACGATGTCGCCCTGCTGCAGCTTG
>Ga0182737_1003020_pt1 | contig 12897 bp, 13 predicted proteins | sample eDN5th30CBELigOP_FD_128878 | JGI IMG/M metagenome (GOLD analysis project Ga0182737, IMG submission 128878) | Enriched Organic Plus compost microbial communities from Emeryville, California, USA - eDNA 5th pass 30_C BE-Lig OP (version 2) (version 2) ... | reverse complement strand
ATCTTACCCCGCTGGCTTGTCACGCCAGGGCGCCACATTGCCGCCCACGCGCTGGTTGCTCTGGCCTCTCCCCTCAAGAGGCGTCTGGCTCTCTTAGAGTGGCAGCGGGTACGACGCCGAGAGTAGCTGGCTGCTCAGCTCACCAATGAAGGTGACAATCACCACCACGTACAGAATGCCGGTCGCGCTTTGCGTATTGGGAATCTTGAGCGTTTGCCAGGTCATCCAGGTCAACAGCAGCGGAGCGAACAGGCCGGCCAGCCAGCGCAGGCCCAGGAATAGCGCCACGTCGGTGGGCGGAAACTGGGGGATATCCACCATTTGCCAGATGAGCCCCGTGCCGCACACGGCAGCCCGCAAGAAGGTCGCCGCGACGGTGAGCAGAATCAGCATCCGCAGCGGCTCGAGCTTCATGCCGGGGGCGTTGAGATACCAGTGCCCCAGCAGCATGGCAGCCATGCCGGCTCCCAGCAGCAGGCCAGAGGTCACCGGATCGAGCCAGCCCAAGATGGCGATGGCCGCGGCCGGAATGTTATGCCGCGGCTGAAGCTGAGGATTCGTGAGGGTAGGCTGTTCGCCGTCGATCGCTGGCGAAGCGTGCAAGCTGGAGCCTGGCGCGGCCATGAGCGCGGCGGCCAGCGAAATGCCGGCAATCACCAGCAGGATCGCCCGGCCCCAACGAGGGTTCTGGTGCGGCCACATCACCGAGGCCACGTAGCACAGCACGGCTCCGGCCAGCGGCGGCCAGATGGAAAACCGCTCCGGCGCCAGCCAGGCCAGCGTGGCCGCCAGCGAGTGCAGCCCTAGCAGCACGTACAGGTGAACCTGGAAAAAACGGCTGCGGACCTGCTGGGGCGAAAGCAGGGCCATCGATAAGGCCAGGCCAAAGGCCAGCCGCAACGCAAATTGGACAAGGACGGCCAAGGCAACACAGGTCGCTTCAGGAGGTTCAATCCGCCGGCCCCCGCAAGGGAGCCTGCGCGCTGGCGCCGCGGGCGGGGGCAAACCACCGCCCAGCGCGGCCGCGCGCGTCAGCCCAACTTCTGGCAACCTACGTCACGCCCTGGCCGTTGTCTATGGCCTGGCGAGCCGCCAGGCCCGCCGCGTTTAGCCGGCAGCCCGAGCCTGATGCTGGATGTGGAAAATGTGGTCGCGGATGCGTTCGAACTCGTCGTTGCTGGCGAAGTGAATCACGATCCGGCCGCGGCCGTTCTTGGCCTGGCGGACATCGACCTTGGTGCCCAGCACCGAGCGGAACTCCTGCTCCAGCGAGGCCAGGTGTTCGGCGCGAGCCCGCTTCTCCGGATCTTCTTCCGGCATGCCGTCGTACACGGCCAGCGGTTCGGCGTCGGCCTTCACAATCGCTTCCTGCACCATGTTCTCGATGGCGCGGACGCTCAGGCTTTGCTTCTGAATCCGCTCGCAGTAGGCGATCTGCTCGACTTCATCGCCCAGCGGCAGCAGTGCCCGAGCGTGGCCCTGCGTGATTTTGCCTTCGCGCAGCGCCTGCTGCACCTTGGGCGGCAGCTCCAGCAGCCGGACCATGTTGGCCACGGTCGAACGAGTGATGTTCAGCCGCTGAGCCAGTTCCTCGTGGGTGCAGCCGTAATCTTCCAGGTAACGCTGGAAGGAGGCCGCCTTTTCCAACGGGTTGAGATCCTTGCGGTGCAAGTTCTCGACGATGGCCAACTCGGCCATCTGGCGGTCGTCGGCTTCGCGGACGATGGCCGGGATGGCTTCCCAGCCCGCCTTCACAGCCGCGCGCAGACGGCGTTCACCGGCCACCACCTGGTAGCGATCGCCAGCCTGGCGGACGATGATCGGCTGCAACAGGCCGTGAGTCCGGATGTTCTCGGCCAGCTCGTCGATCTGGGCTTCGTCGAAGTCCTGACGCGGCTGGTACGGATTGCTGTCGATGCTGTAAACGCTGATGGTGGCGGTGCCCGACGGAGCCGCGTCGGTGAGGGACACGGCGCCTTGCGATTCGTCGCCGCCATCCAGCGGTCGGCCCAGCAGCGCTTCCAGCCCTCGTCCCAAGCGTCGTTCTTGATTCACAGGCGCCTCCCTGCCTATCGCGTAAACGGTTCGCCCCCGGGCTTGAGCGGCCCGGCGGCGTGGCGGCTTGCGGCCACACCCAGGGTAATTCTCAATGGCCTGCGTCTGCCGGCGTGGCAAATACCTGGCAGCCGCGGCCATGTCATAGATCGTCAAATCGGAACGATTCATACAACCTGCGTGGCCGGAACAGCCGGAAATTTTTACCTGGCCGTCACTGCCGGCAGACTTCACAGCTTTGCGCCGCCGGGCTGGTCCGCCCAATTTTCGCCTTTGCCGGCCGGCCAACCACTCGGCTGGGCGGGGCGGAACGGTTCTTGCACCGCTTGCATGGCAACAGTCCCCCCACGGCTGCGACCGTGCCCCCCAGCCCAGCAGAGACACCGGCCATGAGTACCAGCCACCAGACGCAAAAGATCCTGTACCGCTGCCCCCATTGCAGCCAGCTAGCCCGGATCAGCGAATCGCTGATTGGCCGCACGATCGACTGCCCGCAGTGCCAGCGGCCCTTCCGGGCTGAGGCCCCCTCGGCCATGCCGATCGATGAAAGCTCACTGACGGCCGAGGACGCGCAACGCGTGCCGGAGATTGCCGCCGGCAGCAGCGACGAAGAAGAGGTCCTGCTGGTACGCCACCCCGCCATGCTGCGGGCGCACCCGTTTCGCTTTCTGCTGCTCCTGCTTCTGGTGGGGCTGGGAACGGCCGCACTGGTAAGTTCGCTGTTCTGGGAGCGGGGGCTGGTCTTCAACGGCCGCGAGTGGCTCTCGGCCACCGTCCTCCAATGGGCGGGCCTGGTATTGATGCTGGTCGGAGCGCTCTGGCTGGGAAGTTGGTGGCTGCGAACGCGGATGGACGAACTGAAGGTCACCTCTAAGCGGACCATCCAGCGATCCGGCCTGGTGTCTCGCTTCACCACCGAAGTGCAGCACGACGACGTGCGCAACATCCAGGTAGACCAGGGCTTCTACCAGCGGCTGGTGGGCGTGGGCGATCTGGCGATCTCCAGTGCCGGCCAAAGCAACCTGGAAATCCGCATCGCCGGCATCTCCCAGCCGGACCAGGTGGCTAAGGTGATTCGGGACATGCAATAGCCACCCACAAGAAGGGGCTCGACAGCGTAGCTAACCTGATGTTAACGAGTGACTTGCAACAAGCCAGCAACGTAAGTCACGATGACAGATTGACTTGCAGCGAAACCACCACTACTATCTATGTAGTGTACTACCGTTCGTTTCGTTAACCCCTGTGAGTACGTATTTCGATAATCGAAATACTGTAGAGTACTCATTAGCTCAGTTAGTTCGCTCTAAAACAGGTTGGGATTCGCATGAGTGAGGTGTCCTTTGAACTTGAGCTCGCAAAGAAGCGAGTGGAGCGTTTCAAGGACGTAAGCGATGAACTGATGCGAGACCACCTCGACGCCATGCAGTGCCTGGACTGCCAAGATGCGCTTGAGAAGGGTGTTCATGCGTTCGAGGCGATTCGGCGAGCAGACGACGTCTTGCGCGAAGCCGCAGGCGAAGGCATTCCCGTTTCCGAACAACTGATCGCATTCGTTGAGTCTCTCTATGAGCTTTGGCTCACCCCGTGCGAGCTCGTCGAGCAATGGATAAGAGAACTGGAAGCTCGAGGTTATCGTCCAGATAATCTCGATAAGTTCCGGGAAGCGTCGCGGCAGGTGCGCAGGTCTTTGGCTGTCATCGCATCACTTAAGGCGATTGATTCTATTCATACTCAAGGCTTTTGAGCAGTACGCGAATCAGGCATGCGCGGGGCACGATAATCATCGGGCGCAGTATCCGCTCAAACGGTCTCTAAAGGTGGCAGTACTTCAGCGAATCGATTTTAGCGAACGCGAATTGCCACGCGTGCAATCCTTCGCGTGCGGTGATGACATTTGGTGTACGGTAGCTGAACGATGGATTAAGAGCCCACCATCGTATCGCGGCGCGATTTTCTCGATCAAACAGTATCAAACATCAGTTTGGCTTTACTTATTGAACAACGCACTGGTCGGATTTGCGTCGCTGGGCTATTCCGAATGGGAGAACGTACCGCCGGATGGCCAGCACCGGAAGCTGTTATTCATCCCACAGCTAGCTGTTTGCTCCGATTTCCACGGGCAACCTAAAGAGGGCGACACGTTCGCATCGCAGATCCTAAAAGACGTGCTTGCTGAAGCCAAGCGACGCGACACCTGCCCGGTCGGTCTTTGGGTCGATAGCGAAAATATCAAAGCACAAAGGTTCTACCTGCGGCATCAGTTTACCTTCATCGAAGGTGATTCCGTCCGATTCGGACGCACGTTCCGCCGCATGCTTTATGAACCGACCGAATAAGATCTGTAGCGATCGTTGCTAGCGTCCTACCGCGCCGCTTCCCGGCAGGCCTTGGGCACGTGGTGGTCGATGGCGCAGCCGGGGCGGGTGTTAAACAGGTCGTGTAGCTCATCGAACGAGAACGGCCGGTATTCGCCCAGTATGCGGTAGGCGTTGTCCACGCCCACGTCGATGCTGCGTCGGCCGGGCTGGTACGTGTCGAGCCAGCTTTCGGCCGAGCCGTGCGAGTGGCCGTAAAGCATCCAGGCTCCGCGGTGCGACTTGTTCCATACCGCGTGCGCGTAGTGGCTTAGCACAATCAACTGCCCCTTCCAATTCAGTTCGTACCGCTCGTGCTGGCTGGCAAACAGCGAAGCGATGCGGGGGTCGTCGTGGTTGCCCCAGGTGAAGTGGATCGTGCGGCACCGGATGCGTTCACGGTATGCCCGGGCGCAAGCCCGAAAGGCCGGGCCGCTAGGTCCGAAGCAGAAGTCTCCCAGGTGCCACAAGATATCGTCGGGCTGGACCACGTCGTTGATGCAGTCGATCAGGTATTGATCCATCCGTTCGACCGCCGCTAGCGAAGGCTGCCAGGCCCCACGCCCGCGCATCCGCTCGTCACCACCGCGAGAAAGCTGATCCAGCATGGCGTTTTCTTCCTCGCTGAGACAGAAACGCCGCTGGGCATACAGCGGGATACGCCGGTGTCCAAAATGAGTGTCTGCGGTAAACCAGATCTGCGTCATGCTTTTGTCTCCTATCGCCGCCACGGCAAAGATGTTGCATTGGCAAGGGCGGCTGCCGGGCCTCTCCGACCCTTAACAGCAATACGCATGGCGCAGGGTGATTACGCGCCGCTTGGGCGGCGCAGGGCGGCTTCGCAGATCGCAGATATTCAGATCGCGGACGGCAGGGCAGGGCAGGCCGTTAGGGGGCCAGCTTCTTGAGCTTGCGCTGCAAGGTGCGGCGGGGAATGTCGAGCAGTTGGGCCGCCTTGGAGATGTTGCCGCCGCACTCGGCCAGCACGCGGTGGATATGTTCCCACTCGGCTTCGGCCAGCGACTGCGGCTGGAAGTTGTTGTCGCTAGCGACCGGCGTGTCGCCCAGCAGAGCCGCGTAGATCTCGTCGGCGTCGGCCGGCTTGGTCAGGTAGTTGACCGCGCCCACCTTCATCGCTTCCACCGCATTGGCAATGCTGCCATAGCCGGTGAGTAGCAGCGACCGCGTGGAGGGCGAAACCTCCTGCAAGTGCCGCAGTAGGTCGATGCCCGAGAGGCCCGGCATCTTGAGATCGATCACGGCGTAATGCGGCGGGTTGGCCGCGGCAACGGCCACGGCCTCGTCGTAGTTGCTGGCCGTGAGAACGTGCAGCCCACGCGCGGCCAGGGCCTTGGCAAGCCGCGTCCGGAGCACTTCGTCGTCGTCAACGAGCAGGCAGATCGATTGGCTCATCGGTCAGTAGCAGCGTGGCGGAAGGTGGCATGACGTGGCAGGCAGGGCCGACTACCCTTCCACTATATCAAGACGCTGGCCCTTGGGGCAGCTTTGCGGTGCCGGCGGGCAAAACCGGACAGTGTTTTTCACGTCTCGCCTCGCGACCGCCGAACTACAATGGCAGTATGTCTGCCACCGACAGTACCAATGTCGAATTCCGCCTTGCGCCCGAGCCGCTGCGGTATCGCATCTGGCCGCTGGTCAACGACTTGCCGGCCGTCGCTCCGCTGCTGGCGGGCGCCGCTGCGCTGTGCTGGCTGGTGGCCGCCCAGACTTCCGGGCGGTACGCCATCGCGGTGTCCCTGGTGCAACTGGTGGTGCTGTGGCGGCTGCTGGTGCCCACCACGTACGAGATGAACGCGGCGGGCGTCGCCGTACGTCGCTGGCGGCGCGTGGTGGTGCCCTGGAACCGCATCGCCAAGGCCGAGATCGGCCGCCGCGGCGTGCTGCTGCTGCCGGTGCGTTCCGATGCGTCGGTCGTTCGGCTCCGCGGCATCTACGTGCCCTGGGGGCCCCACGAATCGGCCGTGCGCGGCATGCTCAACTATTACCTGGCCCCGCGTGGCAAGGAAGGCGACACGAGCCGCGCGCAGGGGACCGGCAAAAGCACGCGGCCCAGCGCTAGCGCCGGTTCTTCCCGACAAGATATATGATGCCCACGCCCAACAGCCCGGCCCCGATCGCGCCGCCCAGCGACGTCCAAAAGGGGTAGGTCATCACGACCTGGGTCACGATCATCACGGCCATGAAGCCCAGGTTGAAGCCCACGATCATCAGGTTCCGGCGTTCCTTGGCCAGTTCCTCGGGCGTCTTATCGCTTTCTGGCTGAGAGCTGGCGGACGATTTGGCGGCGGGAGCCTTGCCAGCGCTTTTCGCGCTGCTGGCGCCGACCTTGCCTGCAGCCACCCCGGCGGTCATTTCGGCATCGGCCGCTTCTTTGGGGTAGTACTTGTTCACCAGGGTGTGCAGGTTGGCCGCGGTGGCGATAACCGTCCGCACGGGGAAACCGACCCGCAGGCGGATTTCTTCCTCAACCTCCGGCCGCAGCGGCATCGGCGACGCCATCAGCAACTGGTCGTCGTCGACCATGATTGGCACGCACGAGTTCTGCCGGGCCATCAGGGCAGGCACCTTGGGGACGAGGAACTCGTCGACCTCGGTTTCCGTCAGGTCGATGAACGGCGCGCCGATACTTTCGGCATACAGCTCCGTCACCTTCTCGGGCGAGGCCAGCTTCTGCTGGACGACCGCGTCGCGGATCTCCACGCCCACGGCGTCGGCATACCGCCGGGCCTTGCCTAGCTGCTCGCTGTCGAGCACCTTGCGGGCCAATAGCAGTTCTTCCAGGGTGCGGGCTTTGACGCCTTTGACCTCGCGGCCCAGCGAAACGTCGTACTCACGCTTGCGCTGGGAGTCGGTCAGGCACAGCATCGCCTTGGCCAGCTCGTTGAGCAGGGCCTGCGACTGCGGGCCGTACTGGCCGGCGGCGTACTTGCGGACGTGCGCGTTGAGCTTGCGATAGTGTTCCCGAATCTTCTCGGGATCGTCCTCGAACTTCTTGAGGCGCAGCAGTTGATAGTGGTTGAGAGGACGCTCCGCCTCCTTGATCCCCAACCAGTCGCGATACACGTCCAGCGTGGCCATGGCTTGTCGTTGGTCTCCCTAGGGCATAACAAAGCAGGTGGGCGACACTGCGCCGCAGGCCAAAACTACTCGACAGTGTATTGCTGCGCCAACACGGAGTACGAATCAACCTGTTCTTCCGTCAGCCCGCCGCTGCGTTCGATGGTGATGGCGGCATCCTTCCCGCTGGTCACGTCCTTGGCGTGTACACGCACGCGGCCCGCGGCATCGAACGCGTAGGTCACCTCGATCGGTGAGCCCTTCTTGATGCCCGGCGGCAGATCGGTGATGTGGCAGTTGCCAATCAGCGAGCAGGCGTCCGGATCGGGGGCGTCGCCTTCGGTCACGCGGACATTCACGCGCCGCTGATCTTCGCGGCTGGTGCGGAAGGTCTGTTTGACCTCGATCGGCAGGCGGCTGTTGCGCGGGATCATCACGTGGTTGATGTACTTGTCCTTGCGGGGATGCTTCGCAATGACGCCCAACCCGTGACTGTTGACGTTGTCCTGCTTGATCGTGCCGAGCTTGCGGCGGACGGCCTCGGCCAGCTTGCTGCCTTCGCCGCGGAACTTGGCCTCGAGGATCGCCGCGTGGATCGCGGCACCCTGGCATACCGAGGTATGCGGCGAAATCTCCGTGTAGGGCTTGATGCCCAGCGTCTGTTCCAGCCGCCGCGAAACGGCCGGCATCAGCGTCGAACCGCCCACCAGCACCACGGCATCGAGCTGATCGGCCTTCACCTTGGCGGTATCGAGCACCAGCTCGGTGGTGTCGATGGTCCGCTGTATCAGGTCGGCGGTGATATCCTCGAACTCGTCGCGGGTGATTTGCAGCGCCAGCGACTTGCCCTGGTAGCGGCACGAGATCAACGCCTGCTCCGATTGCGAGAGCTTGATTTTGGCCAGGTCGCAATCGTTGCGGAGCAGTTGCAGGGTCTGGGCGTCTTGGCGGGGATCTGGGCCATATTTGGACATGAACTCCTGGGCCACGCGGTCGACCAGCCGGTCGTTCCAGTCCACACCGCCCAGTTCCACGTCGCCGTCGGTGCCCAGCACCTGGAAGTGCGTCGGCGTGTAGCGAACCAGCGTCACGTCGAACGTACCGCCGCCCAGGTCGTACACCAGGGCCATTTTCGGGCGGTCGTCGCCCGAGGCCCGCCCCAGCTCGCCGCGCTGCCAGGCGTAGGTCAGCGTGGCCGCGGTCGGCTCGTTAATAATGTCGATCACGTTCAGACCGGCGATCCGGCCGGCATCCTGGGTCGACTTGCGACGGGCGTCGTTGAAGTAGTACGGCACTGTGATCACGGCGTTGCCGATCTTGCCGATCCGCCGCTCGGCGTCCTGCTTGAGCTTTTTGAGAATCAAAGCCGACAGAAACTCGGGCGTGATCTCGCGGCCGTCGAAGGTCCGCTTGTACTCAATCGCGCCCATGTGCCGCTTGATGCGTTCGACGACGTTCTGCGGGTCTTCCATGGCGGCACGATCCCGCCGGGGACCGACCACCACGTGACCGCTGGACGCCAGCACGATCAGGCTGGGCGTTTCCACATCGTCGTCTTCGTTCTCGATCGGAACAGGGTCTCCATGCTCGTTGAGGATGGCAATGGCGGAGAACGTGGTGCCTAGATCAATGCCAACAGTAAGACCGGGTTTGAAATCCATGGAGGCGGGGTCCAATCTGTAACCACCGCGGCCGCAGCCTGCGGCGCATACCACAAGTGCAAATGATGGGACGAACGGCCCAAGGCGCTTCGGCTTGATAGGGGAGAAGGACTGGCCAGGCCGAAAGCTGGTTTCAGCATGTACCGTTGAACATGCCGAGTCAATACTCGGCCCCGGAGCGAGGGGGAAGCTGTGCAGCCAAATTCCGAGGTCCGTCCTGGGCCGCATCACCGCGGGTGCAACCCACGTGGTTAGCCGGCCGGGCAGTCCGCCAGATGAGGATCGCGGAAGCGGTAGCCCAGGCCGCGCACCGTCTCAATCAGATAGGCATGGTCGCCCAATTTTTGCCGCAGCGAACGGATGTGAACGTCCACCGTCCGCTCCAGCACCATGCCGTCTTTGTCCAGGGCTGCTTCCAGCAGTTCGTTGCGGGTGAACGCCCGGCCCGGCTGCCGCACAAAGACTTCCAGCAGCCGGAACTCGCTCTGTGTGAGATTGAGCAATTGCCCGCCCGCCGTGGCCGTGTGGCGGCGGCGATTGATGCTGATGCCCTGGCTGCCGATGACCTCGGCGGCATCGCTGCGGGCTTCCGTCCGGCGGCGGAGCAGGGCCTTGATCCGCTCCAGCAGCACCTTCACACTGAACGGCTTGGTCACATAGTCGTCGGCCCCCAGCGAGAGCCCTACCAACTGGTCCACTTCTTCCGCCTTGGCGGTGAGCATCACGATCAGGGTGTCGCGCGTCGCCTCGCCCGCTCGCAGCCGCCGGCACACCTCCAAGCCATCGACCAGCGGCAGCATCAGGTCCAGCAGTACCACGTCGGGCGTGAACAGCTCTGCTTGCCGCAGCCCCTGGCTGCCGTCGCGGGACACGATCACCTCGTACCCCGCCTGGCGGAGGTTGTAACTCAGCACCTCGGTCAGGTCGGCGTCGTCTTCGACGATCAGGATTTTGGGCTTCGCCATGTCGTTCTGTTACAAGCGGGGGAATATGCGCCGCCGAGAGCCGCAGGCAACCATCTCCATTGTCTCTTGGCGCGGGAGTTGCGGCCAGTGCTGTGCGAGGGGCCAGGAGCGCTCAGCAGCCGCGCAAGGCGCTCACCGCAGGCCGTCCTCCACAAATTGAGCACTATGCATGCACCGGATTGGGTTTGAGGCAGGACCGGCGCCAACCATTTTTGCCAAAAATTTTCTTTTTGAATCGCGATGCGCTGTGACATTCGTCACTGCCTTACGCTTCTACGGTAACGGGCTCGTGCGCCTGCGGGCCGCACGGCAGCAGGATAAGCGGCGAAAATGAAGGTTCGATGAAGTTTCTGCGAAGACGAAACGGCCAGCTATCCCGCACGCTTTAGAACCTGCCCTCCGTAAAACAGGCAGTTGCCGCAAATGGCGTCGCTTGGGCAACTGGCGAAATCACTTTCCCACCCACCTGGTCCTTCCCCCATGGCCGACCTCATTGAACCGCCACGCCGTGCCGACGATTCGCGGCTGCTGGGCAGCCTACCTACCTTCCGCCGAGGAATCCTCGACTTCCTCACCCAAACGGCCCAGGAGGTGGGCGACGTCGCCGGCTACCGGCTAGGGCATCGCCAGGTGGTGCTGGTCAGTCACCCGGAACTGATTGAGCAAGTGCTCGTCCACGACAACCGCCTGTATCACAAGCACTATGCTCTGCGGTTTCTCCGCCCACTACTAGGCAACGGCCTGCTCAACAGCGAAGACCAGTTCTGGCTCCAGCAGCGGCGACTGATGCAGCCCGAGTTTGCCAGGGCCAGGCTCGAAAGCTACGGCACCGCCATGGTCGCCCGCACCGTCACCACCGTGCAAGGCTGGCAGGCAGGCGAGACGCGCGACCTGCACGCCGAGATGATGCGGCTGACGCTGGCCATCGTCGCCAAGGCACTGCTCGATGTGGAAGTGGCCGCCGACGACTTTGGCGAAGTGGAACGCTCGCTCGAAACCGTGCTTGACGACTTCCGTTATCGCTTCGACTCGGCCTTGCCGCTCCCCAACTGGGTGCCCACGCCGCACAACCTGCGGGTCAATCGGGCGATTCACCGGCTCAAGGTGATCGTGTCGCGGATCATTGCGGAGCGGCGGCAGCAAGCCGAGCCGGGTCGCGATCTGCTCTCGCGGCTGATCCAAGCCCGGCACCAGGGCACCGCCACCGGCATGACCGACCGGCAACTGCTCGACGAGGTAATGACGCTGTTCCTGGCGGGCCATGAAACCACGGCGGTGGCCCTGACTTGGACCTGGTATCTGCTGGCCCAGCATCCGCACATCGAGCGGCAACTGCACGCCGAACTGGACCAGGTGCTGGGAGGCCGCGAACCGACCGTGGCCGATCTGCCGCAACTGAAGTTCGCCGAGTGCGTGATCAAAGAGTCGATGCGGCTGTACTCGCCGGTGTACGGCATTGGCCGCATGCCGCTCGCCGACGTGCAGATCGGTCAGTACCACATTCGTAAAGGCACGGCCGTGGTCTTACCGCAGTGGGTGGTGCATCGCGACCCGCGCTGGTGGTCCGATCCGCTGGCCTTCATGCCGCAGCGGTGGCTCGAAGCCCCGCCGAAGTACAAGTACGCCTATTTCCCGTTCGGCGGCGGGCCGCGCGTCTGCATCGGCAATCAGTTCGCCATGATCGAAGCCGTGTTGGTTTTGACCACGATTGCCCAGCGCTACCGCTTCCGCATGGCGCCTGGGCAACCGATCACGCCCTGGCCCACCGTGACGCTGCGGCCACTGGAGGGTTTGCCGGTGGAACTGGTGCCTCGTACGGCCGGCGATCTGCTGGAAGGCCCGCACAACGCGCAACCGGCAGCGGCCAAGGAACCCCTGCGGCCGGTGCCGCCCGTCTAGTGCATCAGGGCCGCCGTCAGTGACGCGGTGGCATAGACCATCAGCAGCGACAAGAACACTGCCCACACCAGGCTGCCCCGCAATCCCAGTAGCAGCATGAGCCCCAGGAAGTACAGCGCGATGCCTCCCATGAAGCCCGCATAAACCGCCGGGTGCATCATCTGGGCCGGAACCATCAACAGGCAGGCCGCCAGAATGATGCCCATCAATTGGTGCAGCGAGAAGTGCGACGGTGGCTCTTGTGGCTCGATCGGCTCGTTCTTCTCGCCCGTGAAAGCCGGAGCCCGGCGCAGTACCTCCGGTTCCGGCCCCACAGGCAACTGGTACTGCTTCAGCAGTTGTTCGCGGCTGAGCGATTGTTCGTCGGGGGTTGGCTTGTGACGCATGGGGAGAGGGCAGTGCGAAAAGCCCCCGCTACCGCGGCTTGGGAATCAGTAGTCGACGCAGAGGCCGGTCGATTGCCGGCGGGCTGTTCGGCGTGGCGGGCCGCATCTGCGGGTTCTCGCCTTCGCCGCCGTCCTCGGGATCTGCCGGCTGTTCGCCGCGCCTCCGCAGGCGCGTGGTCCAGGCATCCCAGAAGTCACGCCGCTGCTGCTCGCCGCCACGCCAGAACTCAAGCCCCAGGTCGATGCTGCGCTGGATGACCTCGGCGGGCACTTCCTTCTCCGGGTCGGAAGCGTGCTTGGCCAAGTCCTCGATCAACGCTTCGATCTGTTGGGCCGTGGGCGGCTGCGCCGGCGGCTTCATCGTATCAGCGCCCGGCCTGGCCAACTCGGTAGCCTCGGCAGACTCAGCAGGACGGTTCACCGCCGCCGTATCAGCGTGGTCCTGGTTCTTATCCCCAGGGAAAGCGACAGGCGCGGGAGGTTCGCTACTGGGCGT
>Ga0182737_1003019_pt1 | contig 12900 bp, 10 predicted proteins | sample eDN5th30CBELigOP_FD_128878 | JGI IMG/M metagenome (GOLD analysis project Ga0182737, IMG submission 128878) | Enriched Organic Plus compost microbial communities from Emeryville, California, USA - eDNA 5th pass 30_C BE-Lig OP (version 2) (version 2) ... | reverse complement strand
TTCCAGAAGACCGAGTCGATCGCTTACGCCCGCCAGCGGGCCCAGAGCTACGCCGAACGAGCCCGCAAACGGCTCGACGTGCTTGCCGATTCGCCGTCGAAGGCGGTGCTGGAGATGATGGCGAAGTTTGTGGTGGCTCGCAGCCATTAATCGCGCCTGCGCTCGCCCCTAGCAGAATGGCCGGTAGCTGAATTCACCAGAATTCAGCTACTTTTTTTGCTAGCAGCCGGTGACGCAAAGCCAAACCCGGTGCGGGTTTTCCATCTTGGTCGGCTGCGCGGCTATCGATTATCTTACCGACCTCGCAAGAGGGGCCGTCTGCAGACCGCGGAGGCCTGAGTTCGAGGGAGGGAGCCAGGGATGAGCACTCAGCTAAAGCAGGCCGCTGTTCACATTCGTTGGATGATTCGCCGGGACATGCCGGAGGTTCTGGCGATCGAGAGCGGCAGTTTCGAGTTTCCTTGGACCGAAGACGATTTTGTCCGCTGCCTGCGTCAGCGGAACTGCATCGGCATGGTGGCCGAGCATAACGAGCGGATCGTCGGCTTCATGATCTACGAACTCCACCGCAACCGGCTGCACGTGCTGAACTTCGCCGTGCATCCGAAGTTCCGCCGCCAAGGCGTCGGAACGCAAATGCTCAACAAGCTGATTGGCAAGCTCTCGCCGCTGCGCCGCAACCGCGTGATGCTGGAAGTGCGCGAGACAAACCTCAACGCCCAGCTCTTCTTCAAGGCGATGAACTTCCGCGCCGTCTCGGTCCTCCGCGACTTCTACGAGGACACGACCGAAGACGCCTACCTGATGCAGTACCGCTACAACCCGGCGACCGCCGAAGCGGAAACCGAAGAACTGCCACGCCGGCTGGCCGGCTGATTCGCGGCGTTCCCAGCGTCATCCTTCTATTGGGCGATCATCCGAGCGGGATGATCGTCGGCTCGAGCGAATCCAGGTCGACCACGGCCAGCGAGTGTGGGTTGGCGCGATAGAGCGCGCCCGGGTTGAGCACCAGGGTTTTGCCCTTGGTGTGAACCTTGGCGATGTGCGAGTGGCCGTAGCAGACCAAATCGTACTCGCCGCTGTCGGTCGCCCCGCGGAAGCGCCGAACGTCGTCGCTGTGGATCAGGGCGATGCGGCGTCCGCCGAGCGTAATGTCGCCAAAGCGGCCGTGGCACGTTAGCCCGGCTGCCTCGATTGCGCTTCGTAGCTCGTCTTCGTCGTGGTCGCAATTGCCGAAGACGAAATGGGCCGGCCACTGCGCGAGGGCTGGCGGAATGTCGGGCGTGCCGATGTCGCCGCAGTGGAGCACCGCTTCGACGTCGAGCGATTCGAGCATGCGCACGGCAGCCAATGTGTTGTGCAGGTGACCGTGAGTATCGCTCACAACGCCGATTCGCATTCCGCCTCTCCTGTTCGCTCCGAGTCTTTGCGAGCCGATTGTACGCGTCCTGGGCATTTACGCGAGGCCGCACCCAACGCCGCCCCATGTTGCCGGAACGCAACGCCCGCCCAGCCGGATGCGTTGCCTCGGCACAACGCTGAGCGACGACGAAATCACGCTCGCCAGCGTCGCTTCATTAGCCGTAGTAGCGACTTACGTCGTTTAGCGAGTCTCGCCACCGGGCGTGGCACCGGGGTTGCCTAAGAGCCTTGCACGCAACTGACGTCCACTCGGGCGGCGTTTGCGGAAGAGGCCACGGCGTCCAAGAGCCTTCGTCCCCTCGGGCTCTTGGGCGCTGGGGCATCTTTTGTTTTCCCTGGCACTCTCTAAAGCGAACCCCATGCAAGCTCGTCAGCTCTTGGAAGTAGGGGCCCTGGTTGCCCTCCATGGACCGATCTTCGCCCACGCCCAGCGGGCGTATATTCCGCCGGGAGCGATCGAACGGTACTGGGCTGTTTCCAAGTGCCGCTTCGATCGTTGGCAGCGGGCGCTCGCTCCTTGGACCAAACCAAATTCGCTCATCTTTCGCCGCACCTGGCCTCGTGCGCGGGCTGTCGCTGAAGAGATCCTCGTCAGCGAAATTCTCACCCGCACCTGGACCGCAGCCGCAGCCGCCTACGACCGGGCGCGGGGCGTCGACGAGGTCTATCCGGTCGCTCACTCCACGTTTCTCGGCCACCAGGAAGCCCGTCGCATGGCCCTGCGGCTGATTGTCGACAGCCCCGGGGTCGAAGTGGCTGAAGCGGTCGAGCTGAACCGTCTGCGGCGGCGGCTGGAACGCTGGTGCGACGTGCTACTCGCCTACCTTCGCCCGCACGTCGACGTCAGCGATCTGGCGTTTGAGATCGATCGGGTCGACGACTTCGCAGCCGACCTGCCGATCGGCGGCCTTTCGAGCGGCATGAGCCTGGCGTGGCAACTCATGTTCGCGTCGATGCGTTCGTCGTTCGCCAGCTTCGATTCGATGCGGATTCCCAACGGCGACTTGAACCGCGTCATCGCCGGCAGCGTGCTCGGATGCTTGAGCGAAGAGCTGTTCGACTCCACGGGGCTGGCCAAGTCGCTCTGGCTGGAACGGCTTAGCCGCGTGGCGGACGATACGCAGGGAATGATCGACGAGTTGATCATTCTCGACGCCCAACACGAAGAGCCGGCTGCAACGCCGCCTGGCTCGCGCTACGGCGGCTTTGGCGAGCAATAGCTATTTTACGACCCGCTGGGCGAGCGCCGCCTCGCGCTGTGCCTGGCGGCGTTTGATGTGCTCCAGGTCGTCCTTCGGCGTCGCTTCGATGAGCTTGCGAGTGTAAGCCTCCTGCGGATTGGCGTAGATGCTCTCCGAGGGGCCAAACTCGACGATCTTGCCGGCGTTCATCACAGCCATCATGTCGGCCATGAACTTCACGACGCTCAGATCGTGGCTAATGAAGATGTAGGTGAGCTTCCGTTTCTCCTGCAGGCGCTTGAGCAGGTTGAGCACCTGCGCCTGCACCGAAACGTCGAGCGCCGAAACCGATTCGTCGCAGACGATGAATTCCGGCTCGACGGCAAGCGCCCGAGCGATGCAGATTCGCTGCCGCTGGCCGCCGGAAAACTCGTGCGGATAGCGCCGCAAATGGCGGGCTTCCATGCCGACCTCTTCGAGCAGTTGCACGGCCCGGTCGCGACGGTCCGCAGCCGATTTGCCGATTCGCTGAATGATCATCGGCTCGGCGAGCGCTGATTCGATCGTCATGCGCGGGTTCATGCTGCCGTACGGATCTTGGAAGATGATCTGCATCTTCCGCCGCATCTGGCGCATCGCCTCGGAGCTGATCCCGGCTAGATTCACGCCGTCGTAGATCACCTGCCCGCCGTCCGGTTCGATGAGCCGCAGGATCGCTCGCCCCGCGGTCGTCTTGCCGCAGCCCGATTCTCCCACCAGGCCGAGCGTCTGGCCGCGATAGATATCGAAGCTGATCCCGTCGACGGCTTTGACGTGGTCGACCGTCCGCAGAAACAGCCCAGCGCGAACCGGGAAGTGAACCTTCAAATCGCGAACCGACAGCAGCGGCGTCGTTCCTTCAGGGACCGTCGTCGTGTCGGGAGCGTGCCTGGCGTCCTCCCACGGATGGCCGATCGCCGCGAGCTGCGAGGGCGGATGGAGCAATCGTCCCCGTCCGCCGGTGCGAAGCTGTTCCAGGCGGGCTTCGTCCACCTTCTTTTCGACGATTTTGATTTCGTCCCCCTTCTGCTCGACTTCCATAAAGTCGGAAACGGTCGGCAGAAGTTTGAAGTCGGTGTCGAGCCGCGGGCGGCAGGCCAGCAGCCCTTTGGTGTACGGATGCTGCGGATTCGAGAAGATTTTGAGGACCGGGCCGTACTCGACGACCTTGCCGCGGAACATCACCGCAACGTCGTCCGCGATTTCGGCAATGACGCCCAGATCGTGCGTGATGAACAACACGCTCATGCCGCGCTGGTCGCGGAGTCGGCGGATAATGTCGAGGATCTGGGCCTGGATGGTCACGTCGAGCGCCGTCGTCGGCTCGTCGGCAATCAGCAGTTTTGGGTTGCACGACAGGGCCATCGCGATCATCACGCGCTGCTTCTGGCCCCCCGACATCTGGTGCGGATAGGCGTCGACCTTCTGCTCCGGATTCGGCATGCCGACTTCCTTGAACAGCTCGATCGTGCGCTTGCGAGCCTCGACTTTGCTGACCTTCTGGTGGAGCTGAATGGCCTCCATCACCTGCGCGCCGGCCGTGAAAACCGGATTGAGCGAGGTCATCGGCTCCTGGAAGATCATGCTGATTTCTTTGCCGCGAATCTTGCGCAGCTCCGGTTCCGGCAGGCGCACCAGATCGCGCCCGAGGAACGAGATGTTGCCGCCGACGATCCGCCCCGCTCCGCCGAGCAGCCGCATGATCGAATACGACGTGACGCTTTTGCCCGAGCCCGATTCGCCGACGATGCCGAGCGTTTTGCCTTCCTCGATCGTCAGCGAAACGTCGTCGACCGCCTTCACCACGCCCTCTTCGGTGTGGAAGTAGGTCTTCAAATTGCGCACCTCGACCAGCGGCGACTGAGGAGGCACTTCAGGCTGGGCGGTTTCGACGGACATGGAGTTATCGCTTCGCGTTTCGCGTCTTCGTGGAACTACTTGGCCCCTTCGCGGAGCCGCGGATCGGTCGCCGCCTGCAAGCCTTCGCCGATCAGGTTGTAAGCCATCACCGTGAAAAAGATCGCGGCGCCAGGGAACAAAATCAGCCACCACAGTTCCAGGTTCCGCTGCCCTTCGTTGAGCAGCGAACCCCAGCTCGCGCCTCCCACCGGCCCGATGCCGAGAAAGCGTAGCGCGTTCTCGGTCAAAATGGCCGACGCGATGCCGAACGTAATCGGCACCAGCACCGGTGCGAGCGAGTTCGGCAAGATGTGGCGGAAAATGATTCGCGTGTGTCCCGCGCCCAGCGCACGGGCCGCTGAAACATAGTCGAGCGACCGCAGCTTCATGAACTCACCGCGAGTCAGACGCGCAATGCCAGTCCAGCCGGTGAGTCCGATGATCACCATCACGTGCCACACCGTGGGCCGCTCAATCACCGACACCACGGCGAGGATCAGCACGATCGACGGCAAGCACATGACCAGTTCGATCAAGCGGCTGAGCAGGATGTCGACCCAGCCGCCAAAGTAGCCGGCAAGCGCCCCGAACGTGATGCCGACGGCCGAAGCGATGCCCATCGACACAAAACCGACCAGCAGCGCCAACCGACAGCCGTGAACGAGCTGCGCAAAGACGTCCAGTCCATTTGGCGTGGTCCCAAAGAGATTGATTCGGCTGGGAGCGCCATTCTCGCCGATAGGGTTCGCATCGCGGCCCGGCCATTCTTCCTTGCGCACGCGGCGATTCGGATCTTGAAACACGAGCGGCCAGATCGCCCAGCTCTGCGGATCCTTCTTTTTCAGGTTCTGAGGAAACTCGCCGCGAAACTTATCGCGGAAGAAGATCGGATTCTCCCAGCGATCGTAGTAGTAGCTCATGAACGGGAAGTAATAGCTTCCCTTGTAGTAGGCGACGATCGGCTTGGTGCCGGCAATCATCGGCGAAAAGAGTCCGACGAGCGCCAGCAAGACGACGTACGCCAGCGCCATCATGGCGATCGGCCGGCGCCGATAACGCAGCCAGACTTCGCCCCAGTAGGAACGCCTCTGAGGCGTCTGGGTCGCTTCGGCCTGGGCCTGGTTCGTGTTGGGATCGGAAACAGCCGTCATTTGTAGGTAATACGAGGATCGACGAGGGCGTACAAAATGTCGGCCAGCAGGTTCCCCAGCAGCGTGGCAGCCGAAAACATCAGGGCCAGGCCCATGATCAGCGTGTAGTCGCGAAAACTGACGGCTTCGAAGAACAGGCTTCCGATGCCGGGCCAGTTGAAAATCTGCTCGAGAATGACCGCCCCGCTAATGAGGCCAGGCAAGGTGAGGCCAATCAGCGTGACGAACGGGATAAGCGTATTGCGAAACGCGTGCTTCCAGAGAATTGTGCCATCGTCCAGGCCCTTGGCCCGCGCGGTGCGGATGTAGTCCTGGCGAATCACTTCTTCCATGTTGCTCTTGATGAATCGCGTGTCGAACGCGAGCACGCCGTAGCTGTAGCAGAGCAGCGGCAAAATCAGGTGCTTGCCGATGTCGAGAATCTTGCCAATCGGCGACATCTCGGCGTGATTGTCGCTGACCATCCCCGGCGGCAATTGCCAAATCGTCCCCTGCAGCCGCAGGTAGAAGTAGTACAAAAGCCAAATCGCCGCCACGTACACCGGCAGCGAGTAAAGCATGTAGAAGAGCACGCTCAGGGTGCGCTCGCTCAAGCGGCCGCCGTTCCGCGTCATGTAGAGCCCAAGCGGGATCGACAGCACATAGGTGATCACAAACGACGAGACCGACAGCAGCAGCGTCGGCCCGATGTGACGCCGGATCAAGCCCGACACCGGAGTGCGGTAGCGAAGCGAATCGCCCATGTCGCCCCGCGCCAGGCCGAGCAGCCAATCGCCGTAGGCCTCGTACCAGGTTTTATCGAGGCCGTAGGCTTTGTTGAGCAACGCGAGATCTTCGGGGCTTTGCTTCTTTCCGAGATCGGCTTCGCCGAGGCTCAGCGTCAGCGGAGTGCCAGGAATGTTCCGAATCAGCGCGAACAGGAGAGCGGTGATCACGAACAGCGTGACCACCCCAATCAAGGCTCGTCGCAGTAGATAAGCGGTCATAGGCAGGCTGGCGCCGGGTCTCAGCGAATCTCACGATATCCGATCAGGTTGGCATCCGACACAACTTTCCAGCAGTGCCGCTAAAGTTGAACCTTCTGCGGCGACGCGTTTACTGCGCCGCCGGTTTGTAGATGCTCGAGAAACCGGGCGAGTAGTGGAACGGACCACGCGGGCTGAAGTAGTAGCCGCGAAGCGACTTGTTGAAGCCGTAAAACGCGTTGCGATAGTACAGCCAGGTGTACGGCTGATCTTCCCAGAGGATGTTGTGAATCTTCTGGTAGATCGCCTGTCGCTTTTCCGGGTCGAGTTCCTTACGGCCGAGGATAAACAGCTCGTCGACCTCGGGATTGCTGTACGAGCCGTAATTGCGCTCGGCGGTCGACGAGAAGATGTTCTCCGTCGAATCGGGATCGGTGCCGCTCCCCCAACCGCCGAAGGCGGCTTGGAAGTCCTTCTTGTGGAGCTTGTCGACGAGCGCGGCGAATTCGAGCGTCGAAACGCGGCACTTGATACCGATACGGTCGAGCGATTCGGCCAACAGTTGGGCGATCTTAACCCGATCCGGGATGTTCGACGTCAGGATGGTGAAGTCGAAGTCGACCCGTTTGCCGTTGATCATCTTGTCGCGGATGCCGTCATTGTTGCTGTCGCCCCAACCGGCCTCGTCGAGCAGTTCTTCGGCCCTGTCGAGATCCTGCTTATACGGTTTGGGGGCCGGCTTGGGCGCCCATTTCGACGTCGGGTGGTAGGGACCCGTGCACGGCTCACACATGCCGTAGAGCAACGTCTGCAGCAGTTCGTCGTGATCGAACGCGTACGACAGAGCCTGCCGCACTCGCTTGTCGCTGAACCGCGGATCCTTGGTGTTCCAGACGAAGTGGAATTCGGTCCACTCGGTGGCAAAAACCTTGGTGTTGCGGCGATAGAATTCGTCGTCGTTGGTCTGCGTCTGCCACATCTCGGGCGAGAGAATCATTTCATCGACGTCGCCAGCCTTCAGGCGGAGCAAGGCGACCGATGGATCGGAGCTAATCCGGAAGCGGACCGTCTTGAAGTACGGCTTGTCGCGGACCTGCTTGCCGTTGTGCATGTAGTAGCTTTCGCGGCGTTCCAGGACGATCTCGCTACCGCGCTTGCGCGACTTGAAGATGTACGGACCACCGACGACCGGGTTGTCTTCGAGCGCGACGTGCTTTTTGTTGCGCGTCATCGTCGGATCTTCGGGGAGCGAGTCTTCATAGACGTGCTTCGGAATGATCGGGAAGTTGATGTTCTGCTGGTTGGTGGCCAGCGATTCCTTGTGGAAGAACACCACCGTGCGATCGTCGTACGCCTGGACCCACTTGAGCTGGTTCGTCCCCTGACGCACGGCCGGAATCGGAACCGCGCTGGTCATGATGACCTTGAAGCTGAATTCGACGTCGTGGGCCGTGATCGGCTTGCCGTCCGACCAGGTCAGGTCGTCGCGCATCACAACCTTGTCGTAGAGGCCGTCCTTGCTCGTCTGCCACGAGACGATCGATTCCTTGGAACCAAAATTGTTGAAGTTCCAGTCGAAGCCAAACAGCCCGAAGCCGATCAGGCTGCTAACGTCGAACTCGACCGTCGAGCTAATGAGCAGCGGGTTGGTGCTGTTGACGTCGCCGGCGCTGTGGCGGTTGATGTTGGCTTCCCAGTCGACATCGGCGTCGGTTTCGGGATAGCGGCCGAGGCCGCTGAGGATTTTTTCGTTGTCCTCGACGCTCGTGTTTCGCAGCTTGAGGGCTTCGGCGACGGTAACGAGGGGTTTTTCTTTCTCCAGCTTCTCGCGGAGGAGAACCAGGCCATCCAGAACCGGGTTGTCTTTCCATTCGGCCGTCTTGTCGATTTCCTCGAGCGACGGCGGGGTAAACGGCTCGATTAAATTGCCGAGCTTGAAGGGTCCGGCGTCGGCCTGTTCTTCGGCGGGATTTTCCGCCTCGGCAGTGGAGGATTTCCCGCCACTCGAGGAGTCGCTGCCCGTACCGCTGCCCGAATCCTCAGCCGACGAATCTCCGCGCTCGGCGGGGGTGGGCGGAGGATTCGGCGAGCAACCGCCGATAATAAAGAGAGCGAGTGAAAGCGCTGCGACGACGGCCGAAGGTAGGATTCGCATAGTTTCCTGTTTCCCTGGAAGCGGCTTCCTGACAAGGCGTGCTGCGCGGTTGCTGGCGATGCCAGCGGCGAGGCAGCCTTCCCTACGTTCGCCAATCTATAGCGGTTCATGGGAGGTAGCAACCTAGGGCAGCACGTAACGCATTTACGGAAAATACGTTGCGATGGTCCGGCTGCAAGAAAAAAGTTCTTGCCAGCAGGGCGAACCTCCCTTTGACAGGCAGCCACTTGGCTTTTACTATGCCTTGTTTCCGCGGCAGCCGAAACGGCAATTGCGGGAAGGCGAAAAAACTGACGACGGTCAGGTAGCTCAGTTGGTAGAGCAATGGACTGAAAATCCATGTGTCGGCGGTTCGATTCCGCCCCTGACCACTTAGGATAGCAGCGAAGTCCCCGGGATTTCGCTGCTTTTTTCATGCGCCGCCGGCGGGCGGCTGCTCCGGTGCATTGGCCCTTTGGCTGGGTCGCGCATACAGTCTTAGCGCCCCGCTCGTTTTCGAGCCAGCTCTCAGGGCGCGACGCGTCTCCGATTGCGGTTCTGACACCTTCCGGAGTTCTCCCCATGGCAATACCTCATGCACAGCCTGGCGAAGTGGTGGATGTTCGGCCGCTTGGGGCGGCGCTCGCCGAATCGCGTACGCATACGCTGATTAAGACGCCGTCGCTTGAAGTGATTCGGCTTGTGCTGCCGGCGGGCAAGACGCTGCCGCCGCACCGGGCGCGAGGAGAGATCACCGTTCAATGCCTGGAAGGAAAGGTGCGCTTCTCGATCGGCGACGTGGCGCGTGAGCTTCAGGCGGGAAATCTCCTCTTCGTCGAAGCGCAGGGTGAACATGCCGTGGAGGCGCTCGAAGATTCTTCGCTGCTGCTCACGCTGGTATTGCCGCCGAGCCAGGCGTGACGCTCTGACGGTTTGACGGGCGCCTCGCTTCTTTGACCTTGGGCTTGTGACTCTGCTAGGCTGATCTTCGTGGGGCGTAGGGGCAGAGGAGGTCCAGGGATGTGGTGCGCATTTTTGCTCGCGGCTTGCTCGTTGGCGGTTGGGGCGGATGGTGGGTCGGCGGCGGCTGGGGTGGAACCGGCACCGCTGTATCAGCTTTCGCGCGAGACGAGCGCCGCGATGCGGCGCGAGGCTGTGGCTGCGGATTCCGCGGAGCGAGCGGCAGCCGTGCAGGAGCTTTGCGAGTTGCATCGTCGGCTGTTGACCGATCCGCGGTATGAGCAGGTCGACACGCTCAAGGACTTGCGGGGGCGGATTTATTCCCGGCTGCGGCGAGTGCAGGCCGAATTGCGACGGGAGTTGGCCAAGAGCGATTCCACTGTGGGAAAATCGAAGGCTGCGGGAGCTCAAACGCTCGAAGCCGCGCGGCTTGCGGCGGAGCGGGATCTGGCAGCCTTGGCGGCGTCGGACAGCCTCGCGGGGAGTCTGTCGATTCTGAATGCGAAGGTTGGCGGGCCGCAGGGAATGGTCGGCTTCGGCGGAGCGGCGGTGGCGGACAACGGTCAGGCGCTCGTCGACCTGATTGAGCGGACGATTAATCCAGCCTTCTGGGACACCGTCGGAGGCCCCGGGGCGATTGTCTACTACCAACCGTTGCAGTGCCTGGTCGTGCGGGCTTCGGGGGAAGTCCACGAGCGGATTGGGGGCGTGCTAGGTGATTTGCGGGCTACTGGGCGGTAGGGGCTCGGCTCCTCTTGCTGGTTGGGGCTGGTTGTTTTTCTTCGCAAAGACGCGAGGGCGCAGAGACGCGAAGAGAAGCAAAAAATACTGAGCGAACGTCCCAAGCGGCCACGAGAAATCAAAACGCACAAGCAATGCCCGGCCCGCTTGCGTCTTTGCGCCTTCGCGTCTTTGCGCTTTTAGAGCAACCGACGGGGCTTCTCGCGCGGGGCTGCACTGCTGGACTAGCCAGCAGTGGCACCCGCCGACTTATCGCAGGAACCACGATGAACCCGATCAGGACGACCGCAATTCATTGACATCTTTGCAAAAATTACATACAATTTTCGAGGCAAACTCTCCTCCGGTTTTGGATGTGTGAGGCGTTTGATGCTGCGCGGTTGGTGACGGTGGCCTGGGGGGCCGCTTTGACTGCGCGGGCTGCCCTTGGGGCCGGTTGAAGGGGTTGTGATCTTTGGCAATTGGGTGGGCGAGCGCGCGAGATGACCTCTTGTGGGCTGTCCCTTCGGCGGGTCAGGCGACGCTCGCTGGGGATGAAGCGGCGCTGTACGAGGCCCCACAAACCACCCGTCAGGGGTATTGTGGGTTGTCGTGAAAAGGGGTTGTGAAATTTTTGCGGTGATAAACCGTAAGTCGTTTCTGGAAATTGCTTTGTTGCACATTGCGTAGGGGTTGTATTTTGGGCTTGTAGGGGTCTTGTGGCGTGGGGGCCCCGAGGCCGGCTTGATGAAGGCGTTATTAAACAGGAAGCAGATAACTTTTTCTTTCTGTTTCTTGGTGCGATTCACGGAGGGGCGCTGGCTTCTTTGCTTGCTGCGGGTGTACGCAACCGACTAGACTGATCGATGTCGACCGATATACGTCCGCGTGGGCCTCGGTCGCCTGCCACGATTGTTTCACGACAAGCGTCGCCTCCTTGGGTTGGAGTGGGGTGCGTCAGCCTCTCTGATGCGCCGGCTGCGGCATCCCCTGCCGCGATACCCGACGTCGGTTTGGTTCGTTCTTCAGGAGCAAGCCTGATGCGTGGGCTGGGTAAGGGTCGCTTCGTTTGGTTGCTGGTCGCTTCACTCGTGGCCCAGGCGTCGTCCGCGGCGCTGGCTGAGGAACGGCCGGCGGGAAAACTCGAGTTCAATCGGGACATTCGGCCGATTCTGTCGGACAAATGTTTCGCCTGTCACGGTCCCGATAGCGCGTCGCGCAAAGCCGACCTGCGCCTGGATCAACGGGAAGCGGCAGTTGAGTCTGGGGCAATCCGCCCAGGCGAGCCGCAAGGCAGTTCGGTCATCGAGCGAGTCTTCTCGACCGATCCTGACCTGCAGATGCCCCCGCCGACGTCGAATAAGACGCTCACGGCCGAGCAGAAGGAGCTTCTGAAGCGGTGGATTGCCGAAGGGGCGGAATATCAGCCGCATTGGTCGTTCATTCCGCCGAAGCGCCCCGCAGTGCCGGAGGTGAAGAATTCGGCCTGGGTGAAGAACCCAATCGACGCCTTCATTCTGGCCAGGCTCGAAGAACAGGGCCTGTCGCCGGCAGCCGAAGCCGACAAGCGGACGCTGGCTCGCCGCGTCTCGTTGGATTTGACCGGCTTGCCGCCGAAGCCGGAATTGGTTGAGCGATTTGTGGCCGACGAGTCGCCCGACGCTTACGAAAAGCTCGTCAACGAACTGCTCGATTCGCCCCACTGGGGCGAGCATCGCGGGCGGTACTGGCTCGACGCGGCGCGCTATGCCGATACGCACGGCATTCACTTCGACAACTATCGCGAGATGTGGTCGTATCGCGATTGGGTTATTAACGCCTTCAACAAGAATCAGCCGTTCGATCAGTTCACGATTGAGCAATTGGCTGGCGACCTGCTCCCCAACGCGACGCTCGAGCAGCAGATTGCCAGCGGCTTCAACCGCTGCAACATCACGACGAACGAAGGCGGCTCAATCGCCGAAGAGTATTTGGTTCTCTACACGCGCGAGCGAACCGAAACGACGTCGGCCGTCTGGATGGGGCTGACGATGGGCTGCGCCGTGTGTCACGACCACAAGTTCGATCCGGTCTCGCAGAAAGAGTTCTACGAGCTGGCTGCGTTCTTCAACAACACGACGCAGAACGCGATGGACGGCAATATCAAAGACACGCCGCCCGTCGTCACCGTGCCTCTGGCGGAAGATTTGCCGCGCTGGGAAGCGCTTGCCAGCGAGCTGCCGCAAGCCAAAGCCGCCGTCGAAGCGCGAAAAACGGCGGCTCGGCCGGAATTCGACGAGTGGCTGGCCTCGGCCACAGTGGACGCTGCGGCTGCCACGCTGCCGAAGGACGAGCTGCACTTTCACGCGCCGCTGAGCGAAGGCGAAAAGATAATCCAGACGACGGTGGACGCTTCGCCTCGCGAGCTGACGCTGGCCGACTCGGCGAGC
>Ga0182737_1003017_pt1 | contig 12906 bp, 10 predicted proteins | sample eDN5th30CBELigOP_FD_128878 | JGI IMG/M metagenome (GOLD analysis project Ga0182737, IMG submission 128878) | Enriched Organic Plus compost microbial communities from Emeryville, California, USA - eDNA 5th pass 30_C BE-Lig OP (version 2) (version 2) ... | reverse complement strand
GGGGGGGGGGCAGCGAACCGGCCCCCCTAAAATGCCGCACCGCCGCTCCACGTTCAGCGGAGCGGCGGTGGGATCCTTCGTGGCGGGGAAATCAACGCCGGGGCAGTTCCAACGCCGGCAGCGCGGCCATCCGCACATCGCGGACGTGCTTGTGGCAGTTCACACACTTCATGGTCATGTCCACGTAAGCGAGTGCTGCCGCGTCTATGTTCTTGGACTTGGCCGCCTTGGTTAGCGCATCGGCCGACCGCCGAAACTCCAAACTCTGCTGCGCGTACTCGGCCGTCATCAGGGCATTGAACGCGGCCTCCTGGCTCAACAGGCTCAGCGCTTGCGATTCCTTGGCCAAGGTATCGAAGTCGGCCAGGGCCACCGCTTCCAACACGCGTTCGGCATGCTTGAGCTTGAGGGCCATGATGTCGGCAACCTCATTGGCCTGCGGCTGCGCCCGGGGCGCCGGGTTTGCCTGGCCGGCCAGGTGATTCGACACCCCTAGCCACATCAGCCCCACGGCCACACACGCCACAACCAGCCAGCGTCCTCGTTTCATGCCACACGCTACCTTTCGTTTTGGTTGAGCCAATCTGCCTTGCCGATACCCGCGATACCGTTAGCCGATCTACCCCCAGGTCCCCGCAGTGCCGGCCGGTCAGCGGCCGCTATCCTGCTGGGCCTCGTTCATGGCGTTGACCAGGGCCGCGGTCAGATCGAGCGAAGTGACCATGCCCAGCGGCCGGCCGCCTGTATCGAGGACGGGTAGCCGGTGAATATGCCCGGCACACATCATCTGGGCGGCTGCGAGCAGCGACGTTTCCGGCTGGACGGCCTGCACCGCCGTGGACATGTACTTGGAAACCCGTTCTTCGCCGATCTCGCCCACTTCAAGCGGAATCGGGCGAGCATCGTCGATCCGTTCGGCCTTCGCATACGCCGAGGGCGGCATGCCGTCGCGTTCGTCCGCCTCGCGACGCACAAAGTCCGCCGCGCTAAGCATGCCCACGCAGCGCCCATGCTCATCCACCACCGGGGCACCGCTGATACCGTGTTTGCGGAGCAACTGAGCGGCCTCGTGCATGCATTGATGCACGGAGACAAACACCACCGTGGTGTTCATGCAATCGGCGACCTTGAGCTGCTGCAAACGTTCGTAAAGATGTTCCATGGTCAATGTCCCGCTCTTGAATGACCGGCGGGCAACTTCGTCCTTCTTCGTGGTTACCAGGCGCCGGCGGCGTGTCCGCTAACGGCATACCCATCAGGATCGCGCCGCCGGCCTATCCCAATGCTTTGCCTGCGTGGGTGAGGGCAGGGAACCAACCGGCGAAACTACGTCGTCGATGACTCCGCGTTCTCCGGCCGTTCGGCCTCCGCTTCTTTGTGCGGGGTCTTGAACGTCAGCACCGGGCAGTTGGCCCAGCGCACCACGTGTTCGGCCACGCTACCCATCAGCAGCCGCCGCAGACCGGTGCGGCCGTGCGTGCCCATCACGATCATGTCGACGCGTTCTTCGTCGGCCAGGTCGCAGATGGCATGCGCGGGGCTGCCGACCACCAGGCGATGCTCGTAGGGTACGCTCGCATCGGTCGGACGCACCTTCTTCAGCATCTCTTCCAGCGCCCGGGTATCGGGCTCAGGCACGCCGTAGTACATCTCGCCCCCGGCATACGCCAGCGGCGGCTCTTCCACGTGCACGATCAGCAGAGTCGCCCCCAGATCGCGTGCGAGCGTGGTGGCATGTTCCAGCCCGGCATCGCTGCACTCAGAAAAGTCGGTCGGGAACAGAATCTTCTTGGCAGTCATGGGAGCCCTCCTTTACAGCTGGGCGGCGATTTCGCGCCATGCGCCGCACATGCCGTCGATCCGATTGCGGCCGGGCCGATGTGTGCGGCTGAGATACGCCACGGACCGCATCTTCGAATAAAGCAAGGGCCATGCCAAGCCTGGGTGGCTTTCTTTGAACCTCCGGTCCGCAGCCAACTTGCGCATCGATACCGCCAGACAAGCCCGCGGAATCCGTGAAGAACGGCACAAGCCCAATCGGCCGCCCCCGCAATGTGCGGAAGGCCTTCAAAGAATCTGGTCCGGTTCTGGCGAGCCTGGCCGGTGTGCGGCCGGGCACGACGTGCTCAAACCGCACACCTGGGGATGCGCCCCGCCGGGCGTCTGACACAACCAGCAAGTGGCTACGGGTTCTCGCCCTTGGCCGCCTTGGTTTCCCGGTGCAGCAGTTTTCCGTGCTCGTCGTAGAACTCCAGCGCCAGTTGGGCCGGCGTTTCGCCTTCCGCCGGCGTGCTGCGGACCAGCAGAAAACCGCCCGAGGGCGGGTCCTGCAGATACGGCTGCTTGATGAGCGCATCGGGATCGGTCGACTTGGGGTCGCCCGGCTTGCGGCCGGGGCGGCTGTTCTCGTCGACCAGGGCCCCGCAGGCAAACTCCTCCACCCCGGTGGGATGAATGGAGTGGTACTGCCAATGCCGGTCGCCGCAAACGATGTAGAAATGCTTCGCCAGCTCGCCACTGTCCTTCAGCCAGGCAAAGAACTCGTCGCGTTCGTGCTGGAAGCCGCCCATGTTCGAATGGTTGTCGGTCTTCCGCAAGTCATCGGGGCCGACCATCGGCGTGGGCGAGATCAGCACCTTGAACGTGGCATCACTCTCCGCCAGCGTGCGTTTCAGCCACTCCTTTTGTTCCGGGCCCCAGATGGTTTTGTCGGGCCCGTCGGGCGTGGCATTCGGGCTGCGATACCAGCGATTCTCCGTGAACCAGACTTGCAAATCCTTGCTCACGCGGTGTGTGCGATACGTCTTGGGATCGGCCGCATCGGCGGGAGCAAACGGCAACTGCTCCAGCATGATCTTCTTGGCCAACTCGGGCGACGGCTCATAATCGCCGCTGTTATCGCTATCGTCCTTGCGATAATCGTGGTCGTCGATCTCCCAATAAGTTGGCACCTCGGCGAACAGCGCCAGGTAACGCGGCTGCACGAATTGTTCGTGCCACTTCTGCCGCATCTCCTTTTCGGTTTCCGCCCGGGGGTCCTTGGGCGTGTCGTAATACACGTTGTCGCCGGTGCCAACAAAGAAGTTAGGCTTCATACCCAAGATCGTGGCCAATGCCGGGTAGCCTTGGTCCTTGTCGGGCCCGCTATAAGGCGGCGGCAACTCGGTGTTGTTCTGCTGCACGTGCAACTTGCGGTCGATGCGGTTATCGCCATGAAACTTGGCGTAATTCATGCCCGTAACGACCACAAACGCCACCGGCACCGACTGCTCAGCGCCCGGCAGTGTCTGGAACGTGGCGACCGGCCCCACCTTGAGCGAATCCTTGTCGCGGCCGATCCGTGTTTCGCACGTATAGCGAGCACCCGGCTTCAGACCGGTAAAGTGCGCCCGGGCGATGAAATCGCGTTCCGGCTTGGCTTCGATGAGTTGTGTCGTCGCCTCTGCGGCTTCACCGGCTTCGGCAGGCTTCAGCGAAAACTCCACCACGCCTTCGGCGCCGGGCAAGTCGCCATCGACCAGGCGATCGGCGCCCGCCAGCCGCACTTGCACCAGCGCGCTCTCCGCGGTGACCTCGCCGACCATGACGCCCAGGGCCGCGTAGGGCCCCGCCACGGCATGCTGGTCGCTCGCCGCAGGGGCCGTATTGGTACTCGGGGCGCTGGGCTGTTCTCCGCAGCCGCAGGCAATCAGCAGAACGCATGTGGCCATCGCGCCGCCAAACCAGACCTTGGTCATACGTCAGACCTTTCATTCTCGGCGGGGTCAAACACTCACTCCGCCAGGCAATGCGAACAACCGGCCTGCCGGTGACGGCTCAGCATCCTAGCTAGATGGGCAGTGCTCAATCAGAACTGCACTTCAACGATCTCGCGCTGTTCATCCTGCGGCCGCAGCCCTCGGAAGGTTTGCTGCTTGCCGTGGTCAGGATCGCTGACGTGAACGGTATACGTCCCTTCCTTGGCGAACACGCGCGGCAGGTATTCTTGTCCCCGGATACGTAGCGTGTAAAGCACCTCGTCGTCCTTGCCGTCGCCGCCTTCGCGAACGACTTGAACCACGGGATCTTTCACGCCGTTGACACGCAGCTTCGGCAGGTGCGCCACGCCGCGGCGGCCGTCGTTCTCGGTGTAATGGATCGTGCGCGGCCAGCCGGGGAACTGGTCCTCCGGCTTGAGGTTCTTGGCATCGACTTCGAGCCGGTAGCACTCCATGGTGATCGTGCCCTTAGGCTTGTTCAGCCGGACGATGCCAAAGCCGCTGGCCTTATCGTGCAGCGTGGGAATGCGGCCAGGGCGGTTCTTCTCGGCCGGGTTGCCAATGGCGTACACCGTCATGCGATTGCCCAGCCCGTCGAGGTAGTCGCCCGTATCGGGCAAGCCCGGCGCTGGCCGATTCTGTACGGGGCGTCCTTCGGCATCGGCTCGCCACGAGCGCGGATAGCCGGCCGCGGTGCTGGGCACGCAGAACGAGAAGCCTGCGTCGCGGTATTCATCAATCCCGTGATGCACGATCGACGCCAGGTGCTGGTCGCCTGCGTAGTGGAAGGCCACCCCGCGCCGCAACACATCCAGAGCCACGTTGCGGCCGGTCTGCGGCCAACCGTTGCTATCGAGGTCGGCCACCAGGTATTCCTGCTGCTGCCCGTGGTAATTCGCCAGGTTGCAGAAGATGGTTTGCGAAACCATCATCTTCAGGTCAGCGCCTTTCCAGTCGGTGGCCCAGTGACGCAGGAACTTCAGTTGTCGCTCGCCCAGTAGCTCCAGGCCTGGCTTATCGACCGACTTGGGATCAAAGTTCGGATCTTTCACGTGGTCGGGACGGCCTTCCCAGTAGTTCACCTTGCCGGCCGGGCCTGACTTGAACTTGCGATCCTCGACCACCGCGATGCTGATCCGGCCGTACAGCATGTCACAATAGTACACGCTGATCCCGCGTTCGATCGGCGTGGGGTCGTACGGGTCGGGCAGGTGCGAAGTCTGGGTCCGTTCGATCATGTTGACCCATTCCGCCGGCATGGCGTACCCGCCGCCGTCGTGCCCTTCGATACCGCCGCAATCGCGGCCGTTCTCACCCCACAGGTTGCCTTGATACACGTCGTGATCGTCGGGCATGACGATCGCAGGCCGGTCGCGCATCAGTTCGCGGAACGCCCAACCCCACAGGTAGATCTTCCGCAGGTAGTTGAGCGTAGCCAGGTCCACCGGCTCGCGGTGAATGCCGTATCCGCCCACGCTCTCGTAGATCTGGTCGCCGGAGAAGAACAGCAGATCGGGGTTCAACGTCGCCACGTTGGTGGCCACTAGCACATTGGGAAAGCCCGAATCGGTGTTGCCCGTGAAACCCGCCACCACGATCTCTTCTTTATCCACCGGGTCTTTGCGGACGGTGCCGGTGAAATAGGTGTCGGTGCTGTTGCCGCTGCGGTCCAACTGGCGATACGCCAGGCGGTAGGGCACGTCGCGGCGATCGTCCCACTTTTCAATGCGGAAGGTCGCGGTGCGTGAAAGCGGATCGATCTTGGCTTCGCCCACGTTCTGCCACGCGCCGCCTTCGCCATCGCGGATCTGAAGCGTGACGGTCTGGCTGTCGCGTTCGCCCAGCGGCGGCATCTGCGCAGTCATCTTCATCACGCCGCGGCTGAGCGTGTGCATGGCATATAAGATGGGGCCGAAGCGAAGCGACTGGTCTTCGATCACCTTGTCGCCCGATACCTTCCAATCGGCGAACCAGAACCGCGCGAACTGGCCGGGGCCAGGCACATTGGGGCGGCGGTTGCCCGCAAAGTTGTTCACCAGCGCAATATTGCCCACGAGCTGATCGGCCTTCACGCCGCGTTCGACCATCTGCTCGAGCTGTTTGCCGTCGGCGTCATGAGACGAGAGTTCCAGCGTGTAGGTGCCGTCGGCTTCAGGCCGAACCACCAGCCGCAGCTCGATGTTGCTCAGCGGCTGCTCATTCGCTCCGCGTGGCACTTCCGGCGGATTACCGATGAACAACTTGCCGGTGGTCGTAATGCCGGCAGGCAAGCCAGTGCCAAACAGCAAACTGCTTTGCGGATTCTTGGTTTCCTGGTCGAGTACGCCCAGCTCGAAGCCAGCGGTGCCGGGCTTGCGGCCATCGGTCAAATCCCCCAGGCGGACCGAAACCGTGAAGCCGCCGTGTTTCTCACCCAGCCGATACGTGAGCAATTGCACGTTGCGATTCAGGCCTCCGCGGAGACATTCCAGCCGGCCGTTCGCCAGGCGGAAGTCTTCCATGGGATTCGCCCAATACTCGGGGCCGATCCATACGCGGTCGTTGGCTTGCTCCCACTTGCTGGCAAATGTGGCGGCCGAGGCCGGTGCCGTCGCCAGAACGCTCTCCAAAGCCAGCACCAAGATCAACAGTCGTAGCATGGGCATGCAACGCATCTGAGTTTTTCGCGAAGTGTGAGGAACGGTTTGCGCAACGATCCGGTGGGCGCGTACCGCCAGGCCCTTATTGTCAGCAAGTTTGGCCTGTTCGCAATGTTTTGATTGTGCGGGTTGCCGATTCAAAGGCCGCGCTGTGGTGCCAACCAAGCAGCATCTGGCCGGCGACACTCCATACGTCACCGAGTGGCGATTGACACCGCGTGAGATGCTTCCGATGCTTTTGGGGCAACACCGCACCAGAAACCTAGCTTGTAACCCTGGGAGCCGCCGGCCATGAAGACCTACCAGCTTGCCATTTATCCGGGCGACGGGATCGGAATCGAAGTCATGGACCAGGCCCTGCGGCTGCTGGATGCCGTGCAGGCGGCCAACGGCTTTGCGACCGAGCGGCTGCACCTGGATTGGGGCGTGCAGCGGTGGGAACGCACCGGCGAACTAGCTCCGCCCGACATGCTCGAGATCCTGCGCGACAAAGACGCCATCTTACTGGGCGCGGTCGGCTGGCCGGCCAAGGTGCCCGACCACCTTACCCTGCGCCCGTTGGTCACGATCCGGCAGAAGTTCGAGCAATACGCCTGCATCCGGCCCACGCGGCTGCTGCCGGGCGTGCGCAGCGTGCTGGCCGACAAGGGCCCCGAACACATCGACTTTGTGGTGATTCGCGAGAATTCCGAGGGCGAATACGTCGACTCCGGCAGCCGGTTTCAGGTGGGCGAGCCCGGCGAAATTGCCTTGCAGACCGCCATCCATACCCGGCGGGGGATCGAGCGGATCTTGCGGTTCGGTTTCGAGACGGCTCGCAAGCGGCGTCGCCAACTGACCATGGTCACCAAGTCCAACGCCATGAAGTATGGCTACGTGCTGTGGGACGAATGCTTGGAGAAGATCGCCCTCGAGAATCCCGACGTGCAGGCCGACAAGATGCACGCCGACGCGGCCGCGATGAACATGGTTCGCTGGCCCGAACGGTTCGACGTGGTGGTGGCCTCCAACTTGTTTGGCGATCTGCTCACCGACCTGGGTGGCATCATCGGCGGCGGCTTGGGCCTGGCCCCCAGCACCAACACCAATCCGGAGCGTACTTACCCCTCGATGTTCGAACCGGTACATGGTTCGGCCCCGGACATCGCAGGGCAGGGCATCGCTAACCCGATCGCCATGTTCCTCAGCACGGCGATGATGCTCGACTGGCTGGGCGAATCGGCCGCCGCGGCTCAGATCAACCGGGCGATCGAAAAGGCGCTGGCCGATGGTTGCCGCACGCCAGACCTAGGCGGCGACCTTAGCACCTCGGCCATGACCGATGCCGTGCTCGATCGGCTCCAGTAGTTAGGTAGCAGCCGCTACTCCGCCGTGGCTTCGCGCACGCGGTCCTGCCAGAACCGCCGAGCCGATTGAAGCTCTGCCTTGATTGCGGGGTCGGCGTTGGCTTTTTCCGTCGCTTTGAGTCGGGCTTCGACCCAATCGAGGAAGAACTGCGCCGAGCGGCGGCTGATGCGCGGCTGATCGCCGATTTCGACGTAGAACGGCGCCGTGGAACCGAACCGATAAGTGGTGTTATTCTCGGCCACGGCACGAATGAGGAACCAGCCGCTTTCGGTGAACGTAAGCGCCGGCAGCTTGCCGTTGTCGCGCACCAGGTCGGTGAGCCGCACCACGTGTGCCACGCGGCCGTTCTGCACGATCTCCAGGTACTGGATCGGTTCGCGCGTCGTCAGGTTGAGCGACGTTCGCAGCTCCACGGTTTCCCCCTTGGGAGCCGTGAAGACGTGGCCAGGGTATTGCCCATCGACTACCGGCCGCAGCAGCGGCCCATTGGTTACCAGCACGCGGCCGGCGCGAAAGCCTTCCCACCAGGCTTCCCACGTGAACGGCTCGTCGAGATGCACATACATCCGGTTGTAGCCGACCGGGTTTTCGCTCACGCCGGAGCCGCTTCCGGCCGAAGGCGGAATACGGAAGCCGGCCTCCAGCAGGTGGTAGTAGATCCGCTGTGCCCACTCGCCAGCGGCCAGCGGGCCGGGCCGGTCATCCTTGCCTTGCAGAAACCTGGCGACATCGGTGTTCACAGTTTTCTCGCGCTGCAAGTCACCGTGCACAAGCTGGAACGAATCGACCAGGCCTTCAGCCAGCAACACCGGCAGGTCGGGCGAGAACGGATTCTCGACATCCACCCAGCCGCCTTCGCGGCGAACCGTTGCCGCCAGTTCAGCAGCCGTAGGGCGAGCCGCATTGGCAGCCGGCATGGTGGCGAACGCCGTATCGCTGGTGGCCTCGCTACCCACCGGGCCTGCCTGGACTCGCGGCGGTTGCTTCAGATGGAACAACAACAGCGTGGCCCCGGCACGTTCGTCGCGGCCGGAAAGCAGCTCGCAATAGCGGTCGTTATCGAACCGCAGCACCAGCGCCACCGGCAATTCGCGGCGGTTCCACAGGCTTTCTTTGTTCGTCCAGGTAACGTCGGCGGCGATGTGCAGGTCTTCGGCCTCCATCAATGCCTGAAGTTCTTCCACCGGCCGCTGCACATGCAGATCGCCCGACCACCAGCCTTCGCGCTTCATATCGACGATGCGTTTGAGATCCACGGTCTTGGCATCGTCTGAAAACTTCTGCAGCGTGAAATGGCCAGTGCGCAGCACGTACTCGGGGCCGCGTTCGATGGCGAAGCCGTAGCTGCCCACCGGCAGTTGAAACGTGACCTGCCCGGTGCTGGCAAAGTGGTCGCCCAGGAACGGGAAGCGTCCCATGCGCCGCGGCTTGCCACGGTTATCGCGCAGGTGGATGCGGCAGGGGATCACCTGGCCATTCTCGTCGACCACGGTCAGGTCCAACTTTTCGTTGGCCGCCTGGGCAGGCGTGACGCCGCCCCAAGCCAGAATCAATGCCAGGGTTGCCAGGGCGCAGCGCCCCCAGAGCTTCTGCCGGGTTACAACGCTTATCCCGAATATGCCGGCCATGTGCATCGTTGTTCTCGCCTAAGCACGCGAATCGGCCAATCGTTCGCCAGGTGCGAACGGCTCGCTACAGGAAAGATAGCTTTCCGTCCGGCGGGGGCGGCCGTGGAATGCTGGCCCAGAAAATACGCTGCCGGCGATACCTGCTTTTCCGCGGCCGGCCGCTTTCGTACAGTCAATGCCGCGTTGTGGAGGAAACCAACGGTCCATTAGCAGGATGACCGACGCCATGCCCCGACTGATTGAGCAGCCCACGTTGATTCAAGCCGCCGGAAACAAGCCCAAGCAGATTCACGAGTTTGTGGGCCGTGTGAACAGCGGCGACCAGCACGTGAGCGTGGCGCGGATGGTGTCGCCCGAGGGCTGGGTCGAGCCGGGCCAGCGGCCGGAGTTTGAAGAAATCACGGTCGTGCTGCGGGGCATGCTGCGTGTGGAACACGAGCAGGGCACGCTCGATGTGGCGGCCGGCCAGGCCGTGATCACCGCGCCGGGCGAATGGGTACGCTACAGTACGCCCGAGCTGGGCGGCGCGGAGTACATCGCCATTTGCCTGCCGGCCTTCTCGCCCGACACGGTCCACCGCGATGCCTAAGGGCAGGGCGGGGCGTGCAGCCAGCGGGCACCATCATCCACGGGGCACGAAGCCGGGATAACCTATCAATCAATCAGGAAAGCCAGACCAGGCGGCAAGCAATCAGCACGTGAAAGACTAGAAGCGCGTGCGCTGCGAGCCTGCGAAGGAAAAGCGAAAACTGGCACGAACGGCCAAGGCCAAGACGGCTAGCGAAGGGCTTACTTGGAATCGGCGGCGGCCGCAGCTCGTTCGGCAGCTTGCCGCATTTTCTCTCGGGACCGGCTGAGCAGCGAACCCACGCTGTTCTCGGGGATGTTCAGCGCGGCGCTGATCTCGCGGTAGCTCTTGGACTCCAGATGGTACATCCGAACCGCCTGTTGTTCCTGCGCGTTCAGCTCGCCGATGAGCCGTTCGACTTCCTCGCGGTCAGCGATCCGCTCGATCGTCTCCGACGGAGCAGAGTCGTGAACGGCCGCGTGCGCGGCTCCGTTTGCGGCCTCGTGCTGGGCACGGCGGCGCAACAGTTCGCGGATCACCACACGGCGAGAAATCACCGCCAGATAGGTAGCCAGGCTGGCTTGGCGGCGAAAATGGCGCAGGACGGCGAAATCGTCCTTAATGATTTCCAGCAGCACTTGAGCGCACAGATCCTCGCGGTCTTCGGCTGAGATCTTCAGCGAACGGCTCCGAGCCGAGTGGTTCACCACGTGAACCACCAACCCCAGGTAGCGGTCGACGAAATCGTCCCACGCCCCCGGCTTGCGCGCAATACACCGCTCTAACAAATCGCGATCGATGTCTGACAGGGCCACGGAGTTGTCCCCCTTTTACCGGCAGGAACCAGGGCAGATTCCATAAAGCGATCGGTGCCCCCCAGAAGTGTTGGCCTCCGATGTCCCCGGTAGGCGGTTCGACGCTCCCCTCGATTTACCGATTCTAGGGACGAAACGTAGGCAAGGCAAGGTTTTAACGGCGATGCCGCCAACCTACCCCAGTAGGGCTATCGGCCAAAATGACCGCCCGCGGCCACCCAAGCGCAAGCATTGCACGCATTTGCCCTCGCTTGGCCCGCCGGGCTGGGCGGCCTGAAACACGGATCCATGCCCCCCGCTTGCAACTCTCTGGTCACGCGGCCGGACAACCGTTAAAAAACGAAAGATTCTTACGCGGCCAACGAAACCACCCACATGGAGTTGGCTGGCGGCGCAAGCCACGGACGGTTCGGCGCATCGCCCCCCGTCCGAGCTGTTGATCGCGTGCCAGTCTTCTCTGCCGTTCACCCATCCACCGAGCTTGGGCACCCTCCATGGCTAACGAAACGACCTCCACTCCCGCCAAAAACGCGGCTTCGACCGACGCGGGGGCCAAGAAGAAAACTGAAGAGCGCATCTTCCTGGTGTCCTACCCGAAGGTCATCTTCCTGTACCCGACATTCCTGATGGCGGTGTTTTCAGGCATTTACCTCAGCTTTGTGATGGGCGAGCAGCCCGACGCCACCAGCACCAAGGAAACGGCGGTCTCGCTCATTTTCTTGATCGTGCTGGGCGTGAACCTGGTGGTGCTGGGGTTCGACTTCCCGCGTACCACGTCGCTGACGTTATTCTTCGTAGGGGCCACGCTAGTGCTGGGGATAACCCTGCTGCTGACCTTCAACCCCGAGCTGCTGGGGTCGCTCCAAAGCGTGCTCGATGCGCTACGGCCAGTAGCCAACCCCACGTTCTACTTCTTCTTTGCCGGGATGCTGGGGCTGATCTACATCGCGGTGCTGATCTCGGTGAACTTCGACTACTGGGAAGTGCGACCGAACGAATTGCTGCACCACCACGGTTTCTTGAGCAACCTGGAACGGTTCTCCGCGCCGAACCTACGGATCGAAAAAGAGATCAGCGACGTCTTTGAGTATCTGCTGCTCCGCTCGGGGCGGCTGATCCTCACCCCGCGTGAGGCCCCGCGGCCCATCGTGCTCGATAACGTGCTGTTCATCAGCAAGAAGGAAAAGGCACTCACGCGGATGCTCAGTGCCCTGCAAGTGCAGGTGCGCACGCACGAAGAGTAAGCACTTTCCTCAAAGGCACTTAGCTCACGATATAGCTCCTAGCGGCGGCACCTTAGGAAGGCCAGCTTGGTCTGTCGGTGCGCTCGTGGCGAGCAGGGTGCGCGGTGGCTTGGGCCAGACGAGCCGGCGCTTTGGTCAGCGGCTCTGATAAAAAGCATTGGCAATTGTTGATGCTTCCGGTACGCTGCTACCGTAGTGGGGGGACCACACCCCCACGGCGGCCAGCAGCCACCGCACGGTTGCCGGCCGCTCCGCCCGCCAATCCTGCCGGTCCTGACGTCCCGGGAGCCCACCATGCCAGCCCCGCGCCAGTCTGCCGCTACGCCGCCCGTCCATCCCGCGTTTAGCCGCCGCACCGCTTTGCAAGCGGGGGCCATCGGCATCCTAGGCCTCGGCTTGAACCATCTGGCCCCGCTCCGCGCAGCCGGCCAAGGATATGCCAGGGCTAAGAACGTCATTTACATCTTTCTTTCCGGCGGGCTGTCGCAGTTGGACAGCTTCGACCTCAAGCCCGACGCCCCCGATACCATCCGCGGCGAGTTCCAGCCGATCGACACGGCCACGCCGGGCATCCGCATCTGCGAGCACTTGCCGATGCTGGCCCAGCGGAGCAACAAGTGGGCGCTGCTGCGTTCGCTCACGCATCCCTACAACGAGCACTCGCAAGGGCACATGGTGATGCTCTCGGGCCGGACGCCGATCCCGCCCGGCTTCAGCCCCGGCAAGCCCGGCAACCGTGATTGGCCTTCCATTGCCGCCATCGCGGGCGACGTCGTTGCCCCAAGGAACAATCTGCCGCCGGCTGTCGTGCTGCCGGAAGTGTTGATCCATCGCAGCGGCCGTGTGATCCCAGGCCAGTTCGCAGGGCTCATGGGCAGCCACCGCGATCCCTGGTTCATCAAGGCGT
>Ga0182737_1003016_pt1 | contig 12909 bp, 14 predicted proteins | sample eDN5th30CBELigOP_FD_128878 | JGI IMG/M metagenome (GOLD analysis project Ga0182737, IMG submission 128878) | Enriched Organic Plus compost microbial communities from Emeryville, California, USA - eDNA 5th pass 30_C BE-Lig OP (version 2) (version 2) ... | reverse complement strand
CCACCGAGTCCGCGGTCTCGAGGCGACCGGAACCGGCGAGCACGAGCTGTACCTCTTCGGCCGTGTTCGCGTGCCAGCCCAGCCTCTTCCCGGCCGGGAGCTGGTAGTAGAGCGTGGTCGACCGCTCCGCGCCCCGGCCTCCGTGGGCGAAGTACCCGGCGCTCCAGCTCGCGTCCTCGCTCGCCTCGGACGAGTGTGCCCGGAGCTCTATGTCCTCTAGGTTGACCTTGATCCGGGGAGGGTTACCCGGAAACCTCCGCGCGACGCAACCCGGTGATCGCCCAGACCGCCATCAGGGCGATCAGCGCCGCCGCGACCCCGTAGGCGAGCAGTATCCCGGTCGGTTCGCCCGCCAGCAGGCTGCGGGCCCCGTTCAGGAGCGCCGTGAACGGGTTCACCCGCGCGGCCGGCTCGATCCAGCCCGTGAGCAGGTCCTGGGGCACGTATACCGGTGCCAGGAAGAGCGCGATGAAGACGGGCATCTGCATCAACGGTCCGGCCTGGAGCGACCGGAACCGGAGCGCGATCCCGGCCGAGAACAGGAGGGCGGCGACGTTGGCGAACACGGCGAGGCCGTACATGCCGACCACGTCGTACCCGTCGCCGGCCACCTCCATCCCCGCCAGGAGCGCGACCCCGGTGACGATGAACCAGACCAGGAACAGTCGAAGGAACGCGCCGAGCGCGTAGCCCAGGACGATCGACGTGCGGTTCGCGGTGGCCAGCATCATCCGCCGGCCCATGCCCTGCTCGAAGTCGGCGGCGATCGAGAACCCGACGAAGACCCCGGCCAGCGTCGACGCCTGGATCAGGACGAAGCAGAATTGGAAGGCGGTGAAGTCGTAGTAGTCGAAGCCCGGCGCGTCGCCCACGGCGGACAGTCCGCCCGCGAAGGCCGCGAGGAAGAAGAGCGGGAAGACGAGCCCCGGGATCAGCACCGCGGGCTTCGTGTACAGATTGTGGAGGTAGCGCCAGGCCACGGCCCAGGCCGCGGAGAGATAGGTGGCGTTCACTTGAGCATCCTTCCCTTGAGCGAGTGGGCGGCGAAGCCGATGGAGAGCACCGCCACGACTCCGGCGATGCCGAATCCGAGCGCGAGCGCCTCACCGTCCCAGCCGGCGATGAAGAGGCTGCGAATGGCCTCGATCAGGTAGCTGATGGGGTTGATGGTCGCCAGGAAGCGGTACCAGTCCTGTTCGATCAGGTTTCGGGGCAGGGTCATCGAGCTGAAGAAGAGCAGGACGAACAGCAGCGGGAACATGCCCTGGACCGCCTCCCCGGACCCGGTGCGGATGGCCATGGTCAGGCCGATCCCGCCGAACCCGATCGAGATCAGGGAGACCAGCGCCGCGAGCACGAGGTAACCCGCCACCCCCGCCTCGAAGTGCGCCCCGGCGGCTAGACCCACCGCCAGGTAGAGCAGGGTCTGGAACTGCCCGAGGATGACCAGCCCGGCGAGCTGTCCGGCCATCAGGGCGGACGGCCTCATCGGGGTCAGGACGAGCCGGCTGAAGAACCCGTTCTCGATGTCCTGGGCGAGGCTCTGCCCGGCGTTCATGGTCGAGAAGATCGCCGCCTGGATGAACGTGAACCCGATGGCGAACGTGACGTAGGAGTCGGTCGGGAAGCCGGGGATCTCGGTCGCCGCGTTCAGGCCCCCCGCGTTCACCGCGAGCAGGAAGAGGGGGAAGATCACGCTGGGGATCACCATCGCCGGCTGTCTGACCAGGCGGGTGACCGAGCGGGCCGCCATCGCGGCGGCCTGGATCGGCAGCGGGGACCCGTGAGTCCCGGCGGTGGTCACGGCGCCGCTCAAGCCGTTGCCGCCTGTTCGGTCACGGGGAGCGGCATCTCGGCGCTGTCGGCCTCCCCCGCTCCCTCGAGATGGCGACCGGTCTTGGCCAGGAAAACGTCGTCGAGGGTCGGCTCGTTTAGGACCAGGTTGGCAAGCTCGATCTCGGCGTTGTCGAAGGCGCGAACGATCCCGATCAGGTCGTCGATGCCCTCGGCGAGCCGGATGCCGAGCGCGTCCCGGGCGGCCGGCACGGGCGTGCCGAAGCCCCCGAGGATCTCCTTGGAACGCTCGCGCTGGGCCGGGTCGCGCGGCACCACCTCGACGCTGGGCCGCCCGATCTCGGACTTGAGCGCGGCCGGGGTCCCCTCGGCGGCGATCCGGCCGCCGTCGATGATGCCGACGCGGCTGGCGAGCTGGTCGGCCTCCTCGAGGTATTGGGTGGTGAGGAAGACCGTCATCCCCTCCTCGACGGAGAGCCGGGTGACCTCGTGCCAGAGGGAGCTGCGGCTCTGGGGGTCGAGCCCGGTCGTGGGCTCGTCGAGGAAGAGCACGCGGGGACGGTGCACCAGCGCGAGGGCGAGGTCGAGGCGGCGCTTCATGCCGCCCGAGTACCCGCCGACCCGGCGGTCCGCCGCGTCCGAGAGGCCGACCCGTTCGATCAGTTCGTCGCCCCGGCTCGCGCGCTCGGCCTTGGGCAGCCCGTGGAGCGAGGTCTGGAGCTTCATGTGCTCCCGCGCCGTCAGGTTGGGATCGAGCGCCGCCTCCTGGAGCGCGGCCCCGATCAGCTTTCGGACCTGCGGCCCCTGCCGCTCCACGTCGAGGCCGCCGACCCGGGCGGAGCCGGCGGTCGGTGGCAGCAGCGTGGTCAGCATGTGGACCGTGGTCGACTTCCCGGCACCGTTGGGACCGAGGAAGCCGTAGATCTCGCCCGGCTGGACGGTCAGGTCGATCCCGTCTACCGCCCGCGGGCCGTTCTTGAATTCTCGGACGAGACCCTCGACTTCGATCCCGTTCTGCTCGTTCGTCTCCGACATGTCCTTATGTATAGCAAATGTTCAGAACTTGAACTATTCAATTCTCGGATGGTATGATCCAGCAAATGACCGCCAGCGACTCCCTCGACACCCGCCGCGAGCTCGAGGGCGACGCGTGGGAAGCGCTCAGCCGGCTCTGGTTTTCCCGCAAGCCGGTCCTGATGGAGCTCGCCCGCGAGCTCGACCTGTTCCCGCCCCAGATCATGGTCATCCAAACGCTCGACGAGCCGAAGCCGATGCGGCAGGTCGCCGAATTCCTCTCCTGCAACAGCTCCAACCTGACCGGGATCACCGACCGGCTCGAGGAGCGGGGGCTGGTCCGGCGGGAGCTCGACCCCGACGACCGGCGCGTCCGCCTGCTCGTGCTCACGGACGAGGGGCGCGCCGTCCAGCGCCGGATCAAGGACTTCCTCCGGGCACCCTCGGAATCGATGGAGGGCCTCAGCGACGAGGAGCTCCGAACCCTCATCCGGCTTCTCGCGAAGCTGGACGTGGCAGACTGACGGCATGACCGAGACGACGATGCCGATCGACCTTTTCGACAAGGTCAAGCACCACGAGCGCCGCGAGCAGCTGGAGGCGGCCAACGCGGCCGACCTGAACCCCTACTTCCGGCTGCTGACCTCGCAGGCCGGGCCGGTCGTCGAGATGGAGGGCCGCGAGACGATCATGCTCGGGTCCAACAACTACCTCGGGCTGACCGGGGACGAGCGGGTGAAGCGCGCCGCCCACGACGCGCTCGACGCATACGGGACCGGCGTCACCGGCTCCCGGCTCCTCAACGGCACCACCCCGGTCCACGTCGAGCTGGAGGAGCAGCTCGCCGGCTGGATGAACACGGAGGACGCGATCGTGTTCTCGACCGGCTACCAGTCGAACGTCGGGTGCCTGCAGGCCATCCTCGGACCGGCCGACACGGTGATCTGCGACTCCGGCGACCACGCTTCGATCCTCGACGGCTGCAAGCTCTCCGGGGCCAAGCTCCGGCCCTTCCGGCACAACCAGACCGACAAGCTGGAGAAGATGCTCCAGCGGGCCGCCGGCGACGGCGGCGGGGTGCTGGTCGTGGTCGACGGCGTCTACTCGATGGAGGGCGACCTGCCAGACCTGCCCCGGATCGTCGAACTGAGCAAGCGGTACGGCGCCCGGATCATGGTCGACGAGGCCCACGGGGTCGGCGTCCTCGGCGAGCGCGGGGCCGGCGCGACCGAGCTGTTCGGCCTCGAGGACGAGGTGGACCTGCGCATGGGCACCTTCTCGAAGAGCCTCGCCTCGTGCGGCGGCTTCATCGCGGGCAAGCGCGACGTGATCGAGTACCTGCGGATCACCTCCCGCTCGTTCATCTTCAGCGCGTCGGGAGTTCCCGCCGCGGTCGGGGCCGCCCTCGAGGCCGTGAAGATCTGCCGCGCGGAGGGACCACCCCTTTTCAAGCGCCTCCTCGACAACGCGGACTACCTGCGGCACGGCCTGGAGGACCTCGGGCTGCGCGTCGTCCAGCCGGGCACCATGCCCGACGGCAGCGTCGCCACCACCCCCGTCGTCCCGGTCGTCGTCGGTGACGACTGGAAGGCAATCCTCCTCTGGAAGGCCCTCTTCGACAACGGCGTCTACTGCAACGTGGCGATCCACCCCGCCGTGCCGCCCAGCGGCGCCCTCCTGCGGACCAGCCTCATGGCGACCCACGAGAAGGAGCACCTCGACAAGGCGCTCGCCATCATCGGCGAGGTGATCGAGGACTTCGACGGCCTGACGCGCTAACTCGTCCCGGTGACCCGAACGCCGGGCCGCCCGTCTCCTAGCCCTTGATCCTGGGGCGCCGCTTGGGCAGGATGCCGTCCCGCTTCCAGGCGGAGTTCGCCCGGGCCGGGATCACCAGCCAGACGAGCGCCCCCAGCACGCTCAGGAGCAGGCCGGAGGCGAGCCCCGGCTTCTCGCCGTAGCCCTTGCGGGCCGAAAGCCAGGACGCGAGGATGGCCGATCCCAGCCAGAGGTAGGTCAACCAGAGGGCGGTGATGCCCATGAGGGCGATGGGGAGCGAGGGAGTCATGCGCCCAGGTACGCCTCTCGCACCTTCGGGTCCTCGGCCAGCGAGTCCGACGACCCCTCGAGGACGATCCTTCCCGTCTCGATCACGTAGCCGCGGCCCGAGGCCGCGAGTCCCTGGGTCGCGTTCTGTTCGACGAGGAGGATCGTCGTGCCCTCGGCGCTGATCTCGCCGATCGTCTCGTAGATCCGCTCGACCAGGATCGGGGCGATCCCCATCGAGGGCTCGTCCATCAGGATCAGGCGGGGCCGCGCCATCAGGGCCCTGCCGATCGCGAGCATCTGCTGCTCGCCGCCGGACATCGTGCCGGCCGGCTGACTCTCCCGCTCGGCGAGCCGGGGGAAGAGCTCGAAGACGTGCTCCATCTCCCGGGCCGGATCGTCGCTCCGCAGGTAGGCACCAAGCTCCAGGTTCTCCTTCACGCTCATGCGCGGGAAGCAGCGCCGGCCCTCCGGGACGTGGGATATGCCCCTGGCGACGATCTCGGGCGGGGCGAGACGGGTGATGTCCTCGCCGTCGAAGAGGATCGACCCTTCGCGGGCCGGGGTGAGCCCCGAGATCGAGCGCAGGACGGTGGACTTGCCGGCCCCGTTGGAGCCGATCAGCGTCACCACCTCCCCGGCCTCGACCCGGATCGAGACGCCGTGGAGAGCCTCGATCATCCCGTACGAGGCACGCACGTCCGAAACCTCGAGCAACGCCATCAGGCGGCCCCTCGTCCCAGGTAGGCCTCGATCACCTTCGGATCCTGCCGGACCTCCTGGGGGTCCCCCTCGGCGATCAGCTCGCCGTGGTCGAGCACCGTCACCCGGTCCGAGATCCCCATGACGACCTTCATGTCGTGCTCGATCAGCAAGATGCTGAGCCCGCGCTCCTCGCGGATCTTGAGCACGAACTGCGCCAGCTCGCCGGACTCGCGCGGATCCATGCCCGCGGTCGGCTCGTCCAGGAGCAGGACCTCCGGGTCGGAGGCGAGCGCCCGCGCGATCTCGACCCGCCGCTGGTCCCCGTAGGACATCGAGGCCGCGGTGCGGTCGATCAGCTCGGGACGGAGCCCGACGAACCCCAGCTCGTCCCCGGCCCGCTCCTCCGCCTCGCGCTCCTCGCGATTGACCCACGGCGGCCGGAAGATCGACCCGAACACGCCGGCCTTCATCCGCGCGTGGCGGCCGATCATCACGTTCTGGCGGGCGGTCATCGTCGGGAACAGCCGGATGTTCTGGAACGTGCGGGCGACCCCGAGGGCGGTGATCTGGTCGGGGCGGGCCCGGGTGATGTCGCGGTCACCGAACCTGACCCGCCCGGAGGTCGGGCGGTAGAGGCCGGTGAGCATGTTGAAGAGGGTCGTCTTGCCGGCTCCGTTGGGGCCGATGACCGCCCCGATCTCCCCGCGGCGCACCTCCAGGTCGACCCGGTCGACGGCGGTCAGGCCGCCGAAGACCTTCGTCAGAGCCTCGGCCCGGATCGGGGCGTCGGGCTCGGATCGCACCGGCGAATTGGCGGCTTGCGCGCTCACGTCGCCTCCTCCAGCTCCACGTCGGAGCCGGCCCCGGCCGTCTCTCCGGTACCGATCCCGTGCATCTCCTGTTGCCTGGTCTTCTCGGGGATCAGCCCCTCGGGCCGGAGAACCATGACGATCACCAGGATGAAGCCGAAGATCGCGAAGCTGACCTGGGTGAGGTCGAAGTTCAGGCCCAGGTCGCCCGGCAGGCCGTTCAGCACGTCGGGGATCAGCCAGTTGTTCACGTAGGACAGCAGGATCGCCCCGATCACCACCCCCCACACGGAACCGAGCCCGCCGAGGATAACCATGGCCAGGATGAAGATCGAGAACGTGAACTCGAACTGGGAGGCGTTGACCGTGTTCAGGTACGAGCCGAGGAAGGCTCCCGCGATGCCGCCGAAGGCCGCCCCGGCGCCGTAGGCCATCAGCTTCGTCTTCACCGTCGGGATGCCCATGCTGATCGCCGCGACCTCGTCCTCGCGAAGGGCGACCCAGGCCCGGCCGAGCCGCGAGTCCCGCAGGCGGATGTTGACGAACAGGACGATGAGCACCAGGGCCAGCGCGGCGAAGTACCAAGGCCTCAGGGCGAGCGAGGTGAAGGGTTCGGTGAACGGCAGGTCGATCTTGTCGACCGGCGATATCCCGGCCTTGCCCCTGGTCAGGGTCGCCTCGTCCCCCAGGGTCGGGACCAGCGGCAGCCAGCCGATCGTCTTGTCCCAGATCGGGCCGATCTTGAGCTGGTCGCCGTTCGCCGCGACCTGCCCGATGATCTCGCCGAAGGCGAGGGTCACGATCGCGATGTAGTCCCCCCGCAGCCTCAGGGTCGGCAGGCCGATGATGATCCCGGCGATGGTCGTCATCACCACCGCCGCGACCAGCACGAGCACGAAGTTGATGTGGATCCCGGGCAGCGAGGCCGCGGTGCCCGTGACCAGGACGTGGACCCCGTCGCCCCCGTTGGAAGCGGAGAAGAAGGTGGAGCCGAGCCAACCCATCGTGTAGGCGCCGATCGCGAAGAACGCCACATATCCGAGGTCGAGCAGACCGGCGAAGCCGACGATCACGTTCAGGCCCAGCGCCATCACGACGTAGGCGAGGGCCAGGATCGCGTCGTCGATGAAGGGCGATCCGCCGTCGAAGAAGAACGGCAATAGCACCGCGAACAGGATCGCCGCGGCGACCAGGAACCTCTGATCGATTCCCTTGACTCTCTCGAGGGTCGCGCTCATCCGGCCTGCCTGGTCTCCTCGCCCAGCAGCCCGCGCGGCCTGACGACCATGATCAGGACGAGGAAGGCGAAGACGATCACCGGCGTCCACTCGGGGCCGATCCGGTTGTCGGAGATCTGCTGGATGCAGCCGATCAGGACGCCGCCGATGACGGCCCCGCGGAGGTTTCCGATGCCGCCCATCACCGCGGCGGTGAAGGCGATCAGGCCGGCCTCGAAGCCCTGGTGGAACCAGATCGTGGTCTGGTACAGGGCGTAGATGAGCCCGGCGGCGCCGGCCAGGAGGCCGCCGATCATGAAGGTCAGGGAGATGGTGCGGTCGACGTCGACGCCCATCAGCCGGGCGGCGTCGGGGTCCTGGGCGGTCGCCCTCATCGCCTTGCCCATCTTGGCGCGGTCGATGAAGAGGACGAGGGCGAGGACCAGCGGCACGGTCGCGAGCACGGCCAGGGCGTCGCCCTTGGTGACGACCACCCCGCCGACCTCGAACAGGAGCTCCTGCGAGCCGATCAGGTCGGGAACGCTCACCTGCGACCCACCGAGCCAGAGGAGGCCGACGTTTTGGAGGATGAAGGAGAACCCGACGGCCGTGATCAACGGCGCGAGCTTCGGCGAGTCCCGGAGGGGGCGGTACCCCACTCGTTCGATCATCGTGTTCAGCGCGCCGCTCGCGACGGCGCTAATCAGGAGCGTCACGAGCAGGCCGAGGATGAGCAAAGGAATCGCGGTGGTGAGGTCGAGCCCCATCCAGCCGAACGCCGCGAACGCGATGAACGAGCCGATCATGAACACCTCGCCGTGGGCGAAGTTGATCAGTTCGATGATCCCGTAGACCATCGTGTAGCCGAGGGCCACCAGGGCCCAGATCGCCCCGTTGGACACGCCGTCCACGAGGTTGTTGCCGATGCGGGTCAGGCTGCCGTCGGCGGTGATGTCATGGATCGCGAAGGCCACCGGCATGGCGGCCAGGAGCGCGATCAGCGCGACGGTGCCGGCGCGCGAGCCCGCGAGCGGTATCTTCGCTCGCAGGCTCGCCAGCCGGGCTTCTGCGCGGGCGGGAAGCAGGATCAGCTACCCGTTTGCGCCGCGATCTTCTCGTCGAACTCCAGGTCGCCGTTCTTGATCGTGTAGACGCCGTAGTCCGTCAGGGTGGTGTCACCGTTCTCGTCGATCGAGTAGGTGCCGAGGATCGACTCGCGGTCCTTCGTGTCGAACAGGGCCTCGACCACCGACGCCCGGTCGGTCGGATCCTCCGCCCGGTTCAGGACGTCGAGGATCAGCTTGCCGGCCTCGTAGCCGTAGATCGAGTAGGGGCCCGGGGCGCCGTACTTGGCCTGGTAGTCCTTGTAGAACTTGGCGCCTTCCTTGCCGTACTCCTTCTCGGACAGGGTGGCCACGGTGACCTTGGTCCGCGCGCCGACGTCATCCGGCAGGCCGCCGGCGAAATCGGTGTCGGCGACGCCGTCGGGCCCGTACAGCTTCGCGTCGGGCATGGCGGCGGCCATGTCCTTGTAGAGCTGGACCGCGTTCGATGCGGTGATGCCGCCGAACACGAAGCAGTCGACGCCCTGGTTGGAGAAGTCCTCCGCGGTCGCGCGGAAGTTCGCCGCCTTGGTGTCGATCGCTCCCCCGTCGAGGAACTCGTAGTCGTACTGCGAGCCGGCATCGATCACGTTCGCCGCCAGGCCCTTGCCGAACACCTCGTTGTCGTTGAGAACGCCGACCTTGGTGCAGCCGTCCTCATCCATCACGCCGGCGAGGGCGGCGCCCTGGACCGTGTCCTTCGGGACGATTCGGGCGTAGTTGCGGTCGCCGTTCGGGTAGTAGATCTCGGGCTCGCCGATGCCGGTGTCCGCCCCGGGCTCGTCCGAGGTCAGGCCGACGGCCGTGTTGCCGGGCGAGAGCATCGCCAGACCGGCCTCGTTGAGGATCGGGATCGAGATCGCGGCGGCGCCCGAGTTGTAGGTGCCGAGGTAGGCGACGGCGGAATCGTCCTGGACGGCCTTCTTGGCGTTGGCGGACTCCGCCTCCGGGGTCCACTCGCCGGCCTGGGCCGTCGAGTCGTCCATCGGGACGAACTTGATCTTCACGTCGCCCGCCTTCATGCCGGCCTCCTGGAGGGCCAGCTCGATGCCGTTCTGCAGCGAGATGCCGGTGGGCCGTGACGCGCCCTGGAGCGGGAAGCTCGAGTAGATTGTCACCTCGTCGGCGCCGGTGCCACCGGAGCCGGAACTTCCGCCATCGTCATCGGAACCGCCGCAGGCCGCGAGGCCCAGCGACATGGCCAGCACGGCGGCGCCGGCGGCCAACAGACGTTTGCTTGGGTGGGACAAGACTGCTCCTTCGGTCGTTTTTCTCCCCGCCCCCAAGGGCACCCGGCATCTGCCGGCCGCCTCCCAGAAACGCGGCGGTAAACCTAGCAGGGCTGCATGCAACCAACCGACGCGGATGCCTCGTTGCGGCCCGAAATAAAAAACCTGCTCTTAGCGAAAAACGACCCGAAATCGCGTTGACGGCGCGGGGCCGGACCTACTAGGTTCCCGGTATCGCTTGAGCCGGACGGAGCCCCGGCAAGAGCGGGGAGAGGAACCGATCGGGGACCGAGGATTCCCGCCATCGCGGTTCCCCATGCCATCCAGTCAAACGTACCGTTCCCCGAAGGGAGGACCGCCCGTGGAAGTTGCCGCCACCGCCGATTCGAACCAGATTGCCAGCAGCAGCCAGCTGCCCCAGCACCTCCAGGCACTCGAGCGAGCAAACCGGGTCCGCCTCGCCCGAGCCGCCCTCAAGAGGAAGATCGCGAGCGGTGAGATCTCGATCACGAAGGTGATCACGGAATGTCCCTGGCAGACCGAGAGCATGACCCTGTCCGAGCTGTTGCGTGCCCAGTCCCGCTGGGGCCGCACCCGGACCCGCAAGCTCCTCGCCTCGGTCGGGCTCAGCGAGAACAAGCGCCTAGACACGCTGACCGAACGCCAGCGCATGCTCCTGGTCAGCCAGCTGCGTCCTCACTGACGCAGCCCTCCGGCACGTCGCCGGACGGCCACTCGAACCCGCCGGCCCGCCGTCCGCGAGATGGCCGGGCCGGCTTCGGCCTTCAAGGAAGCCGGTTTCGGCCTAGCGCACCTTGTAGGTGAGGCCGCCCGAGGCCCTGAAGAAGACGCGGCGAAGAGCCCAGAACGCCGGGGCGGCCACCAGGGCGCCGACGATCAGGCACTGCCAGAGCACCAGTTCGGCCAGGAAGAAGGACACGGCGACGAAGAGGATGAACACGACCCCGGCGAGCAGGGTGGTGTGCGACCGGTAGCCCGTGAAGTGTTCCCTCAGCGAGAGTTCGAGGCCGCCCACCGACCCCAGCGCCAGGCCCGGGAACACCAACTTCGGGTTCTCCTTGACCATCCCCAGGACCAGCAGGACGAGGCCCCCGAGCACCGCTACCTGGGTCACTGGGATGTCGCCCCAGATCGGGGGCGGGCGGTCGTCGCCGGGGACCCGCTTCTCGCGCCGCGGCTTCGCCGTCGCGGCGTCTCCTGGGCCGTTCGGCCGGGCCGGCGGATCGGCGGGGCGCCGACCCCTAGCCTTGGCCTTGCGCCGCTTCTTGCTCTGCCTGCTGCTCGCCATCGATGAGGGAGCGTACCTGCGCTCCCAGTTCCTCGGCCGAGGTGTCTCCTATCTCCGTGTCCGCCAGCCGGCCCTCACGATCGAAGAAGAGGAAGGTCGGGCAACCGCCCACGCGGTACAGGTTCGAGACGGCGCCGTCCCGGTCGTACCCCACCGGGACCTCCCATCCGTGCTGCTCGATCAGCTCCCGCACACGGTCCCGGTCGTCGCGGACGTTGATCGAGAGGAACCCGGCGCGGTCCCGGAACCTTGCCGCCACCTCCTCGAACACGTCCTGATACCCGATGCAGCTCGAAGCCTGCCTCGTGAACCAGAAGGACAGGACGAAGGGCCGCCCGAAGTAGTCGCAGATCCGGATCGCGTCGCCGCCCTCCACGGAGCAGGCCGCGTCGGGGTCGACGTTGGCGTCCCCGTCGAGGTCCGAGCTCGCGACCGGGACGGCGAAGGGCGCGGCCCGGTCCCCGATCCCGACGTTTCCGATCCCGACGGTCCCGGAATCGGAGGTCCTGAGCGTGTTGAAGAGCACGACGAGGAGGAAGATCAGGAAGAGGACCCCGACCAGGGCGACGTAGTTGAAGGGGCGCTTCCCCTTCTCGGTCACCTTCGCTCCAGCCAGACCAGCATCGCCGGCAGGACGAGCACGACCCCGGCCAGCGCCACGGCGAGATCGACCACGGCGATCAGGCCGAAGTCCCTGAGCAGCCCCACGTCGCTCGTCGCTAGGGCGGCGAAGCCGGCGATCGCGGTGAGGCCGGAGGTAGCCACGGCCAGGCCGGTGCGGCCGTAGGTGACCCGGAGCGCCTGCGCGAGCCCGGCCCCCGCCTCCCGCTCCTGGAAGTAGCGACCCGAGACGATCACCCCGAACTCGGTCGCGATCGCGGTGACCAGCACCGCGAGCACGGTCGAGAGCGGGTTGAGCGAGAGGCCCAGGGCCGCGACGATGAGAGCCGACCATCCCCCCGCGACGACGATCGGGACGAGGGGCACCGCGACGCGGCGCACGGAACGGTGAACCGCGAGCAGGACCAGCGCGACCGCGAGGATGCCGGCCAGGATCAGGAGGTAACGAGACGAGGCGAGGTCGGAAGCCGACGAGGCGACCACGACGGGCAGCCCCGTCACCTCGGCGCTGACTCCCGCGGGCGGCCCCAATCCCTCCCTCGACTCGGCGACCACGCGTTCCATCCGTTCCACGATCTCCCGCTGGCCGTCGACCGAATCCGAGCGCAGCGCGAACGCGATCTTGGCCCGGGTCGGGGTTCCCTTCCCGACCAGGCCGCCCTCGATCATCGCCCTGCGATCACCGGCGGGCAGCGACCTGAGGATGCTGCGCACCTGCTTCGCGGTCATGCCGCGCGAGGTCGGGTCCACGAAGTCGGTGATCGCCGGCCCCGGGCAGAGCTCCGCGCCGTCGCAGCTCGGGTCGTTCGGTTCGTAGCCGGACTCGGAAAGGATCTCGCGCTGGACCTGGGACATCCACGCGACCGTCGCGGGCTCGGTCACGTCGGGCCCCTCGACGATCAGGTCGATCTCCCCGGAGGTGCCGGTGGTCTCCTCGACGTCGAGGAGGTCCTGGACGACCGATGCCCTGGTCGGCAGGAGCTGCCCGATCTCGGTCCTCGTCTCGGCCTGGGTGCTCAGCGCCCACCCGATGGTGCCGAGGAGGACGGCGAGGGCCAGGAT
>Ga0182737_1003015_pt1 | contig 12913 bp, 11 predicted proteins | sample eDN5th30CBELigOP_FD_128878 | JGI IMG/M metagenome (GOLD analysis project Ga0182737, IMG submission 128878) | Enriched Organic Plus compost microbial communities from Emeryville, California, USA - eDNA 5th pass 30_C BE-Lig OP (version 2) (version 2) ... | reverse complement strand
GTACTTCTCGCCGATCTCGGCGACCTGGTTCTTCGTCTCGGCGGCGATGCTCATGCCGCCTCCTCTTTCCGGACCGCGCGAATCTTCTCGCGCAGCTTCACCAGCGACGCGATGGCGGCATTGACGTCCTCCACGGTGGACGACCAGCCGAAACTGGCACGCAGCGCGCAGGCGGCCAGCGCCTCGTCCACGCCCATCGCCGACAGCACATGCGACACCGTCACCTTGCCGCTGGAGCAGGTGGCCCCGGAACTCACCATCACCCCGTCCATGTCCAGCGCGATCAGCGCGGTTTCCGCCGTCACGCCGGGCACCGCGAAGGCGCTGGTGCTGCACAGGCGCTCGGCGCCCGCGCCAAAGACGACCGCTTCGGGAATTTCCTGCTTCAGCGCCTGCTCGAAACGGTCGGTCAGATGGGCCAGCCGGGCGCGTTCGCCCTCGCCGTCCGCCAGCGTGTTCGCCGCCGCCGCGAAACCGGCGATCCCGGCCAGGTTCTCCGCGCCCGCGCGCAGGCCGCGCTGCTGGCCGCCACCCACCAATTGCGGAGCCAACGGCGCGCCATCGGCCACCAGCAACGCGCCGACGCCCATCGGACCGCCCAGCTTGTGCGCCGACAGAACCATGTAGTCGCAGAGCGAGAAATCCAGTTTCATCTTGCCCGCCGCCGGAACGGCATCCACCAGCAGCAGCGCGCCCGCCTCGCGCGCCAGGCGCGAGACTTCGGAGATGGGCTGCACCACGCCGGTCTCGTTGTTGGCAGCCATCACCGCCACCAGCGCACGGCCCTTGCCTTCGCGCAGCGCAACGCGCAGCGCTTCCAGGTCCAGCACCCCCCTGGCGTTCACCGGCAGGACGGCCAGACGTATCCAGGGAAAACGCTCGGCCAGACGCTCGGCGGTGACGCGCACCGAGGAATGTTCGACGGCAGAGATGAAGATGCGGGTGATGCGCGACTCCTCACCGTCCAGCGCCCCTTCGGCCGCGCCGAACAGCGCCAGCATGTTGGATTCGGTGGCGCCGCTGGTGAAGATCACCTGGTCGGGGCGGGCGCCCGCCAGGGCCGCCACCTTTTCGCGCGCATCCTCGATGATGGCACGGGCGGCGCGGCCGGCGGCATGGATGGAGGACGGATTGCCGCCGACGCCCAGCGCATGGGTCATGGCCGAAAGCGATTCCGGGCGCAGCGGCGATGTGGCGTTGTGATCCAGGTAATACATGACTCTTACTCGATACTCTTTACTCGGCCGCGACAGGCTCGGCGGCAGCGGGTTCGTCGTCCAGGACCGGATTGACGTCGTTGCAGGGCCGGGCGCGGCCCAACACGCGGCGCTCCACCACATCGGCCAGGCTCACCGAGGACAGGAAGACATGAATCTGCTGCCCCAGTTCTTCCCAAAGGTCATGGGTGACGCAGCGCGCGCCGGTCTTGGTGCAGCCCTTGGACGCGCCAGGCTTGCAGCGGGTGGCGGTGATCGGCTCGTCCACCGCTGTGATGATGTCGGCAATGCGCAGGTCGCTGCTGGGGCGGGACAGCCGGTAACCGCCGCCGGGGCCGCGCACGCTGGTGACCAGCCCGCCGCGCCGCAGCTTGGCGAACAACTGTTCCAGATAGGACAGCGAGATGTCCTGCCGGGCGGCGATATCGGCCAGCGCCACCGGCCGGGCGGCTGCCTGGGGACCGTCGCCGGCACCGTTTCCGGCCAGGTCGGCCATCGCCATCACCGCATACCGTCCCTTGGTGCTGAGCCGCATGGCGGGGTCCTCTCGCAATGTCCGGACGCAATGTCCGGCGCAAACGGGCGTTTTTCCTTGCTTTTTGCCCCCCCTCCCAGTGTAGAGAGAGGCACGAAAGCCTCGGGCGTCACGCCTGATGGTGGGGATATAGAGTTCCTGATTATTTTGGTCAAGTATTGGCGGCGCATAGGTGGGATGCCCTGCAAGCAACTGAAATGTCAGTGTTTTTAGTCGGCCTTTCGCCCTGAAAACCTGACTTTTTCGCTGGCAGGCGCCCCGGTGGGGAAAACGGAAATCCATGCCTGATATCATTCTGCCGGGATCGGCGGGCCGCATCGAGGCGCGTTACCAGCGCCAGAAGAACCCGGGCGCGCCCATGGCGCTGGTGCTGCATCCGCACCCCCAGTTCGGCGGCACCATGAACAACCCGCTGGTCTATGACCTTTTCCACATGTTCCACGGCCTGGGCTGCACCACGGTGCGCTTCAATTTCCGGGGCGTGGGCCGCAGCCAGGGCAGCTTCGACAATGGCGCGGGCGAACTGTCCGACGCCGCCGCCGTGCTGGACTGGATGAACACGCTCTATCCCAATCCGTCCAACGTCTGGGTCTGCGGCATCAGCTTCGGCGCCTGGATCGGCATGCAGCTTCTGATGCGCCGGCCGGAGATCACCGGCTTCGTCTCCATCGCGCCGCCCGCCAGCATGTATGATTTCGCCTTCCTGGCGCCCTGCCCGGCCTCGGGCCTGATCGTGCACGGCACCAAGGACAATGTGGTGCCCGAACCCGATGTGCAGAAGCTGGTGGACCGGCTGACCGCGCAAAAGGGCATCAAGATCACCTACAACAAGATCGACGGCGCCAACCACTTCTTCGACAAGCATGAAGCCGATGTGGTGGAGACGGTGAAAACCTATGTCTCCGACATGATGAGCAAGCCGAGAGAGGGCCGTTGAGATGTGGGCAGTCGTCGTCGTCATGCTGGCCATGCTGAGCGGGCCCCAGGCCATCGTCATCACCGATGCGGGCACCTTCAAGACGGAAGGCGAGTGCCAGGCGTCGATCGCCGCCGCCATCCCGTCCAAGCTGGATGCCGAGAGCAAGGCGCAGCTCGAAAAGGGCGAGCGCCGCTATGTCTGCGTGCGCGCCATCGAGCCGCAAAAGGCGAATTAAACGGCCGGATGGAATACGCCGCCGGTCAGGGCTGACGGCACCCCCGTGGTGGTCGGCAGCGACAGCGGCAGGCCCAGCCGGGAGCGCGCCGCCAGATAGGCGAAGCCTTCCGCTTCCAACCCGTCGCCATCCCAGCGCGCGCCCTCGGCCTTCAGCACATTGGCCGCGCCCGTTTCCGCCAGCCGCGCGCGCAACTGCCCCATCAGGAAATCATTGTGGCGGCCGCCGCCGCTGATGATCCAGGTCACGGCAACGGCCGGAAAATGCTCCGCCGCGCGGGCAACCGCCGCCGCCGTGAAGGCGGCCAGTGTGGCCGCGCCATCGGCCGCAGACAGGCCCTCCACCGCCGACAGGCCGAAATCCATCCGGTCCAGCGACTTGGGCGGGCGGCGCGCGAAAAAGGGATTGTCCAGCATCGCGGCCAGCAGGTCTTCGTGAACCCTGCCGCTGGCGGCCAGCGCGCCGTCCATGTCCACCGGCTGTCCCGTGTGCCGCTGCATCCAGTCGTCAATCGGGGCGTTGCCGGGCCCCGTGTCGAAAGCCAGCACGCATTCGCCATCTATATAAGTGACATTGCCGACCCCGCCGATATTGGCCACGACCAGCGGTCGCGGCAGCGCCGAACCCGCCGCCAGCGCCGCATGATAGAGCGGCATCAGGGGGGCGCCCTGCCCGCCCGCCTTCACATCGGCGGTGCGGAAATCGTTGACCACACCTATACCGGTGGCCCGCGCCAGCCGCGCACCGTCACCGATCTGCCAGGTCCAGCGCCGCTCGGGCCGGTGCAAAATCGTCTGGCCGTGAAAGCCGATCAGGTCCACATCGCGCGCCGCCAGCCCTGCCTTGTCCAGCAGGGCCGACACGGCCTGGGTATGGCGGTCAGTCAGCAAGCGCTCCGCCGCGCGGATGCTCTCCGGCACCGGCCCCTGTTCCGCCAGTCCGGCGGCATCCTGAATCGCCTGGCGCAGCAGGGCGCGGGTTTCGGCGTCATAGGGCATGGTCAGGCTGGCGCCGGGCCGCACCACCGCCGCGCCGTCGGTGTCCAGCAAGGCCGCATCCACCCCGTCCAGCGAGGTACCGCTCATCAGGCCGATGACTTTCAAAACTTCCGGCATTCGTGCTATTCCCGCGCTGCTCACCCTTCGACAGGCTCAGGGTGAGGAGGAATCTCTAACACCCTCATGCTGAGCTTGTCGAAGCATGAGGTTGAAGAGCCCGCCATGTCGCCCGCGCCCCAGTTCCAGTCCGAATTCCTGCGTACCTTCGCGGCGCGCGGCGCCTATTACCAGTGCTCGGCGGATGCGGACCTGGACGCGCTGATGGCCCGCGAGCGCGTCACCGGCTATATCGGTTTCGACGCCACCGCGCCGTCGCTGCATGTCGGTCATGCCCTGCAGATCATGACCCTGCGCCGGATGCAGCAGGCCGGGCATCGCCCCATCGTGCTGATCGGCGGCGGCACCACCAAGGTGGGTGACCCGTCCTTCCGCAACGAAGCGCGCCCGCTGCTGAGCGACGAACAGATCGACGCCAACAAGGCCGCCATCCGCAAGACCTTCGAAAAATTCCTGACTTTCGGCGACGGCCCGTCGGACGCCATCATGGTGGACAATGCCGAATGGCTGGACCGGCTGGAATACATCCCCTTCCTGCGCGAGATCGGGCGGCACTTTTCGATCAACCGGATGCTGGCGATGGAAAGCGTCAGGGCCAAGGTCGATAACGACCTGCCGTTCAGCTTCCTGGAATTCAACTATTCCATCATGCAGGCCTATGATTTTGTGGAGCTGTACCGCCGCTATGGCTGCCGTCTGCAATCGTCGGGTTCGGACCAGTGGGGCAACATCGTCTCCGGCATCGAGCTGGGCCGCCGGGTCGAGAACCAGCAGTTCTTCGCCCTGACCACACCGCTGCTGACCACCGCGTCGGGCGCCAAGATGGGCAAGACCGCGGCAGGCGCGGTGTGGCTGAACCCGGACATGTGCAGCCCCTATGATTACTGGCAGTTCTGGCGCAACACCGAGGATGGCGATGTCGGCCGCTTCCTGCGCCTGTTCACCGAAATCCCGGAAGACGAAATCGCCCGGCTGGAAAAACTGCAGGGCGCGGAACTGAATGACGCCAAGAAGGTGCTGGCCAACGCCGCCACCGCGCTGGCGCATGGCGCGGAGGCCGCCCAGGCGGCGGGCGAAACCGCGCGCCGCGCCTTCGAGGACGGCGTGATGGCCGAGGGCCTGCCCACCATCACCGCGGCCCTTCCGGACGGCATCCTCAACCTGGCCGTGGCGGCGGGACTGGCGGCGTCCAATTCCGAAGCGCGCAAACTGATCGCCAACAACGGCCTGAAGCTGAACGATGCGCCGGTGTCCGATCCGCGCCTGACGGTGGACGCCTCGGCGCTGAACGGCGAAGGCCTTCTCAAGCTGTCGTCGGGCAAGAAGAAGCATGTGCTGGTAAAGCCTGCTTAAGTCGAATACGTCAAAAATCCATTGTCATCCCGGCCAAGCGTCTCGGCCGCAGAAGTTGGATTCCCGCTTTCGCGGGAATGACAATCAAACCGCTTTCGCGGGAATGACAGCTGCGGGAATGACAGCTGCGGGAATGACAGCTATTGCTGGGGCTCGGGCCGGGCCTGCGGCGCGTTGGACGGCGCGTTGGCGGCGGTGGGAATGTGGCCCTCGAAGATACGCCGCAGGATTCCCGGCGTCAGCATGGACAGCGGATTGGTGGACAGGTTGGGCTGTTCGGCATTGCCGGTCAGCGAATAGGTGACGCCGAACACGCCCTCGCCCTTGCGCGAGGCCAGGATGTCGCCGATCACCGGCACGTTGCTGATGAAGGAATTCAGGCCATAGGCCGGAACCAGCGATCCCTTCAGCGCGATCTGGCCCTTGGGCCGGTCTATATAGCCGTCGGCGCTGGCCCCGATGGCCGAGCCGCGCACCCGCGCGCCGTCCACGCTGATGACATTGTTCTTGGAACTGAACGGCATGTTGAGTTCGTCCAGCGACATGCCGCTGCTGCCCATCAGGTCGCCGAAGCCGGTGAGCGACCCCGCCGAGAACAGCCGCGCCAACAGCGGCTGGTTGACCATCTGGAAATCCCGCACCACCAGCATGCCGGTGAAATCCGGCGTGGGAATGTTGGGGTTGACGATATCGGTCGCCTGTCCCGGCAGGTTAACGGTGGCGGTCAGCGCACCGCCCCGCATGCTCTCGAAGCCGAACAGGCCGCGCGCCAGTAGTCCGGCGTCACCGGCGGTCAGCGTCACCTTGCGTCCGCCGGAAGCCGGTTCGAGCGTGGCCGCGATGGGCACAGTCTTGGCGCCGGTCATGGCCAGGTTGCCGGCCAGCGACAAGGCAGAGGGACGGTTCTCGATCCCTGACAGTTCCAGGTTGAACGGCATGATGGCGACGCCGCTGCGCATCGCCAGCCGGTCCAGCCGCGCGCTGATACGGAAGCGGCCGATGGGCGTATTGTCTTCCTCCTGCCTGGCCGCGGCGCTGGGCGCCTCGTCCGAACCGTTGCGCCCGACCCTGGAACCGTCCAGCGAGCGGCCGCGCAGGACATACTCGTCGCCCGTGGCGGTGCGGGTAAGCCGGAACGACAGGTCGTTGAGCGATCCCATCCGCACGGTGGAAAAGTCCAGCACCGACAGGCCGCCCATCTTGTCGAAGGTGGCGGTGCCGGTGGCGTTGAGGACAGGACCGGAAATGCGGATCGCCTGGTCCTGCACGATATTGCCGGGCGCGAAATTGACCTGGATGCGCCCTGTGGCCGTCTGGCCGGGCGCCTTCTCCAGATTGACGATGGGCACGAACAGGGTGGCGGGCGTGAAATCCACCGTGACATCGGCGCGCGCCAGCGATCCGCGCCGGGCGGCGATATCGGCGCTGATCGGCGCGGTGCCCCGGAAATAGCGCAGCAGGCCGATATTCAGCGCCTGGCGCCCGCCTTCGGTCAGCGCACCCTTTACCAGAATGCGGCCCGTGATCGGATCCCTGGTGCGGAAATCCTCCGTCCAGTCCACCGACAGGCGTGAATCCGCCAGGTTCACCATGCCGACCTGGTGCAGCCTTTCATTGTTGATGTCGAAGGTGACATTGCCCCTGGTGACGCGGGTGCCCGCACTGAGCGCGATGGCGAAGTCGTCCACCTTCGCCTTGACCGAGATACCCACATCGTCCACCGGCAGGTTGGCCAGCATCGGCACTTTGAACATCAGGTCGGCGGCGGCAACACCACCGGTCTGCCTGGGGTCGATGCCGAACTTGGTGGGATAGTTCAGCGGCTTCATGTCGATCAGCGTCATCACTTCGGGCATCGCGCCCTCGATATGGACGCCGAACTCGCCCACCGTGCCGACCTTGTGCAGCGTGGGGATCAGCGCCGTGCCGCGCGTCGCCACCAGGTTGCCGACGCGGCCGGTGGAAAAACTGGCGCGGAAGGTATCGCCGGTCATCACCGCTTCGCCGTTCACGCCGGTGGCGCGGGTCAGGCCCTTGACGTAGCTGCCTTCCAGGTTCCGCATGGAAAAGGTCAGCTTCATGGAGTCTTCGGGCAGTATCTCCTGGTCCAGCATGCCCGGCGCGAAATTCACATCGGCCTCCAGCGGCCCGATATCGCCGGCAAAGATATTCTCGTCTATCCAGTCGCGTGCGCCCGCCGCGACGGGCAGCGGCCAATAGGTGAGCAGCGTGCGGACCGGCAGTGCGGGAATGCGCCCCTTGGCGACGATGCTGGGCGCGCCGGTCTCTGGCAGCGTCAGCGTGCCCGTGGCGTCGAAGCGGAATCCCTGCGCCGTCACCGCCAGTTTGGAAACATCGAACCGGCGCGGGCCGGTCAGATATTCGGCGGCGATGTCCACCGACTGATAGGATACCGGCTTCCTGAACAGGCCCGGCGCATCGAGCGCGATCTTCTCCGCCTTCAGCCCCGCCTGGATTTTTTCCAGCCCGCCTTCGCCATCCAGCAGAAAATCGGCCTGGCCGCGCAGGCCGGCCCTGGCTTCGCGGGCATCCAGGCTGCCGTCGCTGAGAACGAGGCGGCGCGTAACACCGTCATAGCGGCCGACCAGCCGCAGCCGCCGGACATGCAGCGCCTTGCTGGTCATGGCGGCAACAGGCAGTTCGCCCTGGGCGATGATGTCGAAATCCGCGCGGCCCAGCGCGCCCTCCGGCGTCACCCGGAAGGTGGAACTGGCGCTCACCGCCATCGGAATATCCTTGATGCCGGAAAGCATGGCGACATTGGCGCCCAGCCCGCGCAAGTCCAGCCCCATCACCTTCACGGTGCCGTCCACCGGCCCCTTGCCGGAGGGCAGCGTGAGGTCGGCGGTGACATGGCTGCGGCGGCCCGACATCTCCACATCGGATTCGAAGGTCGCGCCCAGCATTTCGCCCTTGTCGCGGATCATCAGCCCGGCGCGGGGCGCCAGCACATGCAGGCCGGTGATCTCGTCATGGATGGTGATGCGCGCATCGCGCACCGCGAAACTTTCCAGCGACGATCCGCTGTCACCGGAATCGATCACATCGGTGATGCGGGCGATAATGTCCTCGCCATTGTCCGCGAATTTTTCCGAACCCAGCCGCACCCGGCCGGACTTCATATGGACCAGCGTGAACTCGACGCCGACCAGGGTGATGCGGCGGACCACGAAGCGGCCTTGCAGGAAAGGCGCCGCCGCCAGGCCGATCGCCGCCTTGGGCGCATGGATGACGGTGCGGCCGCCGGCATCCTTGATGCGCGCGCCCAGCACCACCAGATTGACGCGCCCCTGATCGCGCGTCCATTCGATGGCGGCGCGGTCGTAATCCAGGTTGATGCCCGGCAGCGCCTGCTGGATCGCCCCGGCGATGGTGCCGCGCAACGGCCCCAGCGAGATGGGGCCGATCAACAGGCGCACGCCCGCGCCCACCACGAAGAACAGGATGGCGGCCGCGATCACGCCCGCACCCAGGGCGGTGCGCGTTATGTGATGCCTCTTGATGTAGTTCGCGAAAGGCAGCTTCACGCGTTTCTTGGCCCGGGTTCGCGGCATCGCGGATGGTCCGGTGCCATCCTGCCGCCGGAAATATGCAATAGTGCAAGTGTTAGGCTTAAAAAGGGCAAAAGTTCCAGTATCTTGTGGGCGCGATGCTGCGATTGCGTTCCACCGGGCAGTTAGGGTTAAATCCCGCCGCTGTTAAGGGTTTGGGCTGATGGGGCGGAATTCAGGCGGTTTGACCGCGGGCGACAAGGCTCCGGGCTTCAAGCTGGCGACCGATGACGGTGAAACCGTCACCCTGGCCTCCCTCAAGGGCGCGCCCTTCGTGGTCTATTTCTATCCCAAGGACGACACCTCCGGCTGCACCAAGGAGGCGATCGCCTTTTCGGCGGCGCTGCCCAAATTCGCCCGCCTGGGCGTGACCGTCATCGGCGTGTCCAAGGACAGCATCGAATCCCACGCCAAATTCCGCACCAAGCACAAGCTGAAGCTGGCCCTGGGCTCCGACGCCGACCTCAAGATGGCGCAGGACTGGGGCGTGTGGGGCGAAAAGACCCTGTATGGCCGCAAGTATATGGGCATGGAGCGCGCCACCTTTCTGGTGAACGCCAAGGGCGTCATAGCCCAGGCCTGGCGCAAGGTTAAGGTTCCGGGCCATGTCGAGGCGGTGCTGGAGGCGGCGAAATCCCTATGAAACGCCCGCATTCCTCAAAGCCCCCGCACGCGCCGCCGGGTCCGCGGTTAACCTCGCGCTCGTTTTTCTGGCACAAGCGCTTGATCGCGCCCGGCGCGGCGGGTGAAATGCCGCCCGGTGGCGGTACGGGCGCACAGAACGCTCTCCAGAAGAGTTCCGAGATGAAGACGGCGACGTTGCTCGAGCGCGTCTGGGCGTGGGTTCATGAGACTTTCCCGGAACGCCAGATTTACATCCGCAGCGACGGCCGGGTGCAGTTCTTCACGTTTGGTCCCTCGCTGCAGGCGACACTGGCCGGATTGACCTTGATCTTCCTGGGCTGGGTGGCCTTCGCCACCGTCAATGTGATCTTCAAGGACCGCATCATCGCGGCCAAGGATCATCGCTACCAGCAGATGCAGCAGGCCTATGAAAGCCGCGTCGCCGACCTGCAGATTTCCTATGACGAACTGAATGGCGCGCTGGTCGGTGCCGAGGACCGCTTCAAGGCCACCGCCGACGCGCTGCAGGCCAAGCAGAACGCCATCGCCGGGTTCCTGAGCCGCGCCACCGCCGCCCAGGCCGCCGTCGGCATCCGCAGCGCGGGCCCCGCGCCCATGCCGCTGGCGGCGATCCCCAACGCCGCGCAGGGCGGTTCGCTGGACGTGGTGTCGCCCCAGCCTTCCGCCGACAGTTTCGATGCCGAAGGCGGCTCCTCCAGCCTCACCATGATGCCCGAACCCGCCGCGCCGCAGCCGCGCACCGCCAAGCCGGTCAAGGCCAGCTTCCTCGATGCCGCCGCGAAGAAAGTGGCCGCGCTGTTCCGCTCGGTCGGCGACCGGCTGCATATCGGCTCCAGGCCGAACGCAGGAACCTCCGCCGCCTATGCCCAGCATCCGGCGCTGCGCGCCCTGGCGCAGCAGACCGACCGCGTGGCCGCCATCGGGCATAATGATGTGCAGCTGATGGCCCAGACCGAAAAGGCGCTGGGTGTGGGCGTGAACAACCTGCGCGGCGTGATGCGCCGCACCGGCATCAATCCCGACAGCTTCACGCGCAAGCTGGCGGCGCGCGAAGGCATCGGCGGGCCGGAAATTCCGCTGGACCAGGTCCGCATCGAGGGCGTCGCCGATGCCCGTTTCACAAAGGCCTATATGGGCGCCGCCGCCGTTCTGGAACAGCTCAACGGCCTGTCCACCGCCCTCAGCCATGTGCCGCTGGACCTGCCGGTGAGCGCCGCCCGTTTCGACAGGTCCAGCGGCTTCGGCGCGCGTGTGGATCCCTTCACCGGGCGCTATGCCTTCCATCCGGGCGTGGATTTCGCCGGTCCCTGGGGTTCGCGCGTGCAGGCCACCGCGCCCGGCAAGGTGGTGTTCGCGGGCTATCGCGGCGGCTATGGCAACATGGTGGAGATCGATCACGGCATGGGCCTGCACACCCGCTACGGCCATCTGTCTTCCATCCAGGTGCGGGTGGGCGGGGCGGTGGCCAAGGGCGCGGCGGTGGGCCGCGTCGGCAATACCGGCCGCAGCACCGGGCCGCATGTGCATTACGAAGTCTGGTATGATGACGTCGTGAAGAACCCCAACAACTTCATTGAGGCCGGCCGCCATGTTCTCCAGAAGCAAGGATAACACCCCTGCCCCGCAGCCCGTGGCCGCGCCCGCCGCGTTCAAGCGCGCGGGCCGCAGCGCCGCCCCCTCCATCATCAGCGCCGATATGGCGATCACCGGCACCCTCACCTCCACCGGCGATATCCAGATCGATGGCCGTGTCGAGGGCGACGTCCGCAGCGTGGGACTGGTGATCGGCGACAAGGCCGAAATCCACGGCGAAATCCTGGCCGAGGATGTGACGGTGCGCGGCAAGGTGATCGGCCGCATCCGCGCCCGCAAGGTTCTGCTGGCCGCCACCAGCCATGTCGAGGGCGACATCCTGCACGAAGCCTTCGCGGTGGAATCCGGCGCCTTCTTCGAGGGCAATTGCCGTCACAGCGACAACCCGCTGGGCGAGGCCCGCCCGGCCGCGCCGGCCGCCAGCGAACCGGAGCGCCCGGCCGCACCCGCCGCCAGCTTCGCGCCGCTGGGTACTGCCGCGACCTGAGTCTACGGCGCTATCCGCGGTCGTTATTCCAGATCTTCGATTGCCTCGCGCGGCTTGCCGCCCACTTCCTGCGCCAAGGCGGCAGCCATGAAGGCATCCAGGTCGCCATCCAGCACATCCGACGGTGTGCGGCTTTCCACCCCGGTTCGCAGGTCCTTCACCAGCTGATAGGGCTGGAGCACATAGGAGCGGATCTGGTGGCCCCAGCCGATCTCCTTTTTCTCGCCCACGAAGGCGCCGGTCTCGGCCTTTTTCTTTTCCAGTTCGATTTCATAGAGCCGGGACTTGAGCATGTCCCAGCAGATGGCGCGGTTCTGGTGCTGCGAGCGTTCGCTCTGGCTGGCCACCGCGATGCCGGTGGGCAGATGGGTGATGCGGACCGCGCTCTCGGTCTTGTTGACGTGCTGTCCGCCCGCGCCGCTGGCACGATAGACGTCGATGCGGACATCCTTTTCGGGAATGTCGATCTCGATGGACTGGTCGATCACCGGATAGACGGTGACCGAGGAAAAGCTGGTGTGCCGCCGCGCATTGGAATCGAAAGGCGAGATGCGGACCAGACGGTGCACGCCCGCCTCGGTCTTCAGCCAGCCATAGGCATTGTCGCCCTTGACCAGCAGCGTGGTGGACTTGATGCCCGCGCCCTCGCCTTCGCTTTCCTCGATCAGCTGGAGCTTGTAGTCGTGGCGCTCGGCCCAGCGGGTGTACATCCGCAGCAGCATCGAGGCCCAGTCCTGGCTTTCGGTGCCGCCCGCGCCCGCATGGATTTCGATATAGCTGTCGTTGCCGTCCGCCTCGCCCGACAGCATGGATTCCAGCCGCATCTGCTCGGCGCGCTTCTGCAGGGCCAGCAGCGCATTCTCCGCATCCGCCACCATCGCGGCGTCGTTCTCGCCCTCGGCCATTTCGATCAAGGCGATGGCGTCGTCCAGCTCGTTGCCGATCCGGGTGACGGACGACAGCGCGGTATCCAGCTTCTGGCGCTCGCGCATCAGCTTCTGGGCGAGCTGCGGATCGTTCCACAGCGCGGGGTCTTCGGCCTTGGCGTTCAGTTCGTCCAGGCGGCGGTTGGCGGCATCCCAGTCAAAGATGCCTCCTCAGCAGGGCGATGGCCTGCTGGATTTCTTCGGCGGCGCGGGAGATTTCTGGACGCATGGCGGGTGATTACGGCAGCGGCCTAGTAAAGTCCACCGGTACCTGCGCCCACCGAGGCGGGCGGCGGCGATCCCGGCGGCGGGGCGG
>Ga0182737_1003014_pt1 | contig 12914 bp, 10 predicted proteins | sample eDN5th30CBELigOP_FD_128878 | JGI IMG/M metagenome (GOLD analysis project Ga0182737, IMG submission 128878) | Enriched Organic Plus compost microbial communities from Emeryville, California, USA - eDNA 5th pass 30_C BE-Lig OP (version 2) (version 2) ... | reverse complement strand
CAGCGGCGCTAACGGTTTATGACGCCGTCGCGGCCCCGGCTCGGGCAGCATCTCTTTTGCCCTCTTAGCGGCACTCTCTCGCCCCAGCGGCCCTTTCTCGGAGGGGACGGCGAATCCCCCCAACCAGCAAGGCTTTGGCCGCTGATTGCTACCCTTTGGCATCTGCAGTAGCTAATATGATGGCCATTGGATCGTAGACCGTATCGGCGCGTCCGTCGCCGAGGTTCGCTTACCTACCAGGAGATTGTCGCACCATGAAGCGTTTCCGGTTGCTCGCCTGGCTCGCTGCCGTGAGTCTTGCGCCGCTGATGGCGTCGCCCGCCGCCGCGGAGGAAGTGAAGCCGCCCAAGGGCTTTGTCGCCCTGTTCAATGGCAAGGACCTCACCGGCTGGTGGGGCCTGGGCACAGAAGACCCGGCCAAGTGGATGGCCCTGTCGCCTGAGGAATTCGCCAAGAAGAAGCAGGCCAGCATCGAGAACATTCGCCAGCACTGGACCGTGGAAAACGGTGAGCTGGTCAACGACGGTCACGGCCTGTACCTGACCACCGACAAGAACTACGGCGACTTCGAACTGCTGATCGATTACAAGACGGTGCCCAAGGCCGACAGCGGCATCTATCTGCGCGGCCTGCCGCAGGTGCAGATCTGGGACTGGACCGAGGAAGCCAAGTTCAAGCTCGGCGCCGACAAGGGCTCGGGCGGCCTGTGGAACAACCGCGGTGCCGGGAAGGACCCGCTAGTACTGGCCGACAAGCCGTTTGGCGAATGGAACAGCTTCCGCATCGTGATGGTCGGTGAGTACGTCACCGTGTACCTCAACGACAAGCTGGTGGTCGATCACGCCCGGCTGGAGAACTACTTCAACCGCAACGCGCCGGCCCCCAAGGAAGGCCCCATCCAGTTGCAGACCCACGGCGGCGAAATCCGCTGGCGCAACGTCTACCTCCGCGAGATCCCCGCTGAGGAAGCGAACAAGATCCTGCAGCAGGGCGGTCTGAACAAGAAGCAGGCCCAGAACGAGTTCAAGCCGCTCTTCAACGGCAAGGACTTCACCGGTTGGGCCGGCCCGATCGACAACTACGAAGTGGTCGACGGCGCCATCATGTGCAAGAAGGGCAAGGGCGGCACGATCTACACCGAGGAAGAGTTCTCGGATTTCGTCGTGCAGCTTGAGATCCAGCTTCCGCCCGGCGGCAACAACGGCTTGGCCATTCGCTACCCGGGCAAGGGCGACACCGCTTACGTGGGCATGTGCGAACTGCAAGTGCTCGACGATTCGGCTCCCGGCTACGCCAAGCTTGATCCGCGTCAGTACCACGGTTCGGCCTACGGCATCGCCGCCGCGCACCGCGGCTACCAGCGGCCCGTCGGCGAGTGGAACTTCCAGGAGGTGACGGTGGAAGGGTCGCGGATCCAGGTGGTCCTCAACGGCTTCCGCATCCTGGATGCCGATCTGGCCAGCATCAACGAGTACATGGCCAACTCGCCGCACCCGGGCAAGGATCGCAAGAGCGGTCACTTTGGCTTCGCAGGTCACTCCAGCCCGGTCAAGTTCCGCAACGTCGCCATCAAGCGGCTGAACTAACCAGGTTCACCGCGGCGGCGCCGCTCCGCGAACCGCGTTTGCACACTCACCATGTCCGTGCTGGATTAGCAGCGCGGACATGGTTTTTTCTTGCGCGAAGCGAGAACGCGGCACGCGCCGGCTGGAACTACGCGCTGCGGACGACAACAGGCCGCCGCGAGCCAGCGGCAAGCGAGTCGTAGAGTGTGCGGTGTGCCTCGACGAAGGCGTCGGCACCAAACCGCTCCAGTACCCGGGCCTGGCCTGCGGCCCCGATGGCGGCGGCAGCGGCCGGATTGAGGAATAGCCGTCGCCCGCACTTGGCCAGCGAGGTTCGATCGTCCACGGCGGCGAAACTGGCGTGCACGCCGTCCTCCAAGAAGGCCCGATGGCTCGCGGTATCGCTCACGATCACCGGTTTGCCGGCCGCCATGGCTTCCAACAGCGATTGGCTGATGCCCGGCTCGTCGTCGAAGTGATACACCAGTTCGACGTGCGGCCACCAGTCGGCTGGATTCTGCCACGACACAAAACGCGTATGGGCCCAGCCGCGCAGCGCTCGGTTGAACGCCTGCAACCGCCGCTTCTGCGGGCCATCGCCCAGGATCACCAGGTACGAATTGAGGAACAGCAGACTGAGGATGTCGATGTTCCAGATGCCGTCGCGTACGCGGCGGCCCGGCACCAGACGCCCCACGGCGGCAATGATCCGAGCATCGGCCGGAAGCTGCGCCGCGGCAAATAGCGCCTCACGCGATACGCCCGATCCTTGTGAAGCGGCCGGCGGCTCCACGCCCGGCGCGATGATGTTCAATTGCTCGTCGCGAGCGGCCAGGTACTTGCGCACCTGGGCGGCCACCAGTTCATTGGGCACCACCACGGCATCAACGTGGCGAAGGCTGGAACGCATCAGCGAGAGCTGCCAGCGATCGTAGCGGCCCGGCCAGTTGTCGATGCTGGTAACCAGCGGCCGGCCCGCTGCGGCCATTCCTGCCCAAGTCAGGCCACCAGGCTGCCACACGTGAACGAGGTGGGGCCGCACCCGGCTAATCAACCGCCGCAGTCGCACGGGGGCTAGCGGGTCCCAACTGGCGGCCTGGCTCACGGTTTCGACCTCGACCCCGAGGGCTGCCAGGCGACTCGCTGATTCCACGCACTCGGGCCGGCCATTGATCCGCTGGAGCGAAACCACGGTGAAGCGGTCCGCATGGTTCGCGGCGCTTTCCAGCCGGCGAGCCAGCAGCAATAGCCGCGACAAGGCCGCCGACGGTTGCAGATGATCCAGTACGTGCAAGATGCGGGTATTCACAGCGAAACCGGCTGGGGTTGGGGCAAGGAATCCGGACTGCACAGCCGCTCCAGCAAGTCCTGGTAACGCTGCACGCAGTGCGACAGGCTGAAGCAGCTTGCGGCCTGCTGCCGGGCGGCGTCGCCCAGCCGCTGCGCGGCCAGCGGGTCGTCGAGCAGGCGGAGGATGGCATCGGCCAGCGTCTCGGCGTCGTTACTAGAGGTCAGGACGCCGGTCCGGTCGTGTTCGATCAAAGGATGTAAGGTGGTGCCTGTTGCCGCGGCCGCCACGATCGGCAAGCCAACCGCCATGGCACGCATCAGGTTGCGGCAGGGACCCCGCGGCGGCGCCGGAGCGACGAAGGCATCGGCCGTGGCCATCAGATCGGCTGGCTGGTCGAACGTGCCCGGCAAAAGGACTCGTTGGTGCAGCCGGAGGCGCTCGCACATCTGCAGCAACAGCCCACGAAGCGGGCCATCGCCGGCGATCCAAAGCGTGGCCATCGGGTATTTCACCAGCACGCGCGGCCACGCGGCGAGCAGGGTTTGCAGCCCTCGCCCTTCGATCAGCGGCCCGGTATGCACCACCAGCGGCGCGCGATTCGGGATGTAGAACGCGCGATTGGCGTCGAGCAGGGCCGCCCGCACCTGATCGCGATTCCAGGTGGTTGCGGCCGGCAGCTCAGGCAGGCCCGGCGTAATGCGGTGGATGCGCTCGCGAATGAAGCCGGCGGCGATCAGTTCGGCCTCGAGCATGGCATCGCCGGCGATCAGGGCGGCTGCCTTCATGCAGGCTCGCTTGATGCGTTCGCCAGCCGGCGATTCCAACTGCCAGTAACAGTCGCCATCGAGCCCTGCCGCCGAAGCCACCAGCACGACCGGATAACGCGCGCCGGCCGTTGCTGCCAGGGCGGCCTCGGCTTCCTCGCGCATGCCAAGCACCAGCACGGCGTCGAAACGGTCGGTGTTCTTGCGCAACCAGCCACTGAGGGCGCGCACGTAGCGATGGCTGCCCCACACGTTGCTGCGCGATTGCGGCATCCGCAGCACGCGCACGCCGCGATCGGTGATGAACGGCGGCCACGTGGCGTGCCACTGCGCGGTGAGGACCGTGACCTGGTAGCCGGCCTGCTGCAGCCCTTGCGAGAGATCGGCCGCGAACGAGGCGTCGTCGGACACCAGCGGCCAATACTTCCGGCTGATCAGCACCACCCGCAAACCGTTCACGACTTCGCCGCCTCCAGGTCCGCCGGTTCCATCGCCCCCACGTACGGCAAGTTGCGGTAGTAGTCGTTGTAATCCAGACCGTAGCCCACGACGTATTCGTTGGGAATTTCAAAGCCCACGTAGTCGGGTTCCAGCGGTGCCTGCTGGCGGCCGCGCTTGCGAAGCAGCACCGCCGTGCGGACCGAGAGAGCTCCCATGTCGTGCATCTGGATCAGCAATTGCGAGAGCGTGCGACCGGTATCGAGAATGTCGTCGATCAGCAGCACGTGGCGATTGCGGACGTCGGGCAGCAGATCCTGGTTTACCGAAAGTCGTCCTGGATGCGTGGTGGTGCCGCGGTAACTGCGGGCTTGCAGCACGCCCAGGCGGAGCGGAATGTCGATCATGCGAATCAGGTCGGCCAGTAGCACGATGCTGCCGGTCAGCACGCCTACCACCGTCAGCGGCTGCCCGCGATAGCTCTCGGTAATGCTGCTGGCCATGCTAGCGATGCCTTCGGCCAACTGCTCTTGGCTGAGGAGGACTTTCACGCTGCCGTATGCTCCCTCGCTGGAATGGGGTCGCCGCTTACGTACTGGGGGCGGCAGAGGCGACCGTGACGCTCGAAAACTACCGGGCATTGGCGGCCGGTGATGGACCGCTGCCCATTGCCGGTGATTCTATCGCCAGGGCCGCCTGCTGAGAAATAGGAGATGCTGGCAGCCATTGGCGGCGATGCATGGGTTGCGGCGGCACAAGTCACCCAAAATGCAGAAAGCCCGCCGGGCTAAAAAGCCCGGCGGGCATCTGGGAGTGCTGCGCTCACCGCGGGTGGTGTGTCGGCTGCGGTGGGAACGCAACTTTGCGAACGTGTCGGATCAACCCGGCGGGCCTGTTCCGCGCGAGACGGACAACCCGGCGCCGACTCGGATTGAAATCCGCTTATTTATCCTTCAGGGCACGCTTCAGCGCTTCGAGTTCGCGGCTCAGCCGTTCGACTTGCCGAGCCAGATCGTCCTGCTGGCCGCCTTCGCGACCGGGACGGAAATCGGCGTGCCGGACATCAGGACCACGGTGTTGGCCAGGCCGGAAATCGGCGCGGTGGGCGTCGGGCTTGCGATCTTGCCCGGGGCGGAAATCGGCGCGCCGGGATTCAGGACCACGCTCGCGGCTGGAACGGAAGTCGGCGTGCCGAGCCTCGGCTCCATGGCCACGGCCCGGGCGAGCGGCGGCTTGGCGACGATCAGGACCGCGGTGGTGCTGAGCATCGAAGCGGCGGGGGCCAGCGCCCGGACGCCACTGGGCATGTTGCCGGTGCTGCCGGCCACGGTCGAATTGGGCATGGTGCCGATGTTGCGAGCCACGTTGGGCATGGGCATGATGCCGATGATCCGAACCGCGATGGGCATGGGCGTGGTGCCGATGGTCTGAACCACGATGGGCGTGGGCATGGTACCGGCGGGGGCCTTCACCCTGACGCCACTGGGCGTGATGCCGGTGCTGCGGGCCACGATGGGCGTGGGCGAAATGCCGACGGTGGTCGCCGCCGCGGCGGCCATCAAACTTGGGCCGGCCGCCGTCCTTGCCATCGCGCTTCGCAAACTGCTTGCTGTGGTCGTCCTTGCTCTTGGGACGAGCGAACTCAGCCCAGTTGGGACGCCGCTGGGCGCCAAAGCCGCGGAACGCGTGCGAGCTGCGCTGGTGGTGCTGACTCCAGGCCGGGCCCTGACCGCGATGGCCAAAACCGCCGAACGCCGGGCCGCCAGGGCGACGGTGGCCCCAGGCTGCTTGCGGGCCGCGGCCAAAACCGCGCCCCGGTCCACGCTGGGCAGCGTGGCCGTCGCGCTTGCCACGCGGCTCAGGCTTGGCCCCGTCCTTGCGGTCGCCGTCTTTCTTCGGCGGGCCGGCCTTACGGTCGGAATCGCGCTTGGGCGCGGGCTTGGGAGCGCCATCGCGCTTGGCCTCGGGTTTGCCAGCGCGTTTCGCGTCGGGCTTACCGCGCTGCTCTTTGGGAGCCGGGGCCTTCACTTCGTGCAGTTGCCCTGGATCTTCGTCGTCCAATTGAGCCTCGATCGCTTGGATCTGGCTCTGCGTTTCACTCAGTTCGCGCTCAAGCTGCTGCAGCTTGTCTTGAGGATCAGCGTCCTGCGCGTAAGCCGCTCCGCCGGCGGCCAGCGCCGCCGCAAGCGTTACCGATAACGTACTCCGCCACATGAGTTTCGCTCCTTCAACGGAAGTCGAGAGAGAAGGTTCCAGCAGCCGTAGTATCCGGCGAAGGCTACTCCACATCCCCCACGTTTCCCCGATGGCACAGTCGCCGCTGCACATCGTTGGTTTTCTAGGAAAGGGCCATCACGACCGATGCAGCCACCAGGTTGCATGCGGCGCGCCGTGTGACGTGTTTGATCACGGCTTCGGTTGGCCACTGAATGATGAAACCCCAGCGTCTCGCGAGAGGTTCCGCGCCAAAGTGTCGGAATTGATGAAAAACCGCGGCAATCTGTCGATGGCGTTGCTAGCCCTGAGGGCCACCCGGCAGCGAGGGAAGGCAAGGTATTCGGGGGATGTGAGCGAGTTGCGAGAGCGAAAACCTCCGCAACCATGCGACAAGCGATGTATGCCGGACACTCTATAGCACGCCTCGCGATATGTAGGCGCGTCTAACAGCCGCAGGCCAAAACAAAACGGCGGCGCAGGCTCACTTGCGTATGCCTGCGCCGCCGCTGCGTGATCAACAATTCTTGGGCTGCGATTCCGGCCGTTAGTTGTTCTTGGCCGGCACCAACTCCAGGGCCGCCTTCAAGCCGGGCACTTCGCTGGCGCCCACCGGAACCTCGATGCTCGAGCCGACGAAATCATCGCCAATCGGCTCATAACGGCCGCCCATGTGCTCCGCCAGAAACGCTTCGGTCACGGCGTTGAACGACATGCGGTTCTGCGGCCGGGCAAAGCCGTGGCCTTCGTCCGGGTAAAGCACGTAGCACACCGGGATGTTCTTGGCCTGCATGGCCTTCACAATCTGGTCCGCTTCCGACTGCTTCACACGTGGATCATTGGCGCCTTGGCCGATCAACAGCGGACGCTGAATCCGATCAACATAGTTCAGCGGCGAACGTTCCTCGAGGAACTTGCGGCCTTCCTCGGTGGTGTGATCGCCGACGCGATCCTTAAACATCTGAATGACCGGCTGCCAGTACGGGGGAATTGTATTGAGCAGCGTGATGATGCTCGATGGGCCCACAATGTCCACGCCGCAGCGGAACACTTCAGGCGTGAAGGTCAGGCCTACCAGCGTGGCGTAACCGCCGTAGCTGCCGCCCATGATCGCCACGTAATCTTTCTTGGCAATCTTGTTTTTGACAGCCCAATCGACTGCGTCGAGCAGGTCCTCGTGCATCTTGCCAGCCCATTCCTTCCGGCCGGCGTTCAGGAAGTCCTTGCCGAAGCCGGTGGAGCCGCGGAAGTTGACCGAGAGCACGGCATAACCGCGGTTGGCCAGCCACTGCGCGGAGGGATCGTAACCCCAACTATCGCGAGCCCAGGGGCCACCGTGAACGTTCAGCACCATCGGCACCGGTTCGTTGGGTCGGCCGTCGCCATCGGGATCGGAGCCCGGCGGCAACGTCAGGTAGGAAACCAGCGTCAGGCCGTCGCGGCTCTTGATCTCCACCGGGTGCATCTTCACCAGCGGCAAGCCTTCCAGGTCCTTGCGGTTGGTGAACAAGAACTTGGCCGACTTGTCCGCGCCGCTGCGGTCGTAGTGATAGTAGCGGACCGGGCCGTCGTCCATCAGGAACGCCACGATCCAGTGCTTGTCGTCGAGCGATTGGCTGGCAATCACAATCTCGCCGTCAGCCACATTGCGCAGGAAGCGGAAGTCCTCTTCCACGGCCGGATCGATGATCTGCCAATCGGTCCGCAGGTATTCGAACGACACCGCGCGGATGGTGTTCTCCGTGGGGTGAACCAGTGCGCCGCCGATATCGGCCTTGTCGTTCTGGGCAATGATCTTCTGCTCGCCCGTCTTCAGGTCGACGGTGGTCATCGCGCCCGTGTTGCGACCGCGGCTGTCGATCAGGTACAGCACCTCGCCGGTCTTGTCGAAGCCGATGGGGTTGGTGGTCAGCGAGTCTTCCTGCGGAATCCGCAAGAACTCTTTCCATTCCTTGCCATCGGGCTGGAGGATCGAGTTGCTGCCATCGGGCTCAAACCGCGAGGCGAACCGCACCTTGTAATCTTCGTCGACCAAAAAGCCGCTGAAGCCAGGGTTCTCTTGCAGCAGTGTACGCTCGCCTGTGTCCAGATTGATGCGGTAGATGTCGTGGAAGCGGGCATCGCGATCGTTGAGGCCCACCAGGATCTCGTTGGGGTGGCGATGGCTGACGCCTTCGATCTGCGCGGCCACGTCCTTGAGTGGAGTCAGGTCGGTGGTTTTGCCGGTTTCCAGATCGACCTTGTAGACGTGCCAGTTCTCGTCGCCGTCGGCATCTTGGCGATAGAGAATGTACTTGTTGTTATAGGCCCAGAAGTACGAACGGATGCCGCGCTTCTTGTCGTGCGTGACGGGCTTGGCCTTGTTGGGATCGGACAGAGGGCCCACCCAGATGTTCAGCACACCGTCCACCGGAGCCAGGTAGGCCAGCTTGGTGCCATCGGGACTGATGCGTGCCGCGGCCTTATCGGGATTGCCAAACAGCACTTCGCGTGGAATTAAAGGCACCACGTCAGCTTTTCCTTTCTTGTTTCCATTCTGGTCGGCCGAAGCTGCGGCCGATTGCTTGGCGCCCGAGGAACCGGGCGTGTCGGCGCCTGCCCGCTCCGCGGGATATAGCCATGCGGCTACCAGGAAGGCGGCGGAGAGCGACCAGAAACTCCGCCCAAACTGGGTACGCAACATTGATCCCTCCTTTGGTTTGTTGATCAATCCTGGCAGGTGCGCTCGAGCGTCTCGCCGTGGCGGACGGGCGCGCCCTATTGGCTGGTACGAACCCGGCACCGGCGCAGTTCAAGCAACATAGCGAAACATCGCCTATGTCGATAGACGAACCGGCGACTGGGGTTACGCCGCGTGCCTGGCCGGCAACCGATTAGCGGGAGGTGTTCCGGAGGTCGTCTTCCAGCGGCGTAAGTTCGGTAGGCTCGCCGGCCAGCACACGGCGCTGCTCTTGCAAAAGCGCGGCCAATCGCTCGGCAACATCGGCCAGCCGAGGCGAAACGTCGTTGATCTCCCAGCGGTCGTCGGGCTTGGCGTATAGCTCCCAGGGCGTCGTAGAAATTTCCGCCGGATCTTCGGCCGAGGTCGCCCGTTCGATGAGATACCAGGCCGGGGTCTTGATGCCTTGGAGCGGTGCGTCCTTGCCAGGCGTAGCCAACAGCATTCGGTCGCGCGTTTCCGACGCTTCGCCTGCAATGACCGGCATCAGCGACGGCAGCCAAGCCTCCGGGGTGGCCAGCGACTCCGCCGCGCTTGGCAACCGGCGGCATGCATCGAGCAGCGTCGCCGGCAGGTCGCCAGGTTCAACCAGGGCCGTCGTGCGACCGGCGGCATGGTTTGCCCCGGGAAAACGAATCAGCCAGGGGACGTGGATGGTTTCGCCGTACAGTTGCGGCGACAGATCCGCCGGATGGCCCAACCGGCGATGGACGCCCAGCGAGTAGCCACGGCAGCCCAGCAGACAGAGCAGGGTGGGCTGACCATCGGCTTCGATCAGGCTGGCCAGCGAGCCCAACAGGGCATCCAGCGTGGCCACCTGGGCGGCGTAGGCCTGACGAATGCCAAGCAGCTCATCGGGATCGGCGTCCGTAGCCAGGTTGCGATGGGGCGGCGCGACCAACTGCGGCGGCTCCGGATCGTCCTCCGCGGCGTATTGCTCACGCCGCTCATAGGGCGCATCCCACGGTCCAAGCAGGCCACGCAGATGAAGCCACAGGAATTTTCCCCGCTGCTCGCCCGGTGATTGCTGCCAGGCATCCACGGCCGCGGCGATCGTGCCCGCCATCGCGGTCGTTTCGTCACTTTCGGCGGTTTCGTCGGGTAGGTCCTCCGAGCCGACCGACAACTGCTCGGCAAAGTCGCTCGCGCCGGGCAGCGACAGCAGCTCCGGCTCGTCGGTCACCAGCAGCGTGTGAAAACCGGCCTTAGATAACAGAGCGGGCAGCGATTCCTCCGAATGTGGCACCGCAGATGAAGCATCCCAGGCAACCGTGGCCGCCGAGCGGCCCAGCCAGGCCCCGCGATAGAAGCCGGCCACGGTAGGGCAGGCGGCAAACGCCTGGTCGAAAACGAAACCTTGGGCGGCCAGCGCATCCAAGTGCGGCGTGCCAACCCACGTGTTGCCATAGGTGCCAAGGTACGCGGCCTGGAGACCGTCGACGACCACATACACAATGTTCATGCCTAAGGGGCCTCCTGCGTGGCGTGAATGGTCGCGGGCGTCTTGCGAATTACCCGGCGGTTACGTTACCCGATCGCTGCGGCCCGCTCGTACGAGCCAAGCACTTCGAGCATCAGGCATTTTTTCTTGAGCCCTTCCAGGGCACGTTTGACGGCCGAATCGTTCTCGTGTCCTTCCACTTCGCAGAAGAACAGATACGCGCCTTGGCGATTCGGCGCCGGGAACGATTCGATCCAGGTCATGTTCAGCCGGGCACGTTTGAGCACGGCCGTGGCGTCGGCCAGGGCGCCTACCTTGTGATCGACCTCGAACATCAGGGCGGTCTTGTCCTTGCCGGTGCGCGGAGCCGAACGGTCGCCAATCACGGCAAACCGAGTGACATTAGCGGCGTTGTCCTCGATGTTCTCGGCCAGCACGTTCAGGCCGTAGTGTTTGCCGGCTTGCAGGCTGGCAATCGCGGCGGCGCCTGGTTTGTCCTGGGCGAGCTGCGCGGCGGTCGCGGTGCTGGTGACGGGCACGGTCCGCGCCGTCGGCAGGTGACGGGCCAGCCAGTTACGGCACTGCGAGAGTGCCTGCGGCCGGCTATAGACCTCGATCACCTCGGACCGGTCGCACTTGCCCAGCAGGTGATGATGAATCCGCAATTGCACTTCGCCGCAGATGCGGACCGGCAGCCGGGTGAACATTTCGAGCGTGTCGGCCACACGGCCGTCGGTGGAGTTCTCCAGCGGCACAATGCCGAAGCTGCTGTGCCCTCGGTAAACCTCCTCGAACACGGCTCCGATCGCACCGACCGGCACCAGTTCCACGCTCTGGCCAAAGTACTCGGTCGCCGCCAGATGGCTGTAGGTGTAAGCGGGGCCCAGGTAGGCCACGCGCGTGCGATGAATCAGGCTGCGCGAGCCGCTGATCAGTTCGCGCACGATACTCCGCAGAGCCTGCTCAGGCAGCGGGCCAGGATTGCGGGCGACGAGCGAAGCCAAGTGATCTTCGTCGCTGATTTCTGGAGCCACGGCTTCCGGCTGGACCTCGGCCAGCTTCAGGGTCAGGTCTGCCCGCTGGTTGCAGATCTTGATCAGCTCGGCATCAAGTCTCTCGATTTTCTTTTGCAGACTGGCCGGGGTCTCTCGCGAGGAGCGGTTCCCCTTCGCACCTTTTGCTTTCGCCATGGCTTTCTCTTAACGGCAGAAGGCGGAATCCATGTCCTAGAAATCGGACCCCAGAAGGGCGACGCGGAGCGATAGCGTCGCCAGCAGACTTACGGAAAACTTGTAATGGTCAAAACTTACGGTGTCAAGCAGCGGCCTGACCTCGGCCGACCTAACCATCGCGGCCGGGGTCGTTTCGCTCAGTTCAATCATAACCTACACGCGGCCAGGGCTTTGCGTATTCCGGCCACATTGCCGCTCACGTTCCCCCAATAGGGAACTCCCGCGGCCAGCCACGTCTCAGGCAGCGAGGTCCCCGCAATGTGGTGGGAGACTGCCAATTTGGCAGGGTCCCTGGGGCCAAAGGGCGTAACCTCCAATTTCTGCCGAAAAACTCTTTTTGCAACTCTTTTATATGCAGTCGCTTGCGTAAAAATTCCGCGTCCTTTTAGTGAATGGCATGACCTGTGCAGTAAGGTGCCGGGCAGCCCGCCGGGTGGAAAACATGCGTCAGCACCGCACGGTGGGGGCCGTACCCAGGGGCAGGGGCAAGTACGGGGCAGATCTCAAACGACTGACCATTCACACACTTCAAATAATCAATAGCAACTCGCGGCAGGAGCCTTGCGGCGCGGCGGTCAAGGAGACGGTTGGACGCAGGCGGGCGGTGGCCGCAATCGAGGGCGAAAGGAGCATTTCATGGCTAAACAAGGCGAAAAAATTATCGGGATCGACTTGGGTACCACCAACTCCGTGGTTTCCGTGATGGAAGGCGGCGAGCCCAAGGTGATCCCCAATGCCGACGGCTATCGCACCACTCCCAGCGTTGTGTCGTTCAACGACAAGGGCGAGGTCGAAGTGGGCGAACGGGCGCGCCGGCAGGCGGTTCTGCACCCCCGCAGCACGATCTACTCTATCAAGCGGTTCATGGGCCGCCGGCACAACGAAGTGGCCAACGAAGAGAAGATGGTGCCGTACGAAGTGGTGGGCGGGCCGGACGAGTACGTCAAGGTCCACGTCAATGGCAAGGACTACACGCCGCCGGAGATTTCGGCCTTTGTGTTGCGCAAGCTCAAAGAGGCCGCCGAGGCGTACCTGGGCCACCGCGTCAACAAGGCGGTGATCACGGTCCCGGCGTACTTCAACGACGCCCAGCGTCAGGCCACCAAAGACGCCGGCCAGATCGCCGGCCTGGAAGTGGCCCGCATCATCAACGAGCCGACCGCCGCCGCCATGGCGTACGGCCTGGACAAGAAGAGCGACGAAACCATCGTCGTGTTCGACTTGGGTGGCGGTACGTTCGACGTCTCGGT
>Ga0182737_1003012_pt1 | contig 12934 bp, 10 predicted proteins | sample eDN5th30CBELigOP_FD_128878 | JGI IMG/M metagenome (GOLD analysis project Ga0182737, IMG submission 128878) | Enriched Organic Plus compost microbial communities from Emeryville, California, USA - eDNA 5th pass 30_C BE-Lig OP (version 2) (version 2) ... | reverse complement strand
CGCGCCGTCGTCGGGATCGGCGCCGAACCCGTCGTCGTGCTCGTCGGCGGTGCCTCGCGGCGGGCGGTGCGGCATCCGCTGCCGACGGACGCCTCCCTCGGGGCGCGCGCGATGGTCGCCGTGGGTGCGAAGCGGCACGGACTCGTCGTGAGTCTCAGCCGTTGGGTGCGCTTCGACGCGACCCCCGACGACGCGCTCGACGGTCCGCTGCGCGAGGTCGAGGCCGACGCGTGGGCCGCGACCCGTCCCGGACGCCCGCTCGCCGACGTGCTCGCCGACATCGCCGCCGCCTACCCCCGACACGGGCTCGACGCCGCCGCGTGGGAGGGTCACCACCAGGGCGGGCCCACGGGCTACCTCGGCCGTGATCCCAAGGCCACCCCCGGATCCGCCGACCTCGTCGTGCCGGGTCAGGCGTACGCCTGGAATCCGAGCGTCCCAGGCGGCAAGGTGGAGGACACCGTCGTGATCGACGACGGCGTCGAGGTGCTCACCGCCGACCCCGACTGGCCCGCCACCGACGCGCACGGCGTTCCGCGACCGCTGCCGCTCGACCTGTAGCCCCGAGGAGACCCGCATGCCCGGACTCGACGACATCCAGATCCGCGACCCGTTCGTGCTGCCCGACCCGACGACGGGGAGGTACCACCTCTACGGCAGCACCGACGAGAACATCTGGTCGGGACCCGCGACGGGCTTCGACACCTACTGGAGCGACGACCTCGTCGAGTGGCACGGGCCGACGAAGGCCTTCCGTCCCGCGCCCGACTTCTGGTCGCAGACCGAGTACTGGGCGCCCGAGGTGCACGCCCACGACGGCGCCTACTTCATGTTCGCGACCTTCGTCGCGCCCGGACGGCACCGCGGCACGCAGGTGCTCCGGGCTGACCGTCCCGAGGGTCCGTTCGAGCCGTGGTCGGACGGGCCGCTCACGCCGCACGACTGGGAGTGCCTCGACGGCACCCTGTGCGTCGAGGACGGGCAGCCGTGGATGGTGTTCTGCCACGAGTGGAAGGACACGCTCGACGGCGAGATGCGCGCCGTAAAGCTCACGCCCGACCTGCGGGGGACCGTCGGCGAGCCCGAGCTGCTCTTCACCGCGTCGGAGGCGCCGTGGGCGCGCACCTTCGAGCACCGCTCCGTACCCGAGGGGATGGAACCCTACGTGACCGACGGGCCGTTCCTGCACCGGCATCCCGACGGGCGGCTCCTCATGCTCTGGTCGACCTTCGGCGACGGCGGCTACGCCCTCGGGGTCGCCACCTCGGCGTCGGGTCGGATCGCCGGTCCGTGGGCGCAGGAGGACGAGCCGCTGTTCCCCCGAGACGGCGGACACGGGATGCTGTTCCGCGCGTTCGACGGCGTGCTCTACCTCGCGCTGCACCAGCCCAACGACACCCCCCACGAGCGCGCCCGCCTCATCCCCGTCGTGGAGACGGAGGACGGCCTGTCCCTCAGCCCGCGGTAGGCGGGGTGAAGCCCGGGGAGCGGCGGCGACCCGTCTCGAGGTCGAGGACGTCGTTGGGGGCGAGCGCCACCTCGGAACCCCGCCACGAACCCGTCACCGGCGCGGCGGCGAGGCCGACGAGCGACAGCGGCTCCCCCGCGCGCGACGTGACGAGCCGCCAGCCGCGCGGGAACTCGGCGAGCACCTCCCCGTCGCGGAGCACCCGCACGTTCGAGTCGTCGGCGGCGAGCTCGAACCGCGCCCCGTCGACGCCGCGCGAGTAGGCGACCGCTCCCGCGGCCGCGCCGTGGTCGAGACGCGTGGGCGGCATCCCGCTGAACCAGAGCGTGCCGTCGGGGCGGGGCAGGATGCCGCAGTGCCGCTCGATCGCGTCCAGCAGCCACAGGATGGCGGGCGAGTACTCGGAGGTGAACCCCGCCGCGCCGCTCCACGGGTCGAGGCACTGCGGGAACCGGTCGGCGAGGGCGACGGCGGCGAGCACGGGCGCGACGGTGAGGGCGAGTTCGGCGACGCGGTCGTGGTGCTCGAACGGATGCGGCGCCCGCAGGAGCGACAGGAAGTTGACCGGCCCGCCCCACGAGTTGCGGCCCGCGTCCGCGTCGAAGCGGGGGTCGTCGAGGGCGAGCGACGTGAACCCGTAGTGGGAGAGGAACTTGCGGGTGTTGAGCAGGTACCGCTCGAGCGCCGCGGCGAAGAAGACGTCGTCGCCGACCTCGCACTCGAGCACGCGCAGGAGCACGTCGGACTGCACGCGCACGTGCCGACCCGTCGCGTCGCGGTCGTAGAAGATGCCGTCGCGGTCGTCGAAGCACTGCGCGAAGAGAGCGTCGACCGACTCCTGCGCCGCGCGCTCCCACGGGGCCGGGTCGTCGCCGAGCTCGGCGGCGATGAGCGCGAGGTAGGCGCGCTGCGCGGCGACGTTGGCGGTGAGGTCGGGGGCGACGAACGGGACGAGCGGGTGCGTCGGGTCGACGGTCGTCGCGTCGCCGAGGGGTCGGTCGGGCGCGAACCAGAATCGCGGCGACAGGTCGTGACCGGTGTCGAACGTCCCGAACGCCTCGACGCCTCCGGTGCCGCGCGTGTCGCGGTAGCGGGCGAGCCAGGCATCCATCCGCGTCATCGCGTCGAAGAGGCGCCGCAGGAAATCGCGGTCCCGGCCGGTGAGGCGGTAATGGTTCCACACCGTACGCGCGAACGGGGTGACGAGCTGGATCTGGGTGAAGCCCGGGCCGGCGTCGACGATCTTGTAGGGCAGGAGCCCGTCGTCGCGCTGGTGCGTCGCGAACTGCTCGAACGTCGCACGCGCGACCCGGGGCGCGAAGCGCGTGAGCACCTCGGCGCTGATCGACCCGGTGCTCTCGATCCACGTGCCCGGGTACGGGCCGCCCTCGGTGAGCACGGGGTCGCCGCCCGCGGTGAGGGGACGGATGCTGCCGTGCAGCTCGGCGACGGCCTGCCGCCAGCGCCCCTCGAGCGGGCCGCCGAGCGCGACGAAGCCGACCCCGGCATCCTCGAGCTCCCCGCGGAGGGGGCCCGCGGGCAGCGCGGAGAGGTCCGAGGCGCGGAGTCGCGCGAGCGCGTCGTCGATCGCCGTCACGGTGTCATCCTTCCCGAAACGAAGCGGGGCGGCTCCCTGAGGAACCGCCCCGCCCGTCTAGCGCGGGGTCAGCCGCGCGCGAGGTCGGCCGACAGCTTGTCGACCCAGGCCTGGGCGGCCTCCTGCGGCGTGAGTCGGCCGAAGAGCACCTCGGCCTCCCCGTCCTGCGTGTACTTGTTCATGTTGGCGCCGCCGTTGGGCTGGATCGGGGCGACCTCGCCCGAGTCCAGCACCGACTGCACGTAGTCGGCGGCCACCTTGCTGTTGCCCTCGAGGAGCGGCGCGACGAACTCGGCGGAGGCCGGGTTGAACGGCACGCCGCGGGTGTCCTTGATGAGCTCGAGCGCGGCCGGCTCCGTGAGGAACCAGTTCATGAGCATCGCGGCCGCGGCGGGGTACTTCGTCGCCGCGTTGATCGCCCAGAACGCCGACGGGAGCAGGGCCACGCCCGTCTTGTCGGTGTCGCTCGGCGGGGTCAGGATGATCGTCTCGCCGCCGCCCGAGTAGGTGCCGATGAGGTTGCTGTAGCCGAAGGTGATCGCGGCCTGGCCCAGCGTGTAGAGCTGCTGGTCCGGCGGCAGCGCCGTGCCGGCGGTGATGATCGACGGGTCGGGGAGGCCGCCCTCGTCCAGGAGGCGCTTCTCGATCTCGTAGAACTTCGCGATCGTGTCCGCGTCGACGCCGAGCTCGCCGTCCGGCGTGTAGAGGCCGTACTGGCTCTCCTGCGCCGAGAACGTGCCGATGATGTCGGCGGAGCGCATGTCGACGCCGTAGACGGGCGCGCCGGCGTCGTTCGTCAGGCCGGCGGCGCCGACCTGCGCGGCGATCTCGACGAGGTCGTCCCAGGTCCAGTCGGCGTCGGGGACGTCGACCCCGGCGGCCTCGAGGATGTCGACGTTGACGAACGCCGCGGTCGCGTTGCCGCCCGTGGGGAGGCCGTAGACGACGCCGTCGACGGTGGCCGACGTGAGGGAGAACTCGGGGTAGTCGGCGACGTGCGCGTACTCCTCGACCTCGGAGAGGTCGTAGAGCGCGCCGACGGAGCCGTACTCCTGCGGCTTCGCGCCGCCGAGGGCGAAGAGGTCCGGGGCGGTCTCGCCGCCGCCGCCGAAGTCGGTGGCGAGGCGGTTGAAGAGGTCGTCGGGGCTGCCGACGGGGGTGCGCGTGACCGTGACGTTCGGGTACTCCGCCTCGAAGGCCGAGATGACCTGGTCGAAGAGCGCGGCGCGGTTGTCGTCACCCCACCACGACATCTCGAGGGTGATCTCCTCGTTCGGGTCGAACTCGGGCCCCGACGACTCGGGGGTTCCACCGGAGCAGCCGGCCAGGACGAGGGTGCCGGTCAGGGCGGCCCCCATCGCTGCGACGGCTGCCCGCGAGCGTGCCATACGCGTCATTGCGCCTCGTTTCGTTCGTGGTGGGCGAGCCCACCGGTCTGGGTGCTGGTCGTCCGGGAGGGGTTGAGGCTCTCCGGCGCGGATTCACGCCCCGTGCGGGACGTCGTCGTGAAACCGCTTTCCCGGAAAGTAGCAGCGACATCGGTGCGTGTCAACGCGCGTCCTCTGCGCTCAGGAAACCGGTTCCCCGGTGGAGGCCCGCAGTTCGAGGCGGGGCTGGAACACCGCGTCCTCCGCGGGCGCCTGGCCTTCGAGGAGGGCGTGCATGCGCCGCCAGGCCTCCTCGCCGAGCGCCGAGTTGGGCACCGACGCGGTCGTGAGCGGGGGCGTGGTGTACCGCGCGAACGGGATGTCGTCGAAGCCCGCGACCGAGATGTCGTCGGGCACGCGCACCCCGGCCTCGAGGAGCGCGCCGACGAGTCCGATCGCGACGAGGTCGTTGTACGCGAGCACGGCCGTGACGCCCGAGTCGCGCACGCGCGCCGCCGCCGCCTCGCCGTCCTCGCTCGTGAACCCGCCCGGCATCCGCTCGATGGCGACCTCCGGATGTGCGGCCGCGAACGCCTCGAGACCCTCGAGTCGGTAGCGGTTCGAGACGCTGCGCTCGGGACCCTCGAGGTAGGCGATGCGTCGGTGGCCGAGCTGCGCGAGGTGGGCCGCGAGCCCCTGCACGCCCGAGCGGTAGTCGACCGAGAGCGACGGCGCCTCGATCTGCGGCATGGGTCGGTTGATGAGCACGAGCGGATGGATGCCGGCCGCCGCGGCGACGAGCTCGTCGTCGGTCATGCGCGGCGCACACAGGACGATCGCGTCGCAGCGACGCCGCACCTCGTCGACGAGGAGCGGCTCGTCGTCGCGGGACTCGTCGGAGTCGGCGACGAGCACGCGGTAGCCGTCGCGGGCCGCCGACTTGCTGAGGCTGGAGAGGATCGCCTGGAACGCCGGATTCGCGAGGTCGGGCACGACGAACGCGATCGCCCGGGTGCGACCGAGGGCGAGGCTGCGCGCGTGGTGGTTGGGCGTGTACGAGAGGGCGGCCGCGGAAGCGCGCACGCGCTCCGCGACGGCCGGGTCGCCGACGAAGCGGCTGTTGAACACGCGCGACACGGTCGCGGGGGACACGCCGGCATGCTCGGCCACCTCGGCGATGGTCGCCGTCGTCGATCGCCTCGCCACGTCCGCCCCCTTCCGTGAGTGTGGGATGCCCACGACGATAGTGGGGTTATCCCGGCGCGTTTGACATTGCGGCGACCGCGGGACATGATCGAGCCACGAGCGAGAAACCGCTTTCTCGCCTCGCCCCGCCGACAAGGAGGTTGACGTGAGCAGTCTCGGCGAACTGCGGTCGCTCGCCGTCGGCCGCCGCCGCGGCGGACCCCGGATCCAGGAGCGCAAGCCCGACACCAAGGCCGCCTACCTGTTCCTCGCGCCGTGGATCCTCGGCATCGCGACGTTCACGATCGGCCCGATGCTCGCGTCGCTCTACCTGTCGTTCACCGACTACAACCTGCTGCGGTCGCCGCTCAAGGACCCGCCGCCGTTCATCGGGTTCCAGAACTACATCGACATGTTCAACGACCCGTCGTTCTGGAACTCGTTCCGGGTGACGGTGCAATACGTGCTCGTGTCGGTGCCGCTCCAGCTCGCCGTCGCCCTCGGCCTCGCGCTCCTGCTCGACCGAGGCATGCGCGGCCTGTCGTTCTACCGCTCGATCTTCTACCTGCCGAGCCTCCTCGGCGGGTCCGTCGCGGTCGCGATCCTCTGGCGCCAGGTGTTCGGCAAGGAGGGTCTCGTCAACGGGTTCCTCGGCTGGTTCGGGATCGACGCCCCCGGGTGGATCGGGCACCCCGACTACGCGCTGTGGACGATCATCATCCTCCACGTGTGGACCTTCGGATCGCCCATGGTGATCTTCCTCGCCGGCCTGCGGCAGATCCCCGAGATGTTCTACGAGGCCGCCGCTGTCGACGGCGCGGGACGGGTGCGGCGCTTCGTGTCGATCACGCTCCCGCTACTCACGCCGATCATCTTCTTCAACCTCGTGCTGCAGATCATCTTCGCGTTCCAGACCTTCACCCAGGCCTACGTCGTCTCCGGCGGCACCGGTGGGCCCGCGGACTCGACGATGTTCTACACGCTCTTCCTCTACCGCACCGGGTTCCTCCAGTACGACATGGGCTACGCGTCGGCGATGGCCTGGTTCCTGCTCATCGTGATCGCGGCCTTCACCGCGCTCAACTTCTGGCTCTCGAAGTTCTGGGTGTTCTATGACGACTGAAACCGCCCTGCCACCCCTCGCCGCGAAGCCGCAGCCGCGGCCCCGGCCCGTGCGCCGGCGCCGCCTCCTCACGTCGCTCGGGAAGCACGCGGGACTCACGGCGCTGTCGCTGCTCATGATCTACCCGCTCGTCTGGCTCGTCGTGTCGAGCTTCAAGCCGAACGACCAGATCTTCCGCGACCTCAGCATCTTCACGACCGACCTGACGATCGAGAACTACATCAACGGCTGGAACGACCTCCAGCATCCGTTCGGGCTGTTCCTCGCGAACTCCACGATCATCTCCGTCGGTGCGATCATCGGGAACCTGCTGTCGTGCTCGCTCGCCGCCTACGCGTTCGCGCGCCTCAAGTTCACGGGACGCCCGATCCTCTTCGCGATCATGCTCATGACGATCATGCTGCCGTTCCAGGTCGTGCTCGTGCCGCAGTTCACGATCTTCAAGGAGCTCGGCTGGCTCAACACGTTCCTGCCGCTCATCGTGCCGAAGTTCCTCGCCACCGACGCCTTCTTCGTGTTCCTCATGGTGCAGTTCATCCGCGGCATCCCGAAGGAGATCTTCGAGGCGGCGCGCATCGACGGCGCCGGGCACCTGCGCAGCTTCGTGCAGATCACCCTGCCGCTCATGATCCCCGCGCTCGCGACGACCGCGATCTTCACGTTCATCTGGACGTGGTCGGACTTCTTCGGACCGCTCATCTACCTCCGCATCCCCGAGACGTTCCCCGCCGCGGTCGCCCTCAAGGGCTTCCTCGACGTGCAGTCGAGCTCCGACTTCGGCTCGATGTTCGCGATGTCGGTCGTCTCGCTCGTCCCCCTGTTCATCGTCTTCCTCGTCGGTCAGCGCTACCTCATCAAGGGGTTCGCGACGACCGGGATCAAGTAGTAGGTGCCATGACCCGTCACCGGTACGCCCTCGTGGGCGTCGGCTCCCGCGCCCAGATGTACCTCGACGCGATCGCCGGCGCGCACGCCGACGCCGCCGAGCTCGTCGCCTGGTCGGACCCGAACCCGGGCCGGCTCGACTGGTCGCTCGCCCGCGTGCCCGCGCTCGGCGACCCCGTGCGATTCGAGGCCGCCGACCTCGCCGCCGTCGTGCCGGCGGAGCGCATCGACCGGGTCATCGTCACGAGCCCGGACTTCACACACGCCGACTACATCGTCGCCGCACTCGACGCGGGAGCGGATGTCGTGGTCGAGAAGCCGCTCACGACGACGGAGGAAGGGGTGCGGCGCATCGCGGAGGCGGTCGCGCGCACGGGCCGCTCCGTCACGGTGACGTTCAACTACCGGTACGCGCCGCGCAACACGGCGCTCAAGCAGCTCATCGCCTCCGGGGAGCTCGGGCGAGTGACGAGCGTGCACTTCGAGTGGGTGCTCGACACCGCCCACGGCGCCGACTACTTCCGCCGCTGGCACCGGGAGAAGAGGAACTCCGGCGGCCTCCTCGTGCACAAGTCGACCCACCACTTCGACCTCGTCAACTGGTGGCTCGACTCCCTCCCGACGCGCGTGTTCGCCTCCGGCGGGCTGCGCTTCTACGGCGCGGAGAACGCCGCCGCCCGCGGCCTCGGCGCCCGCCCCGAGCGCGGCACGACCGACTCCCCGCTGCGCGACGGGTTCTCGCTCGACCTGCGTCGCGACGACCTGCTGCGCGGGCTCTACTACGAGCAGGAGTCGTACGACGGCTACCTGCGCGACCGCGACGTGTTCGACCCCGGCATCACGATCGAGGACAACCTGTCGCTCGTCGTCGACTACGCGGCGGGTGCGACGATGTCGTACTCGCTCAACGCCCACTCCCCGTGGGAGGGCTACACCGTCGCCGTCAACGGAACGCAGGGCCGCGCGGAGCTCACCGTCGTCGAGCGCGGCGCGGTGCTGCTGGATGCGGACGGCCACGCGGTCGTCGACCCGTCGGCGCGCCCGGACGACGTCGTCGTCGAGGAGACGCGCCCCGTCGGGGAGCGGCTCGTGCTGCAGAAGCACTTCGAGCAGGCGCGGGAGGTGCCGATCCCGGAGGGCGACGGGGGGCACGGCGGCGGCGACTCCCTCCTCCTCGCCGAGGTCTTCGCGGGGCCGACCGGCGACCCGCTCGGGCGCGCGGCGACGTGGACCGACGGCATCCGCTCCGTCGTCGTCGGGCTCTCCGGCAACCGGTCGCTCGAGACCGGTCAGTCCGTGCGTCCGCTCGACCTCGACCTCGGACCTGCGCTCGCCGAGCTGGAGGCGGGGGCATGAGGTACCTCGTCACGGGCGGCGCCGGGCGGCTCGGCCGTAGCGTCGTCGCGGTGCTCGCGGCGGCGGGCCACGACGTCGTCTCGGTCGACGTCGCGACGGTCGACGGCCTCCCGGCGGAACAGCTCGTCGCCGACCTCTCCGAGCCCGGCACGACGCGGCGCCTGATCGAGCGGCATCGTCCCGACGGCATCGTGCATCTCGCCGCCATCCCGTATCCCGGGCTGCTGCCCGACGACGAGACGTTCGCGATCAACACGAGCCTCGCGTTCGCGGTGCTCGACGCCGCCGTCGCGACCGGGGTCGGGGCCGTGCTGCTCGCGTCGAGCCCGACGGTCGTCGGCTACGGCGCCCCCGGTGGCTGGACGCCCGAGTACCTCCCGCTCGACGAGGCGCACCCCGTGGCGCCGTGGAACGGGTACGCCGCGTCGAAGGTCGCCGTCGAGCAGCTCGCCGCGATGTTCGCCCGCCGCCATCCGGACGGCCCCCGGTTCGGCGCGTTCCGCCCGTGCTACGTCATCGCGCCCGAGGAGTGGGCCGGGGCGCCGACGCAGCAGGGGCACACGATCCTGGAGCGGCTCGACGACCCCGCGCTCGCCGCCGTCGCGCTCTTCAACTACGTCGACGCGCGCGACGCGGGGGAGTTCGTGCTGAGCTGGCTCGAGCACGCGGTGGACGTGCCGAACGGCGGCGTGTTCTTCGTCGGCGCGCCCGACTCGCTCGTGCGCGGCGCGGTCGGTCCCGCGCTCGCCGAGCATGTGCCCTCGGCCGCCGAGGCGGCGCGCGACCTCGGGCCCGACGACCCGGTCTTCTCGAGCGCCCTCGCCGAGCGCGTCCTGGGCTGGCGCGCGACGCGCACGTGGCGCACGGAACTCGCGGAGGTGGTCGAGGATGCCTGAGCTGGAGTTCGCCGACGGCGTGCTGTTCTTCCCGGTGACGGCGTTCGCCGCCGACGGATCGGTGGATGCCGTCCTCGTCGAGCGGCACGTGAGCGCGGGCGTCGACGCGGGCCCCGGCGGGGTGTTCGCCGTGTGCGGCACGGGGGAGTTCCACGCGCTCGGGCTCGACGAGTACGAGGTCGCCCTCGCCGCCGCGATCGCGGGGACGGCCGGTCGACGACCGGTCGTCGCGGGCGCCGGCGGAGCCCTCGGTCACGCGATCGCGTGCGCGCGCACCGCGGAGCGGCTCGGCGCCCAGGGCCTCCTGCTGATGCCCCCGTACCTGGTGTCCGGTCCGCAGCACGGACTCGTCGCCTACGTCGAGGCGGTGCTCGCGGCCAGCTCGCTCCCGGTCGTCGTCTACCACCGCGGGTCGGCATCCCTCACCGTGCCGACCGTCGCGGCGCTCCTCGAGAACCCGCGCGTCGCCGGCATCAAGGACGGCGTCGGGGACATCGCACTCGCGCAGTCGTTCGTGCTCGAGGCGCGGCGTGCGGGGCGCGACGACGCACTGTTCTTCAACGGGCTGCTGACGGCGGAACTCAGCCAGTCCGCCTACCGCGCGATCGGCGTGCCGCTCTACTCGTCGGCCGTCTTCGCCATGGCGCCCGACATCGCGAACGCCTTCTACAGGGCCTACCGCGACGACGACGCCGAGACCCAGCGGCGGTTGCTCGACGGGTTCTACGCCCCGCTCGTGCGGCTGCGCGACGAGACCCCTGGCTTCGCCGTCGCGCTCATCAAGGCGGGCCTGCGGCTCTCCGGGCTCGATGTCGGTCCCGTGCGACCTCCGCTCGCCGACCCCGACGCGCGCCAGACCGAGCGCCTCCGGGAGCTCCTCGCCGTCGGCCGGGAGCTGATCGGCTCGTGACCGGCGTCATCCGGTCGGTCGGGACGCGGCTCGTCCGCATCCCGCTCCGCCGGCCGTGGGGCCCGGACGTGCGCGAACTGCACGTCGTCGCGGTCGACGTGACGGCCGACGACGGGATGACGGGCAACGGATTCTCGTGGACGCCGACGATCGGTGCGCGAGCCGTCCACGCGATGCTCGAGGATCACCTCGCCCCCGCCGCCGTCGGTCGTCCCGCCGACCCGGAGACCGTGTGGCCAGGGCTCTGGGAGCACGTCCACGAGGCGGGAGGCGGCGGGGTCACGACGATCGCGCTCGCCGGGATCGACCTCGCCCTGTGGGATCTCCGCGCCCGTCGCGCCGGCGTCGGCCTGCCCGAGCTGCTCGGGAGGCGCCACGACCGGCAGCCCGCCTACGGCTCCGGCGTCAACCTGCACTACTCCCTCGACGAACTCGTCGCGCAGGTGCGGCGCTGGGTCGACGCGGGGTTCGCCGCCGTCAAGGTCAAGGTCGGCAAGCCCGACCACCGGGAGGACGCCGACCGCCTCGCCGCAGTGCGCGAGGTGCTCGGGCCCGACCGGGACCTCATGATCGACGCGAACCAGCGGTGGGACGTCGCCCGCGCCGCCGCGGCGCTCGACGACTTCGCCCCGTTCGCGCCGCGCTGGATCGAGGAACCCCTGCGCGCCGACGACCTCGCCGCGCATCGCGAGCTGCGTCAGCGCACCGGCATCCCGATCGCGCTGGGCGAGAACCTCCACACGGTGCACCGGTTCCGCGACGTCCTGGATGCCGGGGTCGTCGACATCGTGCAGCCGAACGTCGTGCGCGTCGGCGGGATCACGCCCTTTCTGTCGATCGCCGAACTCGCCCGCGAGCGTGGAGTGCAACTCGCGCCGCACCTGCTGCCCGAGCTCTCGGCGCAACTCGCGTTCGCGCTGCCCGAGCCGACCTGGGTCGAGGACGTGGAGGACGCCGCCTTCGCCGACCTCGGCGCGCTCGAGACGCCGACGGGGGTCGAGATCGCCGGGGGCTGGGCGACGGGCGGCCCGGCGCTCGGGCTCGGGATGTCGTTCCGGTGAGACGGGGACGCTGAGGAGGGAACCATGACGGATGTCGACACCGCCGCGACCGCGGCCGCCCGCGCCTTCGAAGCGATGCGGGTCGCCACCGACGCGACGCGCGCGGGGTGGCTGACGGCGGTCGCCGACCGGCTCGAGGGCGCGGTCGACGCACTCGTCGCGCTCGCCGAGGAGGAGACGGCGCTCGGCGACGTGCGCCTCCGCGGCGAGGTCGCGCGCACGACCGGGCAGTTGCGCCTCTTCGCCGGAGTCGTCGCCGAGGGGTCGTATCTCGAGGCGACGATCGACCACGGCGCCCCCGACGCGACCCCGCCCCGACCCGACCTGCGGCGGATGTTGCGCCCGCTCGGCCCCGTCGCGGTGTTCGCGGCGTCGAACTTCCCGTTCGCCTTCTCCGTCGCCGGCGGCGACACCGCGTCGGCGCTCGCCGTCGGCTGCCCCGTCGTCGTGAAGGCGCATCCGGGTCACCCGCGCACGTCGGCGCGCACCGCCGAGCTCGTCGCCGACGCCCTCGCGCGAGCGGGCGCACCGAGGGGGGCGTTCACGCTCGTCGACGGCTTCGACGCGGGGCTCGCGCTCGTCGACCACCCCGCGATCGCCGCGGTCGCCTTCACCGGTTCGCTCCGCGGCGGCCGGGCGCTGTACGACCGGGCCGCCGCGCGACCCGACCCGATCCCGTTCTTCGGCGAGCTCGGGAGCGTCAACCCCGTGGTCGTCACCGCCGACGCCGACGCCGCCCGCGGTGCCGATCTCGCGGCGGGGCTCGCGGGGTCGTTCCAGCTCGGGGCGGGGCAGTTCTGCACGAAGCCGGGCGTCGTGTTCGTGCCCGACGGTTCGGCGCTCGAGGCCGCGCTCCCGGCGCTCGTCGGCGCGGACGCCCCGCGGATGCTCACCCCGACGATCGCGGACGGCTTCGCCTCCGGCGCGGAGCGGGTGCGGTCGGTGCCCGGGGTCGAGCTCGTCGCGGGCGGCGGCGAAGGCTCCCCGCTCGTCGCCGCGGCCGACGTCGCGACGCTGCGCTCCCACGCCGACGAACTGCTCGCCGAGGTGTTCGGACCGTTCACCCTCCTCGTGCGCTACGGCTCG
>Ga0182737_1003010_pt1 | contig 12937 bp, 7 predicted proteins | sample eDN5th30CBELigOP_FD_128878 | JGI IMG/M metagenome (GOLD analysis project Ga0182737, IMG submission 128878) | Enriched Organic Plus compost microbial communities from Emeryville, California, USA - eDNA 5th pass 30_C BE-Lig OP (version 2) (version 2) ... | reverse complement strand
TCTAAATAAAATCAGCGAAAAATTCGGCGCATCCTTCGATTTCAACGAACAATTGGTTGGCGGCGCAGCCATTGATGCAACAGGCAAAGCACTCCCAGAAGGAACTCTTGCTGCCTGCGAGGCGAGCGATGCGATTCTTTTCGGAAGTGTCGGCGGTCCTAAATGGGAAAATCTGCCCCCTAACGAGCAGCCGGAACGTGGCGCGCTGCTGCCTCTCAGAAAACATTTTGGCCTGTTTGCCAACCTGCGCCCCAGTATTTGCTATCCGAGCCTGACTCACGCATCCCCTGTGAAGGAGGAGCTGATTGCCGGAGGTTTTGATGTGCTTTGCGTGCGCGAACTGACCGGCGGCCTTTATTTCGGCCAGCCAAAGTTTCGTGGTGAAAAAGATGGTGAATTGACTGCCATTGACACCATGATCTACAAAAAAAGTGAGATCGAGCGCATAGCGCACGTCGCCTTCAAGGCAGCCCAGGGCCGCGGGAAACAACTTACCTCCATTGATAAAGCAAATGTACTGGAAAACGGTATCCTGTGGCGTGCGACCGTTGAGGAGGTGGCCAAATCCTACCCAGACGTGAAACTCAGCCACCTGTATGTGGACAATGCCGCCATGCAGTTGATTAAACAGCCACGCAGCTTCGACGTGGTGCTTTGTGAAAACCTGTTCGGCGACATCCTTTCGGATGAAATGGCCATGATTGCTGGCAGCCTCGGCATGCTGGCCAGCGCCAGTCTTGGCAAAGCAAAGGGTGATGGCCTCTATTTCGGCCTTTTCGAACCGAGCGGCGGCAGCGCTCCAGATATTGCAGGTCAGGGAATTGCCAATCCAATAGCCCAGATACTCTCTGCCGCCCTCCTTCTTCGTTTCTCACTTGGTCTTGAGAATGAGGCCTCAGCCATAGAAAATGCTGTACGCAAGGTGATAGACGACGGATTGCGCACAGGTGATATCTATAGCGGAGCCGAGGGAACCCGTAAGGTGAATACTGCCGAAATCGGCGCGGCCATCGTTTCTGCCATTTAAGTTACACGAATTGGCGCGCAACCTGCCTTGATTGCAGGTTGCGTTGCCGGTGATAATGTTATGCGTTTCAGTTCACTGCACCACAGCGCCGCATAAAACGCTCAAAACTATTCATTTCTCCGTAATTCCTGCTCTTGACGCCCCACAAACCCTCTCTTAGTTTTGCCACCACAATGAACGCGCAGCCTTATTATCGTGTAGCCCTGATGACTTCCGCTGTCCTTGCCATAGCCGCACCGGACACAAAGGCAGCCGAGCTTAATCCTCTGAACTGGTTCAAAAAGAAACAGGAGAGCGTGCCATCCGCACCAGAACAGGCTTCACAGGAGGCTGCTGCCCAGGCTTTGCTACGCGATGCCAAGACCGCCCAGTCCACAGGAGATGCTGGCAAGGCTCAGGCCATCTACCGTGACATTGTCAGCCGCTACCGTTTTACTGACAGCGCGGCGACTGCTCAATATGAATATTCTGCGCTGCTCCGTCATGAAGACAAACTAAAAGACGCATTTCAGGGCTTCCAGAAGTTCATCACCGATTATCGTCAGAGCTCTCTTTTCGACAAAGCAATAGAACAGCAATTCCAAATTGCAGAAGAAGCTCGCGCAGGCAAAAAGCAGCCGACACTGCTGCTTATCCCCATGAAGCTGGATCGCAGCGAACTGGTGGAAATGTACCAGAGCGTCATCAACAACTCTCCTTACGGCAAATACGCTCCGTACTCCCAATTCGCCATTGGTGAAGTCTATCAAGACGACAACGATAAAGCCAACGCGAGCCTGGCCTACCAGACGGTGGTGGACAAATATCCGAACACTAAGCTGGCCTCCGAGGCTCAGTTTCGTATTGGCGCCATCAGCAGTGCTGCCGCCCAGCGCACTCAGGATACTCAAAACCTGAACGCAACCCGTGATGCACTGGAAACCTACCGTGCCACCAATCCGGAAGGCGAACGCATGAGCGAGGCCGAAGCCCTCCTTCGCCAAAGCAATGACGCCCTGGCATTGAAGTCACTGGAAGTTGCTAAATTCTATGAAAGAACCGGCAAACCGGCGGCTGCAGCCATCTATTATAACGAAGCTCTGGTAAGTGGAAGTGCTGATGTGTCAGCTCAAGCTCGCGAGCGTCTGGCAACTCTTACCTCCGCCTACCCCGAGGAGATGAAGAATACACCAGCCATGCGTGATCAGTCCTATACTGTCCCCGCAGCAGCTCAGCTTAAGAATCGTGATGATTATGCTGGTCCGCCTGCGCCTGTCATAGCCCAGATGAACCGCAAATCTGAAATGCGCCTGGAACAGGATGAGTTCAAACCGATTCCACTTGAGGAACCTGACCTCCCGACCCGCCCAGGCACCGAAACTCAACCAGGTATGCTTCTGCCCCCTGCAGAAGGAACTCAGCCGATGTTGCTGCCGATTCCCCCTTCCCCAGACGCACCTGACATGAAGTCTCCAGAGCTGCCGCCAGCCCCAGAGGCTCCTGCTTCACCAGTCGTGCCTCCAGCTCCCGAGCCAGCAGCCACAGAGGCTCCTGCTCCAGCGGCTGAAGAAGCTGCAAAAACTCCAGAAGAAAAACCGGCTGCTCCTGCTGAAACTGCTCCTGCACCAGCCAACTAACACACACATTTTTTTGGTTCGCCGCTCCCGGCCCTGGCATCACTCCCATCAACGCATCTTCTCACAACTCTCCATCCATGAAGTCCCTCCTTTGCCTGTCGGTTGTCATTCTGGCCCTCACCGGATGCTCTGGCTATCAGCTCGGCTCCAGTAAACCTGCCGTCCTGAACAATGTGCAGAAACTTGCTGTGCCTACTTTCAAGAATGATACTCTTGAACCTCGCCTTGAAGTTCTGGTCACCAACGCGCTGATCAAAAAAATCCAGATGGACGGTGCTTACCAGATCGTTCCTGTCAGCGAAGCTGATGCGGTTTTGCGTGGCACCATTACCACCATTGACCGCAGCCAGTTCCGTTCTGCCCGTAACAATACACTGCGCACCAGCGAACTGCTGATGCGTTTGCTGGTAAATTACCAAATTGAAGACCAGACAGGCGCTCCCATCTACACCGGCGCTGCACGTGGACAATCCAATATTGTTCTCGACCCGAATGTTCAGCTTTCTGAGCGTCAGGGCCTTGCCGATGCTGCCGAGAGCCTCTCAACCACGATGGCCAGCCAGATCAGCGAAGGCTGGTAATAAAGCCAAGCCAGAACTTTCTATTCCCTTTTGAAGCGCTACACTTTGCTGTAGCGCTTTTTTATTATCGCCCGATAGGCGAATGCGTTCTTGAAGGCTTAGGCTGCAATTATTCTCAAATCATGTCCGGTAAACTGCAACTCATCGCCACGCCGATAGGCAATCTGGGTGATTTGTCTCTGAGAGCGATTGAGACACTGAAAAATGCCAGTCAGGTGGCCTGTGAAGATACACGGCATAGTGGCAGGCTCATGCATCATCATGGGCTACATGTGCCGCTTCTTTCACTAACAGAACATAATGAAGCCAGGCGCATCCCTGAACTGCTTCAAAAACTGCAGGAGGGACAAAACATCGCCCTGGTTTCAGATGCAGGAAACCCCACGCTTTCTGATCCCGGACAGCGTCTTGTCCATGCGGCGATCCATGCAGGCTTAAAGATTGAAGTCATTCCAGGGGCCAGTGCTGTATTGACCGCATTGATTGGCTCAGGCTTGCCCACCGTTCCATTCTACTTTGGTGGTTTCCTCCCTCATAAAAAAGGGCAGCGGGAAAAAGAGATCATCGCAGCTATGGAGCGTGACTGCACCAGCCTGTATTTTGAGTCCCCTTATCGCCTGGCTGATACGCTCCAGATGGCGGCCAGCCACAACCCCGAACACCGTATTGTGGTGGCGCGTGAATTGACTAAAATGTTTGAGGAATTCCATCGCGGTTCGGCTCATTCCGTGCTTGAACATTTCAGCAAGACAACACCTAAAGGCGAAATCACACTTGTTATAGCCCCTCGCGATCTTCCCAAATGGATGACCCGCGCTGAAGGCGTGCAACACGATTAAGCTACCCATTCCCTTTTTAAACCCGTCGTTTCCATGTCCAGCACCTACGACTCTATCAGCACTGTCAGCACAGATGAACCTTATGATTTCCTCACAAAGAACGACAGCGCTTCTTTAAAAAAATCCATTGAGAGTCATTTGCTTTTCACACTCGGTCACTCCCTGAGCACCGCTCAGTCTCAGCATTGGTGGATTGCCACCTGTCTGGCCGTTCGTGATCGCGCCCTGGCTTCTTCATTCAAAGCCATGGCAGAACACCGCCGCCTGAATGTACGACGGGTTCATTACCTTTCGCTTGAGTACCTCATGGGGCGACTCCTGGAGAATAACCTTCGCAACACAGGACTGTACGATACCGCAAAAGTAGCGCTTGCAGAACTTGGGCAGGATCTTGAAGGAATCGTCAATAAAGAACCTGATATGGGTTTGGGAAATGGCGGCTTAGGCCGTCTGGCCGCCTGCTTCCTGGATTCCCTGAGCACGCTGGATCTACCAGCGGTCGGTTATGGGATTCATTATGAATTTGGTCTGTTCCGACAGGAGTTTGTGAATAACAAACAAGTGGAACAGCCAGATGCCTGGACCAGGAATGGCAACCCATGGAAGTTGGTACGCCCTGAGTATTCAGTGACCGTGAATCTGTATGGTCATGTGATACAGAACTTCGATAGTTTCGGCAACGCCCGCTATGATTGGGTGGACGGCAAATCCCTGATTGGCCTGCCATGGGACATCCCCATCATTGGCTTTAAGTCAGGCACAGTGAATTTTCTCCGCCTATGGGAAAGCCGGGCCTCTGATGAGTTCAATCTGGATATCTTTAACCAGGGTGCGTACGTGGAGGCCATCCAGGAAAAAGCCAATGGTGAGACGATTTCCAAGGTTCTTTATCCGAACGATGCCACAGAGAGCGGCAAAGAGTTACGACTGGTTCAACAATACTTCTTTGTCGCCTGCTCATTAAGCGACATTATCCGCCGCTTTAAACGCGATAATACGGACTGGAACATCTTTCCTGAAAAAGTCGCCGTACAGTTAAACGACACTCACCCCGCTGTTGCAGTACCTGAATTGATGCGCCTGTTGCTGGACATCGAAGGCCTGCCATGGGATCAGGCCTGGGCCATCTGCCAGAAGGTGTTCTCCTACACCAACCACACGTTGCTGCCCGAGGCTCTGGAAACATGGAGCGTACCGCTGTTTGGTCGTGTGCTTCCTCGCCATCTACAGATCATTTACGAAATCAACCATCGCTTCCTGCAAAACGAGGTCGCTGTGAAGTGGCCCGGAGATTTAGAGAAGCTTCAGAAGCTTTCCATCATTGATGATCGTGGAGCCAAGGCCGTACGCATGGCTCACCTTTCAGTGGTCGGCGGCCACGCCACCAATGGCGTGGCGGCACTGCATACACGCCTGTTGAAGGAAAAACTCTTTCCTGAGTTCAATGAACTCTATCCAGGCAAGTTCCTGAACATGACCAATGGCATCACTTTCCGCCGTTGGCTCATGGTTTGTAACCCAGAGTTAACGGCCCTGATCAACGAGAACATTGGCGATGCCTGGACGAAGGATGCAGCCCGGCTTCGCGAATTGGAGCCCTTTGCAGATGCGCCGCATTTTCAGCAGAAATATCGCTCCATCAAGCAGGGGCACAAAAAGACGCTTTGTGAGATCATCTTGAAACTCACAGGTTACGAAGTCAGCCCTGAGGCCTTGTTTGATGTGCAGATCAAACGCTTGCATGAATATAAACGCCAGCACTTAAACCTGCTCCATATCGTGACGCTATATCGTCGCCTGCTGCAAAACCCGGGGCTAACGATTCAGCCTCGTGTCTTTGTGTTCGGAGCCAAGGCGGCACCAGGATATCATCTTGCTAAAAATATCATCCACGCTATCAACGCAGTGGCGGAGAAGATCAATAACGACCCGCGCATCAACAACCAGCTAAAGGTTGTTTATCTACCCAACTACGGAGTGACGCTGGCAGAAAAAATCATTCCAGCGGCGGATCTCTCAGAGCAGATTTCGACTGCTGGCAAAGAAGCCAGCGGTACTGGTAACATGAAGCTGGCGTTAAATGGCTCTCTCACCATTGGCACCCTTGATGGAGCCAATGTGGAGATCAAAGATGAGGTCGGTGAAGAGAATATCTTCATCTTTGGCCTTACCGTGGAGGAGGTGGAAGACCTCCGCTTGAAAGGCTACAATCCATGGGATTATTATTGGGCAGATGCTGAGCTTCGCGCCGCCATTGACTGGCTGGCAAGCGACTACTTCACCGGCAATGCCGATGACTTCAAACCTCTGCGCAACAGCCTTCTGGATCATGGCGATCCCTTCCTTGTCTGTGCAGATTATAGAGCTTATGTGGACTGCCAGGATCGAGTCTCCGCTGCATACGCAGATACCTCTCACTGGACCCGCATGGCCATTCTAAACACAGCAAGAATGGGCTTTTTCTCCAGCGACAGAACCATTGGCGAATATGCGCGCGACATCTGGAATCTTCCCAGCATCCATGTGGAATAGCAGCAGTAGTTATTTCAGCAGGTAATTTTTTTTATCTCAGCGTATCTGGACGAAGTGTCCAGATACGTTTTTTTATGGAGTTGAATGGTAGACGATGAGGCCCGCGCAGCGTTTGAATCGTTATCGTCTTAAGGCCCCATTTTATCACATCAAAAGGTTAGGTTATGTCCAGAGTCGTCATGCATGTGGATATGGATGCGTTTTTTGCATCCATAGAGCAGCGTGACCAGCCTGAATTCCGCGGAAAACCTGTCATCGTCGGTTCACCTCCCGATCAGAGGGGAGTTGTATGCGCCGCCAGCTACGAGGCACGCAAGTTCAAAGTTCGCTCAGCGATGCCATCACGCACTGCTGCGAAACTTTGCCCTCACGGCATTTTTGTGAGGCCCCGAATGGATGTTTATCGCGCGGAGTCCAGGCTCCTCATGGACATCTTAAATGAGTTTGATCTGAATGTGGAACGTGTTTCTGTCGATGAGGCCTACCTGGAACCACGCCAGCCATTACACGATGTTAATGGTGATCCCATGACAGCAGCATCCATTCTGGCTGCCACGATCAAGAAAAAGATACTGGTCGAGCGACAATTAACCTGCAGCATCGGGGTGGCCTCGAACAAATTCATGGCCAAGCTTGGCAGCGATTTTCAAAAACCAAACGGGCTGACCATCATCCGTGATCAGGAACGTGTCCCGCTGCTTCGCCCTTTGTCGATCAGAGCCATTCATGGCGTAGGACCTGTTACGGCCAATATTCTGGAACAACGCGGCATTAAAACCATTGGCGACCTTCAGGATACGACCATGGCCCTTGAGCCGCTGGTAGGCTCATTTGCCAGCACTTTAAAGGAACGAGCATTTGGACGCGACAATCGCGAATTAGACCTGAGCGATGAGCGGAAAAGCATTAGCGCAGAAAACACCTTTAGGATCGATACCGACCACCGCCCCACGCTACGTGCCTCATTAAAAGAAATGGCAGCCGATGTTGCTGAGACATTACAAAAGCACGACCTGGCAGCGAAAACGGTTCAGATCAAGGTGCGCTACAGTGATTTCACCACGCTTACCCGTCAAATCCGCCTGGAAGATGCTGTCTTTAATTCGCACGATATTTACCGCATGGCGTGCCATTTACTGGCAAGACATAAGCTGGTCAGCCAGCCGCTTAGGCTGATCGGTATCGGAGTATCCACACTATTGGGGCGAAATGAACTGCAACTAAATTTGCCCCTTAAATTCTAAAAAGTTTTACAAAGCACCCCTAAAACTTCAAATTTATTAAAATTAGAGTTGTCTTTATTAAAGATATAAGGCATGTTCTTGTGAACAGTATAAGTCACTCCACATCTGGACACATGTATGAAACCGCTTCGTTTCTGGTTCCTTAAACTGCGCCCCCTCTTCTTGGGTTCACGCAAAGCCAATCGCCGTTATCCTATGATCGAATGGGATCTTCCTGACTGGCCTGAGGAAGCTGCCGTGAAAAAACGAAGATAGCTGAACCGCGCTTCCCATTCGAGTATTGACGAACAAAAGTACGCTGTTCATCATATTATCGCATAGTCGCAGTACTCAAAACGGGCTGTAGCGCAGTCTGGTAGCGCGCTCCGTTCGGGACGGAGAGGCCGCGAGTTCGAATCTCGCCAGCCCGATTGCATCGGAGGCGGCCTGTTGCCTCCAGAGTGACTAAATCACTATTCCCCCACAATGGTTCCCTTTGATGCGGAGGTATGAAATGGCAGTGTCGCGTCTCGCAGCAGATCTGGCGTGTTAGATAAACCTGTGCCGAAAATCATCGTATGATGGTTTCCGGTCCCCAGGCTGACACCAAACCTTCTTCCCTCCACCCAGTTGCGCTGGAGAATCATCCCAACAGCAGAAGGCTGGGTGTTATTGATGATGGGCGCCGCGTGTGCAATGTAGAAACCAGAACCTTCAGGCGAGTCGCTGCCGCATATAATGTTATCCCGCACGGCGCAGTCATAGTAGAAGCCGCCATAAAGAGTTGTGCCAGATGTCACCACGGAATCCACCGACATCATCACTGGCTCCGTGTAAGCGAAGTTTGAGGTGGTTTGCGCTAGATTATTTTCGATGAGCAAATGGCTGATGGTATTGAATTCATTCCCCAGGCTGTAGCTTTCAGCCTGCACCCGCTGATTAGCGCGGATCAATACGGGGTAAGCTGTGTTCATAAAGAAGTTACCTGTTATCACAAGATCCTTCACAGGTGTCCGATAGTACCATATACCACGGGGCGAGTTATTAAAAACACAGCCCTTAATCAGATGCCGCTCACTAAATTCACCAATACTGTAGCTGCTTTCTCCCGCAACAGGCTGGACTTCCCAGGGCTGCGATACAACCAGCAAGTTCGTGGTATTACTTGTGATAGTACGGCGCTGGCCAGTGCCTGGTCCTTTAATGATAACAATCTCACATCCCGCCAATCTACCAGCCTGCCAGGATGCTGTTGTATCTTGAATGGATGTGGCAGAACCACTCGATACAATACCCAGGCCAAGGTTATTTGACGGGTGTTCACAGAGAATCGCTTCACCATCGTTGGCATAGAGCAATGGGCCTTCCCCCAGTTTGACAAAGGAGCTGTCCAGCAGGCTAAAATCTGAATGCGGTGTCACGAGCCCACCATAGTTCACATGGTTCGGTTGATCGGTTTCAACTGAACGGCCAAACGTACAGGACTCCACCTGAACGCGTTTGGATAATAGGAAACTCACCCGCCCATCGTGGTACTCGAAGAAGCAACTCTTCATCACAAAATCATTATGCCGTGCAAAATAGGGCGCTTCACTGTTGATATGAGTGGAAATGAATTGGCAATCTTTAAAGACACTTCCCCCGCCCTCGCGCCAGGCAATGGCTCGTGTAGATACCGCACCACCATTCACAAGTCGGGTATTAACCAGAAAAGAACGAGTGCAGTACATGACATTTACTGTCATGCCACTTTTGGCCCCGCCAATGACTGTCAGACTGTGAAGGCCAAAGTTTTTCTGGCCGGGAAGGACATAGACAACACCGGCATGCATTCCAGCATTCGCTCCCTCAGAAACAACAGTTGTCTCATTCATTCCCTCGCCTTTAAGCACCACGTTAGCACGCAGGATTAGGTTGTAATCAACCCCCGCAGAACTAAATACGCCCACCTTGTATGTACCGCCAGGCAGATAAACAGTACCGCCTCCCCTGGAGGCCGTATAATCAATGGCAAGCTGAATGGCCGCACGGTCATCCGCCACGCCATTGCCAACAGCATAAAATGGAGCCGCTTTGGCATTGAAGACCAGATTGTTGAGTCGGCTGACTTCAGGCGCCCATGGCACCCCAAGGCCAAACGCATCACTTCCAGCGGTTCTTGCAAGCAAGGCATTTCCATTCACCCTTGACCATGAACCTTCAAAAGATGCCGCCCCATTGCAGACCTCGACATAATATTCCTGACCAGCCACCAACCCAGACGGAGCCTGACACACAAGAACAGATTCATTGCTCGAAGCATCATCCACAAACCCCGCAAGTATAGCGCCACTGGCTTTATTCACAAACCGCATCTGGGAAGATGCATTCTGCAAGACCAGATTACGACCACTGATTCTAAACGCAAAGCCAGGGGTTATTTCAGCCCCGGCCAAATCCAGAAAGTTCCAGCCTTCCGCTTTATTGACCAAAACAGCATCACTGAAAGTTTCTCCGTCTGAAATAGAAACGGCATACAGGCTGGCGCCTATATTTTCGGGCAGCTTAACACTGACGAAACCATCTGACTTGGTTAGGATTTGGGACAGTTGGACATCTGGCGTTGTCAGGGTTTCACCCGACTCAATTACGTCTAGCCATACGCTCGCATTCTCGGTAAATCCTGACCCTTGGATAGCAATCACATCCCCAGACCCAGCTTTTTTAGTATAATTAAAAATTACAGGCGCGCCGCACACAGCTTGGGATGTTATAAAAAACATTCCTAACATTTTCATTTTAAGCAGCTTAGAATTCATTTAAGGGTGGCGCAAATCGGTCATTACTCCGTCGACATAAGGGCTACTTTGACGCAGAGATCGGGGATAATCCTACCATGTGAATATGAACAGCACCTCGGATCATTTGTGATTCATTGCGCATATTTTGCCAATCGCAAAAACCGGCACGTGTAGAAAATCAGCAGATGGTCCTGTAACTCATCATCCGCATGCTTCTGCAACAACCGACCAGTTTTCCCCTCACTTCAGTGGCTCAAAATGTTAAAAACTTGGGTTCAACGAGAAGCCGGAAGCTAAATTAAGTGCGTTTATAGCGGCTTGCGTTATCAGTATGTTTTCAGCGCTTTTCTTCCTCAATGAAACTTCTGCATCTTGCTGCTGCGGTTCTGAACCAGACGCCTTTAGACTGGAACGGAAACCTTGCAAACATCCGTCAGGTTATTCATGAAGCAAAGACGCGTGGGGTCTCCGTTTTGTGTCTGCCAGAGTTATGCATTACAGGCTACGGCTGTGAAGACGCCTTTTTAAGTAGTAACACGCATTTGCGCGCCTGGAATGCGCTGCAGGAATTGCTTCCTGAAACGGCAGGCATGGTGGTCTCATTTGGGCTGCCGGTCTTGCATCAGAATGCTGTATTTAACTGTGCAGCTCTGGCAGTGGATGGCACGCTAGTCGGCTTGGTGGCGAAACGTCATCTGGCCGGAGATGGGCTTCACTATGAACCACGCTGGTTCAAAGCCTGGCCTGTAAGACAACGTGATGAATACGTGGCACCTGATCGCAGTCGTATTCCAATCGGAGATTTATTGTTCGATGTCGGCGGCGTTCGCCTCGGATTTGAGATCTGCGAAGACGCATGGGTGGCACAAAGACCAGGGGCAACTCTGGCCGCGTATGGCGTAGATCTGATCTTAAACCCAAGCGCCAGCCACTTCGCCTTCGGCAAAACAGAAATCCGAAAGCGCTTTGTGATTGAAGGCTCCCGGGCGTTCGGAGCCAGTTACATTTATGCCAACCTGCTGGGCAATGAAGCCGGGCGGGCCATTTATGATGGTGATGCGCTGATTGCCAGTGGTGGAAAACTGGCTGCTGAAGGACAGCGGTTTAGCTTTACCAACTGGCAGCTTACCAGCGCTGTGGTGGACGTTCACCTGACTCGCCTCATCCAGGCCAGCACCGCCAGCTTCAGACCGGATCTGATCACAGATCAACCCTTGCTGGTTGAACATGCCTTTGAATGGCAGGAAGTCGCGATGGATGCGCTTCAGTATAAAGGCACACAAAGACTGGACTGGGAAGTAAAGAGCTCCATCAAGCATGAGGAGTTCACCCGCGCCGCCACGCTTGGGCTTTTCGATTACATGCGCAAAAGCCACTCGCATGGTTTTGTAGTGTCGCTCAGCGGCGGGGCAGATTCAGCAGCCATCAGTTGCCTTGTGGCGCTCATGGTACGTATCGCTGTGGATGAGCTGGGACTGCATGGTTTCATTGAAAAACTTACTTCTGCGGGCCTAAAGATACATGCTCCCAGACCTGAAAATGAGCATGGCTTGCGAAGCCTGGTTCAACAGCTACTGCTAACCGCTTATCAAGGCACAGACAACAGCGGCCTTGTCACTCGAAATGCTGCAAAAATCATCGCTGATGCTACAGGCGCTGAACATTTCGAACTGGATATCAGTGACCTTCATCGTTCCTACGTAGGTATGATCGAAGGAGCGCTCGGCCGTAAACTCACATGGGAACAGGACGACATATCCCTGCAAAATATACAAGCAAGGGTGCGCTCACCTGGCATCTGGATGCTGGCAAACATCAGAGGCGCACTGCTGCTTTCAACTAGCAATCGTAGCGAGGCTGCTGTGGGCTATGCCACCATGGACGGTGACACAAGTGGCGGCCTGGCTCCCATTGCCGGCATAGATAAAGCATGGCTGCGCGACTGGTTGCATTGGCTGGAAACAGAGGGACCCTACATTCAGGCAACGCGCCATCCGATCCCCGAACTGCAGGCTGTCAATGCCCAGCAACCCACGGCTGAGCTACGCCCTGCTGAACAAACGCAGACCGATGAAAGCGATCTGATGCCCTACCCTGTTCTGGATGCCATCGAACGTGCGGCCATCCGGGACAAGCAGGCTCCGCTAGACGCCTACAAACTCATGCAGGTGCAATTTCCAGAAGCGAACAAAGACCAACTGCTCGCATGGGTGGAACGATTCTTCCGCCTGTGGAGCCGCAATCAATGGAAGCGGGAACGCTATGCCCCCAGCTTTCACTATGATGACGAGAATCTTGACCCGAAAACCTGGTGCCGCTGGCCGATTTTAAGTGGTGGC